>Ga0134125_10005319_pt1 | contig 14640 bp, 9 predicted proteins | sample KB31751_FD_96464 | JGI IMG/M metagenome (GOLD analysis project Ga0134125, IMG submission 96464) | Terrestrial soil microbial communities with excess Nitrogen fertilizer from Kellogg Biological Station, Michigan, USA - KB3-175-1 | ecosystem: Environmental > Terrestrial > Soil > Unclassified ... | reverse complement strand
TTCCTCGACGGCGACGGTCACCGCACCCGGGGTCTTCGACTTCGCGGTGGACACCCACGAGGACGGCGAACGCATCCGCCGGTCCAGCGCGGTCCTGCACGCTTGCGACCCAGAAGCCGGACCCGGGGCGCACCAGCCGCCCGCGCACGACCTCGTCACGCTGATCGACAACCACCCGTCCCGCATGGAGGGCGCCGAGCTGCGAAAGGCCTTCGACGCGGTCGGCATTCAGTACGGCCCGGCGTTTTCGGGTCTGGCCGCGGTGCTGGTCGGCGACGGGGACATCACGACGGTGCTCGCGGAGGTGGCGCTGCCGGGGGCGATCCGCTCGCAGCAGTCGGCGTACTCCACGCACCCGGCTCTGCTCGACGCCTGCTTCCAGTCGGTCATCGTTGCGCCCGAGGTGCAAAAGGCCGGCGCCGGCGGTCTGCTGTTGCCGGTGGGGGTGCGCAGGCTGCGCAACCATCACTCGACGCGCAACGCGCAATACTGCCTCACCCGGGTCACGTCCTCGCGCTCCGGTGAGTGCGAGGCCGACCTGGACGTGCTGGACCAATCCGGAACGGTGCTGCTGACCGTCGAGGGTTTGCGGCTGGCCGGCGGAACCTCCGAACACGAACACGCCAATCGGCTGCTCAACGAGCGGTTGTTGACCATCGAATGGGAGCCCCGCGAACTGCCCGGGGCGACGCAGAGCGAGCCGGGATCCTGGCTGCTGCTCAGCGCGTCAGACGCCGGCTTTGACGGCCACGACCGGTTGACGGCGCAACTGGCCGACGACTTGAATTCCGATGGCGCGCAATGTAATACAGTGTCGCTGCCACTCGGATCGGTGGACACCGAGCAGCTGCGTTCGCTGCTGTCCGGCGGCGGCCAGGGGGGCCACGGAGTTCTGAAGGGGTTCACCGGCGTCGTCGTGGTGACCGCTGCGTCCGATGGCCACTCGGACGACCCGCACGGGTTCCGCCGGGGCCGGGACTACGTGTCGCACCTCGCGACCATCGCCCGTGAGCTCTCGGAGCTTCCCGGGGAATCGCCGCGGCTGTTCGTGGTGACCCGCAACGCCGCCCGCGTGACCACCGGCGATGTGGCACACCTGGCGCAGGCCGGGCTGCGCGGACTCATGCGGGTGATCGATTCGGAGCATCCGCATCTGAGCGCCACCCAGATCGATGTCGATGACGCCACCGACCCCGGACACGTTGTGCTGCAACTGAAAAGCGGCTCCGAAGAAGACGAGACCGCCTGGCGTGACGGCCACTGGTACACCGCCCGGCTGCGGCCCGGCCCACTTCGTCCGGCCGAGCGGCGAACCACCGTCGTCGACCACGAGCGCGAGGGCATGCGGCTGCGGATCCGGACTCCCGGAGACCTGGAATCGCTGGAATTCACCGCGTTCGACCGGGTTCCGCCCGGGCCGGGGGAGATCGAGGTGGCGGTCACCTCGTCCACCATCAACTTCGCTGATGTACTCGTCGCCTTCGGGCGCTATCCGACGTTCGAGGGTTACCAGCAGCAGTTGGGCGGCGACTTCGCGGGCGTGGTGACCGCCGTGGGAGCGGGCGTCACCGAGCACACCCTCGGCGACCACGTCGGCGGGATGTCCCGGAACGGATGCTGGGGCACCTTCGTCATCGCCGACGCCCGGCACGCGGTCACCCGGCCTCCCGAGGTGCCGCTAGAAGACGCCGCCGCGGTGCCGACCGCTTCGGCGACCGCCTGGTATGGCCTGCACGATTTGGCCCGCATCGCACCCACCGACAAGGTACTGATCCACTCCGGCACCGGGGGCGTCGGGCAGGCGGCCATCGCGATCGCCCGGGCCGTGGGTTGTGAGATCTTCGCGACCGCGGGCAGCCCGCAGCGTCGGCAACTGTTGCGCGACATGGGCATCGAGCACGTCTACGACTCGCGCAGCACGGAATTCGCCGGCCGGATTCGCCGTGACACCGACGGGTACGGCGTCGACGTGGTGCTCAACTCGCTGCCCGGCGCGGCGCAACGCGCGGGCATCGAACTGCTGGCCCTGGGTGGGCGCTTCATCGAGCTGGGCAAGCGCGACATCTACGGCGACAGCCACCTCGGGCTGTTCCCGTTCCGCCGCAACCTCTCGCTGTTCGCCGTCGACCTGGCGTTGCTGACCTTCAGCCACCCGCAAACCGTCCGGCGCCTGCTGACCACCGTGTACCAACGCACCGCCGCGGGTGAACTGCCATTGCCGCGCACCACGCGCTACCCGATCCACGACGCTGCCGCCGCGGTGCGTCTGGTCGCCGGCGCCGGGCACACCGGCAAGGTGGTGCTCGACGTGCCCCGCGCGGGCAGCAGCGTGGCGGTGGTGCCACCGGAAAAGGTCCGGCCCTTCCGCGCCGACGGCGCGTATATCATCACCGGCGGTATCGGCGGCCTGGGTCTGTTCCTGGCCGGCGAGATGGCTTCGCGAGGCGGCGGAGCGGGTTGTGGGCGGATCGTGCTCAACTCCCGTTCGCAACCCAATGAGCAAGCGCGCCAGGCCATCGAGCGCCTTCGTGCGGCGGGGGCCGATATCGCGGTGGAGTGCGGTGACATCGCCGAGCCGCAGACGGCCGAGCGCCTGGTGGCGTGCGCCACGGCGACCGGGCTACCGGTGCGGGGGGTGCTGCACGCGGCGGCCGTCGTCGAGGACGCAACGCTGACGAACGTCACCGATGAACTCATCGACCGGTGCTGGGCGCCAAAGGTGTACGGCGCGTGGAATCTTCACCAAGCCACCCTGGGGCAGCCGCTGGATTGGTTCTGTTCCTTCTCGTCGGCCGCCGCGCTGGTGGGCTCGCCGGGTCAGGGCGCCTACGCCGCGGCCAACAGCTGGCTGGACGCGTTCGCCTACTGGCGTCGCGCTCAGGGCCTGCCGACCACCGCGATCGCGTGGGGGGCGTGGTCGGAGGTCGGCCGTGCCACCGCCCTGGCCGAAGATGCCGGCATCGCGATCAACCCGGCCGAGGGTTTCCGCGCATTCGAGACGCTGCTGCGCTACGACCGCCCGTACTCCGGCTACGCGCCGATCATGGGCACGCCGTGGTTGACCTCCTTCGCGCAGCGCAGCCGTTTCGCCGAGGCCTTCGGATCGGTGGGGCAGGGCAAACCGGACGCGGGCAAGTTCCTCGCCGAACTGCAGGCGTTGCCGCGCGAGGAATGGCCGTCGGCAATCCGGCGGCTGGTATCCGGCCAAATCAGCCTGCTGCTGCGGCGCCCAATCGATCCGGATCGCCCGTTATCCGACTACGGTCTGGATTCGCTGGGGAACCTGGAGCTGCGGACCCGCATCGAAACCGAAACGGGCGTGCGCATCAGTCCCACCAAGATCACCACGGTCCGCGGTTTGGCGGACCATCTCTGTGACGAGCTGGCTGACCTGGAAGCGGCACGGTCGCCGTCCTGACCTCAGCACGGCCGGTGGGTGCGGGGACGCTGTTTGACTGGGAACAGGCTCCATGACGATGCGCGACGAGCAGCAGACCGCGCGCTTCGAGTCGGCGTGCACCGCGGCGGACGCCCGGCTCATCGGTGGGTGTTGGCCTGCGTCGGCCCGGCCGAACACGAGCTGACCGGGGTGCGAACGTACTATGCTCTTACCCCGCGCGACACCCGTGAAGCGCCGGCCGACGCGTTGACCCAGGGTTGGTTCACCGGCATGATTCCGGTCACCGTGCCCACCGCCGGCTCGTCGTTTCCCGATGCCGCGCGCGCCGCACAGGTTTCCTTCGACAGGGGCGTTGAATTGGCTGAAGTGCCCTACGACCGGCTGGTCGAGGTGGTGCCCACGCTGGGTAAACCGCGGCCGAACTTTCCCGGCAATCCCGCGGCGCACAATCCGGTCACCTGGCACCCGGCGGCGCTGACATCCGCGTTCGAGCGCGTCGCCGAGAGCGGGCACTGGCGCAATGTCGCCTGATTCACGGCACGCGTGGCGGGCGCGGTGAGGAGATGAACTCATCTTCGGCCGGCTAGGCGAGCTCGTCGCACGATGGCCACTGATCGTGATCGGCTGCTGGGCCGCGTTGGCCGTTGTGTTGCCCATGACGGTGCCGTCGTTGGCCGAGATGGCCGCGCGACACCCCGTGTCCATCCTTCCCGCCGACGCCCCGTCGGCCGTGACCGCGAAGAAGATCAACGCGGCCTTCCACGAGGCCGGCTCGGAAAACATGCTGATCGTCCTGTTGACCAAGGACAACGGTTCCAAGGCGTTGGGGCCCGGCGACGAAAACGTCTACCGCGAACTGGTGGACCGGCTGCGGCGCGACACCAAAGACGTGCTGATGCTGCAAGACTTCCTGAGCACGCCGCCACTGCGGGAGGTACTGAGCAGCAAGGACCACAAGGCGTGGATCCTGCCGATCGGCCTTGCCGGGGAGTTGGGCACCCCGCAGTCCTACCGCGCCTACAACGACGTCGCGGCCATCGTGCGCCAAGCCCTGGCGGGGTCCACCCTCAAAGCCGATCTGACCGGACCCGCGTCCACGGTTGCCGACCTGACCGACGCCGGGGCGAAGGATCGGGTTTCCATCGAGCTGGCGATCGCGGTGCTCCTGCTGGTCATCCTGGTCGTGATCTACCGCAATCCGGTCACCATGTTCTTGCCGCTGATCACGATCGGCGCCTCCCTGCTGACCGCGCAGGCGGTGGTCTCCGGTGTTTCGCTGCTGACGGGGATGGCCGTTTCCAACCAGATGATCGTGTTGCTGTCCGCGATGATCGCCGGGGCGGGAACGGATTACGCCGTCTTCCTGATCAGCCGCTATCACGACTACGTCCGGCGCGGGGAGGATCCGCAGCGGGCCGTCAAAAGGGCCATGGCCTCCATCGGGAAAGTGATCGCGGCATCGGCGGGGACGGTGGGAATCACCTTCCTGGGCATGGGCTTCGCGAAATTGGGTGTGTTTTCCACGGTGGGCCCCGCGCTGGCGATCGGGATCGCGGTGGCGTTCCTGGCCGCGGTCACCCTGTTGCCCGCCATCGTGATGGTGGCCGGACCGCGCGGATGGGTGGCGCCACGCGAGGAGCGCACCGCGATGTTGTGGCGGCGCATCGGGGTACGGATCGTGCGGCGCCCCGCGCGCTATCTGGCGGCGAGCCTGGTCGTGCTGATCGCGCTGGGCACCTGCGCGACCCTGGTGCGGTTCAACTACGACGACCGCAAACAGCTGCCGGCCTCGGCCGGCAGCTCGCTCGGATACGCCGCGCTGGAACACCACTTCCCGGTGAATCAAACGATTCCCGAGTATCTGTTCATCCAGTCTCCGCGGGACCTGCGCACGCCGCAAGCGCTTGCCGACCTGGAGCAGATGGCGCAACGAGTGAGCCAGATCCCGGGAGTCGCCATGATCCGCGGCGTCACCCGGCCCACCGGACACTCCCTGGAAGAGGCCAAGGCGACATATCAGGCCGGTCAGGTCGGCAAGGAGCTGGGGGGCGCCTCCGACCTGATCAACCAGCGCACCGGTGACCTCAACAGGTTGTCCTCGGGCGCGGGTCTGCTGGCCGACAAACTCGGCGACGTACGCACGCAGGTGGGCCAGGCGATCGGGGGTGTCGGCGGCCTGGTCGACGCCCTGGCCACGGTTTCGGCCATGTTCGGTGGCGGCAAGACGATCGGTGAAATAGACACTGCCACAAAGCTTGTCAGCAGCGTCCGGGTGCTCGGTAACACGCTGCAGATCAATTTCTCCACCATGATGGACAACTTCGAGTGGATCGACGCCGTGGTCGCGGCGCTGGACACCAGCGTGGTGTGCGACGCCAGCTCGATCTGCAGCGGGGCGCGCGCCCAGTTCCACCGGCTGATCACCGCCCGCGAAGACGGCACCCTGGGCCGGATCAGCGATCTCTTCCGGCAGCTGCAGTCAACGCAATCGTCGCAGACCCTGGCGTCCACCGTGAACGGTCTCGAGCGAGCGCTACAAGGTGCGGTGGCGTCGCTACACCGACTGGGCCTGGACAACCCGGGCACGGCGCGCTCGCGGATCGCCGTCGTGCAAAAGGGCGCCAACGACCTCGCCAGCGCCGGCCGCCAGGTGGCCGACGGGGTCCAGCAGCTGGTCGACCAGGTCAAGCGGATGGGGCTCGGCCTGGGCCAGGCGTCGAGTTTCCTGATGGAGATGGGCCAGGACGCCTCGCAGCCCTCGATGGCCGGATTCAACGTCCCGCCCGGCGCGCTCGACACGCAGGACTTCAAAAGGCTTGCGCGAACCTTCATCTCGCCGGATGGCCATTCGGTGCGCTACTTCATTCAAACTGACCTGAACCCGTTCGGCACCGAGGCCATGGATCAGGTCAATACCATCCTGTCCACCGCCACGGGCGCGCAGCCGAACACCACGCTGTCGGACGCCTCGATTTCGATCTCCGGGTATCCCGTCACGCTGCGCGACACCCGCGACTACTACGACCGCGACATCGGACTCATCGTGTCCGTCACCATCCTCGTGGTGGTGCTGATCCTCATTGCTCTGCTGCGTGCCATCGTTGCGCCGCTGTACCTGGTCGGCTCCGTGATCTTGTCCTATCTGTCCGCCGTCGGTGTCGGAGTCTTGCTGTTCCAGGTGATCCTTCGGCAGCAATTGCATTGGAGTGTCCCGGGATTGACCTTCGTTGTGTTGGTCGCGGTGGGCGCGGACTACAACATGCTGCTCGCGTCGCGATTGCGGGATGAGTCTCCGTTCGGTGTGCGCACCGGCGTCATCCGCACCGTGCGTTCCACCGGGGGAGTCATCACCGCGGCCGGTCTCATCTTCGCGGCGTCGATGTTCGGGCTGCTGTTTTCCAGCATCGGGGCGGTGGTGCAGTCCGGCTTCGTGATCGGCGTCGGCATCCTGGTCGACACCTTCGTGGTGCGCAGCATCACCGTCCCCGCCCTCGCCGCGCTGCTGGGCCGGGCAAGCTGGTGGCCCGCCCGGCCGTGGCTGACACCCCTGCCGCAGGCCGCAGCCAAGAAGAAGACGGTGTTCGAAGCGGTGGCCGGCGACTCCGGCTAGCCCGGCGCCGGCCTCAGACACCGTGACTACCCGCCGTATGCCGGGCGCGGCATCCTGAAGGTGCGGCGTCCGTTGCGCAACACCGGGACACCGGTGCCCCGGCCCGCGGTGCGCGCCGCCGGCATACCCCCCAGCCCGGTGGATGGGTCAGGCGCGGAAGCCGACACGACTCGAAATACGTTGTTCGGCAACGGGTGTAGTCCCACACCGGCGGGCGCGGACGGGCTCGCCGCCACCCAGGCCTGAGGAACGGATAGTTTCCCCACCAATGCCGCCCGGCCCACACTGCCCAACGCCGGACCGCGCGCGGCCGCGAGGTCCGGCACAACGGGCACAGCACCGCCCGCGGCCTTGGCCGCCTGGATATCGGACAGGTCGAGCCCGTTCCCGAATTGCCCCCACCCCAACAAGGTGCGGGCCCCCGCCAAAAACGTCTGTCCCGGTGTGGTGACGACGGTGTTGAAGTCGCTGAACGAGCTGATGAGTGACAATCCGGATCCGGAAGCCGACGCCTCGGAAGTGTCGGCCGAGGAAGTATTCGTGGACAGCCCCGAGACGAGCATCGCCCGAGCCTGCCCCGCGGACGTACTCGCGGCTTGGTTCACCGCAGCAGCCTGGGCCGATTGGCCGGATGCGGTGGTGGTACGGGGCGGCTGGGCGAACGGCGCGAGAGTGGTTGCGGCCGAAGACGATGCGGCATAGCCGTACATGGCGGTGGCATCCTGCGCCCACATCTCGGCGTATGCGGTCTCGGCGGCCGCGATCGCCGGCGCGTTCTGTCCGAAGAAGTTGGTCGCAATCAGGGTGAGGAGCGCAATGCGGTTGGTGGCAACCACGTGTGGCGGCACCGTCGCGGCGAAGGCCGCCTCGTAGGCGGCCGCCGCCACCCGCGCTTGCGCGGCGGCCCGCTCGGCTTGAGCCGCCGTCGTGATCGCCCACGCCACATACGGTTCGACCGCGACGGCCATCGCCGTAGCAGCACCGCCGGACCACGCGTGCGCGCGCAGTTCCGAAAGCGTGGCGGAGTAGCCGGCGGCGTAGGACTCCAGTTCCGCTGCCAGCTCGTCCCACGCCGACGCGGCGGCCGACATCGGACCCGAACCCGGCCCGGCATACATTCTGGCCGAATTGATCTCGGGTGGCAGCGCCCCGAAATCAAGCATCGGCGATCCTTTCTGAACGATGAACCGGCGCGCACCAGCGGTCGCTGCAGGTCGAACCTGCACTGAGGGGTGGAATTACCGGCTATCCGCCGGCGGAAGGGCGTGGCATCTTGAATTGGCGTGGCGCCACACGCAAGGCGTTGTTGACCGAGGGCCGCGACAAGAGCCCCGACGAGGCCCCCGCGCCCGCGGCCGGCGCCCCGTTCCACATGTTGGTCGCCGGGCCTTCGTGCCATGACGGTCCGCCGTCGAGCTCGGCGTCCGACAGCCAGTGCGCCTCGGCGACGCTCGAGACGGCGGGATTCGTCGCCGCCCAGCTTGGCGGGACGGACAATCGGCCGACCGCGGCCGCGCCGCCCGTGCTCGCCAGGGTGGGGCCGGCGACGCCGACCCCGCCGGTCGAGAAGCTCGCCGCCGTGGCGGGGGCCGCGGCGGCCTTGAGGGCCTCGCCCGCCGCCTGAAGGTTGGAGCGGAAAAGCCCGGTGCCGAAGGTTCCGGCCGAAGTGACGGTGCGGCTGACAGCGTCGCCAAGGTTCACCGGCGCCGACAGGGTGTTGAAGTTGTCGACCGCGTCGATCACGCCCGACGGCGGGGTGCCACCCGACGGGCCCGTTTCGGAGAGGCTTTGCAACTTTTGCGGCACGGTCGACATCGTCCGGGACAGCGTGGCCTGAGATTGCGTCGCGGCCGAGCTGGTCGTGGCCTGGGCGACCGCGGCTGTTTGGGCGGATGGCCCATCGGCGTTGGTGGTCCGCGGCGGCTCGTCGAACTGGCTCAGCGCGGTCGCGCCCGACGACGAGGCGGCGTAGCCGTACATCGCGGCGGCATCCTGGGCCCACATCTCGGCGTAGGCACCTTCGGTGGCGCCGATCATCGCGGTGTTCTGTCCCAGGATGTTGCTCGCGACCAACTGTGCCAGTCGGGTGCGGTTGGCCGTGACCAGCGCCGGCGGCACCGTGGCGCCGAAGGCCGTCTCGTAGGCGGCCGCCGCGGCCCGAGCCCGACTGGCGGCCTCCTCGGCCTGCGCCCCCGCGCCCGCCAGCCATGCCACGTACGGGGCGGCCGCGGTGGCCATCGCGGCCGAGGCATTGCCGGTCCAGCTTTCGCCTTCCAGCTGGGCGATCACCGCGGAGTAACCGCGCGCCGCGGTCTCCAGCCCGTTGGCCAGGACGTCCCAGGCGGCCGCCGTGGCAACCATCGGCCCCGAGCCCGGACCGGCATACATTCTGGACGAGTTGATCTCCGGTGGCAGGGCCCCGAAATCGAGCATTCGCGTTTCCTCTTCGTCAGTCGGCCCCGGGAACGCACCGCGACGAGGCGGCCGGGCCGGCTGGCTTCGGCGTCCCTGGACCGTTGGATCCACTGCGGACGAGCTGATACGGCAGCGAGCGTCTTCCTCCGTTCACGACCCAGGCACGCCAACAAGCAGGCGATGACGAGCGAGTCAAGGAACTTGATCATCGGAATGTTAAATGAAGTTCGCTTCGTGTTTACCATTCCCCCGCGCGGCGCATCGCCGGCTGCAAATTTGCCAGCGAGATCCTGGCGGGTTCGCCGGAACCGTCAAAGATCGATGGTCATGCGCGGTTATTGCGAGTCCGATCGTCATCGTGTGTTGCCGCACGGATGCCCGGGCGGCCGCGGCGGCAAATTTGTGTCAGCGTGAGTCAAAACCCGCCGCTATCCGCCCGACCGCGATGAACGGTTGATGTGCCGCACATCGACAGCTAACGCCATCCGCGGATCGGGATGTCGTACGGCGGTACCCACCGAGTCGAGGAGGAGGCACCGAGCGCCGGACGACGCTGCGGCCCGCTCGGAACCGGGCCGCGCCGACACGGTTCGGGTTCGCTCAACCGATCATGAGTCTGTTTGCTGGCCAAGCCGTAGTGCGTTCTTCGCGCGGGCTCGTCGTGGCGGTTGCCCAGCGAGAAAACTCCCGTAAATTGACCATTTTTACTTGTAGACTGGTTCTAATCCGGTTTGCTTGATAAGCAGTATGGGTGAATGTCAGTGGCCGCCGCGCCGTAGCTGTGCATCGACCCGGCAGGCGAGCATCGCTGCCCAACGGATGCAATGGTCGGCCGGCCGCTTCCGACTTCATGCGCACCTGTGGACGCGCGGCCGAGAAATGGTGAACGGGAACGAGAAATGTCGAACAACATCACCTGGCACGAACACCAGATAAGCCGCGGCGAGCGCGAGACACTCAACGGTCACCAAGGTTGTGTCGTCTGGTTCACCGGGCTGAGCGGCAGCGGCAAGAGCACGGTGGCCAACGTCGTCGAGCAAAAGCTCTACGAGCGGGGCATCCGGAGCTACCTGCTGGACGGCGACAACGTCCGCTACGGGCTCAACGCCGGTCCGGAGCTGCTCGAAGAGCGCCATGGACCCGAGTTCGCCACCCGGTTCGGGCTGGGTTTTTCCGCCGAGGACCGCGAGGAGAACATTCGCCGGATCGGCGCCGTCGCGAAGCTGTTCTGCGAGGCCGGGGTCATCGCTTTGACGGCCTTCATCAGCCCTTACGTTCGTGACCGCGATGCGATTCGGGCCACGCTCGGCGACGGCGATTTCCAGGAGATCTTCATCGACACCCCCATTGAGATATGCGAACAGCGCGATCCCAAAGGGCTCTACAAGAAAGCCCGGGCCGGCGAAATCAAGGGATTCACCGGGATCGACGATCCCTACGAAGCCCCGGCGCGTCCCGAACTGCGGCTCGAGGGCGGAACGAAGGACGCGGACACGCTGGCCGAGGAAGTGATCGCCCACCTCGAACGGGCAGGCGTCCTCCGCACCCCCGACCGAGATCACGACGGCCGGCAAAGGAACCTGGAGAGTAACGAGGTCACGGCATGAACTACACGGGTCACAACGGCAAGCCGATCGTGGAACGGGTGTCCACCGACGATGCGGCGGGTCGGATCGAGGGCCTGCCGCGGGTTCCGATATCGAAGGCCACCGCGCACGAAGTCATCAGCCTTTCCTACGGGTTCTTCACCCCGCTGACCGGATTCATGGGCCGTCGCGAAGTCGATGGGACCTTGGACAACTTCGCGCTGCCGGACGGGACGCTGTGGAGCATTCCGATCGTCTTCGACATGTCCGCGGAACAGATCGCGAAGCTCGATATCAAAGAGGGCGCCAGCGTAGTCCTCGACTATCTCGATGCCCCCATGGCCGTCTTCGACGTCACCGAGATCTACGAATACGACCTTGAGCATTTGGCCGAAAAGACGTACGGCACAACCGATCCCCGGCACCCGGGCGTCAAGAAGACATTGGGCTATGAAAACCGTTTCATCGGCGGGGATGTCACGCTGATCAACGAACCCGTTTTCAACGAGCCATTCAAGGGTTTCTGGCTCACCCCGAAGCAGCACAAGGACGCGCTGGCCCGGCGGCATTGGCAGCGGGTCGTCGCTCACCAGACCAGAAACGTTCCGCACACCGGCCACGAGGCGTTGATGAAGCAAGCGTGGCTGGCCGCGAACGAGGACCAGCCGGTCGACAACCTGAACACCGGCGTGCTGGTGAATGCCATCATCGGCCAGAAGCGCGTCGGCGATTACATCGACGAGGCAATACTGTTGGGGCAGAACGCGCTACGGAGCAGTGGATATTTCCGCGAGAACGTGCACATGGTGTCTTTCACCCTCTGGGACATGCGGTATGCGGGGCCCCGCGAGGCGATCTTCCACGCCATCCTGCGGACAAACCTGGGCTGCACGCATCACATGTTCGGGCGCGACCACGCGGGCGTGGGCGACTTCTATCACCCCTACGACTCCCAGAACATCCTCAAGCAATTCCGGAGCCAGCTGGGTATCAAGCCGGTGTTCCTGCGGGAAAATTGGTATTGCCCGGTGTGTTTGGAAGTCACCAACTCGGCTCTGTGCGGCCATGATTCGCAAGCGCAAAGTTTCAGCGGCAGCCTGATCCGAAGCATTCTGACGGACGAAGTCAAGCCGACGCAGAAGGTGATGCGGCATGAGGTGTTCGAAGTCGTGATGGAGTGCGCCGCCAAGCATGGTCAGGGTTCGCCATTCGTCACCGAGGAATATTTGAGGGACAGACGGCCCGTCTTCACGCTCAACCAATTGGAGGGTTCGTGAGCAGCGACGAGAAAATGATCAAGGTCAACGTCTGGATCAACGAGGAGCGGCTGGAAGCGCTGGCGAACGCCGGGATGGCGGACCTGGCAAATGAGGCTTTCGCGGGCATGAAGCTGCTGGAGATCTACACCACCGAAGAGCAGAAGAACCTTGTCCTGCAACGGTATCCGGGATCGAAATACGATTCCGCCACCACTCGGTCCATCGAGCTGCTGCCCAAGAGGGCGAAGGACTGGCTCTTGGAGCTGTCCATCGCGATGCATTCCACCGGTCCCGACGTGGTGGGTCGCTTTCTCGAGGAGGCGCAGTCGGCCAACGGCAACGGGTAGGGCGGCTCAGGCCGGCGGCGGCGGCAATATCGCCCGGAGCTGGGCGAACGCATTCAGGATGGAGTCACGAAAAGCCGGATCCACGGGTCCCAACGGGTCCAGGCCGTTCACCGGATCCATCGCAATCGGTTTGGTGGCCGGATTGTCGTTGTGCGCATACGCCGCATCGATCTGGGGCGCCAAGACCGCATCGATCTGGTCCACCTTCGCATCGGACCAGCCCAGGTAGCGTAGCGGCAAGGTCATCGGAAGATGGTTCACCGGGATCATGTACGTCGTCTCGGTGGCGCCGCGGGAGTTGACCGTGGTCCTGATGTTCTGCGGCGGGATCTGGTCGGGCCGCACGAACGCGGCCGGGGTGTGACCGATAGCCGCCCCGAAGGCGCTGTTGATCAACGCCAACAGGTTGTCCATCCGGTCGGGGAAGTCGGCGAAGCCGTCGTAGGCGGCGAACACGCGGTTGCTGTCGTACTGGCTGTCCGGCCGCTGCGGCATCGTGTAGTCGACGATCGGAATGTAATCGCCGGGCTTGAAGAAGCTCGCCAGGAAGCTGGTACCGAACCCCTGCCTGCCGCTCGGGTCACCGAATGTGGTGAAGGTCAATTTGTCCGGCGGTGGCGCCGATGGGTCGTTGGCGAGCCGCGCCTGTTCTTTGTCCAAGGCGAGGCCACCTTGAGAGAGGCCCACGGCGGCGCCCGGCCCGGATCCGTGGTGAACGGCCTTGTCCAGGTTGCTGACGGCCACGTCGGCGGCGTTGCCGATGGTGGTCATGTCCCTGGGCCCGGGCAAGACGAACGTCGGGACCCAGGAAAACATGGCCCCGGCGGGGTAGTCGATGAGCTCACGCTGGGCGCCGGGGAAGAAGTTCTCGCCGGCCTTGTTGGTGTAGAACGCCCAATCGAGGCCGGGCGGCCGCGCGCCGCCGACGGCGTAGACGACCTTCGCGGTCGAGGCGCCGCCCACCGGGGACGGAACCGGGGGCAGCCATCCGAACCCGGGGTCGCCGGTCGCGACGTGGGGTCCGAATCCGCCCACCGAACCCACCAGCAACGCGGTGAGGGCCCCGGCGACCAATCGCGTCATTCCAGACCTAGCTCCCGCGCGCCGCACGCGTCCACCCTACTGCACCGCTCGATGATGGACGGCTGATTCGTGCGGCGAATGAGCTTGCCGCAGCCCGACCTTCGCTGCGGGCGGCCCCGCTCATAGGCCCGCCCCGCCGAGCGCGATCAGGACACAGCCGACCCCCGCGAGCAGTGCGGCGACCTCGACACGACGCCGCGACCGGATCCAGTCCTGCAGCGCGGTCATCACCGCGCGGGTCGCCGTTGGCGCCAACAGGTAACCCACCAAGGGAATCTCTACGAGTGAGAACGCGATGGCATTGAACATCAGCAGCGCTCCCACCTGGGTCGTGACTGGCGCGCCGGACGCCAGGATGACTGCCAGCGCGGCCAGATAATCCACCGACGGCAGCGCAATTGCCAGGCCCGCCGCCACGGCGACCCACAGCGACTGTCCGTCCAGCAGCCGTCGGGTTCGCGTCATCAGGCTTCCCGGGCCGGCGCAGTCGTCGTCGGGAGGGGCGGGGTCGCGGCCGCTCAACCGGTCCGCCACGATCTGCGCCATCAGTACGGCGGCGGCCGCCAGCGCCAGCGCGCCGATGAGGATCTGCACCCGGGGCAAGGTGAAGTATGTCGAGCCCCCCAGGATGCGCCGGAAGACGAACAAGACGGTCGCACCCACCGTCAACCCCATCGTGAACCCGCCCGCCGAGAACGCGAGCAATTGCAGCAACGGCCTGGGTCGATTCAGCATCAGCACCGTCATGCCGATCCGGAACGGTTCCAGGCTGACGGCAATGGCCATCACACCGATGGTGAACAACATCGCAGATACCGTCGCGGCCTCAGGCGTCCAACCGGGTGAACTGTTGCCGGCGGTACTGCTCGACGCAGGCGGCCCGCCGGATCTTGCCGCTCGTCGTGGTGGGAATCGACCCCGGTGGCACCAGTACCAGGTC
>Ga0134125_10005318_pt1 | contig 14640 bp, 13 predicted proteins | sample KB31751_FD_96464 | JGI IMG/M metagenome (GOLD analysis project Ga0134125, IMG submission 96464) | Terrestrial soil microbial communities with excess Nitrogen fertilizer from Kellogg Biological Station, Michigan, USA - KB3-175-1 | ecosystem: Environmental > Terrestrial > Soil > Unclassified ... | reverse complement strand
ATAGAAGCGGCGGAGCTGTTCGCGGTCGAACGTCAGGCGGTCGGGATCGTAATTGTCGTTGGTGGTGAGGAATTTCCACCATGCGCTGGTGGTCGTGGCGATCTGCTCGCGCAGGTCCGCATCGGCGAAGACATGATTGCCGATGAAATTGATGGCGGCGACGCCGGTGGTCGGTCCTTCGTTGATCTCGAACACCAGATCGACGCGATTTTGCGGCCGTTGAATGATCTTCGGCTCCACAGTCGCGGCGAAGCGCCCCGACCTGCGGTAGAGCTCGATGATGCGCTGCACGTCGGCCTGTACGCGAGCGCGCGTGAACACCATGCGCGGCCGGACCTGCACCTCTTTGTTCAAGTCCGTGTCCGACAGTTGCGAATTGCCCTCGTACACCACCTGATTGAGAATCGGATTCTCGACCACTCGAACCGTCAGCACCATGCCGTCCCAGTCCATGCGTACGTCTGAGAACAGCCCGGTATCGAAAAGCACCTTAAGGGAGCGGTCCGCGACTGCGGGATCATAGGGCTGTCCCTGATGCAGCAGCAGATACGACAGCACGCTGTCCGGCTCGATGCGCTGGGTACCCTCGACTGTGATCCGCTGGATGACGCCCTGGCCCGGCGGCGCGGGCATGGCCATTACCGCGGGCGCCGCCTCATCGAGCGTCATTTGCGGGCCGGGCGGCGCGGGCCCTTGCACCGGCACCGCCGGCGGCGCGGGCTGCGCAGCCTGCTGCGCCAATGCCGCCTGTGGCGCAAGCGCCGCCACGGAGCAACTCGCCATCAACGCCCAGGCAACAAGCCGGCCGCAGCGGGCGAAAGGGTGGCCACTTAAGGTCATCGACTCGCCTTTGATAGTCATGCCTTCGCTTTAGCGCGGCACGAGAATGCGATCAAAACAGATTCAGCCGGACGAGGTCATTAAAGGTCGCAAGCAACATCAGGCACAGCACGAAGGCTAAGCCCAGCCTGAAACCAACCTCCTGTGCACGTTCCCCCAGCGGTCTACCCATAACCGCTTCGCATGCATAGTACAGAAGGTGTCCCCCGTCGAGCACGGGAACCGGCAAAAGATTCACCAATCCAATGCTCACCGACATCAGCCCTGCCAAGCTGATCAGCGCGCTGAATCCGATGCGCGCCGCTTGATCGGAAACCGCTCCGATTCCGAGAATCCCGTGAAGCTGGTCGGGACTTTCCCGGCCCGTGGCGATCTTGCCGAGATAGGAACCAGTTTGAGCGATGACGAACCAAGTCTGGTCGATGCCGCCCTTCACGGCCTCGAGCACGCCCACTCCAACCGTCGCGTCCCTGATGCCGAGAAGGCCGAAGGAATGTTTTGCCCCGCCGGCATCGGTAACTTCACTGAGGGTGGGAACGATGTCGAGAGCGATATCGCGGCCGGCGCGCGTCACCACGACGTGCAGGGCATGACCTGCATTGGCGCCCACGATACGCTGAAGATCGGTAAAGGCGCGGATTGTTTGTCCGCCCACGGAGCGTATCGTATCGCCGGCCCTGATCCCGGCCAGTTCCGCGGCCGAGCCCTGCGTGACGCTCTCGACAATGGGGGGCTCCGCCGGTTTGCCGTAGGTAAGCATGAGCCCGGCAAAGATCACGATCGCCAAAATGAAATTTGCGAAGGGTCCCGCCGCGGCAACCAGCGCCCGCTGGTAGAGCGGCTTGAAATGCAGCGCGCCGGACTGCACATCGCCGTCGCGTGCCGCAAGGACTTCCAGCTCCTGCAACGCCTTGCGATCCGGGCGGCTGGACGCGTCGGCATCGCCGAGAAATTTGACGTAACCCCCGAGCGGTATCCACGAAAGCTTCCAGCGCGTGCCCTTGTGGTCGTTGAAACCGACGATCTCGCGGCCAAAACCGATGGAGAACGTTTCGACTCTCACACCGCAAAGCCGGGCGACCAAGAAATGGCCGAGCTCATGGATGAACACGACAAGCGTGATGACAAACAGGAACGCCGGAAGACCAACACCCATCCAGGAAAAGAAATTGGCGACAAGAGCAGGCATACTCAGTGATACTCCTTATTATGAAGCGCCAAGTTCAGGCTGCTGCCACACCCGACGCCTCCCGAGCCCTCCTGCGCGCCGCGTCATCAAGCGCCAGCACCTCTTCGAGCGTTTCCGGCGCGTGGCCGTTCATGTCACGCGCCAGCGCGTTGAGTGTTCGCTCCACCGTTCTGGCGATGCCGAGAAAGCCGATCCGGCGGGCCAGAAACTGCTCGACTGCTATTTCGTTCGCAGCGTTGAGAATGGTAGGGGCCGCCCCGCCCGTCTGCAAGCAAACTCTCGCGAGCTGCAAACAAGGAAAGCGCGCCAAATCAGGCATTTCGAAGGTCATTTGCGTGAATTCGGCGAAATCCAGCCGGCGCGACGGCGAGGCAATGCGTCGCGGCCAACCCAGAGCGTAGGCGATAGGCGTCCGCATATCGGGCGCGGAGACATGGGCCAAGACCGAGCCGTCTGTGTAGCTGACGAGGCAATGAACCAGCGATTGGGGATGGACAGCCACATCGAGCTTCTCCGGCGGCAGGCCGAAGAGGATGTGAGCTTCGATCAGCTCGAGCCCTTTGTTCATCAGGGTCGCGCTGTCGACGGAAATCTTCGAACCCATGGACCAGGTCGGATGATTGACTGCTTGTTCCGGCGTAGCGCCAGCCATGCGGTCGAGCGACCAAGTGCGGAACGGGCCGCCCGATGCCGTAAGCGTAACCTTCTCGATGGCGTGGGCCTGGGCAAAATCAAGCAGCTGAAATGCCGCGTTGTGCTCGGAATCCACGGGGATCAGCACGCCACGCGAATCCTCGGCAGCGCGGCGAAACACTTCACCCGCCGCGATGACGCACTCCTTGTTAGCCAGCGCGACGACCGCGCCGCGCTTTACCGCGGCGAGCGTAGGCGCAAGACCGGCCGCGCCGACAATCGCGCTCATCACCATTTCGGAGGGGCGCATGGCGGCCTCCAGAATGGCTTGCGGCCCGGCGAAGACCTCGATGTCCGTTCCCGCAAGCGCATCGGCCAGTGCGGTCTTCAGCGAAGCATCCCCGATGACCGCGAGCTGAGGCGCGAATTCGTGCGCTTGCCGGGCCAGGAGCGCGACATTGCGCTGCGCCGTCAAAGCCTGCAGCGGGAAAGACTCGCGGCCGTAGCGCTCCCTGGCAAAACGGATCACGTCGAGCGTCGCCGTGCCGACCGATCCCGTGCTTCCCAATACCGTGACACGCCGGCCCAGCACCGGAGCAAGATTGAGATCGGCGGCAACCGCGCCGGCAACCAGGCCTTCGCTCATGGACCGGCACCATAAAAAGGATTGAGCGCGGTCAGGAACACCAGCATCGCGCAAACCGGTCCGGCAAACAGCAGGCTGTCGATTCGATCGAGCACGCCGCCATGACCCGGAATCAGCCGGCCCGTGTTCTTGGCGCGGAACTGCCGCTTCACCCAGGATTCGAAAAGATCGCCGCAATGGCCTGCGAGTGCGAGCAAAATCCCGAACACGATGGCCTGCTCGACGGAGCCCCGCAGCAGTCCGACATAGACCGCTTCCGCAACACCGGCCGCCAAGGTGCCGCCAAGGAATCCTGCCCAGGTCTTATTGGGGGATAAATCCGGAGCAAGTTTCGGCCCGCCGATCAAACGACCGAAAAAGAGCGCACCCGTATCGGCGCTCCAAACGGCAACGAAAACCGCACCGACAATCGCCGCGCCGCGGGGCGCATTGCGCAACAGGATAAAGGTCAGCGCGGGCAGTCCGACATAGATCGCGCCGAAACCGTGCCAGGGAATTGGCCATGATTGTGCGGATCGGCGGAGCGCCGCGGACAGCGCAGCCCCCGCACCGCCCAACAGGATCGCGAGAAGCGCCAAATCCACCCCATTGCCCCGCGAGGCGAGCCACACCATTCCCAATATCGCGAGTCCGGAGGGGATCATCTCACGCGCAATGTGGCCGCCATTCACCAGCCGGTGCCATTCGCGCAGAGCCGCGATGGCGCCCACAGCGACAAGGATGAAGAACGCGATGCCGCCGGTAATCACAGCCGCAACCGCGGCCACGCCTAAAACGAAGCCCGAGGCGGCACGCGCCGGAAGCTCGAAACGGGCCGGCATGGAGGGCTGGGTGTCCGTCACGGCGCTCGGTTCCAAAAGCCTACTCAGTATCGAAGATTTCGGTAGCCAGCCTCCGCACGGCGCTTTCCGCCAGAGGCGACTCCGCACGCGTCCGCTCGGACACGCCTCCGAAACGACGTTCGCGCCGCGCGAATTCGGCGAGCGCTGCTTCGAGATCCGCAGGACCGAAATCAGGCCAGAGCTTATCGGTAAACACCAGCTCCGCATAGGCGGCCTGCCAGAGAAGGAAGTTGGAGAGCCGTCTCTCGCCGCCACTGCGAATGACCAAATCCGCGTCGGGAATTCCGGCGCTCTGCAAACTCTGGCCGAGAACTTCGGACGTGATGCTGTCGGGATCGAGCTGCCCGGCAGCCGCCTGACGCGCCAGAACACGGGCGCCTTCGGCGAGTTCCTCGCGCGATCCGTAGTTGAAGGCGAACGCCAGGTTCAACGCGGTGTTCTTGGCGGTAAGGCTTTCGGCGCCTTCGATCAGCCCCGCGATGTCGGGATCAAGACCGAGCCGCGCGCCGATGAAGCGCACGCGCACATTGTGAGCATGCAGCTTTTCGATATCGGCCCGGCAATAGCGGCGAAACAGCCCCATCAAGTGCCGCACTTCGGATTCCGGCCGGCGCCAATTTTCCGTCGAGAAGGTGTAGAGGGTCAAATATTGCAGGCCGAGATCGCGCGCGGCGCGAACCACTCTGCGCACCGCCGCGATGCCTTTGACATGACCGGCTTCGCGCGGAAGAAGCCGGTTCTTCGCCCAGCGCCCATTGCCGTCCATGATCAGCGCGACATGCCGGGGAAGACGCCCATGCGGCGCCGCTTGGGGCGAAGGAGCTTCCAATATGGGTTTGGTCAAAAATCGTTTCCTTCTTTACCGTCCAATGAAGTCCCTCCCCCTAAAAATCGCTTTGTATCAAACGTGCATGATTTCCTGATCTTTCGCGGAGAGCGCGTGGTCGACCTCATGCACGCTCTCATCCGTCATTTTCTGCAATTCCTCGCTCAGCTTGCGGTGCTGGTCCTCGCTGATGGCATGATCTTTTTCAAGCCGCTTGAGATGATCCATGCCGTCCCGCCGCACATTGCGGACCGCGACGCGCGCCTGCTCGGCATATTTGGCGGCCAGTTTCGTCAGTTCGCGGCGGCGCTCCTCGTTCAGTTCCGGAATCGGAATGCGGATGAGCTGGCCGTCCATCTGAGGATTGAGGCCGAGGCCGGCATCGCGGATTGCCTTGTCCACGGCTTTGGCCAAGCCTTTGTCCCAGACCTGCACCGTCAAAAGCCGCGGCTCCGGCGCGCTGATCGTGCCGACCTGATTGAGCGGCATCGGATTGCCGTAAGCCTCCACCATCACCGGCTCCAGAATTGATGGATTGGCACGGCCGGTGCGCAGCCCGGCAAATTCGTGCTTCAACGTCGCCACGGCGCCTTTCATGCGTCGTTTCACGTCCTCCTTATCGAATGGCGGTAGCTGAGCCATCCCAATCCTCCATCAAAAACCGGGCAGCATCCCGCCCCCGGGGAATCGCAATTCAAGCCGGGCGTATTCTAGACCTTTTCAGCGATCAGCGTGGAGCGCCCTTCGCCCCGTAATATTGCGGACAGATTACCCTGTTGATGAATCGAGAAAACCACGATGGGAATTCCGTTTTCGCGCGACAGAGAGATGGCGGAGGCGTCCATCACCTTCAAATCGCGCGACAATACCTCGTGGTAGGACAGGAAATCATAGCGTTGCGCATCCCTGACGCGCTTGGGATCGTCGCTGTAGACGCCGTCTACCTGGGTGGCCTTGAACATGGCGTCGCAGCTCATTTCGGCCGCCCGCAAAGCCGCCGCCGTATCGGTGGTAAAGAACGGATTGCCCGTTCCGGCGGCGAAGATCACGACGCGGCCTTTCTCCATGTGGCGGATGGCGCGGCGCCGGATGTAAGGCTCGCAGATCGACATCATGGGAATCGCGGATTGCACGCGGGTGGGAAGCCCCAAGCGTTCCAGCGCGGCCTGCATCGCCAGCGCATTCATGATGGTCGCGAGCATTCCCATGTAATCGGCCGTGGCGCGGTCGATGCCCGCTGCGGCGCCCGACAGCCCGCGGAAAATATTTCCGCCGCCGATGACGAGGCAGATCTGGGCGCCCACATCGGCCGCCTCCCTCACATCGGACGCGATACGGTCCACCGTCGAAACATCGATGCCGTAGGCCTGTGTCCCCATCAAGGCCTCGCCGGACACCTTGAGCAGAACCCGGCGATATTTGGGGATGACGGTCATGAAAGCTCCTCGCGGGCCGGCATCTTCAGTTCAGGTGCGCCTTCCGCCGGAGCTTCCGGCTTCAGGGCAGCGACGCCTAAGCGCCCGCGGTGGCTTTTACTTCCGCCGCAAAATCGGTGGTGGCCTTTTCTATGCCTTCGCCCACCGCGAAGCGGACGAAGCCTGCAATCGTCACCGCTGCGCCCAAATCTTTCGAGGCTTTCTCCAGCACCTTGGCGACCGGCGTCTCACCGTCGATGACGAACACTTGGGATAGGAATACAGATTCTTCGTAAAATTTCCGCAGCCGTCCTTCGATCATCTTCTCCACGACGTTTTCGGGCTTTCCCGACTGACGCGCTTGATCGGCGAAGATGGCACGTTCGCGCGCCACCACCTCGGCAGGCAATGCCCCGACACTCAGAGCCAAAGGATTGGCGGCTGCGACATGCATGGCGAGCTGCTTGCCCAGAGCCGTCAGCTTTCCGGTGTCGCCTGTCGATTCCAACGCCACGAGAACGCCGATCTTGCCGAGATCGGGCGCAACGGCATTGTGGACATAGGACGCAACGACGCCCGGGGTCACCGATAGGGCCGCCGTGCGGCGAACCGACATGTTTTCCCCGATTTTGGCAATCAGCGTTGCAAGCGCCTCGGCTGCGGATGCCGCGCCGTGAAAGGGCGAGGCGAGCAAGCGCTCGAGATCGCCCTCTTCCTCCAGGGCGCGTTCGGCCGCCTTGCGCACGAAATTCTGGAACTCGCCGCCACGCGCAACAAAGTCCGTTTCCGAGTTGACCTCGACAATGGCGCCGCGCCCATCCTTCGTAGCGATCCCGATCAGCCCGTCCGCGGCAGTGCGGCCGGCCTTCTTCGCGGCCTTGGCCAGGCCTTTTTTGCGCAGCCAATCGATTGCCGCTTCGACGTCACCCTTGGTTTCCCCGAGCGCGGCCTTGCAGTCCATCATGCCCGCGCCGGTCTTGTCGCGCAGGTCCTTCACCATGCCTGCAGAGATAGTGGTCATTTCAGGAATCCCTTCGCCCCCGATTGCATTGACGAGGTACGAATCAGCCGAGCGGGCTTGCTTCGACTTCCGCCGGAGCAGGCCGCTGGCTAAGATCTTCGATCACGTGCTCGGATTCGCCGAGATCGGCGCCGGTTGCGGCCTGACCTTGCGAAAGTCCATCGATCACCGCGCGCGCGGCCAGATCGCAATAGAGCGCGATGGCGCGCGAGGCGTCGTCATTGCCCGGCACGGGATAGGCGATGCCGTCGGGGTTGGAATTGGAATCCAGCACCGCCGCCACAGGGATGCCGAGCTTGCGCGCCTCGGCCACCGCAATGGCTTCCTTGTTGGTATCGATGACGAACAGCATGCTGGGCAGGCCGCCCATATCCTTGATGCCGCCGAGCGATCGTTCCAGCTTGTCGCGCTCGCGCATGATCTGTAGCAGCTCTTTCTTGGTGAGCCCGGAGCCCTGCGCGGAACCCAGCGTCTCTTCCAGAGTGCGCAGCCGTTTAATGGAATGCGAGATCGTCTGCCAGTTGGTCAGCGTGCCGCCCAGCCAGCGATGATTGACGAAATATTGCGCGCAGCGCTTGGCCCCGGCCGCGACGGGGTCCGAAGCCTGGCGCTTAGTGCCGACGAAAAGCACCCGGCCGCCGCCCGCCACGACGTCGCGCATGGCGACAAGCGCCTGATGCAACAGGGGCACGGTCTGGGTCAGATCCATGATGTGGATGTCATTGCGCACCCCGAAGATGTAGGACCCCATTTTGGGGTTCCAGCGCTGGGTGCGATGACCGAAATGCGCGCCCGCCTCCAAAAGCTGGCGCAAATTGAAATCCGGCAATGCCATTTGAGCTCCTGTTTTTTCCGGTTCAGCCTAGCGCGGGGGTGATCCTTGTGACCTCGCAATGAGGCCCTAAGAACACCGGAAGGGCGGCGCATTGTGTGCCAATGGCCGCCCGGCCCCGCGTGCGGGATGGCCGGGCTTATAGGAAGTTCTGCGCCCTCGCGCAAGCTGGGGCTCCGGCCCTGAAGGCGCCGCTCCGGTCGGCTTTATCCGGGGGCCGATCCTCCATATTGACGAATGTTAATAATCGGCGCTCGGCAAGCCCGCTCTAAGCGTTGAAAAGAAACACCGTGAGGAAAGCCGCATAGACCACCGGCGCCGCGAAGAGGGCCGCGATCTGTATCGAGGGACGCGCACGGCTGTGCGCCCGCCAAGCGGCCAAGGGCGCCGCGATGCAGAACACAGGAAGCACGAAAAACAGTGCAGCGACCGCTACGGCGAATGGCGAGTCGGGATTGCGCGCCGCGATGTCCACCGCCGCGATCGCCATGTAGAACGCCGGCAAGAGCAGCAGCAGGTCGAGGATCGCGCCAACCCACCACCAGAGGCGCAACCCCGTCACGCCGTCACGATTTTGGCGAGAGCCGAGTGAAACTTCGTACCGCAGAGAATCAGATAGATTTGCCGCATGGTCGAAGTTGACACTGCCGATCTTATTTCGCTGGAAAGTGCAGGCTACGAAATTGCATTCTTGTCGCACGCGAAGGCGATTCTCACGGTCGATTTTCCGGAAGCCCTGATCGAGCTTGAGCAAGTACTGGCTGGGCTTACTATTCCCATCGAGGAAATCATAGGCTCCGGTGGAGGCGAAGCGAAAGGTACTCAACGGCTGCGAAGAGGACTGGCCGCAAAGAAATGGGTCAAGACGCATTTCGAGATTACCAAGACGATCAATTCGATTCCCAGAGAATCAATCTCTCACGAAGTCCACCACGTGAGAACATTTCCGGACATGCGGATGATTGCTTTGGAAATAGAGTGGAACAACAAAGACCCGTTCTTTGACCGCGACCTCGAGAATTTCAAGCGTCTTCATGCCGAAGGTGCGATTAGCGTCGGGGTCATCATTACCCGGGGGACCTCGCTGCAAGCCAACATGAAAAACATTGTGCGCAGATTCGTCGCCGAGCGCTCAATCGGCCGTTTCGAAGATCTTGGGGCTTACGGCATATCTCCCACTCGACGCCAAAGGGCTGCGGTCGCGACGCGCATGAGTCGCACACGGAACGCGTTGTCATTCGCGGAGAGTTGGACAGATCATTTCGTCAATGACAAATATGGAACGGCCACCACGCATTGGCAGAAACTCGAAGATCGCGTTCATCGAGGTGTGGGCAATCCGTGCCCTCTCCTTCTGATCGGCCTGCCGCAAACTATCATCACCTTCAATGAGGGCCCGGCTGTCATGGAGGAAATTCTAGACCCGCCGGAGAAAGACCTTTGATTACTCCGCAGCTATGCGATGGGCCTGCGAGTGATGGGAATATGTCTTCCAGCTTGGCGTATAGGCATCGTTGGCCTGATTGCCCCATGCAATCCAGCCGGGACGGGCGCCGCGCGCAAACAGCTCCAAATAAGGACCTGGAGAACACGCTTGAATAATTGAATACTGCTCGTCCGGCTTGCGTGAATGTTCCCGTTTGCGTGTGGCGAGGTAATTTACCTGCCGCCGTCCAGGGGCAAGCGTGCGAGCATTTTTCCCGCGTACGCCAAACAAAAGGACTTCGGTTACGTTACGAAAGTAGAAGCCAACACCGCGTCCGTCGGGGCCACCGTCTTTTCGTACCTTGTGCCAAATGATGTTGGACTTGTAGCGGAAGCCCCACGCCTGCATGACGGTCAGCCCTTCGGGCAGAAGCGCGTTCGGCACCCAAAGATAAAGGTGCGCTATGTCCGCAGTAATATCGGCAACAGGCAACGCCTTAATAGCCTCAAGCGGCAACGTATCGTATCGATTCAGCCTCTTGTGCTCCGGGGCTACTTTTCCGGTCTTGTTTTGAAACTGCCAAGGCGGATCGGCAAGTATGGTGGCGAAGCGTTTCCCCTTCACTGCCATGAGGAGATCCAACGCTACCACATCGGTACCCTTTCGTTCCGATTCGATGCGTGCCGTGTGTTTCATCGGCATCGAAATGTCTGGCATTTTTCTTTCCTTCACACCGTCTCGATTTCGATGACGCCGGAGAGCGAGGCCAGCGTGGATTTGAGCTGCGGATTGACCTGTACCCGTTTGGGCAGCGCAATCTCCACCTCCTGAAGCTCCGATGTTCCGGGCACGATGAGCGTGATCAGGCCTTTGCCCGGATTCTTCAATTCGCGGGCAATGACCGGAATCGGGGCGGGGCCCGAAAGACGTATCTTCAGTCCCTCGCCCGCCTGCGCGGTGGCCGCATCGAGGTCCTCGACCGCGATGGTGCGCAGCTTCAGCTCGTCGTCGATCCAGTCGCCCACGACGCGCAAGAGGATCGAACGCCCCGCCTCGAGGAAAACCCGCGCGCTCGCCAGCGCTTCGGAAAACACCATCACCTCGAACATGCCGCTGGGATCGGACAGCCCGACAAACGCAAAGGGATCGCCGCTTTTGCCGCGCCGCTCCTGACGCCGGATCACGGTACCGGCGAGCGTGGCTTTCACTGCAGAGCGGCGCGCATCGGCCATGAGATCGGCATAGCGCGTCACGCCGAGCCGCTTCAGCGATTGCGCGTAGGCATCGAGCGGATGACCCGACAGATAGAACCCGATGGCCGAGAACTCCTCCGCCAGGCGCTCATGCACGGGCCAATCATCCGCCGCCATCAGCGGCAGGGATTCGCGCGCGGTCTCCACCGCTCCGAACAGGCTGGACTGCCCGAGGTCGCGATCGCGCATGTTGCGCGCGGCATCGCCCAGGATGATGTCCGCGGACAGCACCAACTGGCGGCGATTCTTGTGCAGTGCATCGAACGCGCCGGCCCGCACCAGGCTCTCGAACGCCCGCTTATTGATCAGCTTAGGATCGATCCGGCGCGCGAAATCGGCAATCGAGCGGAACGGCCCGCCCGCTTCGCGAATGGCAACGACATGGTCCATGGCCTGGCGGCCGACATTCTTCACGGCTGCCAGCGCGTAATAGATTACGCCTCCGCCGGTCCGCTCGGCATCGCCCTCGGAGCCGGCGTCGCAGGCGAAATAGGCTTGCGAGCGGTTGATATCGGGAGCGCGGACTTCGATCGACAGCCGCGCCGCTTCCTGGCGGAAGATGTTGAGCCGGTCGGTGTTGCCGGTATCGAGCGTCATCGACGCCGCCAGGAACTCGACCGGATAATTCGCCTTGAGATAGGCGGTCTGATAGGCCACCTGGGCATAGGCGGCGGCATGGCCCTTGTTGAAGCCGTAGCCTGCGAATTTCGCCGCCTGCTCGAAAATCTGCTCGGAAACATGGGCGGTGATGCCGCGCTGTTTGCCACCGCTGATGAATTTTTCGCGGTGCTGCGCCATTTCGGACGGGATTTTCTTTCCCATGGCGCGGCGCAACAGATCGGCCTCACCCATGGTGTAGCCCGCGAGCTCGCGCGCGATCCGCATCACATCTTCCTGGTAGGTCATTACCCCAAAGGTCTCGGAGAGAATCGGCTCGAGGCTAGGATGGAGATAGTCCGGCTTCTCGCGGCGATGCTTGCAGGCGATGTATTTGGGGATCGAATCCATTGGACCGGGCCGATAAAGCGCGACCAACGCCACAAGATCGTTGATGTGGTCGGGCTTGAGCTTCTTGATCAGGTCGCGCATGCCCTGGCTTTCCAGCTGGAACACCCCGACGCATTCTCCGCGCGCCAACATCTGGAACGTTGGGACATCACCGAAATCGATGCGCTGGGTGTCTACGGCAAGGCCTCGCGCTTTCAAAAGCTCCTCGGTCTTGGCGATGACCGTCAGCGTCTTCAATCCCAGGAAGTCGAACTTCACCAGCCCGGCTTTTTCCGCATCCTCGTAATCGAATTGCGTCACCGGCATTTCGGAGCGCGGATCGCGATAGAGCGGCACGATCTCGTCCAGCCGCCGATCGCCTATCACGACGCCGGCGGGGTGGGTGGAGGCGTGGCGATAAAACCCCTCGATCTTTTCGACCGTCGCAAAGAGCTGCCGCACTCTGTCTTCCTGCTCGGCGGCTTGCTTAAGACGCGGCTCGGTCGCGACGGCATCCTTCAGCGAAACCGGCTTACCCGGCGGATTGGGAATGAGCTTCGCCAGACGGTCTACCAGGCTGAAGGGAAGCTGCATGACGCGGCCGACGTCGCGCACTGCCGCGCGAGCCTGTAGCGAGCCGAGCGCGATGATCTGGCCGACCCGGTCGCGGCCATATTTCGCCTGCACATAGCGCACCACCTCGTCGCGCCGCTCCTGGCAAAAATCGATGTCGAAATCCGGCATCGAAATGCGCTCGGGATTGAGGAAGCGCTCGAACACCAGGCCAAAACGGATCGGATCGAGATTGGTGATATCCAGCGCCCAGGCGACGAGCGAGGTGGCGCCCGAACCGCGCACGCCGACGGGAATCCCGTTGGCGCGCGTCCATTTCATAAAATCCGAGACGATCAGGAAATAGCCGGGAAATTCCATGCCGATAATAACACCCAGCTCGAATTCCAGGCGGTCCCAATAGGTTTTCTCGTCGGCAAAGAGCCCGTGCTCCGACAGACGCCGCGTCAGCCCGGCCCGCGCCTGGAAACGCAGCTCATCGGCCGGCGAAAGCCCGGATTCCGGCACGAATTGCGGCAGGATGGGCGCCCGCTTCTTGGGCCGGAAGGCGCAACGGCGGGCAATCTCGATCGTGTTGGCGACGGCTTCGGGCAGATCGGAAAACAGCTCCGCCATCTCGGCCGGGCTCTTGAAGCGGTGCTCGGGGGTCAGGCGGCGCCGGTCTTCCACGTCCAGGAACGTGCCGTCCGCGATGCAGAGCAGCGCGTCATGGGCCTCATACATGTCCTCGCGGCCGAAATGCACGTCATTGGTGGCGACCAACGGCAGGCCCTTGGCATAGGCGAAATCGATCAGTTTCTCTTCGACGGCCCCTTCATTGGCAAAGCCGTGGCGCTGCAATTCCACATAGAGCCGGTCCCCGAACATCACCGCGAGCCTGTCCAACAGCGCCTCAGCCGCCTGGGGCTGGCCGTCGGCAATCAGCCGGTTGACCGGCCCGTTGCGCCCACCCGTCAGCAGGATCAGGCCGCGCGAATATTCGGCAAGGTGCGCCGCCGAGGCATGGGGAAGCTCGCCCTGCCCGGCTTCGAGATAGGCGCTGGAAACAAGCTTCGAGAGCTGAATGTAGCCTTCCGCGTCTTTCACCAGGAGCGCCACGGATGGATAGGCGCGCTGGGTCTGCGGCTGATTTAGACTGGGCGAAGCCGCAGCGGGTTCCAGATCGACCGACAGAGTGACCCCGACGATCGGCTGGACTCCCGCCTTGGCCAAGGTGTCCGAAATCTCGTACGTGCCGAACAGATTGTTGCTGTCGGTCACGGCCACCGCGGGCATGTGCATCTCGCGCGCGAGCTTGGCCAGTTCTTTCGGCCGCACCGCGCCTTCGAGAAGCGAATAGATGCTGCGCACGCGCAAGTGCACGAAGTCCGCGCGGCCTGATTTCGACAAAACGGGTTCGGCACCCATGACTCACCTTGCGGGGATTCGCGCTCCCAGTATCGGACGCCGGCGAAGCTTGCGCATCAACGCGGCGCCACTCCTCCACAGGAGTTACGCCGCCGGGCTACCGCTACGCCCCGAGCATGGCCTGTCCGGCGAAGGCCAGAACCAGCGTCGAAGCCACGAAAATCAGCATGCCCGCCGCCGCGAGCATTTCCTGAAGCCAATGACCCATCGAATCCTCCCCGTCTGAAAACGAGGGAGCATGTTCTCACTTTGTTCTATAATCTGTCAAGAACAAAGTAGGAACTAATTGTCTGGGCGCTGAACCAGCACGCCCTTATCCAGAAGCAGCGTGCGGTCCATCTTCCGGGAGAGCTCGTAATTGTGCGTGGCAATAAGGGCGGAGAGGCCCTCGGAGCGAACCAATTCAATGAGCATATCGAACACCCCTTCGGCAGTGCGCGGATCGAGATTCCCGGTGGGCTCGTCGGCCAGCAGGACCCGCGGCGAATTGGCCAGTGCCCGGGCAATCGCCACACGCTGCTGCTCGCCGCCCGAAAGCTGCCCCGGACGATGATCGGCGCGCGCGGCGAGGCCCATGGCCGCCAGCAGTTCCTTGGCCCTGACGCGTGCGTCGGATTTCGCGACACCCGCGATCATCTGCGGCACCACGATGTTCTCCTCGGCGGAGAATTCCGGCAGCAGATGGTGGGACTGATAGACAAAGCCGAGCTGGGAGCGGCGCAATTCCGTGCGGCGTTCGTCACCCAGGGT
>Ga0134125_10005317_pt1 | contig 14641 bp, 10 predicted proteins | sample KB31751_FD_96464 | JGI IMG/M metagenome (GOLD analysis project Ga0134125, IMG submission 96464) | Terrestrial soil microbial communities with excess Nitrogen fertilizer from Kellogg Biological Station, Michigan, USA - KB3-175-1 | ecosystem: Environmental > Terrestrial > Soil > Unclassified ... | reverse complement strand
GGGCGAGGCGGACGATGTGGCCATCGACGAAGGCGTCGTCCGTCGATTGCCAGCGGCGCGCGCTCAGCCACCAGATCAGGCCGGCGATGATCACCGCCACGACCACGACGGCGATGGCGGCCAGCACGACCGGGTTGCGGAGGGGGCTGGGCTTCTTGGGGGGCGCCTCGTCCTTGCCCACGTGCTCTTGCGCCATGGCAGGACCCGTCCCCCGCCCGACCAAACGTGGCCGTACGGCCCTCGAACCTTGCCATGGCGGGAAAGTTCCGCTCGACGCCACCCCGGCGGCGGCGATCGCGGCAGGCCCGGCTAGAACTTCGCCTCCGGCGGCCGGTAGCAGCCGATGCGCTCGATATCGCGCTTCGGCCCGGCGACGCGGAGGACCGCGTAGGGGGTCATCCCGCGCCCGGCGCCGCGGTCGATCTCGGGCAGCATCCGCACATCGGCAAAGCACATCCGAAGCGTGCGCGCGCCGGCGCCGCGGACCGGCACCACGATCAGCCCGGGCTTCGCGAAATCCGCGCGCTCGGCCGGCGTCTCGAAGGTGAAGCGCTCGCGCTCGTAGATCTCCACCGCCGGCGCGCGGATGTGCGGCGAGGCGGCAAGCTGGGCGGCGATGCCGTAGGTCGGCGCGCCGACCCAGGCCGCGCCTTCGCGCTCGCGCGCCGCCTCGACCGCATCGAGGAACGCCGGCCAGCCGCGGAAGCTCGCCGACGGGTCGCGGAACGGCAGGTGGCCGTCGGACGGCGCCAGCGCGAAGACGAAGATCGCGGCGAAGGCGGCGAACGCCAGCGGCGCGGCCGCGCTGCGGATCGCGGCCAGCCACCCCATCGCCTCGTCGGCGGCGGCCGCAGCGGCCACCATCAGCATCGGATAGAGCGGCGAGGGCCACTGCCCCTGCACCTCGGCGTGCAGGCTGTGGATCACGAGGTAGAGCGCGAACGGCGCGGCGATCGCCAGCAGCGGCCAGGCGGCGCGGCGGCGCACGGCCAGGCAGAGGAAGACCGCGATCAGCGGGTTCAGGAGGAAGAACTGGTCGAACAGCAGCTTGGCGAGATAGGCCGGCGCGAAGCTCGTCGCCTCGACGCGGCCGAACTGCTTGGCGAACGTCATCCATCCGTGGCTGGCGTTCCAGGCGATGTTCGGGGCGAAGATGGCGAGCGCGATGGCGGCGGCCAGCCACGGCCACGGGGTTCCGAGCTTCCGCCGTCCGCCGGGCGTCAGCGCCAGCCAGGCCAGCACGCCGGGCGCCAGGAAGAGGGCGGAATATTTCGAAAGGCTGTCGAGCCCCGCCAGCGCGCCTGCTGCGAGCCACCACGCCGGGCGGCCCGCCGCGGCGCGGAACGCGCAGCACAGCGCGGCGGTCCAGAACAGCGCGTTGGGCGCATCCGGCACCGCCAGCTGGCCGCCCAGCCCCATCAGGACAGTCGCGTTCAGCCAGACGCCGGCCCGCGCGGCGGCCCGCTCGCCAAGCCCGACTGTCCTGGCGAGGTCGAAGGTCAGCAGCGTGGTGAGCGAGGCCGCCAGAATGGGCAGCAGCCGCACGCCGAGCGCGCTGTCGCCGGCGATCTGCCGGCCGGCCCAGATCCACCAGGCGATCATCGGCGGATGGTCGAAGTAGCCGAACGCCGGCTGGAGCGACCACAGCCGGTAATATGCCTCGTCCTCGCTCAGGGGCGCGAGCGCGCCGACCACCAGCCGCACCGCGAGCGTGGCGACCACGACCGCCGCGAGCGCCGCGCGCGGCGAGACGCGCTCGAGCGTGGGCGCCCTACCAGACGCCCAGGTACGTGCTGACATAGTTCCACATGGCGCCGCAGGCCGCGCCGGCCAGACCAGCCAGCGCCCATGGGACGCCGTGAGCGGCGAGTTCCGAGCCCACGGCGACGTTGGCCGCCAGCCCGACGCTGCAGAGCAGGCAGAAGCGCAGGTAGCCGCTCGCCAGCCGCCAGCCCTTCAGCCGCCGATCGCGATAGGTGACCGCGTTGTTGACGAAGTAGTTCGAGGTCATCGCGGTCAGCGCCGCGATCGCCTGCGCGTACGAGAACCGCTGCAGCTCGGCATGGGCCGCCCAGAGCACCGCCATGTGCACGGCGACGCCGGAGAGCCCGACCAGGGCGAAGAACACCATCCTGGGCGAGATCAGGTCTCCGGAGAGCTTGGCCGCGACGAGCCCCAGATACTCGAGCGCCACGCGCCCGCCCATCTTGCTCTCGCCGGCCTCGCGCGCCTGGAAGGCGTAGGGCAGCTCCTTGATGCGCAGCGGCGCCGGCTGCGAGGCGATGATGTCGAAGAGGATCTTGAAGCCGGCCGGCTGCAGTCGCCCGGCGACTCGCTCGATGGCCTCTCTGCGGATCATGAAGAAGCCGCTCACCGGGTCGGAGACTTCCGCCTTCAGCGCCTTCCTGCCGAGCGCCGTGGCGAGCTGACTGCCGGCCTTGCGGACCGGCGAGAGCCCCTGCTCGAGCCCGCCCGCGTCCAGGTAGCGGCTGCCGACCACGAGGTCGGCGTCGCCGTCGCGAAGCACCGCCAGCATGCGCGGCAGCAGCGTCTCGTCGTGCTGCATGTCGGCGTCGATGACCGCCACGAACGGCGCGGCGCTGGCGAGCGCCCCCTCGATCACCGCGCCGGCGAGGCCACGGCGGCCCACGCGGCGGATACAGCGCACCCTGGCGTCCGCGGCCGCAAGCTGCTTGACCAGCGCCGCGGTGCGGTCCGGCGAATCGTCGTCGACGAAGATCACCTCCCAGTCCGCGCCGGCCAGCGTCGCGGCGAGCTTGCCGACCAGCCGCTCGACGTTGGCGCGCTCGTTGAAGGTGGGCGCGATGACGCTGAGCTCCGGCCCCGCATTCGGGCTCGGCGCGCGCTCGCGGCGCGACGCGGCGGCAAGGGCGGCGGATTCGCTCACGATGGCGTCTTCATAGGCCCTCCGCGCCGCCAGGTCGAAGGGCCCTCTGTCGCGGCGCAGCTGCCGGGCGCCGAGCCAATGCCGCTGCTTTGCGTTTCTCCCAGGGACAGAGCGCCGTCGCGCCGCGCAGATCCTCGCCAGCGCGCCAGGCTCGCGCCCATCGAGGGAGGGCCGCCGTTGCCGCGCAAACCCGCTCCGGACGTCCTTGCAATCGGCGGCGGCTTCGCCAGCTTGCTGGTGGTGGCGGCGCTCGCCTTCGTCATGGCGCTGACCAGCGCCAGCGCCGACCAGTCGGCGCGCCACTCGCTGCAGGTGCGGCGCGCCCGCGCCGAGCTGCTGAGCGCGATCCTGGATCGGGAGGCGCGGCAGCGTGGATACCTGCTGACGGGCGATCGGACCTATCTCGCGACGGTCCCACAAGCCCCGCAGATCGAGCAGACGTTGCAGCGGCTGGAGATACTGACCCGCAAAAATGCGGGCCAGCAGCAACGCCTGGCTAAGCTGCGCCAGCTGCTGGCTGCGAGGGAGGCGGAGCTCACCAGAACAACCGAGCTTTGGCACGCGGGTCGGTCTGACGAGGCGCTGGCGATCGTCAGGTCCAACGCCGGCGACGGCCTGATGCGGCTGATCCAGCTTCAGCTCGTCGCGTTCGACCAGGCGGAGGGGCGGCTGGAGCAACAGCACTCCGCGAGCGCGGCGTCGTTCAGGACGGTGCTGCTGGTCGCGACGCTGGTGGCGGTCGCGTTCAGCTGCGCCCTTGGCCTGCTCGTGCTGCGGACGGGGCGACGCTATGCGACCGAGCTCGGGGCCCAGAACACGGCGCTGCGCGAAGAGATCGCCAGTCGCGAGCAGACCGAGGCGCGCCTGCGCCAATCCCAGAAGATGGACGCGGTCGGCCGCCTGACCGGCGGCGTCGCGCACGACTTCAACAACATGCTCGCCGTGGTGCTCGGCAACCTCGACCTCGCCAGCCGCCAGCTGCCGCAGGGCCCCAGCCGGGTCGCTCCGCTGCTCGCCAACGCGCGCGAAGGCGCCGATCGGGCGGCCGCCCTGACCAAGCAGCTGCTCGCCTTCTCACGCCAGCAGACGCTCGATCCCAAGTCGACGGACATCAACAATGTCGTGCGATCGGTTTCCAAGATGCTGCGCCGCACGCTGGGCGGCGATGTCGAGATCGAGACCCCGCTGGCCGACGGCCTGTGGCCCGCCTTCATCGACCGACCGCAGCTGGAGAGTGCGATCGTGAACCTGGCGGTCAACGCGCGCGACGCGATGCCGGATGGCGGGCGGCTGACGATCGAGACCCAGAACGTGAATCTCAACTCCGACTACGTGCAGCGCTACCCTGGCGTGGCCGCCGGCGAGTACGTGCTGATCGCCGTCACCGACAACGGCTCGGGCATGAAGCCCGAGGTGGCCGAGAAGGTCTTCGATCCATTCTTCACCACCAAGCCGCCGGGGAAGGGCACCGGGCTCGGCCTCAGCCAGGTGCACGGCTTCGTCAAGCAGTCCGGCGGCCACGTCGCCGTCTGCAGCGAGGTCGGCGTCGGCACCTCGATCAAGCTCTACCTGCCGCGCGACCGGACCGTCGCGGACGTGGACGAACGTCCCGCTGCGCCGCCGCCGCCGCCGCCGCCGCTCGACCGATCCGCGATGGTCCTCGTGGTCGACGACAATGCGTCGGTCAGGGCGTTCGTGGTCAGCGCGGTGCGGGAGCTGGGACTGAAGGCCACCGAGGCCGACTGCGGCGCCGTCGCCCTGCAGCTCATCCGCCAGGATCCGGAAATCAGCCTCGTCCTGGCTGACGTGGTGATGCCGAGCATGAGCGGCCGCGACCTCGTCGAGCAGGCGCACGCGATCAGACCCGATCTCAAGTTCATCTACATGACCGGCTACACCGCCAACGCGATCGCGCACGGCGGCGCGCTGGACGCCGGCGCGCACCTGCTCACCAAGCCGTTCACGGTCGAGCAGCTGCAGCGAGCGCTCGCCGAGCTCATCGCGTCGGCGGAGTCGCCCGGCTAGGTGCTGCTACCGGTCGTTGCGATCTGGTGAGGCGCGCCCCAGCCTCCCGACCGTCATGGCCGCGCGTGAGTCGCGGCCCGGCGATGACGGCATGGGGAAGACATCCATCCGCGCGATCGCAACTTGCGCCTAATGGGCCGGCTCCGGCTGAGGTCCGGCTTCGGGCTCGGGTGGGCCGCCCGTGTGCTCGGGCTGGGCGGGCTCGACGCGGCGGCGGATGCGGTCGAGGTAGATGTAGATCACCGGCGTCGTGAACAGCGTCATCACCTGCGAGACCAAGAGGCCGCCGATGATCGCCCAGCCGAGCGGCTGGCGGAATTCCGAGCCGGTGCCCCGCCCCAGCACCATCGGAATGCCGCCGAGCATGGCCGCCGCGGTCGTCATCAGGATCGGCCGCAGCCGCTGGTGCGACGCCTCGCGCACGGCGTCGCGGGCGTTCATGCCGTGCTCGCGCTCGAGCCTGAGCGCGACGTCGACGATCATGATGCCGTTCTTCTTCACGATGCCGATGAGGAGGATGATCGCGATGATCCCGATCACGTTGAGGTCCTGACCGGCCGCCAGCAGCGCCAGCAAGGCCCCGACGCCCGCCGACGGCAGCGTCGAGAGGATGGTGATCGGGTGGATGTAGCTTTCGTAGAGGATGCCCAGGATGATGTAGACCGCCAGCACCGCCGCGGCGATCAGGATCGGCTCGGAGGCCAGCGACTCCTGGAACGCCTGCGCGGTGCCCTGGAAGGCGCCGGTGAGGCTGAGCGGCGCGCCCAGCCGCTCGCGCGCCGCTTCCACGGCCTTGGTCGCCTGGCCGAGCGAGACGCCGGGCGCCAGGTTGAACGAGATGGTGGTGGCCGGGAACGAGCTCTGGTGGCTGATGGTCAGGCTCGAGGTGGCGTCGGGGTCGACCTTCACGAACAGCGACAGCGGCACCGTCTTGCCGGTCAGCGGCGAGAGCACGTAGACCGAATCGAACATCCTGGGGTTCGCCTGCAGCGCCGGCGGCCCCTCCATGATGACGTGGTAGCTGTTCACCTGCGTGAAGTACTGGGCGACCTGGCGCTGGCCGATGACGTTGTAGATCGCGTTGTCGATGTCGGCCGGGGTAATGCCGAACCGGCCCGCCGCCTGCCGGTCGATCGTCAGGTTGATCGCCGCGCCCTGCGACTGCTGGTCGGAGCTGACGTCGACCACCTGCGGCAACCCCTGCATGGCGGCGACCAGCTTCGGCCCCCATTGGTCGAGCTCCTGAAGGTCCGGGTCGCTCAGCGTGTACTGGTACTGCGCCTGGCCGGCGCGTCCGCCGGTGCGGATGTCCTGCGCCGCCTGCAGGAGGACGCGCTCGCCGACCAGCCGGCCGAGCTTCGGCCGCAGCTCGTTGATGATCTCGGTGGCGTTGCGCCGCCGCCCCTGGTCCCTCGGCTTCAGGCTGATGTTGAGATTGGCCTGGCTGGAGTTGCTCGAGCCGAGGAAGAAGCCGACGCCCTGCACGTCAGGGTCCTTGGTGATGATGTCGGCCGCCTGGGCGATCTTGCCGGAGATCTTGTCGAACGACGCATCCTGCGAAGTGAGCACGATGCCCTGGATGAAGCCGGTGTCCTGCTGCGGGAAGAAGCCGGTCGGCACCGTCATGTAGAGGAAGGCCGCGAAGCCCATCGTGGCCAGGAACACCGCCAGCGTGACGCCGGTGTGCCGCAGCACCACGTCGAGGGCGCGCGCATAGCTGCTCTCGAGCCGGGCGAAGCCGTTCTCCAGCGCGCGCGTGATCGGGTGGGTGGCGGGCTTGGGCTGGCGCAGGAAGTGGCCGGCCAGCATCGGCGTCAGCGTCAGCGACATCGCGATCGACACCAGCACCGCCGCGCTCAGCGTCAGCGCGAACTCCTTCATCAGCCGCCCGACCACGCCGCCCATGAAGACCAGCGGCGTGAAGACGGCGATCAGCGAGATCGAGATGGTGAGGATGGTGAAGGCGATCTCGCGCGAGCCGTCCAGCGCCGCCTGCAGCGGCCGCTCGCCATGCTCGATCCGTTTCCAGATCACCTCCTCCATGACGATGGCGTCGTCGACCACGAAGCCGACGGCGATGGTCATCGCCATCAACGACAGGTTGTCGAGACTGAAGTGCAGCGCCAGCATCACCGCGCAGGTCGAGAGCAGGCAGATCGGAATGATGGCGCTGGGGATCAGCGTGGCGCGCACGTCGCGCAGGAACATGAAGATCACGATCACCACCAGGCCAACGGTGATCAGCAGGGTGATCTCCACGTCGCGCACCGAGGCGCGGATGGTCTGGGTGCGGTCCGCCAGGATGCTGACGCTCACCGCGGGCGGAATGTCGGCCTCCAGCCCCGGCAGGGCCTTGTCGATGCGGTCGACCGTCTGGATGACGTTGGCGCCGGGTTGCTTGAAGATGACCAGCAGCACGGCCTGGCCCGGGAGCAGGTTCTGGTCCTTGTTCGCCGCGCCTGGATACATCCACGCGCCCGCCTCGACATTCTCGACGCTCTGCTCGACCTTGCCGATCTGACCCAGCGTGACGGCAGCGCCGTTCTTGTACGCCACGATCATGTCGTTCCACGGCTCGGCGTTCAGGATCTGGTCGTTGGCGTAGATGTTGTAGTTCTTCAGCTTGCCGTTGATGTTGCCCTTCGGGGCGTTGACGGTCTGATCGCCGATGGCGTCGCGGATCGCATCCAGCTGCAGGCCGAGCGCGGCCACCTTGCGCGGATCGATCTGGATGCGCACCGCGGGCTTGCGCTGTCCGCCGACGAAGACCTGCCCCACGCCGTCGATCCGGGAGATCTGCTGGCTGAGGATGTTCTCGGCGTAGTCGTCCACGGTCGAGAGCGGGAGCGTCTCCGACGTCAAGCCGATGATCATGATCGGCGCGTCGGCCGGATTGACCTTGCGGACCCTGGGCGCGGCGGGAAGGTTGGTCGGCAGCTGGCCGCTGGCGGCGCTGATCGCGGACTGGATGTCCTCCTCGGCCGAGTCGATGTTGCGCGACAGCTCGAACTGCACGGTGATGCTGGTCGAGCCGAGCGAGGAGACGGACGTCATCTCGGTGACGCCGGGAATCTGCGAAAACTGCCGCTCGAGCGGCTGGGCGATGTTGGACGCGGTGGTCTCCGGGCTGGCGCCGGGAAGGCTGGCGCTGACCTGGATGGTCGGGAAGTCCACCTCGGGCAGCGCCGCGACGGGCAGGTTCATGAACCCGACGATCCCCAGCACCAGGAACGCCGCGGCGATCAGCGAGGTCGCGATGGGCCGCCGGATGAAGGGCGCCGAGATGTTCATGCGCCGGGTCCTCGCGCGGCCGCTCCCCCGCCGCCGCCGGGCGCCCCGCGCCCACGTCCGCCCGCGCCGGCAGGTGCGGCGCCCTGCCTGACCCTCACGACCGAGCCGCGCTTCAGGCTCATCTGACCGTCGGTGACGACCAGTTGGCCGGCGCTGAGGCCGCCCTGGATCACCGACGTGGCGCCCTCTGTCGTGACCACTTTGACCGGCTCGTCGATCGCCTTGTCGCCCGGGCCGACGACATAGACGTAGGGGCCGTTCGGACCCTGGTTGACGGCCGCGCTCGGCACGGTGACCGCGTCGTGCAGCGTCTCGAGCATCAGCTTGATGTTGACGAACTGGCCCGGCCAAAGCAGCCGCGCGTCGTTCGCAAAGCGGGCCTTCAGCTGCACCGTGCCGGTGGTCTGGTCGACGTGGTTGTCGGCCACGATCAGCTCGCCCGAGCCGAGCGGCGCGCCGGAGTCCTGGCTGAACGCCTCGACCGTCAGCGGGCGCGTGAAGCCGGCGGACACCGTCGACAGCCGCTGGAAGTCGCCCTGCGGGATGGTGAAGACGACCGCGATCGGCTGGATCTGGTTGACGCTGACGATGCCTGTCGTGAGCCCGGTCGAGACGATGTTGCCCGGATCGACGAGCCGCATGCCGACGCGCCCGTCAACCGGCGAGGTGATCCTGCAATAGCCCACGTTCACCTTGGCGGCGGCGACGGCGCCCTGGTCGGCGAGCACGGCGCCCTCGTCCTGCTTGACGGTGGCGGCCTGATCGTCGGCGGTCTGCCGGGCGATCGAGTTCTGCGCCAGCAGCGTCTGGAAGCGAGCGAGGTTGCGCTGGGCGCCGGCGAGGATCGCCTGGTCGCGGCGCAGCGCGCCCTCGGCCTGGGTGAGCGCGGCCTGGTAGGGTCCGCAGTCGATCTGCACGAGCAGCGCGCCCTTGCGGACGTCGTCGCCCTCCCGGGCGACGTAGGTCAGGCGGCCGTTGACCTGCGGATTGATGAGCACGCCTTGCCACGCCTGGGCGGCGCCGAGCGCCGACATCGACGTCGCGATGTCCTGGACGATCACCGGCGCCACGGTCACGGCCACCGGCGGCCGACCCTTCGGCTTCGTCTCCTCGTGGCACTGCGTCAGCCACGCGATCAAGGCGACGAGCACCAGCGCAAGTATGACAAATCCCCACCGGAACCGTCGGGGTGGCTGCATTCACCAGGATCCTCTGCTGCGGCGCCTTGCCCAGGCGACGGACGCGCTCCACTAGTACGCGGCAGACCCGCGAAGATTTCTCGCGCGAGACGCAGCCGTGCTTTTTCTGGGCGCGCGCTCGGTGACTCTTGCGGCGGCAAACCCTTGGCGCCTCACTCTATTCCGGGCAAGCGGCCCCTCGCCGCAGACGCCCTCAACTCGCCGCGTCGGAGCGCTCCGCCAGGGCGCGCACCATCTGGTCGTGTTCGCGCGGAACGATCAGCACGCGCTCGGAGGTGGCGACGATGACGAGGCCGGAGACGCCGCACGCGGCGATCTGCGGGCCTTCGGTGAAGACCAGGCAGCCGCTGACGTCCTCCAGCACCGAGGCGCCGCGCACGGCGTTGCCCTGCCCGTCGCGCGCCTGCACCTCCCAGACCGCCGACCAGGAGCCGATGTCGCTCCAGGCGAAGTCGGCGGCGATGACGGCGGCGCGGCGGGTCCGCTCCATCACGGCATGGTCGATCGAGATCGACGGCGCAGCGGCGAACGCGTCGGGGTCGAGGCGCAGGAAGTCGGCGTCGCCCTCGGCCCGCTCGAGCGCCTGGCGCGCGGCCGCCATCACCTGTGGCGCGTGGGTCTCGAGCTCCTCGATCATCCGGTCGGCGCGCATCAGGAAGAGGCCGCTGTTCCAGAGGCAGCCGCCGGCGCAGAGCCGCTCCGCCTCCGTCAGCTGCGGCTTCTCGATGAAGCGCGCCACTTCGCGGACGCCGTCGGCGAGCGCCGCGCCCGGCTCGATGTAGCCGTACTGGGTGGCCGCAAAGCCCGGCTTCAGGCCGAACAGCACCACGTGGCCGCTCTTCGCCGCCGCCACGCCACGGGCGACGGTGGCGCGGAACGCGGCCGGGTCGGGGATCGCGTGGTCGGCGTGCGCCGAGAAGACCAGCGCCTCGGGATCGGCGGCGTGGGCCAGCAGGGCGCCGGCGGCCAGCGCCGGTGCGGTGTTGCGGCCCTTGGGCTCCAGCACGATCCGGGCCGCCTCGAGGTTCGCCTCGCGCAGCTGCTCGGCGATCAGGAACCGCTGCGAGGCGCCGCCCACGATGATCGGCGCCGCGAACATCGACGCGTCGCACACCCGCCGCACCGTCTGCTGCAGCAGCGTCTCCTCGCCGACCAGCGTCAGGAATTGCTTCGGACGGGCCGCGGACGAGAGCGGCCACAGGCGCTTGCCCTCGCCGCCGGACAGGATCACGGGCACGATCATGCGCGCGGGGCCTTAGCAGGCGGTCCCGGTTGGTCAAGCCGGCGGCGCCGGTCCATATTGGCCTCTCTGCCGATTCTTGGGGGACCGCGGCGCAATGGCGCTCGTGCTGGTGATCGACGACGATCCGCTGTTCCGGGAGATCGCCCGCGAGCTGTTGACCCAGGACGGCCACGGCGTGCTGCAGGCCGAGAACGGCGCCGAGGCGACGAAGATCGCCTCGGACCCCGCGCCGGACCTGGCTGTCGTCGACATGCTGATGCCGGAGCGCGACGGCATCGAGACGATCCGCGACCTGCGCGGCCGCTGGCCGGGCGTGAAGCTGATCGCGGTCTCGGCCGGCTCGCGCGGGCTGGAGCCGAGCCTGCTGCTGCGCGCCGCCAAGGCCATGGGCGCCGACGCGGCGCTCGAGAAGCCCGTCGACCACGCCAACCTCCTGAAGCTGATCGGCGAGCTGCTCGGTTAGCTGGCCTGCCCGGGCGCCTTGGCCTATGTCTCGCCGCCGCATGACCGCGATCGACGCCGTACTCTTGGCCGGCGGCAGGGGGACCCGGCTCAGGCCGCTGACCGTCACCGTGCCCAAGCCGCTGCTGCCGCTGGGCGAGCGGCCGATCATCGACGTCCTCATCGCGCAGCTGGCCGCGGCCGGGGTGGGCCGCGTCTTCGTCTGCCTGGGCTACCTGGCGCCGCTGATGCAGGCGTTCCTCGGCGATGGCGGGCGCTGGGGCGTCCGGGTCGAGCCGCGCATCGAGGCCGAGCCGCTCGGCACCGCCGGCGGCCTGCGGACGATCGACGACCTGAGCGACGACTTCTTCGTGGTGAACGGCGACACCCTGACCGATCTCGACTTCGCCGGCATGGCGGCGGCGCACAAGCGCGCCGGCGCGATGGCGACGCTCTTCACGCCATGGGTCGACGAGCAGATCGACTATGGCGTCGTCTCGATCGACGAGGGCGGCGCGTTGACCGAGTACCTGGAAAAGCCGCGGCGCGGCTATCACGTCAGCTCCGGCGTCTACGTGCTGGCGCGCGGCGTGCTGCCGCTGATCCCAGAGGCGGGCCCGTTCGACATGCCCGACCTGGTTCGCGCCGCGATGGCGGCCGGCGGCAGGGTGCTCTGCCACCGCGCCGGCGCCTACTGGAAGGACATCGGCCGTCTCGACCACTACGAGGCGGCGAGCCGCGACTTCGAGGCCGATCCGAACCGCTTCCTGCCGCGGGGCGCGAGGTGATCCGGGTGATGGTGACCGGCGCCGGGGGCTTCCTCGGCGCGACGCTGGCGCGGCGCTTCCTCGCTCGCGACGACGTCGAGCTGACCGCGCTCGGACGCGCCGCCCCGCCGCAGCTGCCGCGCGCCGCCGCGCTCGATCTGCACGACCGGCCCGCCATCGCCCGCATGCTCGCCGACGTGCGGCCGGACGTCGTCGTGCACGCGGCCGGCCGCACCCCCGGCAAGCCCGGCGCGCTCTTGGCCGACAACGCCGTCGCCACCGCCAACCTCGCCGAGGCGATCGGCGAGGCCGACTGCGGCGCGGGCCTGGTGCTGCTCGGCTCGGCCGCGCAGTACGGCATTCCTGACGAGCTGACGCCGTGGAAGGAGACCGATCCCTGCTCGCCGTTCGAGCCCTACGGCCTTTCCAAGCATGCCGCCGAGACCGCCGCGTTCGCGGCCGCCCGCCGGCTCGGCTTCGGGGTGACGGCGCTGCGGATCTTCAACGTCGTTGTCCCCGAGCCGCAGGGCGAGCAGGTGTTCGCCGTCTTCCTGCGCAAGGCGGCCGCCGCAGCGGCAGTGGGTCCGCCGCCCTGGCGCGTGCAGATGGGACCGCTGACGGCGCTGCGCGACTTCGTCGACATCGAGGACGTGTTGACGGCGGTCGAGCGGGTGATCGAGCGCGGCGTCTGGGGCGAGGCGATCAACGTCTGCGCCGGCGTCGGCCGCACCGCCCGCGCGCTGCTTGGGGCCGCCGCGGCGCAGACCGGCGGGGCGGTGCTGATCGACGAGGCGCCCGAGACCAGGGGCCCCGAGCTCGCCTGGTCGGTCGGCGATCCAGCCAAGTGCGAGGCGCTGCTGGGCTTTCGCCCGACCAGCGACCTCGCGCCGGTGACGCGGCGCGCGGCCGCCTGGCTGGTGGACGCCGCGAGCAAGGCGCGGTCGGGAGCGGGGGCCGATGCTCGATCCCGCGCTTGAGGCCGGCGGGCTCGGCCCGACGGCGTTCTCCGTGGCTCTGGCGGGCGACTGGGCCGCGCACCGGGCCGAGATCGAGGCTCAGCTGGCCGGCGCCTCGGTGCTGGTGGTGGGCGCAGCGGGCACGATCGGCGCGGCGGCCGTGCGCCAGCTCCTGGAGCTTCGGCCGGCCCGGCTGGAGCTGGTCGATCTCGACGAGAACGGCCTGGCGCGGCTGGCGCGCGACATCCGCAGCCGCGGGCTGGGCGGCCGCGCGGCGATCGGCTTCAACGCGCTCGACTTCGCCGGCTTTCCGGGCCTGGCGCTGGCCGAGGCGGCCGGGCCGTTCGACCTGGTGCTCAACTTCGCGGCCGTGAAGCATGTCCGCTCCGAGAAGAACCGCTTCACGCTGCTGCACATGATCGACGTCAACGTCGTGCGCCAGCGCCGCTTCGCGCGGCATCTGGCGGCCAAGGGCCTGGCGCGGCGGCACTTCGTGGTCTCCACCGACAAGGCGGCCGATCCGGCCAGCTTCATGGGCGCGACCAAGCTGCTGCTTGAGGGGGTCGCCTTCGCGGCGGCCTCGGACGGCGCTGGCGCGCCGACCGCCACGGCCGCGCGCTTCGCCAACGTCGCCTATTCCAGCGGCAGCCTGCTGGAGAGCTATGTCCAGCGCTTCGAGGCGGGCCAGGCGCTGGCCGCGCCGAAGGACACCCGCCGCTACTTCATCGCCGCCAGGGACGCCGCCCGCATCTGCCTGCTGGCGCAGCTCGCCTGCGCCGGCGGGCGCGTCGCCGTCCCGAGGTTCGATCCCGCCGCCGGCGCGGTGGAGCTCGCCGACACCGCCGCCGCCTTCCTGCGCAGCCGCGGCAAGGCGGCGGTGTTCACCGCCGATCCGCGCGAAGCCGAAACGCTGGCGGCCCTCGGCGGCGACGCCTGGCCGGTGCTGCTGACGCCGCGCGACACCGCCGGCGAGAAGGAGGTCGAGGTGTTCCGCGGCCACGGCGAGACCATCGAGCCGCTGAACCTCGCCGCGCTGGAGGCGGTGCGCCCGGCGCCGATCGATCCGCAGGCGCTCGCCGCATGCGTGGACGCGCTGGCTGCGTTCGTCGACGGGCGGCGGCTCGGCGATGCGGCGGCGGTCGAGGCGGTGATCGGCCAGCTGCTGCCGCACTTCGCGCATGTCGCGGCCGAGGCGAGGCTGGATGATCGGATCTGAGCCGGGCGGCGGGCCGCGGATCGCGCTCGTCGTCTTCCGCCTCGCGCCCGCCGGCGGCCTCGAGCAGCACGCGCTGCGGCTGGCGCGAATCCTGGGCGACCGCGGCGCGGCGGTTAGCCTGGTGACCACGCGCGCCCCGGCGAGCTCGCCGCCCGAGGACGTGCGGCTGGAGCTGATCGCCGCGCGCGGCCGCAGCAACCACGGCCGCCTCGCCGCGTTCGCCGCGGACGCCGCCGGCGACATCGCCCGCCGCTTCGATCGCAGCGTGGTCTTCCATGCCGTTCCAGGCTTCGACATGATCTTCTGCGCCGACCCGTCGCGCGCTGCGCCGGCCGGCGTCAGGGCGCTGCTGCCGCGCTACCGCACCTACGCGGCCCTGGAGCGGGCGGCGCTGGCGCCCGGCGGCGCGCGGCTGGTGCTGACGCTGTCGAGCGCCCAGCGCGCGGCCTTCATCGCCAACAACGCCGCCGACCCGGCGCGGCTGGCGCTGCTGCCGCCCACGGTCGATCGCCTGCGCGCCGCGCCGCCTGCGACGGCTGCGGCGAAGGCCGCCGCGCGCGCCGGGCTTCGCCTCGCCGCGGACGGACCGGCGTGG
>Ga0134125_10005316_pt1 | contig 14641 bp, 11 predicted proteins | sample KB31751_FD_96464 | JGI IMG/M metagenome (GOLD analysis project Ga0134125, IMG submission 96464) | Terrestrial soil microbial communities with excess Nitrogen fertilizer from Kellogg Biological Station, Michigan, USA - KB3-175-1 | ecosystem: Environmental > Terrestrial > Soil > Unclassified ... | reverse complement strand
GTTCATCTCAAAGGCGACTTTCAGCTTGGTTCCTACGCCATCGGCGCTCGACACCAGCACCGGATCGCGATATTTGCTGCCCAGGGCAAACAGCCCGCCGAAGCTGCCAATGTCGCTGAGCACGCTGCGGTTAAACGTCTTTTGCGCGAGGTACTTAATGCGCTGCTTGGCGCGATCTGCACGGCTGATGTCCACGCCTGCCTGGGCGTAAGTGAGCGCTCGTTTCTTCTGGGCGGTGGTTTGGGCCAAGCAGTCAGGTCCTTCGGATGGAATGCAGAGATGGGAAAGAAAAAGTGTATCACTTGAGAACGAGCAGAAGTCCCGTGCGCCGCCAGCGGGTTTGCGTGATCACGTGCTCCAGCGCTGAGGCGTAAAGGCGGGCCTGATGCAGCGGATTGGGATCAAGCCAGGCTGAGCTCGGAGCGTCGTACGACCAGAAGACGAGCACAGGCTCGCCGACGACGCTGTCGGCGGGAACGGGGCCGAAATAGCGGCTGTCTTCGGAGTTGTCGCGGTTGTCGCCGAGCACGAAGATCTCTCCCGCGGGCACGCATTCGGGAAGAATGTTCTCCTGCCAGCTCGAGCGGCGGTTGGCGCGGACACGCGCATAACTTTCCGGCACCGGAACGGAGTTCACGAACAGCGTGCCGCGATGGATCTCGACCGTGTCGCCGGCAACGGCAATTACGCGTTTGAGGTAAATGTCGTTGGCATCTTCAGGACTGCGAAACGCAACGATCTCGCCGGTCTGCGGCGTGCGCAATCGCGGCAGCCGCCAATGCGTGAACGGCGCCTGTGGACCATAGGGCAATTTCCAGAGAAGCAAGTGGTCGCCGATGAGAACTGTGTTCTCCATCGATCCTGTTGGAACCATTCCGGGCTGGAGCACGAAGCAGTAAATGACGATCAGTAGCGACAAAGCCCAGATGGAGCGGATGATCCATCTGCTTGCGCGACGCTTTGACTGCAGGACCGTCGCCCGCCTTTCTGCGTCTTTTCGCTGGGCAAGGCCATGTGAGGTTTGGCCGGCGGACGATGAGAGTGTGCCCAAAAAGAACTCCGGAGTAGATGCCCAATTCTGAGCCGCTCCTTCGGAGTTGAACATCGGGATTTGTACTTAGGTAAAGCGCGAGCGGCTACGACGGGATCCAATTTGGCGCCGAGGTGAACAGGCCGGAGACGAAACCGATTTGATACACCAGGAAAAGGCCGAAGGCCAGGCTCAGGATTCCGGAGGTCGTGCACAGATAGCGATTGAGCCGGAGGAAGCTCTTGCCCGTCCACACCACTGGCAGCGCGATCACGGCAGTCATGAGCATCATTCCCAAAATGGTTCCTGAACCGAAGAGCAGCAGGTATCCCATCGCCCATACCGGGTTATGGATGGTAGCGAGCACCAGCAACGCGACGGCAGCCGAGCCCGCCAGTCCGTGAACGATGCCGATCACCAGAGGGCGCAGCAGTTGGTAGGCCCCGAACCGGGTAAAGAGCCGCTGAAGCGCATTTGCAGTGGCCGGCGACTCGACCAGCGAGAGCTCCGGGCTTCGCGCCGGAGCAGTCAGATCGTCGCTTCGCGATCGCGGACTAAAGCGGTCGGTAATCCATTGCAGCCATCCGGTCAGATTCATGATCCCCAGCAGGATCAGCATCAGCGCTACGGCAAATTCCATCGAGAGGCCGATGCGCGGTGGAATCACAATCCTGAAAAGAATGATGGCGGAGCCTACAACGAAGATGGTGAGGGTGTGGCCCACTCCCCAGATCATCCCCACCAGGCTGGCAGAACGCAGGGAGCGCAGGCGAGTGACGATGGTGGTGACCGCAATGACGTGATCGGGATCAGTGGAATGACGCATTCCCAATACGAGCCCCACTCCGGCAATCAGCAGCCATTTCGGACTCACGATGACCGAAGCGATGTGAGGAGCGAACCCGGCGCTTTTTATCGCCTGCAAAGTAAGCGCCACGCCAATCGCGGTGATAAACGCCGCCGACAGCAGGGGGAGGTGGCGGCGAATGAGCGCGCTCTGTGGATTCAGCCGGTGCAGCCATCGTCCGGCATGCACGAACATCAATCCAATGCCGATCAGCACCGCTGCCAGTCCGATGCTGAAGGTAACGATGAGGAAGAAACCGAAAGCAATACGATGCAGCGCGATAGCGCTCAACAACACCACCAGCGCGGCCGGGCATGGAAGGATCCCCCCGGTGATTCCCAGAATGAGCAGTTGCTTGAAAGAAATGGCTTGCCTGGCGGGAACGGCAGCCGCGCCGGATGATGCATCCACCAGTGTCGGCGATGACGGAGAAGAGAAAACATCGTACCAATGGCTGTGGTCTTCACGCAGCGATGGGTCCTCGCCAACCCAGCGTCGCATGAACAGCAGCAGTCCCAGCCCGGCGATGATCAGCCCGGAAGCCACGCCCAGCCAGGGATAGATTTTTTCGGGCAAAATGTAACGCGAGGCATACAGCGTGATTGCGCCCAGTGCGTATACGCCCGCGGTGTGGGCGAGGGTGACGATCGAGCCCAGCACTATTGCGTGTCTTGCGGTGCCACGCGAGCCCACCAGGTATGCGGCGACTAGGGTTTTTCCGTGTCCCGGCTCCAATGCGTGAAGAGCGCCCAGACTCATGGCGATCAATGCCGCGGTGATCAGGAACCACAGACTGAGCTGGCGGTTGGAAATCAACTGAGTAAACGCGCTGCGCGGTGTTCCCTGTACATTGGCGGTCAGCTGTGGTGCGCTTGAAGTCGGAGCAGCCGTAATGGGCGCGGCACTTTTCTCGGGCAACGCTTTTCGAGAGTTGGGAACAGACGGCGCGAATGAACTCGCAGCTTCTGCGAGTTCCGCATGCTTTGCTGCCGCCGGCTTGTGCGCATTTGCAACCACCGAAGTAACCGGCAGCGTGAAGGAGAGGCTCGTCTGTAAATCCTGCGGCGGACTGTTCAACAGGTCAGTCGGATAATTCGAGAGCTCGGCGCTGCGGTCTTTCTGCGGTGCACTGCTGACCAACTGCAATTTAGGATCGGCATTGACGATGAGTTCCTTCCATCCCGCGCGCCCGGGAAAGTTATCGTCGCGGTACTCCAGATGGTGCAGACCTGCGGCGATTCTCGTCAGTGGCGCGCGGCAGGTGAAGCCGAATTTCATTGTGGGAAGACCGCCCGCGCCGGGAGGAAAGATCACTTGCCGCTCGAGACATTTCAACTCTACCGGGCGTCCATCGATCTTGAGCGTGATGCCGCGCCAAAACTCGTCCGCCTTCCTGCTCAGGTAAAGGCCGATTCGGGGATCTTTGGGGTCAGCGGTTACCCCTGCGGCCTGGAGCTCCTGAAATGTGGGAATCTCCGCCATATCGATGATGTATCGCAACTCCAGCCAGTCGGGAGAGAGCTTGAGCCCCGAGTAATGGTTGACGCTGAAGTTGCCCATGGGATGCGCGAACGCAGGCAGGCAGGCGAAGAAGGTGAAGAGGATGAAGCGAAGGACCGTCGCCCGCCCTCGGGCGTCTTTTCCTTCGCACGTGCAATACCTCGCGACGGGAAGGCCGCGCGAGGGCGCGCGTCGGTCCTTCATCTCTGGCTCCGAGGGGAAATATTGCTTTCCTTCGCCGCTTGAGTTACTCCCGCCAGCCGCTTCAACATTTTTCGCGCGGCGTCCGCATAGAAAACGTGGAAGTTGGGATTGATCTCCAGTGCCTTCTGCAGATATTCCCGTGCTTTGGATGCGTTTCCGGAACGCTGCTGGATCAGGCCGGCGTGATACATCAGCAAGGCATCTTGCGTGCCCGTTTGCAGAGCCTTGTCCATTTCATCCTTTGCCTCGGCGGTGCGCCCGTTCTTGTAGAGCGCCCAGGCTAGAGCATCGTGGGTATAAACGTCGTGGCGAACCTCTAATTCCTTTCTTGCCAATTCGAGGGCTTTGGGCAGTTCGCGATCGTGATCGGCGTAGAACATTGCCAGCTCGCGGTTGAAAACCTGCTTGTTCAGCTCGCTGATCTTGCCGATGTACTCCACCAGCGCATACTGCTTTTCCGCGTTGTTCTTGTCTCCAGTGCGGGCATAGACATCGCCCAGCGAGGCTGCGTACATCGGCAGAGGGATGATTCCGATCGCCTGCGTGTAGTACTGAATTGCATCGGCGAGGCGGCCCTGCGCGGCGCGGATTCTGCCCATCTCGGCCAGCGCGCGATGATAGCGCGGGTACGCAGTCAGCGAGCGCGCCGCCTCGGCTTCAGCCTCGTCGAGCTTGCCGCATTGAAAGAACTGCTCCGCCAGCATGAAGTGCGTCCAGGCGAGGTTTTCCTTGGGGAGACGGACAGCGGCGGCAATCTCCGCGGCACGCTGCAGGCCGGCGATTGCAGCAGAGGTTTGACCCTCGATCCACTCCAACCCTGCCTTACGCGTCGCGCCCAGATAAGCTGCGCGCGTGGGACGTGTTTCCGCGGAAGAGGGATCCTGAAGGTGGCGGTAAGTGGATGCGGCCTGCTCGTAGTCTCCCATTTCCAGACGAGCATCGCCCAGAGTGGCGTATGCTCCAGCAGCCGGAGCAATCGCAATGGCGGCTTGCGCCTCCTGCGCGGCTTCGGCAAAGCGGTGCTCGGCGTAGTACACCGCCGCAAGTTCCGCAAATGCCGGGGCGGCGTCTGCATGCCTTGACTCCAGCGCCAGCGACTTTTTCAGCCCGGTCTCCGCGAGCTGGTAATAGGTGATGTCCCCGGATTCACGCGCCTTCTGCACGTACGCCGAGCTCAACCGGTCGTAGTTGAAGATGTCGTCGGGATCCTGGGCGGTCTTCGACTGATAGAACCGTATTACCTGGTCGGTAGTGGAGGACGATGGCGTCCCGTTCGACGTTTGCGATACACCGAAAACCAGAGCCGTCGAAGAAATCAGCGATATCGCGAAAAAGCGCGAGAGCATCGTGGGAGACATAACTGGGATCACCGTCCGGGCAAATGCCATCGTAGAAACGGAGCATGCCGCGCCTCTACGCGGGCACCCGGAAAAACTTGTTCATTGTACCTTCTTATGAACGAAGGGCCGAGAGGAGGAGCTTGGTGCACTCTCGTCTCGGCCCAAATTGGCACTCCAGAAGCCAGCCCTTAGTAAGCGGCGAGGCCCTGCGCGCTGCGCCCGGCAGGCAGACCCATGCCGCCGGTCAGAGGCGTCAGGGAGCCGTCCACCAGATTGATCTGGAATGCGCCTACTGTGCCGCTACCAGCATCCACGGCATAGAGGAAGCTAGCGCCGCCTTCCGTTGCGATCGCCAGATCGTTTGGCCCGGCGCCGCTTGCAGCAACGCCGTTGATCAGCGTTACGGTACCAGCGTTGCTAACCGAGTAGCTGGAGATGCTGGCACTCAGGTTGTTAGCAACGAATGCGAACCGTCCGGTGATAGGTTCAAGCGCAATCCAGCAAGCTGCGGTTCCACCATCGTTGACATCCGAGCTGATCGCCGTCAGGTCACCATCATGGCTGACTCTGAATGAAGACAGCGCGCCTGCGCCGCCCTTCGGGAGGGTGGTCGCGGAACCGAACAGTTCGGTGACGAGCAGGTTCTCGTGCCGGTCGAAGGTGAAGCCGAAGAAGCTGGGCAGCGCCGGCCCCGGAGCCTGGGTGATCTCCGGATCGACAGCTCTGCCGTCGTCGTCGACGCGGAAGACGTAGATCGTGTTGGTGCCCTTTACCGTGACGACCAATTTGTCGGCATCGGGATCGAAGCGAACCTGCGCCGGCGAGCGCGGGAACGAGGGCGGGTTCAGTCCGCACTGGAAATCAGCCGCAGGCGCGCCGGTCAAACCGGAAAATCCGGCTGCGGTAGCGGCCAGGCAGCTTACACCGGTCATTGCGCTGGCCGGGCCGGGGTCAATGGATTGCGTCGAGCCCACAATCGGCTTCATCCGTCCGAATCTGTCAACTTTGAAGCCGGTAATATTCGGGGTGTTGGAGGTAGCCGGCTGATTGTTGCAGATGGCCGGAGCTTCGGGGCCACCCGCATTGAGCACGTACAGCAGATCACCGGAAGGAGCCCGGTCACCATCATCGTTGCCACGCCCTCGGTCGTCATCATCGCGTTTTTGCTTAGTCACCGTGAGACTGTTGGGAAACAGTCCGCGCGAAAAAACTCGGTCAGCGAAGGTCAGCGTACCGTCGGATCCGACGAGGAAAGAAGTGATTGTGCCTTGCCGACAATCGGTGTTGTATGCGCCCGAGCCGTCGTTTTCGGCAGCGCTCTCTGTGTTGACGACGAAGAGGAGATGATGGCCGGGATCAAGTTGAATACTGCCGGCCGAGCCCATTGCATCGACGCCTGCCAGTTGCAGGCCGCTGCCGCCGCCACCGGTAGCGATCGTTTGTACGGGTGTGGAGGTCAAGTTTCCGTCAGCTCCGCGATGAAACACCAGCACCTGGTTATTTCCCAGGGCATTTGTCATCGCGTACACTGCTCCATCTGCCCAGGCCACCCCCGCGGGTAGTGAACAGAATAGAGCACACATTACGACTCTCAGTAGGTTGCGAACCATGTTCAATCTCCTTTTGGTGGGGGGTGAGAAGTGTACCACTGAAAATAATCAAAGGTCTTGCTGCAGGGACGCGAAAAATCCGAGCCCCTCCCTGATCCGATAAGGCCTGACCAGGCGAACTATTTCGAACGACCCATTCCGCCGCGGACGATATCGATGACGCTATCTGTACGCAACTTCGCCCAAAAGGGATTTTTCAGGCCGCCGGAGCCCCCCTTCCCAACTCTTCGGTCTTAACTGCTTCTGGCGCGAGCGCGTCCTGCTCCAGCCGTTCTTTGACCCACTGCTGCACCAGCCCGCGCAGTGGGGGAAGATGGCGAAAGAGCGCCTGAAAGCCATCGCGGTCGACGGTCAGTAGATTCGCGGTCGAGGCCGTCTTTGCCGTCGCCATGCGCAGGGAGTCTGCGACCAGCGCCATCTCTCCAAAGCATTCTCCTGCCTTCAGCCTCGCCAGCACTCGCTCCGGGCCAGTGGCATCGCTGCGCAGGATAACTACCTCGCCATCGATGATGATGTACAACCGGTCGCCGCAATCACCCTGCCGGAAAATGATCTCGCCGGCTTCGAAATGCTCGCGGCCGAATCCAGGTGCGCGCTCGGTGCGAAGCTGCACGATATCGGGCGGCAGCAGCACATCGAGGGTCCAGTCCATGGCAACGCGAATCTTGCGTTCCAGACTGGGAAGCTTCATCAGATAAATACCTCGCCATAGAAACCAGGCGAGCAGTCCGGAGAGCTTGAAATTGAATACTTCAGCAACCGCCGAACGATGTCCCAGCGCGGCAAGCTTTCCCAGTTCTTTGAAATGGAACGGTTCTCGCAGGTCGTTGGTCAGGGTTGCGGCGAGATTCTTCGCGAGCCGCCGCGCCTGACGAATCGCATGCTGCGCCGTGGGTGGACACGGCTCCCCGATCTCGTGGTCGATGATCCAGGCGCAGTCTCCGGCGGCCCAGAGACCGGAATATCCGGGCACCTCCAGGAATTCGTTGGCAACGATGCGGTCGTGTTCTTTCTTGCAGGGTAGCGCTGCGATCACGGGATTCGGAGCGGAAGGCACCGTGCTTACCAGGGTTTTGCAGGGAATCTTTTCGCCGCTTGTCAGCAGCGCAGATTCTGCGGTCGCTCCGGCCAGGCGAGTCGAGAGCCGAATTTCTACTCCGCGGCGCGCCAGCAGTTGCTGCGCAAAGCGCGCCAGCGATTGCGGCAACTCCGGCAAAATCAGCTCTTTTGCGTGCAGCAGAATGACCTTGATTTCTTTTGTCTGAATATGATGAAAATTGCGCGCGCAACTGCGCACAAAATCGTTCATTTCGGCTACCGCTTCCACTCCGGAAAAGCCGCCACCGGCAACCACAAATGTGAGCAAGGCGCGCCGCAGCTCAGCATCGTCTTCGATATCGGCTTCCGCCAGCGCGTGAAGGATGCGATTGCGCAGGATCAACGCATCGCCCAAATACTTGAACGGCAATGCGTACTCCAGCAACCCTGGCATTCCGGCGAAGCTGGTCACATTGCCCAGAGCTACAACCAGGTGATCGTATTGCAGGCGGTAAGGGTGCGGGCGAAACCCGGAGCTCATGGTCACGGTCTTGTTCGCCAGATCGATGCTCTCAACTTCTCGTTGGTACAAAGTGGTGTGAGGGCACAGGCGCTGGATGGGCGTAATGGTATCTACAATGCCGATGCTGCCGGAAATCACCTCCGGCAACATTGGCTGGAACACCAGGTAATTTTCTTTGCTGACGAGCCCGATTTCCAAATTGGGAATTTTTCTGCGGTATTTTTCCAGAGTGAGCGCGGTGTAGACGCCCGCAAACCCCCCTCCGAGGATCAGGACTCGTGTCCGATTCTGCTCCGCCATAAAACCTCCCAAGGAAGCAGGTCAGTTGAGTGCGAAGAGGGCAGCAATGCGTTGAATGGCCCTGTTTTTATCGAGAGGCCGCGTATTTTAGACCAGCGAATGTGGCGTTTTGCTCCTCGGCTTGTGCAAAAACGTTGCCATGCTAATGATTGTTTCCTGGCGAGAACATAGGCGAGTGCACCCAAATAAGTGCACCGAGATTGGTGATTGCAAACCCGGCGGCGGGGGTATATAGTCTCGCGCGCCGTGGAAAGGAACAGGTCAAGCTCCGACGTTCTCCGCGCCACCTGCTGGGGTCTGCTGGTTGCAGCTCTACTCATCGCTGGCATCTACATCGGCAGTCGAGGACTGCGGGATTTCGATCCCGCGCTGGTGCCGTATGCCGGGGCGAGTGTTTTCGCCGCATTCGGCATCGGCTACCGCTACTCCATGTGGTTGCAGCGTCCGCCCACGCGGATGTACTGGTTTCGCGGCTGGCAGGTCTTCCTGCGCCCGTCAAAAATCCCAGGCAATATGGTCCGCTGGGTCAAGCTGCTGCTGAAGGAAATCCTCGCGCAGAATTTCATCAGGAACCGCTCCCGTGTGCGTTGGGCCAGCCACTGGTTCATCTCCTGGGGCTGTCTGTTGGCTGCGGCCATCACCTTCCCGCTGTCGTTTGGCTGGGTGCGTTTTGAAACCGCGCGTAACTCGCAGGAAATTTACGATGCTTACGTCTTCGGCATTCACCTCTCCAGCTTCCGCCTGGGAACGCCGATGGCCCTGCTGGCATTTAACGTTCTCGACATCGCAGCGGTAATGGTCCTGATCGGCCTCTTCTTCGCCGTGTGGAGACGTGCGCGCGACCGCAGCGCTCTCGCCGAGCAACAGTTTTCGCAAGATTTGCTGCCGCTGGTCATGCTTTTTGCCATTTGCATTACCGGCTTGTTGCTTACGGTTTCGACCCACCTGCTGCGCGGCGCTCATTATTTGTTTCTCGCCGAGCTCCATGCGGTTGCCGTGATCCTTACGCTCGTCTATTTGCCATTTGGCAAGTTCTTCCATCTGTTTCAGCGGCCGGCGCAGCTTGGGGTGGATTTTTATAAACATGAAGGCGCCACCGGAACCAGGGCGCTGTGCGTGCGTTGCGGGCAGGACTATGCTTCGCTCATGCACATCGACGACCTGAAGCAGGTGGAGGCGCAGTTGGGCATTCGCTATCGGCTGAAAGATGGCACTCATTATCAGAACGTGTGTCCGGCCTGCCGCCGCAAAAATCTCGGTTTGACGCAAGATGCATTGTGGCATGCAGCCGGCAGAGGTCCGGTAGAGCCACCCCAGCCAGAGGTCCTCAGCGCGCAAAAAGGAGCTTGAATGGCACGACCGCCACTTCCCATTCCGGAACTCGTGCACAGTTATGGCCCGCACGCGATGCGCGTCCCCGCCGGGGGATGGAATACCATCGGAGAACCCGACAAGCTGGTGAAGACCCACTGCTGTTTTTGCGGGCAGCAATGCGGCATTCAACTAAAGGTCAAGGACAACAAGGTCGTCGGCCTGGAGCCGTGGGAAGATTTTCCCTTCAACCAGGGAAAGCTGTGCCCCAAAGGCGTAAAGCGGTACATGCAGAACGAGCATATCGACCGGCTTACGACTCCTTTGGAAAATGCCGGAGCGGGTGCAGGTTTCCGCCCGATTTCCTGGGATGCGGCCCTGGACCGTACCGTGGGTGAGATTCGCCGCATTCAGCAATCTTATGGCAACGACGCCTTCGCTATTCTCACCGGGGCGTCATTGACCAACGAAAAAGCTTATCTCATGGGCAAATTCGCGCGTGTCGCCGTGCGCACCGCCAACATCGACTACAACGGCAGGCTGTGCATGGTTTCCGCGGGAGCGGCGTCAAAGAAAATTTTCGGCATCGATCGCAGCGCGAATCCGTGGTCAGACATTCCCAAAGCCAAGGTCATCATCGTCGCCGGATCCAATATCGCCGAGTGCTCTCCGATCACGACGGAATACTTGTGGCAGGCGCGCGAGAACGGCGCCAAACTCATCGTCCTCGATCCACGCATGACGCCCATCGCGCGCACTTGCGATCTCTTCATTCCCGTGCGCTCCGGCGGGGATATCGGCGTCTTCAACGGCATTTTGCACATCATGGTCAAGCGCGGCTGGATTGCGCGGGACTTCATCGCTGCGCACACCATCGGCTGGGCCGAAGTTGAAAAGAGCCTGGAAAAATACACGCCGGAATACTCCGCCAAGCTGGCCGGCGTGCCTGCGCAAATGATTATCGAAGCGGCAGAGATGTGGGGGCCTGCGTCAACCAGCTTCCTGATGCACGCGCGGGGGATCGAGCACCACAGCAAAGGCGTGCAGAACTGCATGGCGGCGATCAACCTGGTGCTGGCCAGCGGCCGCATCGGTCGCGAAGGCTGCGGCTACGCCATGATCACCGGCCAGGGCAACGGCCAGGGCGCTCGCGAGCAGGGGCAAAAATGCGAACAACTGCCGGGAATGCGCGACATCGAAAATCCCGAGCACCGCAAGTACATCGCCGGAGTTTGGGGCGTTCCGGAGGAATCCATCCCTCACAAAGGCCTCTCCGCCGTACCGCTGGTGGAGGCCATTCACGCAGGAAAAATCAAGGGCCTGCTGCTGCTTTGCTTTAATCCTATGGTTTCACTGCCGAACCAGCAGTTCATCGGCGAGGCCTTGGAGAAGCTGGAGTACTTTGCCGTGATCGATTTTTTCATGTCAGAGACTGCGCGCTACGCGGATGTGGTGCTTCCCGGCAGTCTCATGGAAGAAGACGAGGGCACGACGACCAGCGTCGAAGGACGCGTCATTCATCATCAGAAAGCAGTCGATCCGCCGCCGGGCGCACGGGAAGACTGGAGAATTATCTGCGATGTGGCGAAGCGACTGGGGGCAGGCGAAAAGTTTTCGTTTTCCTCTCCACGCGAGATTTTTGAAGAGCTGCGGGTCGCATCCAGAGGCGGTATTTCCGACTATTACGGGATTTCGTGGGAGCGGATTGACCAGGAAAAAGGCGTTTTCTGGCCCTGCCCCAGCCCCGATCATCCGGGAACGCCGCGTCTGTACGAGAATGGCCGCTTTGCTCATCCTGACGGCAAAGCGCATTTCCAGGTGGTCGAATGGCGGCCCGCGGCGGAAGAACCGGATGAGCAGTACCCGATCGTCCTCACCACCGGACGGGTGGTGTCACAGTTCCTTTCTGGGACGCAGACGCGGCGCATCGGGGCGCTGCTCGATCAATATCCAGAGCCGCGGTGCGAGATTCATCCACGGCTCGCGGAAAAGCTCGGCATAAAGAACGACGATTTCGTTACTGTAGAGTCTCGTCGCGGCGCACTTACCGTCCGTGCCATGGTAGTGAAGACCATCCGGCCCGATACGGTCTTCGTGCCCTATCATTGGCCGTCGGAGCGCGCCGCCAACAACTGCACCATCCGGGCGATTGATCCGATCTCCAACATTCCCGAGTTCAAGATCTGCGCTGTGCGCGTGAGCAAGGCGCAGCGTCCGACTAATGCAATGGCAGCGCTGGCGGCGGAGGCCGGAGGCATCTCATGAGCGATCTGGCTTTCTTCATCGACTATTCGCGCTGCATCGGCTGCCAGTCGTGCGTGCAGGCGTGCGGCGAATGCGATACCCATCGCGGTCGTCCGCTCATTCATCTCGAAATCGTGCAGCGCGCCGACAGCGTGCAGACCACTCCGCAGGTGTGCATGCACTGCGAGGACCCAATCTGCGCCCGCGTGTGCCCGGCCGACGCAATCAAACAGACTGCCGACGGCGTGACGCAAAGCTCGTTGAAAGAGCGTTGTATCGGCTGCTCCAACTGTGTGATGGCTTGTCCCTTTGGGGTTCCGCGCTACTACGCCGACATCAACCAGATGGTGAAGTGCGACATGTGCTACGACCGCACCAGCACTGGCAAAAAGCCAATGTGCGCGACCGTGTGTCCATCACAAGCGCTCTGCTTTACCACGCTGGAGGACATCCAGAAGAAGCGGCGGGGCACCACCATAAGCGAATGGACCTTCGGCGACGAGCACGTGAAGACCAAAGTCTTCGTCGTAGTTCCTGCAGAAACTAATACCGTCCACATTGATCAACTGCGACGGTCGGTGAGTCCGACAAGTGCTGGAGCCAAGCCGCGCGATTTGTACGACGTTGCGGAGTTACTGGAGGCCTGATATGCCCGAAGTTCTCAAACCGGATTCGCTAAAAATACTCAATAATCCTTCGCAGGAGCCGCAGTGGCGGGAGGATTTCCCCATACGCTGGGAGAACGATCACTATGTCACGCGCCGGGAACTGGCGAAATTCCTGACCCTCGGTTCCGCATTTCTGGTAATCGCCAATGTCGTGATGGCATTTTTTGGCAAGTTCCGCGGCGCCGAACAATACCCCAGAGCGTTCGTAGCCAACGCTTCAGCAATTCCCGAATCGGGATCGATGCTCTTCCGTTATCCCACCGATCGCGATCCGTGCATTCTGGTTCGTGCGAAAAGCGGCGAGTTGCGCGCCTACTCGCAGACCTGCACTCACCTCTCCTGCGCAGTGGTGCATCGCGCCCAGGACGGGGTTTTGTCCTGCCCCTGCCATATGGGACTCTTTTCCGAGACCGAAGGCCGCCCAGTTGCCGGCCCGCCCATTCGGCCCCTGCCGCGCATCCTGCTGGACCAGCAGGGCGATCAGGTTTTCGCCATTGGAGTGGAGGTGTAAATGGAAACCAGGCAACAAGGCCAAACCATGTTCACCGGCATTCTGCTCCTGATCGGCACGGTGATTATCGTCCAACTCTGGCTGGTAGGAGCCAGCATGGATGCACTGCTGGCGAACGAGACCGAGATCCTGATTCCGGCAGCAATCATTTCATTTCTGGGCCTGCTGATGAATGCCGGGCTTTTGTATTACATTCACGATTTTGATAAACGCGTGCGGCGCTCGAACCCAGCACGCTGAAAAAATCAGCGGTAGAGACGGGGCATGCCCGTCCTCCAGTAAGCACAGTCCTTGCCATTTGCCGTAAAGACGCGGCACGCCGCGCTTTGCCTATGTTCTTTGTGCAGCCGAAGGAAGGACTTTCATATGCAGCAGCCTGCTCCCGCTCCCGTGAAGAAAGACACCCGCCATCTAGAAGTTCTCGAGCCGCAGGTAACCCGCGGCCTTGCGGCCCAGTTCCAACTCACGCATTTGCTGAAGCGTCTTCCTGAGCGACCGGTATGGGCGGCGTTCATGTTTGTGAACGGCTTCATCACCATTGCGCTGCTGGCGGCTTGCGCCATGGTGGCGCATACCTCGTTCGTTTTTCCGTCACTGGGTCCTACCGCGATCCTGTTTTTCTTTTCGCCTCTGTCGCCCCCGGCCTCACCACGCCATACCTTGCTCGGACATGGCATTGGGATTTTGTGTGGCTATGGAATGCTCTGCGCCACCGGCTTACAGCATGCACCAGCCGCGCTCGTTATGGGAGTCGACACACGCCGCATCCTCGCTGCCGCGCTTGCGCTTGCTCTAACCAGCAGCCTGATGATTCTCTGCAAAGCCGCGCACCCGCCTGCCGGAGCGACGACGCTGATTATTGCGCTTGGCATTATCACTAAGCCCTTCCAACTGGTTGTGATTGAAATCGCGGTGGTAATCCTCACCTTGCAAGCAATCGTGATTAACCGGATGGCGGGTTTGGATTATCCGCTGTGGGCAAAGCGGGCCTAGCGCTAGTGCCTGAAACAAGCGGACGCCGGTCGCCCGTCACCACGACTGCGGTAAGGCGCTATCGTATCCTGTTCCTTTCCTGCAATTTTCGCGTGTTTGCTGCGAAAAATGGGCCTAAGTCCGGTATCTACTGTCGATTGCGATCATCGTGTCGCCTTTCCTGTTCCTTTCCTGATCCTTTCCGGACGAAAGGCGAGAATCGCAGATTTTGGGCAGAACTTGAGGATCTCCGGGGAGAGGACAGAAATTTCCCGGTATTTTCCCCTGTTCTCAGGAATCGCGATTAATCGGTTGTTTCAATCAGGGGCCCAGCCCGCGCCTTTGGTTGAAACTGCAAAACATCAAGACCAAAAAACAAAACCAAAGCGCGGGCGGGGTAGCCCGCATCCACGAATTCTCACTGCTGCGGCGGGAAGCCTACTGTGCCCGGCTCGCCCGGCACTGGGTGCGGCGTAGCGATATACGGAAACACCGTCAGGAACGGACGATCATTTCCCTCGGTGGTAATGTCTGTGATCTCAG
>Ga0134125_10005315_pt1 | contig 14642 bp, 17 predicted proteins | sample KB31751_FD_96464 | JGI IMG/M metagenome (GOLD analysis project Ga0134125, IMG submission 96464) | Terrestrial soil microbial communities with excess Nitrogen fertilizer from Kellogg Biological Station, Michigan, USA - KB3-175-1 | ecosystem: Environmental > Terrestrial > Soil > Unclassified ... | reverse complement strand
CAGACTGGATACTGACAGCAACAACTTTAGTCAGCCTGGTAATCAGCTGGACCCATCGCGCGCATAAACAGCTATTCCTTATTCAGATTTATATTATAGCATCGTTGTTCATTGATGTGCTATTGACACTTACAGAATTATTATTTCCTGACGACAAGTTGTGGATGAAGATTAATTCCATAACGCTCAATCTTTACTCGATTTTGGAAATTGTATTAATCAGTCTATTCATCTCCAACGCAATTGGGAGAGCAAGTATCAGAGGCCTAATAAAAAAACTTTGTGCTATTTACATTCTCTTATTTATATCAATATGGCTATACTTTCCCGCCACAGTCACTTTAAACCTACGTCATTTATTCGCAATAGAAGGAATCCTTATTACTACTTTCAGCCTATTCTATTTCTATGAAATTATGCATATGGGCTTTTCAGTAGAAATTAATAAAGATTCAAACTTTATAGCGATAAGTGGAATACTTTTTTATTTCAGCGCGTCAGTTCCATATTATTTTAGCTCAAGCCAAGAGCTAAAATTACCAGCGAATTTCTTTGTTCTATATGATTGCATCAATTATGCCTTCTATACAATCTTATTTTTGACCTTTATCAAAGCATACTTATGTCCAGCACTCGAACCGAAATAATCCTGTTTCTGATTATGATTACTGCATTTATTGTAACCATGGTGACTTTCATAATAGTTATCCTTTTCTTCCTTCAAAAAAAACAGCATGGATATACTTCGGAATTAAAAGCAGCAAAATTCAACTATGATAAAGAATTATACAAAGCACAACTGGAAATCCAGGAACAAACTTTTCAGCAGATTTCCCGGGAAATCCATGATAATGTGGGTCAGTTCCTTTCCCTGGCCAAACTGAGTCTTACCACCATTGATTTTGACAGGCGGGAAGAAACGGAGTCGGGGATTGCTGAAATTTCAGAAATTTTGGAAAAGGCGCTGGAAGACCTCCGGGATATGTCGAAGTCCATGAACCCGGAGATAATAAGAAAAGGAGGTTTGAAAAGAGCGATAGAAATGCAGGTTGGCTTCCTGCAAAGGGGAGGAAAATACCATGTAACTTTTAACATGTATGGCGATTATCATACAATCAGTGAGCAAAAAGAAATTATCCTTTTCAGGATTCTACAGGAAGCAGTAAATAATATTATCCGTCATGCAGCCGCCAGTGATATTACGATCCTGCTCAGTTCAAACAATGCGGAACTCAAGCTCCATATTCAGGACAATGGGAAGGGATTTGATATAAAAAATCCCTACCCGGCATCCAGAAAAATCGGCGGAATTACCAATATGCAGCAAAGAGCAAAACTGATCGACGCCCGCTTCGATATTGAAAGTATTTTAGGAAAAGGCACAACTATCACTGTATTAACTCCCGTGTAACCATGCAAACCAACAATCCACCTTTGGTAAAGATCGGGCTGATTGATGATCATATATTATTAAGGGATTCCCTTGCGGGGGTGATCAATTCCTTTGAACAATATATCGTATCAATGGTAGCTGAAAATGGAAGAGCCTTTATCGAGAAATTGAATCCGCTGAATCAACCGGATATTGTAATCCTGGATCTAAATATGCCCGAAATGGATGGACACGAAACCACCTATTGGATCGCCAAAAATCATCCGGAGATCCGAATTCTGATTTTGACAATGTATGATTCGGAAACGCTGATTCATCTGATTAAAAGCGGCGTCCGCGGTTTTATAAAAAAAGATGTAAGTCCAGGCGAACTCAAATATGCCATGCAATGCATAATGGCAAATGGAAATTATTGTTCTCATACCATAACCGGAAGACTATTTAATCTTATGAAAAATCAGGGAAATAAAAATTCAACCTGGGGAAGCGTGATTTTAAGCGAGCATGAAATTACCTTTTTAAAATATGTAACCTCAGAAATGACTTATAAAGAGATTGCCCTGCTAATGAAGATTAGTCCGCGGACTATCGACAATTACCGGGACGCGCTGTTCCTGAAACTGAATGTAAAGAGCCGCGTGGGTCTGGCAATGTATGCTATCAGAAGCGGAATTGTAACAATGAATTATTAAACCTAGTCAATTAATTTGTTCCGCATCCCATACATAATCAGTCCTGCAATCGTTTTCGCGCCAACCTTGGTTTTCATATTCTGGCGAATGGTTTCAATTGTTCTCGGACTCAGAAATACTTCTTTGGAAATTTCTTCCGTGGTTTTGTCCTGCGCGAGCAGACGTAGTATGCGGACTTCTTTCTCTGAAAATTTAATCGGATCGGGGTAAAACTGACGGACCTGCCGTTTGGTTTGCAGTTTGGAAAGTACAGCCTTATTTACCAGGTCATTAAAATAAAAATCATCATTCATACAGGCCAGGATCGCCTGATAAATTTCTTCGGGATCGGTTGTTTTGGTCAGATAAGCATTCGCTCCCATCTCCATCATTTTGGAAATCATTTCCTGATCGTCATACATGGTCAGTACGATAATTTTCACTTCCTCATATTCCTTCCGAAGGATTCCAATGGCATTTATTCCATCTACTTCTGGCATCCGGATATCCATCAATAATACGTCAGGCTTTTTTAACTGCATTTTATGCACCAGGTCCCTCCCATCTTCAGCTTCCCAGATTATTTTGAGGTAATCCTTATTCTTCAAAGCCATTTTTATACCGTCGCGAAAAATCTTGTGATCGTCAGCTATGGCCACTTTAATAACTAGTTCCGCACTCATAAGGGGTTGGTTGTAAAATTGTTACTATGCGTTTAGTTTAAGATTATATCCGGCTTTCGGTTAGTTATATGTCCAAAATACACAATTCGACTATAGCAATTTTACGATGGATCCGGTATTTACCGAAAATTTGAAAAAGGGCAATTATGCGCTTGGATACAGATTATCTTGCCCGTACATTTGATAATAAGTTGATTGATAGCGATTACTTCGCAACCATCCAATGTCCAAACTTACCGTCCAGTAAGATTTTCCAATATCCTTGAATTCCAGTAAAATCCGGTATCAGTCAACTTCTTTTCCCTTTTTTTCTCCGCTTTAACGCTGAATGCCCGTTTTAATTGCCAAAAAAGACCCTCCTCTGGCGTAAACTCGTTCTGCTCGTTCCCTTTTTAAAATCAGGATAATCAGCCTAAGGGTTTACATTTATCCACAATGCCCATTATTTTGGGGATAAAAAATTCTTTTTTTTGTAAAATGCCTCATATAACTAAAAAAGCTATCGTAAAAATACGATATAGCTCCCGGAATATTACTTCACTTTAAGGCGTATAAATTCCTCGTAAAACTACTAAAACCCTGTACTGACCTGAATCTCAGGCAATTTAAGGTATTTTAACGTTTCAGGCAGACGTTGTTTCATCTTTTTTTTGGGGGTTATTTACGCTGTAATACCAGTTTAACCACCTCTAAAACTTCAGTTATGAACAAGGAATTACTCGTTAAGAGTCAGGCAGGTTTTGCAACCGTCGGAGAACAGATATCCCATGAATTGGCCGCAAAGATGGTGAAAGATCACCATGATACTCACTCCGTAGATGAATCCAATTCATATTATATCGGGAAAAATATAATCGATCAAATGCTTGCCCAGCCAGGCTGCGTGGGAATCCGGTTTTTTGATGCTATTAATGAAGCCGGGAAAAAGACCTTGGTTTACGTAGGTATCGACGCGAAAGGAAAGAGCATTTTAGAGTACTCCACAGTAAATGACCATGGCAAATTGGCTGTTGTGGAAGGAATGTCAGCAGACAAGGTTTTAGTACAAAAACCGACAAATTGGTTCGCTTAATTAAATATTAGCGAGATTGTAAACTAATAAATCTGCTACTAACTTTCTATATTTGGATATATCATATAGAAGGTGCTTCCAAAACTTAGTATACTTTCTTCATTATTACCTATAACCTTTTTTTTACTATTCTGTTATAAGAATGGAAATAAAGGGTTATGGGTAATTTTTTTATACAGCATCTCTTCTCTTCTTTTTGATTTATTTTTATTTACTTCCTCGTGGGCCTTTGAGAACAAATATCTGGTTTGGAACATATTTGCAATCTTAGAATATAGCATGCTTTCTTATTTTTTTTATATAGTTCTTAAAAGTCGAGCAACTAAGATTTTTATTTTAATTTTTTCAACCATTTATTTAATTCTTTTTTGTCTATTAGCCTCTACGAGCGACGATCATTTTAATTCTATTTTAAGTGCAGTTGGTTCTGTTATAATTCTTATTCTGTGTTTAGTTTTTTTTACTCAATCTATGAAACTTACTTCCGAGCCTATAAGTTTCTTCTCTCCAATTTTTTTAATCGTCGTTGCTTTATTAATCTATGTAGCAAGCACTTTATTTTTATATATTGTTGCTAGTCGCCTGTCCGATAAAGAGATGGAGCAATATTGGATTCTAAATCATGTCGTTAATATACTGATGAACGTTATTTTTTCCATGGCATTTATTTCTTTTCGTTCCCAACACAAAAATCCCTCCACTGAAAACGCTGTTGATTTTACCCGGTTACCGGATGACCGGTAAAATTTATAACCCAAAACCCTGCACATCCCGACATGTTATTTTTACAAGCCTTGACCACTGACCCCAACGTTTCATCGGTGCTTTTTTTTGGCACCATCGGAATGCTGGCGCTGACGATCGGTCTGATCGTGTTCATCAGCTTTCATCAGCGAAAGGTGATCCGCTATCAGCAACAGCTCCAGCAACTGGAACAGGATCAGCAAAAGACCCTGCTCAACGCATCCATCCGACTGCAGGAGGAAGAACGCCAGCGCATTGCAGCTGACCTCCACGACGATGCCGGGCCGCTCCTGGCAACCGCCCGGCTCTATCTGAACGAAAATTTTGTGAACCTGGACAAGCAAACCCAGCTTCAGAGTATTTACAATGCCAAACAGATCATTGACGATACCATCCAGCTGATCCGGAATATCTCACACAGCCTGATGCCGCCGACCCTGAAAAATTTCGGACTGGAATCGGCCGTGAACGATCTCTTCCAGAAGATCAGCGGCTCAGGCAGCATGAATGCCAGCTCCCGTTTTCACGACTACCGGGAGCGGCTGAAGCCGGAGAACGAACTCATCATTTTCCGGATCATCCAGGAACTGGTGAATAATATCCTGAAACACAGCAACGCCAGTTTTATTCACCTCACGCAAAACAGCAGCGGCCAGCGGTTCTTTATCCGCCTGCACCACGATGGCCGGGGGCTTACCCAGGCCGATTTTGAAAAGCTGGGTAAGAGTAATGTTGGCCTGGGACTAAAAAATATCCAGAGCAGGCTGAAAGTGCTCCAGGGAAGGATCTTCTTTGAAAAAGATATGTCGCAAACCTATTATAAGGTCACTATCGAGCTTAACCGGGAGGAGGATTCCCGGTTACCCGCGGGAACCAATTAATGTGTATTTTAGCTTACCAGTTCAGATACAATACCTATGGGATTAATCAAAGTTGCCATTGCCGACGACCACAAAATTTTCCGAAAGGGGGTGATCCTGTCACTCCGGGCTTATAGTAATATCAAGTTTGTCCAGGAGGCGGAGAATGGACAGGAATTACTGGACGGTCTGCCCGCATCCCTTCCCGATGTGATCCTGATGGATCTGCGTATGCCCCTGAAGGACGGAATCGAAACCACCAAGCAGATCGCCAAACTCTATCCCCACATCCATATCATTGCCCTCACCATGTACGAGGACGAACGGTTTGTGAGCCATATGATGGAGATCGGCGCCAATGGTTACCTGCTTAAAAGTGCCGACCCCGCAGAGATCAAACGGGCCATCATGGAGGTTTCTTCCAAAGGATATTACCTGAATAATTTCGTGAACCGCATCCTGCTGAAGAAATCCCATTCCCGCACCAAGGTAATCCCCAATCTCAACACGGAGGTCACCCTGAGCGAAAGAGAACGTGAAGTAGTAAAGTATATCTGCATGGAATTTACCGCCCAGGAGATCGCCCAGAAACTGGAAGTGAGCCCGCGAACCGTAGAGGCCATCAAGGACCGGCTCATGGAAAGATTCGGTGCAAAAAATACGGCAGGACTCGTATTTTTTGCCGTGAAGAATAATCTGATTGATTAAGAACTGGCCACCGGTTCCGGGGTTTGCCATACAATTTTCAATTTATTTTTCACAGCCTAACTGTTAACCATGCTAACTATTTCCCGCCCGGGCCGCTATTTGTTCGCCATCGCGCTTATTGCTTTTGGCATAATCCAATTCCTTATCGCAGGTTTTCTGAGCTCCTTATTCCCCATTCCGGATTCCCTCCCTGCCAGGAAAATTGTGCTTTATATCGTAAGCGCTTTATTCATTCTTTCCGGCGCCGGAATAATCGTTTTCAAAGAAAATAAAGCAGCGCTGACCGCGGGTCTCGTATTATTGCTCTTACTCATTTATCCGCATCTTTTCAGCCTACTGAAAAACCTGCACAATGGCGGGGAATGGGCTGTTTTCGGAGAGACGGCAGCATTTTGCGGAGGCGCTTTTATCCTTGCGGAACAGGTCACCGGCCGTAAAACGGATCCGGCAGGCGGATCCCGGTTTTGGAGCGCTTCTATGAAAGCTGGTCCTCTTTTCTTTGGTATTGCCCTGCTCATTTTTGGAGTTCAGCATTTTCTCTACGCAAAATATATAGCAACTCTTATTCCCCACTGGATACCCTTCCCTTTATTCTGGAGTTATTTCGTCGGGGTCGCATTTATCGCGGGTGCCGCGAGTATTCTGCTTAAAATCAGGACCCGCCTGGCCTCCAGTTTACTCGGTTTCATGTTTTTGTTCTGGGTAATTTTTGTTCATGCCCCGCGGGTAATGGCCAACCCCCATACAGAAACAGAATGGACAAGCCTGTTTGTGGCAATGGGATTCTGTGGCATTTTTTTTACCCTGGCTGGAAATTCCGGCCTTGTTAATAAAAGCCGGAAAGAAAACGCGTAATATCCGAAGTCCATTTCCCCTTATAGAGCCTTATAAAATTTTCGTGACCGGCTAGGGGGAAATGATCATCTCCGGCACGTCACTCAGGATGATCAGCTTCCCTTTTGTTTTAGACTTTATCTCCTCTACCGAAACGCCCGGTGCGCGCTCGAGCAATAAAAAGCCGTCAGGTGTCACTTCCATCACAGCCAGATCCGTAACGATTTTCTTTACGCAGGCCACGCCGGTAAGCGGAAGGCTGCATTCCGCAAGCAGTTTGGATTCGCCCCTGGGGTTGCTGTGCTGCATGGCGACGATAATATTTCTTGCACTGGAAACCAGGTCCATGGCGCCGCCCATGCCTTTCACCATTTTACCCGGGATCTTCCAGTTGGCGATATCTCCTCTTTCCGAGACCTCCATGGCGCCGAGCACCGTCAGGTCCACCTTTCCCGCACGGATCATCCCAAAACTTTCGGCGCTGTCGAAAAAAGCGCCGCCGGGTAAAATAGTTACCGTTTCCTTTCCCGCATTGATCAGATCCGGATCCAGCTCCTCTTCCAGCGGCCAGGGACCCATGCCCAGAATCCCGTTTTCGGACTGGATCATGATGTCCATTCCCTTCGGAATATAATTGGCTACCAGGGTGGGAATGCCAATGCCCAGGTTCACATACATCCCATCCCGCAGTTCGCGGGCAATTCTTTTTGCTATTCCGAATTTGTCGAGCGCCATGTGGTGGATTGTTTGGTGAACAATTGTTTTTGGTTGACAGATGACGGTTGACGGACTATAGGTGAATCATCGAAACTAAATTTTGTCAGGCTGCCGCACGGAAAGACCATCAACCGTCAACCGTCAACCTCTTATTAACCATTTCCAGCAAATCCTCCTCATAACTCAAAAAGAACTCTGCCAGCACGGGATTTACTTCCTGCAATATTCCACAATTCGTCCGGATCCTGTTCAGGGCCTGCTGAAATCCGGCGACGCCGTCACCCCATTCCAGCACAACATTGTCTTCTCCCTGTTCCTTGTCTTTTTCATAATCCCGCAGATCATCCAGGATGAGATAAGTGGGGTGCAACGCATACCAATAGCGGATCGCCAGCTCCCATTGTTTTTCCGTTAGCGGGAGATCGCAGAGTATGTATAAAAAAACATCCGCACGATTCAATGCAGGAAGATCCTGGCCGAAGGCTCCCTGCGGCTTTAATACCGGCTGATCCAGGTAATCATTTAAGCGCTGGTACCAGTTTGTATTTTTTGCCCTCCCTTTCAGCAGTCCGCGGATTGCGTCCAGTTCTTCTGTTTTGCTGATCTGGGTTCTTTCCTGGAGGATCGCCTGGTGCATGAGCTGCTCCATAAAATGAACATGCGTTGCGGACAGTAAAGCATCCAGGGGTAGTCCGACGCGTAGCAACAAGTCATAATACACGGGAATCGAAACGTAGCCGTTGCCGAAACCGATGTACAATAATTTTCCTTTCCAGAAGCTATTGTTTTCCGGCACGGGGCGGTCAACGAAAAATTTGGCGATGGATAAATCCACGCCCATTTCATGCTGAAGCTGATAGGCTGAAATAAACATATTTTTTTATGAAGCGCTGCGAACGGTTTTCCGTTCAATTCTTTTTTCATATCCGGTTCCCTGGAAAATGCGGTGCACATAAATTCCCGGTACGTGGATCTGGTCGGGATCAAGCGCTCCGGGCGCAACCAGTTCTTCCACCTCGACGATACTGATATTGCCGGCTCTCGCCATGGAACTGGAGAAATTACGGGTGGTTTTTCTGAATACCAGGTTTCCCAGGGTATCCCCCTTCCAGGCCTTCACTATGGAGAAATCCGCATGCAGTGCATTTTCCATCAGGTACATCTTGCCGTTGAATTCCCTGACTTCTTTTCCTGCGGCGATCTCGGTTCCGTAGCCCGCTGGTGTAAAGAATGCCGGAATGCCCATTGCCGCCATCTGGATGCGCGTGGCCAGGGTGCCCTGGGGCACCAGGTCCACTTCCAGTTCTCCCTGCAGCAGCTGGCGTTCGAATTCCGCATTCTCGCCCACGTAGGAACTGATCATTTTTTTTATCTGCCGGGTTTTAAGGAGAAGGCCGAGGCCGAAATCATCCACGCCCGCATTATTGGAAATGCAGGTCAGGTTTTTAACGCCGGTCTTTACCAGTGCAGCGATGCTGTTTTCCGGAATGCCGCACAGGCCAAAGCCCCCCAGCATGATCACGGCCCCGTCGCGAATATCTTTTATCGCATCCTGTGCATGGGAGTAAGCTTTATTCATACAATCGGATTTAACGTGCGCATCTCTCTTCAGGAGAGCTTTATATGCGGCTTGAGCAGATCCTTCCGTTTTCTTTTCAATGAGTCCGCTTTTAAGGAATCCTTCGTATGCAATTTTAAAGAATCCCGGGAAACTATCCGCAAAGAATCTTTTTTCTCCAAAGCGGGTGTATTGCGGGGTTTGTACAATTCGTTGCGGTGCTGCGTTTCGTATGCGGCCAGGCTGTCAAACATGGTTTTGACAAGATCCGGCCGCGAATAGTAAAAGTTCAGGCTCTTCCGGAAAGCTTCCCTGGAAATCTTATGTAACCTGAATGCCGTTTCATACAACTGCAGGGTTTCGGCTTTTACATTGCGGTGCACGGAATCTTTTAACAGGGAGTCTTTCAGCAGGTACTGGGTGGCAAACTGATCCGCCATAATCACATCCCGCAGGATCACCTGCATCGAATCCGGCGGAATGATGCCGGCTGGCACTGACTGGCGGTTCGTGCAGGCAAACAGACAAAGGCAAATCCCGAATATCGTCAGGATTCTCATTGCAGGTCCTGTTTATACTGGTTGATATTGGGTATATCCAGGCGGGTTAACAAATCCAGGGCCCTGCTTTTTTCATCCGGGTTTCCCTTTTTAAACACGCTGGAGATTTCATTCGACTTACCCTGGAAAAAAAACTGCAGGAACATGATATTCGGAAATTCTGTATTGATATCATTCAGGGAGATCAGGGCTTTCAGGATGGAAGCCCGCGCATCATTTTCATGATCATACATCTGGTCCAGCCCCTGACGATAATAATTGTAAATGGCATCGTGCAGTGGATTGTATTTGGCATTCGTCAGGTTTTCCGCCAGCCAGTACCGGTTCCGCACCCCGTCGAATGGCTTCCACCCGCTGATATTATTTCCTTCCGGCGCGTTGTTCACAATATTCAATGCTTTCTGATAATAGGCGTCCCCGCCGCGCAAGCCGAAGGAATCGAAATCCAGCCCGAGGATCGTGTAAACATAATAAGCAAAAACAGCCGTCAGGTTGGCCGCCAGCGGATCCGTTCCCTGCACCCGGTTTTCGTTAAAATCCAGGTTCTGAAACTGGATATAACGAAAACTAACGGACTCATCCATGAAATTGATCAGCGGACTCTGATAGGATGAATTGAAAATCGGCCGGCCTGCCTGTACGGTAAGCGTGGCCGAATACACATTGTTATCCGCTGTACCACTCAGGTTCAGTAAAAAGTTGCAGGATATTTTTTCATTATTGGAAAAGGCTTCGGCGGTCCATTTGCGATTGTTCAGGAAATCGTAAAGGGCTGTCTGGAGGGTTTGAAAAACCTGTTTATTCACGGAGGAGCCAACGCGGTTAGACAGCACTGTTATATTGGCCTTCAGTTCCTGGCCCTGCATAGTCTTAATGCCGGTCGCAATCAAAATCAGTAACAAAAGAATCGGCTTACACATCACAACAATTTTATGATCCGGTCAACGATATCGGCGGCTACTTCCTGCTTTGACTTTTGATCGTACCGGGTTTCAGCACCGCCCTTTTCAAAAATAGTAACCTGGTTGGTATCAAAGCCAAAACCGGCGCCGGCATCATTCAGGGAATTCAATACGATCATGTCCGCATTTTTCGATTCCAGTTTTTTTCGCGCATTGCTGTTCTCATTCCGGTTCTCCAGGGCAAATCCCACCAGGATCTGTCCCGCTTTCTTCTGTTTTCCCAGTGTTTTTAAAATATCTTTCGTGCGGGTCAGCTCAAGGGTAAAGGTTTCTGCATTCTTTTTTATTTTTTCCGGCGAAAAAGCCAGCGGCGTATAATCCGACACTGCAGCAGAAAGCACGGCGATATCTGTTGCCGGAAAAATATGCAGGGAAGCCTGATACATTTCTTCCGCGGAAAGCACCGGTATAACCCGTACGCCGGGAATGGCCACCGGTAATGCCGAAGGGCCCAGCACCAGTTCCACAGCAGCTCCCTGCTGCGCAAGTTCCCGGGCAACGGCGATTCCCATTTTCCCGGTGGAATGATTTGAAATATAGCGAACGGGATCCAGGGCTTCCTGGGTGGGCCCGGCCGTGACGAGCGCCTTTTTCCCTTTTAACGGCCTGCTAAAAAAAAAATTCTTTTCGAGGAAAGAAAGGATATGTTCCGGTTCGGCCATTCGCCCTTCGCCGTAAAGGCCACTTGCCAGCTCTCCATTTTCCACCGGGATTATGCGGTTGCCAAAAGATTGCAGCCTTTCCACATTCGAGCGGGTTGCCGGATGCAGCCACATATCTTCGTCCATGGCCGGAGCGAGAGCTACCGGACAGGTTGCGGAAAGATAAGTGGCCAGCAAAAGATTATCGCAGTGGCCATTCGCCATTTTAGCCAGGGTATTGCAGCTCAGGGGGGCAATCAGCAGGAGATCCGCCCAGCGGCCGAGTTCAACATGGTTGGCCCAGCTATCGTCGCGGAACAGGTCCGACAACACGTCATTTTTTGAAATAGTGGAAAGAGATAGCGGAGTCACAAAATCTTTGGCCGACGGAGTAAGGATTATTTTTACCTCAGCGCCGGCTTTGATCAATAGCCGGGTAAGCAGGATGGATTTGTAGGCAGCAATGCTGCCACAAACGCCAAGGAGTATTTTCTTCCCCTTTACCATGGTATAAATTACAACCTAACTGAAGAGATCGTCGTCATTCTTACGGTAGTAGATCTTATCTTCCATAAACTCCTGGGTTGCCAGCAAAGCGGCATTGGGCATTCTTTCGTAAGCTTTGGAAATCTCGATCTGCTCCTTGTTTTCATGAATCTCTTCCAGGCTGTCCGTATGCGTGGCAAATTCTTCCAGCTTGCTGTGCAGTTCTTCCTTCATGGAAATATTGATCTGATTTGCTCTTTTGGCAATGATCGCAATCGATTCATACAAATTGCCGGTCTTGTTTTTCAGATCCGTCAGATTCTTTGTTTCCGCGGTGCTGGGAATGTGTGTACTAACCTGTCTTCTTAGCCTGCTCATTTTGTAGTGCTTTTAGCGAGTTATTAGTTAGATCCAGGTAATCCTGAACCTGTTTCTTCAGTTTACTTTCCGGAAACCGGTCAATAAAATCGTTGCAATCGGTAATGACCTGCTCGAACCGCGGCTGTTTCTTATCTTCCAGGCTCTTGTTCGCATATTCATAATCCGATTTGATAATATACAACTTATATTCGTCACTATTCTGAGAATCCGGATAAGTATTCATCAGGGTGTTAAAAGTGAGGGATGCTGCTTTTAAATATGCGGGATTGGTTGCCCGGAGATTATAATACAGGCGGGCATTCTCAAAATCCTTCTGTTCCAGTTTCGCCCGGCACTTATTAATGATTTCCGTAGCATCTTTTACCTTATCCGACTCGGGATGCTGGCTGATAAAAGCCTGCATGAACCCAATGGTTTTGGTGGTATTGGTCTGATCCAGCTCATATTTGGGAGATTGCTTATAAAAGCAATATGACCGCATATAATCCATTTCCGCTGCCTTCGGGCTATTCGGAAATGCTTCCACAAACCCCTTAAAAAGGTTTTCCGCATTTATATAATCCCTGAGGTAATAGGCTGAATAAGCGTATTTATACCAGATATCCTCATAATGTTCGGAACCCTTCATCACGCGATAGAGATCGTCGTATAACTGCTGGGCATGGTTGTAATCCTTGTTCAGATAGTACTTTTCAGCCATTTTCAGCTTGTAGTCATAATCCGTACTCTTCATGATCTTCGAAAAGCTGACGTTTTTGCTACGCCAGGCTTTGGGAACAATAAAGCAGGAGGATAGGCTTACCGAAAATATGACTGCCAGAATGAGTGGTTTCATGAAGCCTGCGAAATTACAATATTTAGGGAAAAAAACGAAAATAATGGGTTTTGGGTGGGTGGAGATGTTAAAATCGTGGATGGTAGATGGTAGATGGACTTCAGGCGCGCATTCACACATGGGATCCATCCACGATCTACCATCCACCATCCACGAAAAAAATGGCCGCCGGTTCACCATCCCCAGCGGCCATTATCATTTCCCGTGGCTAATACTATCTCTTGCGCAGGTTTGGATGCGGAGCCGGAACCGTATTGGGTCCTTCCTCGCCCGTGCCATCTTTAATATCTATAGTGTTTTCATCACCACCCACCTGACCGTAGCGGAAGATAAAGCGGTCGGAGTTGATGCCTTCTTTTTCAACCAGGTATTTAATCACTTCATTTACCCGGTCCCAGCTCAGCTGCTGGGCAGATTTGCTGGATTCGCCGTAACCTATCACAGCTACTTTACAACCCGGGTTATTCCGCATTTTCTCTGCAATGCTGGCGGCCAGCGCCTTGCCATCCTTGCTCAGCGTAACTGATCTTCCCTTGAAGACGATGCTCGGCAGATCTCCGATAAAACACCTGGTTCTGCCGGTACCCGGACCGAATCCACCAGAATCCAGTTTGGCGCTGATTTCTTTACAGCAGGCCGGATCAGGGCATTTACCCACCCCATCAGCATCCACCGGCTGACATTGCGTTGGTGTGATAAGTTCCTTGTCCTTGCAATCCGGAACCCCGTCACCGTCTGTATCCCGGCTCACGCCATGGGAATCTACCGGACAACCGGCCGGCGTATTGGGTTCATGATCGAACTGGTCTGTGACGCCGTCGCCATCCGCATCATCCAAAACGGGCTTGGGTAGTTTCATGTGGCGGGGAGCATTGATTTCGCCGTAAGCATAATCCAGCGGGTTGATCCACCAGAGGGGTTCAACCGCCCTGCTTCCCAGGTTATAGTTCAGCCCTATGGAAAGGAAATTATAGGAATCGTAATCACGGCTCATGGCATGCGCCGTCGGCGTCCCGGTTTCCTGCCACTGCTGACCATCTATCAGATCAGATTTGGTAACAGAAACCTTATCCTCCAGGGCAATATTAAATCGGTTGGAAAGTTTGAATTCAATTCCTGCTCCGAAAACCAGTACCGGGCGGAAAGGCGTGCCTCCGAAAATACTGGGCTGCGACTTATCCCTTTCGGCAAGTGTTTCAAAAGAACCGTCCAGCTTATTCTTCAGGGCTTTTTTGATGTCTTTTCTGTTGGCATAGGTAAATCCGCCGGCAAACTGGGTGGTGATATCACTGTAATCATAATAATTGCCGGCGCCATCCTGTAAATTATACAATGTGCTGTAGGTCATGGCCCCGATTCCGCCCAGGGCATAAATAGCCATCCCGGACTTGGCCTTGTGAAAACGGATATTATTTAACGTCACGATACCCTGTAAAGATAATTCCTGTATGGTAGTACGATAGTTATAGAAAACAGGCTGATGGGCAGTGGCATTGTAAATCTTGCTCAGTACAGGATTGGCGGCATAACCGGTAGT
>Ga0134125_10005314_pt1 | contig 14642 bp, 12 predicted proteins | sample KB31751_FD_96464 | JGI IMG/M metagenome (GOLD analysis project Ga0134125, IMG submission 96464) | Terrestrial soil microbial communities with excess Nitrogen fertilizer from Kellogg Biological Station, Michigan, USA - KB3-175-1 | ecosystem: Environmental > Terrestrial > Soil > Unclassified ... | reverse complement strand
CGCCGTCTCGTATAGGCAATTCGAACGCGGCGCATTTCAAGTGGCTGAGCAGGATCTCCAGATTGTCCGCGTTAATGTAGGCCTGTTCCGGGTTCTGCCCGAAGAAATATTCCGGATGCTCGACGATGTATTGATCGAGAGGCGCGCTTGACGCGACCAACACCGCAATCGATGCAGCCTGCCGCCGCCCGGCCCTTCCTGCGCGCTGCCACGTGGATGCGATGGTTCCCGGATATCCGGCCAGCACCACTGCATCGAGCGATCCGATATCGACGCCAAGTTCGAGCGCGTTCGTCGCAACCACCGCGCGGATCTCTCCATTGCGCAGCCGCTTCTCCACCTCACGCCGCTCTTTGGGAAGATAGCCGCCCCGGTATCCCCGGATCGCTTCGTGCGAGAACGGAAGCTGGGAACAGGCGTCCTTTAGATACGTGAGCAGAACTTCCGTCGCCAGACGGTTGTTAGCGAATACCAGAGTCTGCTGGCGCTGGCGGATGAAATCGAGGGCAATGCGCCGGGTCTCGTGCAGATAGCTGCGGCGAATGCCAAGCTCACGATTCACGATCGGCGGATTGTAGAAAACAAAATACTTCTCACCCGCCGGAGCGCCGTTGTTGTCCACTAATTTGAACTGTTCGCCTGTGATCGCTTCCGCCAGTTCTCTAGGATTGCCGATCGTGGCGGAGGAACAGATGAACTGTGGCTTCGATCCGTAAAACTCGCACACTCGCTTGAGCCGCCGCAAGACGTTCGCCAGATGGCTACCGTAAACTCCGCGGTAGTAGTGCAGCTCATCAATGATGAAATACCTCAACTTTTCGAAGCATTTCGCCCATTTTGTATGATGCGGCAGGATGCCCGCGTGCAGCATGTCGGGATTGGTCAGCACCACATTCGCGCGTTCCCGAATGGAGCGGCGCGCGTCCTGTGGCGTATCGCCGTCATAAGTGTGGCACGCAATGCCGCCTTCGAGCTGAGCGGCAAGTTCTTGTAATTCGTGGCGCTGATCTTCCGCCAGAGCCTTTGTCGGGAATAGATAAAGAGCTCTTGCGCTCGCATCGCTTAGCAGCGTGTTTAGCACGGGCAGGTTGTAACAAAGCGTCTTGCCGCTGGCGGTCGGCGTCACGATCACGACATTGCTGCCTGCGAGCGCATGGCGCACTGCTTCCGCCTGATGACTGTAGAGCCTCTCAATGCCGCGCGTTTGTAGCGCGGTCCGCAAATTCTCATGGATCGTCTCAGGCACCCTTTCGTAGAGTGCGGCTTTGGCCGGTTCGTGCCGGATCGCGCGTATCGACGAGCCGTCATCTTGCATAGAATGGCGAAACGAAGCGAGCGCTCCTTCGATGCCTCCGGCCGGCTGCAGCGCGGTCGAACCCGAGTCGTCGAAGCTTAAGCTGAGATTCATAGTGATTCGCCTTTTCTTTGCTAGAGTAGCGCGGAATCTTTCGCGTCACAAGGGCCATGCCAATGAAAAGGTTCGATGAGGTTTTTATCACGAATGCGCCGTGGGCACACTTCGTCGGTTGCCTCAGATCTTTCACTTACCACGTACTTACTAGCACGTATAACTTAGGTGCGGTAAAGAATTGTAGATTACCCGAATTTGTTCTGGAAAAGCCCGCTTCTCGAATCCTTAAGCGACTTTCATTCGTCACAACAGTGGAAATCAATTGAGTTTGATGTTCCATGAGGCAAGCGCCTCCGCCCGGCAAGTGGTGAAGCATCTTTCCGGACGCTCTTCAATGGATCGGCTCATCGATCGGCGAGCTCAAAGGCTATCGTCTCTTCGAAGCTTGTCGATTGTTGAGAAGCTCTGTCATAGGAGGTTATGTTATGCGACGGTATTTATCTTTGGCCGCTCTGGCGGCTGGGCTGTTGTTCATTCTTTCTCCATCAATGAAAGCAGATGAATGGAATAAAATGACCAAAATCTCAATCAACCAACCCGTGGACTTCCAGAATGTCGCTTTGAGCCCAGGCCATTACGTCTTGAAGCTGCTGGACAGTTCCTCAGATCGGTTTGTTGTCCAAATATTCAGCGCAAACCAGCAACACTTGCTCACAACGATCCTTGCACTCCCGGCTTTCCGGATGAACCCAGCCAGCCACACGAAGTTCGGCTTCTATGAGTCGGCTCCAGGGCATCCCACGGCCGTCCGCACATGGTTCTATCCTGGCGATAACTTCGGTTTTCAATTCACCCCGCCACCCAACCTAAACGGCACTGTTCCAGTTAACCAATCCTACCTGAACTCGAACTCGCCGATTTCCGCGATAGGCGAGTAAATACATGGCGAACGCGGCGGCTGCCGGGCACCATAAGGGCAGCCGCGGCTCTCGCTCTGCAACGCGTTTCCAGCATCTCTTCCCGCAGTTCTGACCCCGCCCGCTTGCTTCTCAAACCGTTCGTTCGACAATAGAAGTTTCCCTGCAATGCTCGAACGAATCACGGTGCATGGCGCCCGCCAGCATAATCTGAAAAACATCAACGTCGAAATCCCGCGCAATACGTTTACGGTTATCACCGGCTTGAGCGGTTCCGGAAAGAGTTCGCTTGCGTTCGACACAATCTATGCCGAGGGCCAGCGCCGCTATGTCGAAACACTCTCGCCTTATGCGCGGCAATTTCTCGATCAGATGGAACGGCCTGAAGTCGATTCCATCGACGGGCTCAGTCCGGCAATATCCATTGAGCAGAAGACGACCAACCGAAGTCCGCGCTCGACCGTCGGCACCGTGACCGAGATCTACGATTACCTTCGATTGCTCTATTCCTCTATCGGCATCCCGCATTGTCCGCTGTGCGGAACAGAAATCACGCGGCAATCGCCCGGACAGATTCTGGAGCAGGTGCTCGCCCTCAGAAAGAACGAGCGAATCATGGTGCTTGCGCCGATGGTTCGCGGCCGGAAAGGCGAATTCAAGAAAGAATTGGAGAAGCTAAGTAAACAAGGCTTCGTGCGAGCGCGTATTGATGGTGAACTGCGGCCGCTTGACGAGCCGATTAAGCTCGACAGGCGCAGAAACCATACCATTGAAGTGGTTGTCGACCGGTTAGTGGTGAAAGCTGGAATTGAACAGCGTCTGGAGAACTCCATCCAAACGGCGCTGAAACTTGCCGAAGGCTTGGTTGTCATTGCAGTGGTGGGCGGCGAAGAGCGGCTCTTTTCCGAGAAGCTTGCCTGCTCCAACGACGGCACAAGTATTCCCGAATTGGAACCGCGCTCGTTTTCGTTCAATAGTCCATATGGTGCGTGCGAAGCATGCAACGGCGTGGGCTACAAGTGGACATTCGATACGAGAAAAGTGATCGTCGATCCTTCCAAGCCGTTGCTGGACGGTGGTCTGGGGCCCGGGGCATCCTCATCGTTCATGCAGGCGCGGTTGGAGGAGGCGGCTGAACTTCTGAAGATCGATCTTGCCACTCCGTTCGAGGACTTGCCGAAGAAAGCGCGTTCCGCTCTGCTTGAAGGGAACGCATCGTTTCCCGGTATTCTGAGCTTGCTTGAGGAAACGTTTGCTGAGGCGAGCGAGGGCTATCGAGACTGGTTAGTGGAGTTCATGTCTTCGAGCGAATGCTCCGCGTGTCAGGGGCGGCGGCTGAAGCCGGCCAGTCTGGCGGTTCAGGTGAAAGGCGTGTCCATCGCTGAGTTTGCGGAAATGCCGGTTTCGCGGGCACTCGCACTTGTGAAGAGTTGGGTCTTCTCGGAACGTGAATCGCAAATCGTGGGGCGCGTTATCGAGGAAATCAGAAATAGACTCCAGTTTCTTGAGGCCGTCGGTCTCGACTACCTCAGCTTGGCGCGTTCCTCCGCCACGCTCTCCGGCGGCGAGGCGCAGCGTATCCGGCTGGCCACGCAGATCGGCTCAAAACTTAGAGGCGTCCTGTACGTGCTCGACGAGCCTTCCATCGGGTTGCATCCCCGCGACAACGCGCGCCTTATCGATACGCTGCACCAACTGCGAGATCTGGGCAACACCGTTCTGGTGGTGGAACACGATGCGGAAACCATCGAGCGCGCCGATTATGTGATTGACCTCGGACCGCGAGCCGGACGCCTTGGCGGCGCGTTGATGGCGCAAGGCAGCCCGCAGCAGATTAGGGAAGCGCCCGATTCCTTGACAGGCTCTTATTTGTCGGGCCGGCGAAAGATCGCTCCTCCCCTCGTGCGGCGGCCGGGAAACGGCCAGAGCGTATTAATCGTGGGAGCGCGCCACCATAATCTAAAAAACGTGAACGTGGAATTTCCGTTGGGCACGCTCACCGTGGTTACCGGGGTTTCGGGCAGTGGCAAATCGACTCTTGTGAACGACATCCTCTACCGCGCGCTCGCGAAAGCGATCTACAAATCGCGCGCGGAGCCCGGCGAGCACGACGAGATCCGCGGCCTGGACCATCTGGACAAAGTGATCGAGATCGATCAGTCTCCGATCGGCCGTACGCCGCGTTCGAACCCGGCCACCTACACCGGCGTGTTCACCGCCATCCGCGAGATCTACGCGATGCTGCCGGAATCGCGCGAACGCGGTTATAAAGCCGGCCGATTCAGCTTTAACGTGAAAGGTGGCAGGTGCGAGGCATGCCAGGGTGACGGCTTGAAGCGCATCGAGATGAATTTTCTGCCTGACGTTTACGTTACCTGCGATGTCTGCCGCGGCCGCCGCTACAACCAGGAAACACTTCAGGTGAAATACAAGGGCCGCTCGATTGCCGACCTTCTCGAATCGACCGTCGAAGAAGCGGTGGACATCCTCGCGAATATTCCGCAAATTCAAGCGAAGCTGAAGACCCTTGTGGACGTCGGACTTGGCTATATTCGCCTGGGGCAATCCTCGACCACACTCTCTGGCGGCGAAGCGCAGCGCATCAAGTTGGCGAAGGAACTGAGCAAAAGGCAGACCGGCCGGACGTTTTACATTCTCGATGAGCCGACAACCGGCCTCCATTTTGAAGATGTGCGGCATTTGCTCGACGTCCTGCAGCGCTTGGTGGATCTGGGTAACACGGTGGTGGTCATCGAGCACAACCTCGACGTAGTTAAAAGCGCGGACTATATCATTGACTTAGGGCCGGAGGGCGGCGAGGAGGGGGGGTACATCGTCGCTACAGGCACGCCCGAAGAAATCATGCAGAGCCGCAAGAGCCATACGGCCGCATCGTTAAAAAAACTCATCCACCCGGAGAAGGTCGCCTGAACGACAACGAGCCATTCGACAACAGAATTGCCGATACCACCTCGCCTGAAGCTGCGAGGCAAAAGCCATTCTGGGGATACGCCGACTTCGCTCTGTTTTTCGGCCTGGCGGTGGGCGGGCTGTTTGTCATCATCATCGCGCTTGCTTCGCTGATTCATCTGGTCCCGGAACTCACAAAAAGCCAGCAGTTGCTCGCGCTGCCGGCCCAATTCGTCTTGTACGTCATTCTCTATGGCGCCGTGTGGGTCATCTTCCGCGTGAAATATGAGCGGCCGGTCTGGCGCTCGCTTGGCTGGACCAGTTCACGTTTTCCTCCGTGGCAGGCCATCGTGGGCGGATGCGCGCTGTCATTTCTGATTGGCTTGCTCGGAGCGGCCCTGCGGACTCCTCAGGTGCATTCTCCGTTCGAGCAATTTCTACGTTCTCCGGCGTGGATAGCGATCTTTGGAGTGTTTGCGGTACTGGTCGGGCCGGTCGCGGAAGAGACGATATTTCGCGGATTCTTACAGCCCCCTCTGACGCGCGACCTTGGCGCGCCCGCCGGAATCGCCATTACAGCCGGCGTTTTCGGTTTGCTGCACGGCCCCGAGTATTCAGGAGCCTGGCAGTACGTCATCCTCGTCGGGCTCGCCGGCGCATGCTTTGGATGGGTGCGCTATCGCTCCGGATCGGTGATTCCTGCCGTGTTGATGCACGGCGGATTCAATGCCGTCTTTTTTGTTTCTTCCATCTTTGTTCAATCACAAATTCACAAATGATTTCTCCTGCCCTTGTCAAGTATTCTGTTGAGACGATCGATTGGACACCCACCGGTGTAGTCATGATCGATCAGACGCGGCTGCCCCGCGAAACCGTTTATGTGACGTGCCGTAGCTACGTTGAGGTTGCGGATGCGATCCGAACCATGATCATTCGCGGGGCTCCCGCCATCGGCGTCGCCGCCGCCATGGGTGTGGCTATCGGCGCCTTGCAGGCACGCGATCTAGAAGCCGAAATGCCGGCCATCTGCGAGACGCTCGCAAAAACAAGGCCGACGGCGGTGAATCTGTTCTGGGCGATCGAGCGGATGCGAAAGCTTTACGAATCGCTGCGCGGCGAGCCACTCGATGCGATTCGCGGGCGCCTGGTGCGGGAAGCCCAACAGATCAAGCTCGAAGACATTGCCATCAACCGGGCTATCGGCGTGAATGGCGCACCTCTGGTGCCCGACGGCAAGACGGTGCTCACGCATTGTAATGCGGGGGCGCTCGCCACCGCGGGCTTCGGCACGGCTCTTGGCGTGATCCGCGCGGCAGTGGAGGCCGGTAAAAAGATCGACGTATTCGCCGATGAGACGCGGCCGTTTCTGCAAGGCGCGCGCTTAACCGCTTGGGAACTGCAGCAGGACGGCATCGAGACGACGCTGATCACCGACAACATGGCGGGGCATTTCTTGAAGAGTGGACGCATTGGCTGCGTCGTTGTGGGTGCGGACCGCATTGCCGCGAATGGCGACGTCGCGAACAAGATCGGGACTTACAGCGTCGCTGTCCTCGCCAAAGAAAATAACATCCCATTCTATGTCGCCGCGCCAATTTCCACGCTGGACCTGACGCTTGTCTCAGGCGATCAGATACCCATTGAAGAGCGCTCTGTCGCGGAAGTGACGCATGTGCAGGGCGTCCACGTTGCGCCGGATGGCATACGCGTGGCGAACCCCGCGTTCGACGTGACACCGAACCGTTACGTAACCGCAATCGTCACTGAACGCGGCGTGGCGCGCGCCCCGTTCGAGGAAAGCCTGCGAGCCCTGACAGGGAAATAAGCCTTCCCAGACGTCCACGATCTCCTTTACGGAGATCGCTCCTGCGTGGGAGGATGTTGTCCTTAAAGTCTGTTGAATGTCTTGGCCGTGCAGCCGCCGCCCTATACGCCGTCGCGCATCACCGATGCCGCGACGCAGGCGAGGGTTGAGCGCGCGCTGCGTAGTCCGGCGGCGCGGCCCTCACTTAGACCAGAGGCTTCACTCCGGCTCGCCACCACGCGGATTAAGTCACCCGCGGGTGCCGTTTGCGCGATTTTCCGTGCCTCTTGCAGGCCTTCAAAAAAGTCGTCATCGTATCGATGACCTCGAATAAAACCGCGACCGTTGCGCTCCCGACACGATTGGATCTCTCCATCCAACGCATCGATGAAAGGGTTTTTGCCCACCATAGTAGATCCTCCTGGCGCCAGCGAACCCTAAGGCGTTAGCCGGCAAGCAAGGGCAAAAGGCCCAAATCGCCCCTGCCTTCCTGCATTCTAATGTACACGTGTGCATCAATTCGTCCGGGGCGGCATCGCGCCGGCTCTAGTACGAATGTTCTAAACTGCTTTTTATTCGTACCGAAGAGCTTCGACGGGGTCGAGCTTGGCTGCTTTGCTTGCCGGCCAAATTCCGAAGAACAAGCCTACGCCGACCGAGACCCCTATGCCCAGGATTGCGGCCCACGCGGGAACGGCGGTAGGGAGAGAGGTGAAGACCAACTTACTCGCCGCTGCGATCATCCAGCCGAGGCCGATCCCGATAAGGCCTCCTATGCCGGTGAGAACCACGGCCTCGAGCAGGAATTGCATGATGATGTCGATCCGGCGCGCTCCGATAGCCTTCCGTATCCCGATCTCTTTCGTGCGCTCCGTCACGGAAACCAGCATGATGTTCATTACGCCTATGCCGCCGACCAGCAGTCCAATCGAGCTGAGAACTACCATCACCAGGAACGTCATGGACGTGATCTGGCGGAATTGTTCCACCATCTCCTGCGCTGTCGAGAGAGCAAAGTTGTCCGGCTTGTCTACCGGTACATGACGGTCGATCCGGAGAATTGTCCGAATCTGGTCCATCGCCCTGGGCAGCATCTTGTCATGGGCAAGAACGATCAGCGCGAGGTCGTGCGCGTTCGGGTATGCCTTTCTCATAGAAAAATAGGGCACTATCACGCGGTTGTCTGAATTACCGAAAAAGGACGCTTTCGGCCGGTACATGGTGCCGATCACTTCGAACTGCTGGCCATCGACGCTGATCCACTTGCCGACAGGATCTTGGACGGCAAACAGCGCTTTTTCGATGTCGGCGCCGATAACGGCCACTGGCGCGTGATGGCGACTCTCAAAAGCGCCAAAAAAGTGGCCCGTGTTCATATCGATCTGGCCCGTGTTTACATACGAATCTTCCACTCCGAGCAAGTTGGTCTGGTAGACCGCGTTTCCTTTGTATCTCGTTACCACCGGACCGCGCCGGGGAGGCCAAAGCATCGGCGAGACCGTTGCGCAAGCAGCGCATTTCTCCCGGACGTCGAGCACGTTCTCATACGTCAGGTCCTTGCGGTTGCGTTCCTCGGGGGTAAGATCCGTGGTACGAAAAGCGGGCGTTTTGAAAACGATCACCGAGTTGGGTCCAAAGCTGCTCAAGACGTTGGTGATGGCGCCGTCGAAGCCCGTCAATATCGCCCCCACCCCGATGATGGTGCCTGTCCCGATGATGACGCCCAGGATCGTCAGCAGAGTCCGAAGCTTGTGCGCCACGATCGTATCGAGCGCCAGCATCGTGTTGTTTCGGACGGACACAAAGGCTTTCATAGGTCAGTTCTCCGCCCGCAGCGCGACAATTGGGTCAAGACGGGACGCCTGCCGGGCAGGATAGATCCCGAAGAACAATCCCACTGCGATAGATAATCCGAGCCCGATCACCACGGCCGAGAGCGGCACCGCCAGCGGCAAGGGCGTCACGCCTCGGACCACGACGGTGAGCAGCCAGGAAAGCACGACACCGATCACCCCGCCCGTTCCCGCCAAAATCGCGGACTCGACCAGAAACTGGTTCAGAATATCCTGGCGCCGCGCGCCCAGGGACTTGCGGATTCCGATTTCACGTGTCCGTTCGGTGACGACAGCGAGCATGATGTTCATAATGACAACGCCCCCGACGACCAGGAATACCGAAACGATACCGACCGCCGTGGCCGCGATCGCGCCGGTGAGGTTCTGCCACGCCTTGAGAAAGGTGTCGGAGGCGAAGATCGAGAATGTGTCGTCTTCTTGCGGCCGCAGATGCCGGAAGGCTCGCAGCAGCATCCGTACTTCGTCCTCCGCTTCCATCAGATGGTTCTGGTCGATGGCCTTGCAGACAAAGTCCATGCCGTTTCTCGATCCGTAGGTCTTGAAGTAAGACGCGATCGGGACCATCACGAATTTGTCCTGCGACTGCCCGAACACGCTGCCCAGCGACTTCGCTGTTCCTACAACTTCATAGGGGACTCCGTCTACCTGAATCGTTTTGCCGACCGGATCGCGGCCTTCGAAGAACTTCTCCCGGACGTCGTTTCCCACGAAAGCGACGGGAGCGTGACGCTTCACCTCATTGGCTGAAATGGCGCGGCCAAATTCCACCTGAATGTTGCTCATCGCTGGAATATTGTCGGTGATGCCTTCGAGATCGACAGTCTGCATAGTCGTTCCCTCAAAGGCCACCGTCACGCTTTTGCCCGCCTCCATGCCAATGTCCTTCAGCATGGTTGCGTGTGTCCTGATGAATTCGTATTCCTCCGCCTTAAGCTGCGGGTTGCGCCGCTGCATTTCCAGATATTTTTTCGGATCGAAGTTGCCAATAAAGGCCATGCGGACCACCCGGAACCCGTCCGAACCCATGTCCGACAACTTATCCGAAATATACAAATTCATGCCGTGTACGAACGAAGTCACGGCAATCAGCGTGGAAGTCGCGAGAATGATTCCGAGCAGCGTCAGGAAACTGCGCAGTTTGTTTTTGCTTAGCGAATCTACGGCAATCCGAGCGGATTCCCAAAACGAGGCGCTCGGGCGAAAATTTCGCTTTTTGCTCACAAGAGTCTCTTAGGCAGACGCAATCGCGTCTTGCTTTGTTCCGTGGATTGCGTCCATAGCCGCCCGGCCGGGTGACCCAATTTGCTGCTGAATCCAGTCGAGAGAGACGCCGTCCAGCCAGAATCGCGGTTTCCCGCGCGACAGGAATCCCAAATGGCCACCGCTCTCAACGGAAACCAGGCGGAGGGCCGAATTGTGCTCGAACGCCGGATGACTAAACACAGCGAATGGAATCAAAGGGTCGTCTTTTGCCTGGATCACCAGCGTCGGCGTCCGAATTGCTTCGAGGAAACATTGGGATGACTGGGTCGCGTAATAATTTTCGGCATTGCCGAAACCGAACAGCGGTCCTGTATAACGGTCGTCAAACTCCCAGATGCTTTTGATCCCGTCCAACCCGTCGGTTGAGTATACGCGGGGAGACACAAGCGCCTTTTCGCGAACTCGCCGCTTCAGGCGGCTCAAAAAGCGCCAGGCGTACAGACGGTTCCCTGGCCGGTCGAGCATGCGGACGCAGGCGGCCAAATCGATAGGTGTCGAGATCGCACACACGCACGCAATCAGGTTTGTTTCGCCCAGTTCTCCTGCCAGCTTGAGGGCCACATTGCCGCCGAGCGAAAATCCGACAAGGATCACCGGGCCACTAAAGCGATCCCGTAGTTCCTTCACGATCAACAGGGTGTCCGACGTGAGCCCGGAGTGGTACATCGTTTCCGACAACGCTTCCGTGCTGCCGCACGTGCGCATATTGCTTCGATGTACTCCGAAACCACGGACCAGCGCCTCCTGTGCGAAGCTTTTGATGTACCCGGCTTCGCTCGATCCCTCCAGACCATGAAGAAAGACAATCTGTGCCTTGGGTCTGCCTTCCGGCTGATGCTCCACAACCAGAATTCTGGTGCCTGGACCGATATCGTAGATTTTCCGAGCTGGTGGGAATCGACGCTCGTCGATCTCACGGGGCCAGAAATTCCCCGCAATTGTCAGCAAATGCGGGTTCCGCAGCAGCGGTATAAATTCGCGATCCACGAATTAATTGTAACTAGGGCGACGTACTGGCATTCTGGTGAAGAACGTGTTTGAAATTATCATGATGATGTCAGCCCGGAGGATGGATTGACGCTACGACTGACCTCAATCACCGCAGTTTTCTGCTTGCTTCTGCCACTCCAGCTTGCCGCGCAGATTCCCGTTTCAGCGCCGGCCAAATCGCCCAACGCGAGCGCGGCCCCGGACCAGACCCCGCCCGACGACACCCTGAACCGGAGCACACCTCGGGAGACAGTTGTCAATTTCCTCCGAGCCTGCAACGCTGGCAATTACGTCAAAGCAGCCGATTATCTGGATCTAACCGATATTTCAGGAACCGACCGAAAACGCCAAGGCCCAGAGATCGCGCTTCAGATAGAGCAGATCCTTAAACGCAATTCGGACTTCGATGCGAGCAAGTTGAGTGACAGCCCGGACGGCAACCTCAACGACCTACGCAGGCGCAACCGCGAGTTGGTCGATACCGTAAACATGCACCATAGTAGGCGGACCATCGAGCTGGAGCGCGTCGAATTACGCCCGGGGCTACAAGTTTGGCTGTTTTCGGCGGATACGGTGAGCGCCATTCCAGGTTTCGTCCAGTTGCTCGGCGAATCGGCAATCGAAAAGAGCCTTCCGGAATTTCTTGTTAAGACCACGTTCTTAGACACGGCGCTTTGGTGCTGGATTGCACTCATCCTGCTTGTCCTCGCGCTCGGTCCATTAGCACGCTTCATTTCGCGGCTGGTTCTGGGCTGGCTGCGACCCTTTTTGGACAAACGGACCAAGCGGCCCGTTTGGGGCATTCTTCAGATGTTGATTGAACCGGTAGGGCTCCTGCTTGGGGTGTTCGCCTATGGCATCGGCGTTGGCCTCATCGGCCCTTCCGCGATAGTGCGATTTTACATTTCGCGTATTCTCACGCTGCTTTTCTTTCTGGCAATAGCGTGGTTTATCAGCCGGTTGGTTGAGGTGCTCGCGAACAGGTTACGGGTCTCAACCGACCCTCGCCAGCAGGCGATGTATCAGTCGGTGCTGCCGCTGGGCCTCCGGGTCGCGAAGATCGTTCTGTTTACGATTGCAGTTGTAACCACCATCAGCGTCTGGGGTTACAACACCGCCACGATTTGGGGAACTCTGGGCATCGGCAGTTTGGCGTTAGCGCTGGCAGCGCAGAAGACGCTTGAAAATTTCTTCGGCGGCGTATCAGTGATTGCCGATCGTTCCGTGCTGGTGGGCGATTTCTGCCGGGTCGGCGATCAGGTCGGCACGGTGGAGGATATTGGCCTTCGCTCAACACGCATCCGCACCAACGGCCGGACTATGCTGACGGTTCCGAACTCGCAATTTTCGACCATGACGCTCGAGAATTACTCCCGACGCGACAAGATGTGGTTTCACCCCACGATCAGCTTGCGCTGCGACGCTACTCCGTCGCAGGTTAGACAGGTAATTGTCGCGCTGGGCAAGATTCTCGAGGATCATCCGCTGGTGGAAGTTGGCAAGATCCCGGTACGGTTCACCGGAATCGCAAGCTATTCCTACGACGTAGAGATTTTTGCCTATGTCCTGACCTCGCAATCCGACGATTATCTGAAGGTACAGACGGACCTGCTGCTGAAGATCATCGACGCGGTAGAAGCCGCCGGTACCGGTCTTGCAGTTCCTCTCCAGGAGGTTACCGGACCGGCGACTATCGCGAACGGATCAAAGCCAAGCGTGAGAGCAGATGAATATCCCGCCGGTTAGACCCCGTTATCGCCGTTTTTCAGTCACCCATGTCAGGTTGAACCGCGCGAAGGTGATGCGCTCATCCGGATGAGTGCCTCCTCTTTCGTACAGCACTCCGATGCTTCCGTCGCGAAGCGGAATAACCGTGGAATAACCGGCCGGCCCGCTGTAAATGGTTCGCGCTACAGGCCATGTCTGGCCGCTGTCGTAACTCAGCTTCACAGTCAGATTTTCGCGATGAGTACTGGCCGCGTTCGTGAAAATTAGAATGTTATCGCGATCTTGATGGTAGCTCGTGATGCCGGCGTTGCAGCTTGGATCGATCAACGCCGGGTCGTGGCTGACAGGACCGAACGTGATGCCTCCGTCCTGCGATCGCGCAACGGCGCGATGTGTACCGTTGCGCATATTTTGCAAGATGACGCCGTCCTTCAGTTCGACATTATGACTCTCGTCCGTGCCATCGGCGATCGGCTCGCCGTGTTTCCATGTCTTTCCGTGGTCGTCGCTGTATGCGTTCAGTGAATGTATGATGCCCTTGCCGTCGCGAACGACAAGCGGCACGAGAAAACGGCCTGAGCTGGTTTGGACATCGGTTCCGGACGTTGCAAACATTCCCTGCCATGAGGGTTCCTTCACCAGCGGTGTAAGGTCTACTGCTTCGGACCACGTCGCGCCATCGTCATCGCTGTGAATCGCATGCAGCTGCAGCGTGGTTGGTCCCGTTTTCGCGTCAGGTTTCGCAGTCATAAACCCAATTCCCGGCGGTCCGTAATTGAAGAAGCACCAGACGCGCCCCGTGGAACGGTCCAGAAGCAACGAGGCGTCGCCGACGCCGCCTTCCTTCACTTTCTGAATTGTCTTAGCGGCCTCCCAATTTTTTCCGGCATCGAAGCTGCGGCGCATCACCAGAGAGATATCGCCGGGCAAATCGCGATCGCTGTCGTGACGCGCATCCGCAACCGCAATCAGAAGGCCTTTCTGCGTCTCAATCAGCGCGGGAATGCGAAAGGTGTGTACGCTATTATCGCCTTCACGGAAAACGTCGGTTTGCGAGAAGAATGGAGCGGCCGCCCCGGCAAGTAAGGGGCATACGGCCATAGCAACGAGCAATACCGCGGATTTTGTCAGCATTCAGCTTCTAACCTCTGTTGTCAGCAAGTGGGGTGTTTTTACATCAGCTTATTGGCTTGTGCCTGTCGACCGATTCAATTGTAGACTCAAAATGTGGCGATTTCTCCTCAGGTCGACGGCGTTCTGGAGATCTCGCTCTACGTCGCGGACGTGGCGCGGTCGAAGCGCTTTTATGAGAGCCTGTTTCAGCTAGAGTGCCTGCTTGAAGACGAGAGACTTTGCGCGCTTGCCGTCAGCGGAAAACAAGTGCTACTCCTATTCCGGAGGCAGGGCTCCGTTAATTCCGTCGTAATTCCGGGCGGGACAATTCCTGGGCACGATGGCAGCGGAGAGCTGCACATTGCGTTTTCGATTGCGGCTTCTCAGCTCGACGCCTGGAGGAAGAAATTAGCGGAGCAACACGTTGCAATCGAGAGCACCGTGCACTGGCCGCGCGGCGGAGAAAGCTTGTACTTCCGCGATCCGGATAACCACCTGGTTGAGCTGGCGACGCCGGGCGTGTGGTCGATCTATTAGAAGTAGGGAGACAGAAGACAGGAGACGGGAATAGGGCTGAGCATCCCGGACCGAGCGTGCTTGGAATTCTGAGAGACAGCCGCCGCACATACGATTGAAGACACACCCCGGCTACGCAATACCGCAGGATTTGTAAATCTCGGTAATCAGCTTCATATCGCGAAGCCCCTCTT
>Ga0134125_10005312_pt1 | contig 14645 bp, 17 predicted proteins | sample KB31751_FD_96464 | JGI IMG/M metagenome (GOLD analysis project Ga0134125, IMG submission 96464) | Terrestrial soil microbial communities with excess Nitrogen fertilizer from Kellogg Biological Station, Michigan, USA - KB3-175-1 | ecosystem: Environmental > Terrestrial > Soil > Unclassified ... | reverse complement strand
CCGAAGTCCGAGTTCAAGGACTGGGAGCACGTGCCCTACTTCGACGGCTGCCTGCCGATCGAAGTGATGGCCGAGCGCGGGCGCGAGACGCTGCGCTTCGGCCCGATGAAGCCGGTCGGGCTCGCCAATCCGCACCGGCCGGACGAGCGCCCCTATGCCGTCGTGCAGCTGCGCCAGGACAATGCGCTCGGCACGCTCTGGAACATGGTCGGCTTCCAGACCAAGCTGAAGCACGGCGCGCAGACCGAGATCTTCCGCACCATCCCGGGCCTGGAAAAGGCGGTGTTCGCCAGGCTCGGCGGCCTGCACCGCAACACCTTTCTCAACGCGCCGAAGCTGCTCGACGGCCAGCTGCGTCTGAGAGCCGAGCCGCGGCTGCGCTTCGCCGGCCAGATCACCGGCGTCGAGGGCTACGTCGAGAGCGCCGCCATGGGCCTTGTCGCCGGTCGCCTCGCCGCCGCCGAGCAGCAGGGCGGACGGCTCGAGCCGCCGCCGGCGACGACGGCGCTGGGGGCGCTCGTCCGCCACATCACCGGCGGCCACCTGGCCGCCGGCGCCGGCTCCTTCCAGCCGATGAACATCAACTACGGCCTCTTGCCGCCGGTCGAGGCGCCGGCGCGCAGCCCCGACGGCAGGAAGCTCGGCAAGCTCGAGCGCAGCCGCGCCAAAAAGCGCGCCATCGCCGAACGGGCCCTCGCCGATCTTGCCGGATGGATGCAGCCGGCGCTGGAGCAGGTGTGACCCATGGCGCGGGATTTCGGCCTGGAAGAACTGGTGCGCGCTCACCTCGGCGACATGGAGGGGCTTTCCGAAACCACCATGTTCGGCGGTCGCGCCTGGCTTCTCAACGGCAATCTGCTCTGCGGCGCCCGCGACCAGGGCGTCCTTGCGCGGCTCGGCGCCGGCAACGACGCCTGGGCGGTCGCCCTGCCCGACGTCGCCCGCATGACGATGGGCGCGCGGACCATGAACGGCTGGGTTCGCGCCGCGCCGGAAGTCTGTGGCGACGACGCCTTGCTCGCACGCCTGCTCGATGGCGCGCTCGCCTTCGTCCGTATGCTGCCGCCGAAGTCGTGACCAGTGCTCTCACCGCCGCTGAGCGCCGCCCAGCGGCTTGACCAGCAGCAGCGTGGTGAGGCCGCTTCCCCACTCCTCGTCCGGGTAGCGCCCCGCTTCGCGAAAGCCGCGCGCCGCGTAGAAGGCCTGGCTGCGCTCATTGAAGGTGTCGGTTTCCAGCCGCACCGACGCATGACCGGCCGCGGCGATCGCCGCCTCGGCGGCGTCCATCAGCGCGGCGCCGACGCCGGTGCGGGCGGCCGACGAATGCACGTGCAGCGCGCCCACGAAGTCGCCCTCCCAGTAGACGAGGCCGACCACCCGCCCGTCCCGCTCGGCGGCCAGGAACTCATGGCCGTGCTCGGCCACGAAGACCCGCGGCCGCGCTTCGGCGCGGAACCTCGCGGCGGCGGCCTCGGTGATCTGCGGGCGCCAGGTGCTCTCGAACGTGTCGTAGAGGATGCCGACCAGCGCCTCGGCGTCCTCGGGCCGCGCCGGGCGGACGATGACCGGTGAATGCGCGCTCATCGCCCCACGCTAAAGCCGTCCGGTGGCGCTCGCCAGCACCAGCGCGAGGCGCTGGGCCAGCGGACCCGGCCGCCGGCCGGCGAGGTCGGCGCGCGCCAGCGTGGCCGGCAAGGCGGCTGGCAGCGCCGCCACCCCCAGCGACCGCGCCGAGGCTGTGGCTTCCGTCAGCGCCGTCCGCAGCGGCGGGGCGATGATCTCGCGCGGCGCCAGGCCGGCCCTCAGCAGCAGCGCCAGCCCCCAGGCCCTGCCGGCTGGCGCGGCCGCCTCGGCCGGGGCTGCGCGGTCGAGCATCGCCGCCGCGACCTTCGCCGCCGAGCCCTCCACCGCGTCGGCCCAGGCGACGGCCGCCGGCTCGTCGAACGTGGAAAGCTCCAGCGCCTCGATCTGGCCGTCGATCATCGCCTCCAGCGGCTCGCGGGCGACGCCATGGCGGCGAACCGCGCCGGCCAGCGCCTCGGCGGTCGGGTGATGGCGGACCGGCCGGTGGTTGTAGACCTCGTCCAGCGCCTCGCGCCACCAGGTCAGCCTGATCTCGGCCATCAGCGGCGTGGAGGCGACGCGGCGGGCGCGGGCCAACTCGTGGTCGAACGCATACAGCGCGACGACCTCGGCCCTCGCGGCCGAATCGCCGATAAAGCGGCTGGTCAGCCAGCGATCGGGATCGACGCGGCGGATCAGGTCGTCGAGATCGTCCGCCGCGCCGTCCGTGGGTCAGCCCCCGCCAAACAGGGTTTCGTACATCGCCATCGCCGTCAGCATCGGCAGCGACAGCAGGACGTTGATCCGCGAGGCCATGCCGGCGATGCGCGCGGCGCGGGTCTTGGTGGCGTCGTCCGCCTCCACGAACCCCAAAACGCGCTTCTGGTTCGGCCAGATCACGCCCCAGACGTTGAGGAACATGATGATGGCCAGGTAGATGCCGACGCTCATCAGCGCGAAGCCGGCCTGCGAGCCGCCCTGGCCCGGCTTGGCGAGGCCGAAAGTGAAGACATTCGCGGCATAGTCGGCGCCGTGCAGGATGGCCACGATGATGCCGGCCAGCACCGTGCCCGCCGCGCCCCAGCGGAACCAGAACAGCGCCTCGGGCGTGATGTACTTCGAAAGCGCCGGCCGCAGCTCGGCAGGGATCTCAGGCGTTTTGCGCGCAGCGACGAAGTTGAAATAGTAGAGCAGACCAATCCACAGGATGCCAAAGAACACGTGGATCCAGCGGAACACCGCCTCCCAGAACACGCGATCAAAGTGGTCGTTACTGTAATGACCAAAGAAGAAGATCATGATGACCGCCAGGATCACCCCGGCGATGATGACATTACGCAAGTTTCCTAGAAACGCAGCCATCTCGAACCCTTTCCCGAGTCCCTACCCTTAAGCTTGGGTATAAGACCTTTCCCCGCGACTGGGAACGGCTCAGTTAGATCACGCGCGGCCGTAACCTGGCTGCCGCCGAGCACTCTGGCGCGCCGCTAGACGGCGATCAACGCGGTGGCGAAGAGGCGGCCTTGCGAGGCCAGCACGTTGTGGGTGCGGGCGGCGGCGGCGGTCGCCATGAACTCCAGGCCAAGCCCGGCGGCGCGCAGACCGTCGCGGATTTCGCGCGGCGGCAGCGCCTGGGCGGCGCCGGTGCCCAGCAGCACGAACTCGACCAGACCGCGCGGCGCGGCGAGCACCGCGGCGAAGTCGTCGATCGTGACCGCCGCGAATGCCGTCGGCCGCCAGGGCTGCGGCTCGTCCGCGAGGATCAGCAGCGAGCCGGCTCGCCAGGCGCCGGCCACGCGGAAGCCGCCGCCGCCAAAGGACTCGATGGCCGGCGGCTCGCGCATGCCCAGGCGTCAGCGCCGCTGCTCGTTGAGCTTGATCGGCTGGGCGTCGTCGTCGTCGCGCTTGACGCCCCACAGCAGGATCACCGGCAGGGCGACGTAGATCGAAGAATAGGTCCCGATCAGGATGCCGAACGCCATGGTGGCCGTCAGCGGGAAGAGCGCCGAGGCCGGATTGAACATCGAGCCGGAGAGCGCCAGCAGCGCGGTCGTCCCGGTGATCACCGTCCGCGACAGCCGCTCGTTCTCGGAAAGGTTGATCACCTCGGCGAGCGGCGTCGTGCGGTACTTGCGCAGGTTCTCGCGCAGCCGGTCGAAGCTGATCACCTTCTCGTTCATCGAGTAGCCGATGACAGTGAGCAGCGCGGCGATCGACTCCATCGAGACCTCGATGCGGGTGATCGAGAGGAAGCCGATCGTGAGGATGATGTCGTGCGCCAGCGCCAGGATGGCGCCCAGCCCGAACTGCAGCTGGAAGCGGAACCAGATGTAGAGCAGCATCAGCCCGAGCGCGACGCCGAGCGCGCCGAGGCCGCCGCCGATCAGCTCGCCGGAGACCTTCGCGCCCACCTCGCTGACGCCGGTGACCTTCAGGCCCGGGATGGCGGCCTGCAGCTTGCCCTGCACGAAGGCCGGGGCCTGGTCGGGCGCCTGGCCGGCGACCCCGCTGAACTGCACGGCCGCGCGGTTGGGGGGCACGCTTTGCACCTGCGGGTCGCTGACGCCGATCGCGGCGAGTTCGCTGCGGATCTGCGCGAGCGGCGCGGCGGCGGGCGTCGTCACGTCGAGCTTGGTGCCGCCCAGGAAGTCGACGCCGAAGTTCACCGGCTTGGCGCCGTGCAGGAACAGCGACGCGCCCGAGCCGATCACCAGCAGCACCGAGAGCACCGCCGCATAGGGCGCGAGGCCGACGAAGTTGAAGTGCGTCTCGCGCGGCACGAAGTGGATGAAGGGCCAGAGGCTCTTGCGCTTCGGCCGTTCTCTGACGATCTGGCTACCGCTCATAAGCTGGTCCTTCAGGCGATCGGCAGGGTCTTGGCGCGGGTGACCCTGAACCACCACCCGATCAGTACTTGGGTGACGATGATCGCCGAGAACACCGAGGTGATCACGCCGATCGAAAGCGTCCAGGCGAAGCCCTTCACCGGGCCGGCCCCGAACGAGAACATGATGAGCGCCGAGATCATCGTGGTGACGTTGGCGTCGAGGATCGAGCTCATCGCGCGGCGGTAGCCGGCGTCGGCCGCCGGCATCGCCGGCCGGCCGGAGTTGGCCTCGTCGCGCATGCGCTCGTAGATCAGCACGTTGGCGTCCACGGCCACGGCCAGGGTGAGGATGAGGCCGGCGATGCCTGGCAGCGTCAGCGTCGCCTGCGTCATCGAGAGCGCGCCGAACATCAAGAGCAGGTTCACCACCAGCGCCGCGGCCGCGAACACGCCGAAGAGGCCGTAGGCCAGGATGATGAACCCGAAGATCAGCGCCCCGCCGATGGCGAGGCCGATGACGCCGGCGCGCACCGCGTCCGCGCCGAGGTCGGCGCCCACCGTGCCCTGCTCCACCACCCGCAGCGGCGCCGGCAGCGCGCCTGAGTTCAGCAGCAAGGCCAGCTGGTTGGCGCTCTGGACCGTGAAGTTGCCGGTGATCTGGCCCTGCCCGCCGATGATCGGGCTCTCGATGGTCGGGGCGGAGATCACCTTGTTGTCGAGCACGATGGCGAACGCGTGGTGGACGTTCTGGGTGGTGACCTGGCCGAAGCGCTGGGCGCCGGCGCCGTTCAGGCGGAACTCGACCACCGGCGTGCCCTGCTGCGGATCGAAGCCCTGCTGGGCGTGGGTCAGCATGCCGCCGTCGACCGAGACGTGGCGCTTGACGACGATGTAGTGCGGCGCGCCGCCGCCGATCGTCTCGGTGTAGGGCAGCGTGACGTCGTCGGGCGGGACGATGGTCGAGGGGTCGGTCAGCTGTCCGTGGTCGCCGACCTGCTCGTCGACCATCTGGAACGTCAGCTTGGCGGTCTGGCCGACCACGTCCTTCAGCTTCTGCGGATCGCTCTCGCCAGGCGCTTCGATGCTGATCCGGTCCGCGCCCTGCTGGCGGATGTCGGGCTCCTTGGTGCCCAGCAGGTCGATGCGCCGGCGGATGATCTCGATCGACTGCGCCACGGCGGTGCGCGTCATCTGCTGCAGCGCCTGCGCCGTCAGCGCGATTTGGAAATTGCCGGTCTTGTCATGGGTGACGGTCACTTCCCGCTGGCCGCTCGAGATCGAGCCGCCCACCTTCGCGAGGGCGGTCGCCGCCGCGTCGATCTGAGTAGGATCGGTGACCTTCAGCGCGACGACGCCGTTGGCGGTGTTGAGGTTCTGGAAGGTGATCTGCGCGTCGCGCAGCTCCTGGCTCGCCTCCTCGGAGAGGTCGTTGAGCCGCTCCTTCTTCAGCGCGCCGCTGTCGACCTCGTAGAGCAGGCGCGAGCCGCCCTGCAGGTCGAGACCGAGATTGAGCCGCTTGTGCGGAAGGAACGTCGGCCAATGCGCCAGCACCGAGTCGGGCACGACGTTCGGCAGCGAGAACAGGATGCCGAAGATCAGCGACCCTACGACGAGGATGATCTTCCAGCGGGAAAGCTCGAGCATCGGCTTCTAGGACCGCCGTCCTAGGATTTCTTGGAGTCGTTGGCGGCGACCGGCTCGCCGCGCACGCGCACCTCGGTGATCATCGACTTGACCACCTTGATGTTGACGTTCTGGGCGATCTCCACGCCCACCTCCTGCTCCTCGACGCGGATCACCTTGCCGATCACCCCGCTCGACAGCACCACCGTGTCGCCGCGCTTGATGGCGCCGATCATGTCGCGGTGCTGGCGCTGACGCTGCTGCTGGGGGCGCAACAGCATGAAATACATCAGCACCACCATGACGCCGATGAAGAGCAGCGGGCTTTGCAGGATGTCCTGCAGCCCGCCGCCGCCGGCGGGGGCTGCGGGCGCCGCGGCAGCCAGGACGAGGGCGGTGGGAAGCAGCATTCCAGCTCCGAGGAAAGCGGTCGCGCGGGCTGCCCCAAAGAGCGCCCGGCGCGAAGTCGCGCGGAAGCTAGTGGCTCGCTCCGCCTTTTGCAATGCGAGCGCCTTCCCGTAAGAGGCGGCCATGGAAGACCGCGGATCCACTGCACGAGCCGCTCCGGCGGCGATTCTGTCGCGGATCGCCGCGGCGCTCGAGCGGCTGGCGCCGGCCCGGGCCGCCCGGCCCGACTTCGGCGCGGCGCGCCTGTTCCGCCACGAGCCGGCCAGCGGCGCGTTCGTCGCCGCGCCGGACTTCGCCTTGGCGCTCGACCTCCTGGTCGGCGTCGAGCGCCAGAAGCTGCGGTTCACCGAGAACCTCTCGCGGTTCGCGCAAGGACTGCCGGCCAATCACGTGCTGCTCTGGGGCGTGCGCGGCGCCGGCAAGAGCTCGCTGGCCAAGGCGGCGTTCATGGCGGTGGCGGAGGACCAGCCTGACCTGAAGCTGGTCGAGGTCGACCGCGACGACGTCGCGCACCTGCCGGCGCTCTTCGACGAGCTGCGCGGGCGGCCCGAGCGCTTCGTGGTGTTGTGCGACGATCTCTCGTTCGAGGAAGGCGCGGCGGCCGCCAAGGCGCTGAAGTCGGCGCTGGAGGGCGGCGTTTCCGGCCCGCCCGCCAACGTGCTCTTCGTCGCCACCTCCAACCGCCGCCACCTGATGCCGCGCGACCATCTCGAGAACCGCGGCGCCATCGCCGCCGCCGAGGACGCCGAGGAGGAGGTCAGCGTCTCCGACCGCTTCGGGCTCTGGATCGGGTTCCCGCCGATGGACCAGGACGCCTTCCTGGCGGCCGTCCGCACCTATGCGGTGCGCTTCGACCTGATGGCCCCCGACCTCGACCGCCGCGCCCTGCAATGGGCGCAGCTGCGCGGCGCACGTTCAGGCCGCGTCGCCTGGCAGTTCGTGCGCGATCTGGCCGGCGAGCTCGGCAAGCCCCTGCCGCTGTAAGGCCGCCTCGTCAGGTCGCGGGCAGCACCAGCACCGGGTCGACGGGGCGGGCCTTGTCCTGGGTGGTCGGCGCGTAGCGCACCTCGAAGTGCAGCTCCGGCTCGGCGAGCCCGCCGCTGGTCCCGACCGAACCGACGACCTGGCCTTGCGTCACCTGCTGGCGCATCCGGACGCTGACGCTGTCGAGGTGCGCATAGGCGGTCACCCAGCCGTCCGCATGCTTGATCAGCACGAGGTTGCCGAAGCCCGGCACCTGGTTGCCGGCGTAGACCACTTCGCCCGGCGCGGCGGCCTTCACGATGGTGCCTTCCGCGGCCTTGATGTCGACCCCGTCGTTGCGCTGGCCGATGCCCAGCGGACCGAACTTCTTGACGATGTCGCCGCGCACCGGCCAGACGAAGCGGCCGTGCGCCGCCGCCTGGATCTGGGCGTCGGAGAGCGACGGCGCGGCCTGCGGCGGCGGCGGGGCCGGCGCGGCGTGATACCCGGCGCTAGGCACCATGGTCGGATAGGTCGGCGCCTGGGTGACGGTGCCGCGCGGGTAGCTGTAGCTGCGCTGCGACGTGGGCGCCGCATAGGCATAGCTGCGCGTCGGCGCGGCGGCGGCGTAGGTGGAGCCTTCGACGCGCTGGGGCCCGCGGTCGCGCATCGATGTCGGCAGGCCGACCTGCTGCCCGGGCCGCAAGCTTGCGCGCACCTCCAGATGGTTCACCTGCGCGAGCTCGCTGGGGCTGACCGAGAAGCGGTGGGCGACGCCGATCAGGGTGTCGCCGCTGCGCGCCACATAGGCCTTGCTCACCGGCACCTTGATGATCTGGCCGGGGTGGATGACGTACGGCGAGCGGATGTGGTTGGCGTCCAGCAGCGTGTCGCGGGTCGTGGAGAAGTTGCGCGCCAGCTGGTCGATGTGGTCGCCGCGCTGGACCTCGTAGTTCTCGTAGATGCCGCCCGAAGCGTTCACTACCGGTCCGGTGATGAAGAGCCCGTTCGAGGGCGTCGCAGCGGTCGCGGGTGGCGGCAACGTCGCGTATTCGCGCCGCGGCGATGGCTGGGCATAGGAAGCCGTCGGCGCGGCCGGCGCGGCGCTGGCTTGGTCGTGGATCACCTGTTTCGGCGTCAGCGAAGCATCGACGGCCGGCGCGGGCGAGGTCGTCGCGGCGGGTGCGGGCGCCGGGGCCTGCGGCGGCGGCGCGGCGGACGTCGCGGTAGCCACCGGAGCGGACGCCGGCGCGGCGGACGTCGGGGCGGCGGACGCCGGCGCGGCGGCCGGCGGTGCGGCGGGCGGCGGCGCGGCTCTCGTCGGGGTGGCGGCGCTCTCGCCCTCAGTGCGCATCGAGGCATACTGGAGCCGCGCGCCGTCCGCCTCGGCCGAAGGGCCGAGCTGCGGCAGCGGCTGACTGTCCACTTGTCCGACGGACGGCGCCGGCGGCTCGGGCGGATCGGCCTCGGCCGGCGCTGCGGCGGCCTCGGGCGCAGAGGGCGCGGCGGCAGCCGCGTCGCGCACGTCGCCAGGCGCGGGCTGGCTGGCGTCGATCGGGTAATGCGGTCTGGGCGCGCTCAAGGGGGCCGGGCCGCGCGCGTCGGCCGCATCGATCGGATAGTGCGGCGTGGTCTCGCAGGCGGCCAGGCTCCCGCAGACCAGCGCCGCGATCGCGACTTCACGCAAGAGCTTACTCATCGGCGCTTCCTTGCCTCGTAGAGTGGAACGAGTCGCTGGTTCGCCCTTAATCATCCGTTAAGCCTCCGAACGGCCGCGCGCCCCCGCCAGCGCGCGCCGCCAAATAACTAGAGTTCGCGCGCCACGCCCTCGAGCAGCGGCACGAACCGAACTTCGCAAAGGACCTCGGCCGGAAATCCCCCCGCGCCGTCGCCGGCGTACCGCATCAATCGCTGGACCGGACCCTTGCCGATCGGCGCGACGAGGACGCCGGCAGGTTTCAGCTGGCGTAGCAGTAGCTTCGGCTCGGACGGCGCCGCCGCCGTGACCAGAATGCGGTCGAAAGGCGCCTGCTCCGGCCAGCCCTGTCCCCCATCGCCAAACTTGGTGATCACGTTGGTGAGGCCCAAAGTCTCGAACCTGGCTTCGGCTTCCCGTTTCAGGGTGCGGTAGCGCTCGACCGAGTAGACGAGCCGGGCGAGCCGCGAGAGCACCGCGGTCTGGTAGCCGGAGCCGGTTCCGATCTCCAACACGCGGGCGCGCGGCTCAAGGGTCAGCGCCTGCGTCATAAGGCCCACGATGAACGGCTGGCTGATGGTCTGGCCGCAGGCGATCGGCAGCGCCGAGTCCTCCCACGAGCGCTCCTTGAACAGCTCGGGCGTGAACAAATCGCGCGGCGTGCGCTCGATGGCCGCAAGCACCGCCGGATCGGTCACCCCCTGCGAGCGAAGCGCCAGGATGAGGCGCGCAAGCTGCGTCTCGTGGGTTTCGGCCTCGCTCGCCCGTTCGTTCATGCGCTCGCCCGAAGCTTCGGCGGCGCGCCGCCCAGGATGCCTTTTAGGGCGTAGACCGTCGGCATATGGGTCAAATCGATGTGCAAAGGCGTGACCGAAATGCGACCGGCGAGCACGGCGGCCAAGTCGGTGCCTTCGGCCACCGCCGGGCGGCGGGCCGTGAACCCCATCCAGTAGTAGTCGCGGCCGCGAAGATCGGTGCGCTTCTCGGCCTTCATGTTGTGGATGTCGCGGAAGCCCTGCCGCGTCACCTCGACGGCCTCGACCTCGTCCGGGGGCCGATTCGGAAAGTTGAGGTTGATGATCACGTCCTTCGGCCAGCCGTTCTCCAGCAGCCGCTCGATGATACCGGGCGCGTAGGTCTCGGCGGTCTCGAAATGCGCGACCACGTCGTCGTGGAACACCGACAGCGACTGCGACAGCGCCACCGAGGGCACGCCCAGCGCCATGCCCTGGATCGCCCCGGCCACGGTGCCCGACATGGTGACGTCCTCGGCGGTGTTGTGGCCGCGGTTGACGCCCGAGAGCACCAGGTCCGGGCGCCGGTCCTTGATCAGCTCCTCCAGCGCCAGCATCACGCAGTCGGTCGGCGTGCCGGTGATGGCGAAGCGCTGCTCGTCCAGCTGACGCACGCGCAGCGGCGCCGAAAGCGTCAGCGCGCGCGAGGCGCCCGACTGTTCGAACTCGGGCGCCGCGATCCACACGTCGTCGGTGAGCCGCCGCGCAATCCGCTCCAGCGCCGCCAGCCCGTCGGCGTGGATCCCGTCGTCATTGGTGACCAGGACCCTCACCTGGCCGCCCCGCCCCCGATGTGCGTCAGGCCCGGCAGGTAGCGGTGCAGCGCCTGCGGGATGGCGATGTGGCCCTGCTCGTCCTGGTAGTTCTCCATCAGCGCGACCAGCGTGCGGCCGACCGCGAGGCCCGAGCCGTTCAGCGTGTGCACGAAGCGCGTCCCCTTCTCGCCGCCCTTCTTGCAGCGCGCGTCCATGCGCCTGGCCTGGAAATCCCCGCAGTTCGAGCAGGAGCTGATCTCGCGGTAGACGCCCTGGCTCGGCAGCCAGACCTCGATGTCGTAGGTCTTGCGCGCCGAGAAGCCCATGTCGCCGGTGCAGAGCAGCACCGTGCGGAACGGCAGCTCCAGCCGCTTCAGCACCTGCTCGGCGCATTCGACCATCCGCTCGTGCTCGGCCTGGCTCTGCTCGGGCGTCGTGATCGACACCAGCTCGACCTTGTAGAACTGGTGCTGGCGGATCATGCCGCGCGTGTCCTTGCCCGACGCGCCCGCCTCGGAGCGGAAGCAGGGCGTCAGCGCGGTGAGCCGCATCGGCAGCTCTTCCTCGCCCACGATCTGCTCGCGCACCAGGTTGGTCAGCGGCACCTCGCCGGTGGAGATCAGCCACAGGTCCTCTTCGGTGATGGCGACCTCCAGCACCTCCTCGACCAACTCGACGAGCTTCTCGATCGGCCGGCCGCGGTCGTCGAACAGCCCTGGCAGCGGTTGCAGCGCCTTGTTGAGCAGGTACTTGCGGACGCTCGAGCGGGCCGCCGTGAAGAGGTCGTCGTAGAACTTCGGCAGCTGGCCGACGCCGAACACCGCCGCATCGCGCACCAAGAGCGGCGCCGAGACCTCGGTGTAGCCGTGCTCCTGCGTCTGCAGATCGAGCATGTACTGCCCGAGCGCCCGCTCCAGCCGCGCGAGCTCGCCCTTCAGCACCACGAACCGCGAGCCCGACATCCGCGCGGCCGCCTCGAAGTCCATCATGCCAAGCCCCGCGCCGAGATCGACGTGGTCCTTCGGCTCGGCGATGGTGTTGGGCTCGCCGTAGCGGCGCAGCTCCACGTTGCCGTGCTCGTCGTCGCCGACCGGCACGTCGGATGCGGGCACGTTCGGCAGCGCGGCCAGCAGCTCGCGCAGCTGCGCTGCGGCGGCCGACTCGGCCTGCGTCTCTGCGGCGATCGTCGCCTTCAGCGTCTCGACCTCGGCCATCAGCGCGGCGGCGCCGGCCTCGTCCTTGCGGCCCTTGGCCTGGCCGATCAGCTTGGAGGCTTCGTTGCGGCGGCTCTGGGCGGCCTGAAGGGCCGTCTGGGCGGCGCGGACGGCGGCGTCCAGCAGCAGCACGCCTTCCGCGTAGGGGGCCAGCCCCCGCGATGCCCAGGCGCGGTCGAACGCCTCGGGATCGTCGCGAATGGCCTTGATGTCGTGCATGGGGAAGGCGCGCCGGAAGTCGGGGAAGCGCCCCCCTTAAGGCGCGTCGGCTGAGGTCACAACCCTGGCCTAGGCGGTCTGCGCCGCGGCGATCGCGTCTTCCTTGGCTCTGCGCCACTCGATGATCTGCACACACCAGATCGAGGCGGCGTAGAGCAGGCAGATCGGAAGGGCGAGCGAGAGCATGCTGATCGGGTCGGGCGGCGTGACCACCGCCGCCAGCGCGAAGACGCCCACCACCGCGTAGCGCCAGCCGGCCCGCAGCATCTTGGCGGTGACCAGGCCCGCCATGCCGAGCAGCGTCAGCACCACCGGCAGCTGGAAGCAGAGCCCGAACGCCAGCAGCAGCGTGGTCACCAGGCTGAGGTAGTCGGAAACCTTCGGCAGCATCTCCACCGAGATCGCGCCGGTCCCCGTCACCTGCTGGTTCAGCGAGAACCACAGCACGAACGGCAGCATCACGAAGTAGACCAGCGCCGCCCCCATCACGAACAGCACCGGCGAGGCGATCAGGAACGGCAGGAAGGCCCGCCGCTCGCGCCGATAGAGGCCAGGCGCGACGAACCGGTAGAGTTGCCAGGCCAGCACCGGGAAGGCGAGGACGATCGCGCCGAAGCCGGCCAGCTTCACCTTGGTGAAGAAGAACTCCAGCGGCGCGGTGAAGACGAGGTTGAGGTGCTGGGTCGCCGCCGGCGCAGCCTTCAGCCCCAGCAGCGTCATCAGGAGGTCGAGCGAGCCGTGCCCGCCGGACGCCTTCTGCGCCGCCAGCAGCCGCGCGCCGACCTCGAACGGGCGCAGCAGCAGGAAGTAGATGTCCTGCGAGAAGAAGAAGCAGATCCCGAAGCCGACCGCGAGCGCCGCGGCGCAGACGATCAGCCGCTGGCGCAGCTCGACGAGGTGCTCCATCAGGGGTGCGCGCGACGCCTCGATCTCGGATTCATCGTCGGGGACGCTCAACGGGCGGACGCCTCGCGCGCCGCCTCGACGGCAGGATCAGCCTGGTCCTCGGTGGGCGCCGGCGTCCCGGGTGCGGCCTCGCTCGGCGGGGTCTCCGGCGACGCGGCCGGCGGCGCAGTTGGCGGTGGCTCGGGCGGCGCGATCGGTCCGGTCTGGGCGGCGATCTCGGCGTGGGTGTCGGCCAGGTCGGAGCGGATCTCCGAGATCACGTCGCCCGCGCCCAGGTGGGTCGCTGCGAAGTCCATCGGCCGCGCGGCGCGCAGCGCCTGCACTTCGCGGCGCAGCTCGTCGAGCTCCGACTGGCGCGCCAGCTCGTCGAACGAGGCGCGGAACTCCGCCGCCATGCCGCGCACGCGCGCCATGAACTGCCCGACCTTGCGCATCAGCACGGGCAGGTCCTTTGGCCCGACCACGATGAGGGCGACAGCGCCGACGATCAGGAAGTCGAACAGCCGGCCTTCGGGGAACATCTCGCTTGGCTCGAGCCTTGGCTGGAGGCGCCGGCCGCCCCGCGGCGTCGCAAGGCTGCCGGGCCAGGTTCTTTGGCTAGCGGACGATCGGGTCCTTCTCGGGCGCCGGCGAAGGCAGCGGCTGGGCTGGCTGAGCCTCGTGCTTCTCGTCCTCGCCCTTCAGGCCTTCGCGGAAGGCGCGCACGCCTTTCGCGGCGTCGCCCATGATGCTGGAGAGCTTGCCGCGGCCGCCGAAGACCAGCAGCACGAGCGCGCCAAGGATGATCCAGTGAATGGGACTGAGGCCGCCCATCGCGAAATTCTCCAACTCTTCTCGCCGGTCCGGCGTGGTCCGGCGTCAGGAACGCCGGCGAATCCGGTCTTCCGTCGGCCGTTATATAGGCGCGCCAGCCTGCCCAAGCCAACAAGACGCGGTTTTCCGCGGCCTTATGCCCCTTCGCCGCCGGCCTCGGCCCCGATGAAGTCGGTGTGGAACTCCGGCCCGGCGTCCTCCTCGAACGGCTCGTCGTCGCTCTCGGCCTGCGCGGGGTCCGGCACGGCGAAGTCCGGCGGCAGGTCGAGGCCGAGCAGGCCCGCGGCCTTCATCTCGGCCGCGCCCGGCAGGTCGGCGAGGCTCGCCAGGCCGAAATGCTCGAGGAAGTCGTCGGTGGTGGCGTAGGTGACCGGCCGGCCCGGCGTGCGCCGACGCCCGCGCGGCCGCACGAAGCCGATCTCCAGGAGCACGTCGAGCGTGCCGCGGCTCGCCTGCACGCCACGGATCGCCTCGATCTCGGCGCGGGTCACCGGCTGGTGGTAGGCGATGATCGCCAGCGTCTCCTGGGCGGCGCGCGACAGCCGCCGCGGCTCCTCGCGCTCGACGGTCATCAGCCAGGCGAGGTCCTCGGCGGTCTGGAAGCGCCAGCGGCCGGCGACTTCGGCCAGCCGCACGCCGCGGCCCTCGTACTGCGCCCCGAGCGCCGCCAGCGCGGCGGCGACGTCCGCGCCTTCGGGCAGCCGCCGCGCCAGGTCCGAGACGCTCAGCGGCTCGGCCGCGGCGAACAGCAGCGCCTCGACCATGCGCTCGGTCTCGGCGGGGTCGCGGAAGGAAGCGCTCATGGGGTCAATTCCAGCGGGAAGCCCAACTCCCGCGATCGCAGGTAAATCTCTTCGAAGGCGT
>Ga0134125_10005311_pt1 | contig 14646 bp, 12 predicted proteins | sample KB31751_FD_96464 | JGI IMG/M metagenome (GOLD analysis project Ga0134125, IMG submission 96464) | Terrestrial soil microbial communities with excess Nitrogen fertilizer from Kellogg Biological Station, Michigan, USA - KB3-175-1 | ecosystem: Environmental > Terrestrial > Soil > Unclassified ... | reverse complement strand
GATCGTGGCGCTGGACTTCAAGCCGGTCCCCGAGAAGCTCGCCAAGTGGGCCGAGCTCGGGGTGACCGAGGTGCTGTTCGGGTTGCCGGATAAGCCCGAGGATGAGGTCGCCGCCTATGTCGAACGGCTCGCCGGGAAGCTGGCCGCCCTGGTCTAAGCACGCGCGCGAGCCACACGGGGGTCTACCCGAGCGACGCCCGGTTACCGTTGTCGGTCGACCACACGAAGATCTCCGCACCGAGCGGATCGCCGTCACTCATCAATGCGACGAGGTCGTCGTCGTCGGTTGTGGCCATGAATCGCGTGTCATCCGCTGCGAGCCTGCCGACGATTATGCCGGTGCGGGTCGGCCAGTCGTAGCGCACGGAGTACGTCTCGATGGTCGCCGCGCCGTCGGGCGTTTTCGTGACGTCGACCTTCGGCAGCGCGTCGATCTCCTTCTTCAGTTCCGCGCAGTTGTCGGTGCGCCAGTTCACCGGCGTGGTCGAATAGATACCGACCGAGTACTTGCTCATGATGCCGCCGTTGGCGCCGACGAGCCCGAATTGCCCTGGCCTGTCCCGCATCTGCGCGACCGTCTCGGCGATACCGTGCAGCGAATAGCTGTTACCGGGACCGCCGAAGTACGGCAATCCGCCGGTCAAGGTCAGGCCGCGTGGATCGTCGCCGTCGATGCCCAGGGCCTCGGAGATGACGAACACCGGGAAGGGGAAGCAGCTGTACAGATCGAAGGTGGCGATGTCGTCGACGCCGATTCCGGCCACCCGCAACGCTTCTCGCGCCGCGCGGAACGCCGCCGGGCTGGCGCCGAGGTCGACGCGATCGAGCATGGCCTGCTCGACCATGTCCGAGTGGCCGTGCACATAAACCCACTTGTCCTCGGCCACACCGGCGCGGGTCGCCGCCTCCACCGACATCAACACCGCCGCTGCGCCCTGGTTGACCTGATCGCGGGCGACGAGCAGACGCGGGTACGGGTCACAGATCATCCGGTTGTCATCGGTGATGGTAATGATCTCGTCGACCGACCGCTCGACCGGCGATGACGAAAACGGGTTCTTGGCAGCCACTTTGGACATCGGGGCGAACAGTTCGGCCATCTCGCGCCGATAGTCGGCCACGCTGCGTCCAAGGCGGGCGCGGCGGGCGTTCTCCATGAGTCCGTACTGCACGGGCGCGCCGGTCAAGCCGTGCTGGATCGTGTATTCGTCGATGTAGCTGAAGATCTGGTGGCCGCGATCCTCTAGTTGACCGTCGACGTGTTCGGTGAAGTCGGGCTTGTCATCCCGATTGGCGAAGTAGCGAGCCGTCGACCCCGGCTCCGAGCCCATGATCAGCACGACCTCGGCGTCGCCCGCCGCGATCGCGTTACCCGCCTCGGTGACCAGTTTCTGCGGCCCCTGCCCACCGACTGGTTCGAGCACCACGCGGGCCGGGTCGCCGCCCAGACGGTTCATCACCGAACGTGGGTAGTTGTTCGATTTGCCGAGCGTCGCCGGCATCGGTCCGGAGATCTCGAATTGCCGGAGTCCGAAGACAGTGTCGACGGCCTTCGCGACGTTTTTGGCGCCGGTGTCAGCAAAAGCCGCCCGCACGGCAGCCGCCGCGAGGTCGACCGCAGACATGCCCCGATAGTCGGGGTCGTCGATGCGCTCGGTGAACTGGCCGACACCGACGAGCACCGGAGTACGCGGATCGACCGGCATTACAAACCTCCTGGCAACTGTTAATTTGTCAGGCTAACCGATTGCGGGAACCAAAACGAAACCGCGGCCAGATCGCGGATTCGAAGTGAAGTCGCGATGTGACCGCAGTCTCGATAACGAACTACAGACTCTTGAGGATCTCCCGGGCCAGCGCCGCGGTCTCCGACGGCGTCTTGCCAACCTTGACGCCGGCGGCCTCCAGGGCCTCCTTCTTGGCGGCCGCGGTTCCCGACGAGCCGGACACGATGGCGCCCGCGTGACCCATCGTCTTGCCTTCCGGCGCAGTGAATCCCGCGACATAGCCGACGACCGGCTTGGACACGTTGGCCTTGATGTAGTCGGCCGCGCGCTCTTCGGCGTCACCGCCGATCTCACCGATCATCACGATGACCTTGGTGTCGGGGTCCTTCTCGAAGGCCTCGATCGCGTCGATATGGGTGGTGCCGATCACCGGGTCACCGCCGATGCCGATCGACGTGGAGAAGCCGAAATCGCGCAGCTCGTACATCATCTGGTAGGTCAGGGTGCCGGACTTGGACACCAGCCCGACCGGGCCGGGGCCGCTGATGTTCGCGGGGGTGATGCCGGCCAGGGCCTCGCCCGGGGTGATGATGCCGGGACAGTTCGGCCCGATGATGCGCGTCTTCTGCCCCTTTTCCAGGTTGTAGGCCCACGCATATGCGCTGTCCTGCAACGGAATCCCCTCGGTGATGACGACCAGCAGCGGGATCTCGGCGTCGATGGCCTCGATGATGGCGTCCTTGGCGAATTTCGGGGGCACGAAGACGACCGACACGTTGGCCCCGGTCTCTTTCATCGCTTCGACGACGCTGCCGAACACCGGCAGTTCGACGTCTTTGCCTTTCGCGTCAACGTGCGAGACGGTGGTGCCGGCCTTGCGGGCGTTGACACCACCCACCACCTGAGTGCCGGCTTTCAGCATCAGCGCGGTGTGCTTGGTGCCCTCACCGCCGGTGATGCCCTGGACGATGACTTTGGAGTCCGCGTTAAGGAAAATAGACATTGGCCATGCTCCTTACTTGTTCGCCAGCTCGGCGGCTTTGTCGGCACCGGCGTCCATCGTCTCGGCCTGGATCACCAGCGGGTGGTTGGCGTCAGCGAGGATCTTGCGGCCCTGGTCGACGTTGTTGCCGTCGAGCCGAACCACGAGCGGCTTGTTGGCCTCGTCCCCGAGCATGTTCAGCGCGGTCACGATCCCGTTCGCGACGGCGTCGCACGACGTGATGCCACCGAAGACGTTCACGAATACGGCCTTGACCTGCTTGTCGTGCAGGATGACGTCGAGGCCTGCGGCCATCACCTCGGCCGACGCGCCACCGCCGATGTCCAGGAAGTTGGCCGGCTTGACCCCACCGTGCTTTTCACCCGCGTAGGCGACGACGTCGAGCGTGGACATCACCAGGCCCGCGCCGTTGCCGATGATGCCGACCTGGCCGTCGAGCTTGACGTAGTTGAGGTCGTGCTCCTTGGCCTTGAGTTCCAGCGGGTCGGTGGCGTCGCGGTCCTCGAACTCGGCGTGGCCGGGCTGACGGAAGTCGGCGTTGGCGTCCAGGGTGACCTTGCCGTCCAGCGCCAGAATTCGGTCTTCCGGATCCCGCACCAGCGGGTTGACCTCGACCAGAGTGGCGTCCTCGGCGACGAAGACCTCCCACAGCTTGTTAATCGTGACCGCCGCGGCATCCAGCACCTCGGCGGGAAGGTGGCCCTGCTCGGCGATGGAACGCGCGGTCGCCAGGTCGACACCCTTGACGGCGTCCACCGGAACCTTGGCCAGCCGCTCGGGCTTGGTGGCGGCCACCTCCTCGATTTCCATGCCGCCCTCGACCGAGCACATGGCCAGGTAGGTGCGGTTGGCGCGGTCGAGCAGGAAGGAGATGTAGTACTCCTCGGCGATGTCACTGGCCTCGGCGACCAGAAGCTTCTTGACGACGTGTCCCTTGATGTCGAGACCAAGGATGTTCTTGGCGTGTTCGTAGGCGTCCTCGGGTGTCGCCGCGTACTTGACGCCGCCCGCCTTGCCGCGTCCGCCGACCTTCACCTGCGCCTTGACCATGACCGGACGACCGATCTCGGTGGCGATCTCGCGAGCGCCCTCGGCGGTGTCGGTCACCCGTCCCGGCGTAGTCGGTACGTTGTGCTTGGCGAACAATTCTTTTGCTTGATACTCGAAAAGGTCCATGGACTCTCTGTCTTCGCTCGACTCAACTGCTAGGCCTCTTGGTGGGCGGCGCCGCATCCGGCAACTCGCACGGACGAACTGTATCCATCCTCGAAATGGCTTTTACCGCCGCGTCCGCCGATGTGGCACAGCTCACGGGACATGGATAGACGGCCCACGTGATCCAAATCACAATTCCATCCGGATTGTGCGACGAGGTTGCCAGCCCCGCGGGTCAGCGGATACCTTCCTAGGGTCCAGATAACGTTATGGTCACGATACGAGGACATTTCAGGTTGTCCCAGCACCGTTTTGCCCCGCCCTCTGCCGTAACAGCAGGCGTCCTAAGGGTCGGTCACGCAGCACGCGCCCGGTTGGCGGAGCCCCATCGAACCGAAGTCACGGAGATCCTTCCGCTCGACGGCTTCGACTTCGACGACCTTGATTTCAGTGATTTCGGTGACGACGTCACCGAGCACGCCGGCCTGGACTTCAGCAACGACTCAACGTTCGACAACGAAGCGCAGGTGCTGCTGGCGCCGGAGCTCGACGACCTCCACGAGACCGACGACCTGAGGCCGCTGCGGCTGGCCGCACCCGTCACCGAGGTGCTGCCGCGGGTGACCGTCGAGCCTCGCACCGAGCGGCGTCTCGATCGCCCACACACCTCCGACGTCGTCGGTGTGGCCCGCCGCGGAGGGCAGCACCGCAAGGAACCGACCAGCGCGGCCCGCGGTCGCCTGCTGATCTCGGCGATGGCCGCCGGAGCCGCCGCCGCGGCGGCCCACACGGCCACCAGCCACGCCGACACCCCCAAGACCGACGCGGTGCTGACCGCCAACGCGTCCGCGCTAAGCGGCGGATCGGGCAGCAACACCGTCCGCGGGCCCCAGGTGATCGCGGTGGAGCCCGCGGCCACCGCCGCGTTGCACAACCAGGAACTCGCCAGGGGCGTCGCCTTCGCCAACGACCGCGCGCAGCGCGAGGCGCGATTGCAGCAACCGCTCTACGTGATGCCGACGAAGGGGATATTCACCTCGAACTTCGGTTACCGCTGGGGCGTGCTGCACGCCGGCATCGACCTGGCCAACTCGATCGGCACGCCGATCCTGGCGGTGTCCGACGGGGTGGTCGTCGAGGCCGGGCCGGCCGGTGGCTACGGGATGCTGGTCAAGCTGCGGCACGCCGACGGCACGGTCACGCTCTACGGTCACGTCAACACCACCTTGGTCAGCGTCGGCGAGCGCGTGATGGCCGGTGACCAGATCGCCACCATGGGCAACCGGGGCAATTCCACCGGCCCGCACCTGCATTTCGAGGTGCTGCAGGGCGGCACCGAGCGGATCGATCCCGTGCCGTGGCTGGCTAAGCGTGGCCTTATGGTCGGCAACTACGCTGGTTGAGGTGACCGCGCCGAACGAACACCCTTCCGGTCCGCGTCCGCCCGAGCCCACTCAAGAGCCCTCATCGCCCTCCGACTCACGGACGCGGATCATCCGCCGTGCGCCGACCGGGCCGATCCCCACCACGCCGGAATCCCCGACCAGTCAGTTCGTTCCGCCACCACCGCGGTACCGCAGTGGCCCTCGCGCGGGACGGACAGGCTATGCCGGCGTCTCGGCCCTGGAGCCCACCGATCGCACGGCCGTCGCCGCCTGCGCGGTCGGCATCATCAGCGGGTGGGCCACGTCGGTGGTCGCCACCGACCTGATCGCCGGTTGGTGGAAGACCGACCGCTTGTTCTGCATCGCGGTCGCGTTTCTCGCCCTGGTGTTCGCCGCGACCACGGTGTCGGGTGTGATCACGCTGCTGCAGCGCCGACCGGTCAGCCGCTATCTCCTGTTGGCCGGCGCGCTCGTCGCGTTCCTTACCTATATCGGCGTGTTCATCGCCGGTGCCCGTGTCGCGTGGGTCGTGCACCTGCTGCCGCTGTTGCCCATCGCCACAGTGGTGCTGGTGCTGCTGCCGCAAACGAAACGCTGGCTGGAGGCCTGATCCGCGCCGAATGTGCACTCATTTCGAGGAATTCGCGGCGATTTTTTTGCGCTGAGTGCACGCTCGTCGCGCACCCTTGCGGGGGCTAAAGCTTGCTGAGCGGCGCGTGGTTGTGCATCAGCTTCACCCGTCCCGAGCTGCCGAAGTCGATCAGCGACATCGCCGATTCGCCGACGCCGGAAACCTCCTCGACCCGGCCCAGCCCGTACTTGTCGTGCGTCACCCGATCGCCGGGCTCGAGCACCAGTAGCGGTCGTTTGCTCATCCCGGAGCGGGTCGGGGCCGCGCGCGGCGTGCCGAATCGTCCGGCGCCGCTCACCGGCGCGCTGAACGACGGGGCGGGCGCGGTGCGGCGCCACTCGATCAACTCTTGCGGAATCTCCCTGAGGAACCGCGATTCCGGATTGAGCATGGGCTGTCCCCAGGAGGACCGGACGATTGCCCTGCTCAGGTAGAGCCGCTGCCGGGCCCTGGTGATCCCCACGTACGCGAGCCGCCGCTCCTCGGAGAGTTCCGTCGGATCGTCCAATGACCGCATGTGGGGGAACATCCCGTCCTCCCACCCGGTGACGAATACCACCGGAAACTCCAGGCCTTTCGCGGTGTGCAGGGTCATCAGCGTGACCATGCCGGCGCCGTCCTCGGGGATCTCGTCGCTGTCGGAAACCAGCGAGACCCTTTCCAAAAACTCTGCCAGCACACCGGTATCCGGGACGTCCTCGTCTTCGGGGGTTTGCTGCGATTCATCCAGCGCGGCGACATTCGCCCGGTCGGTGCTGAATTCGTGTGCCACACTGACGAGTTCGTTGAGGTTGTCTAACCGCGCCAGTTCCTGGGGATCGGTGGAGGATTCCAACTCCCTGCGGTACCCGGTACGTTCCAGCACCGACTCGACCAGATCCCCGAGATCGTCATCCAGGCGGCCCCGCAGCTCGTCGAGCAGCTCGACAAAACCCGAGATAGCCTTCTCCGCGCGGGAATTCAGCATCGGCACTTTGCCTTCGGCTGCGGCCACGAGCGCATCGGCGAAGCTGGCCCCGATATTCTCGGCGTACACCGCCACGCAGGCCTCGGCGCGATCGCCGATGCCCCTGCGCGGGGTGTTGAGGATGCGCCGCATGCTGACCGCGTCCCCCGGGTTGTCCAGCACCCGCAGATAGGCGACGATGTCGCGAATCTCCTTGCGTTCGTAGAAGCGCACTCCCCCAACCACTTTGTAGGGAATCCCGGCGCGGATGAATACTTCTTCCAACGACCGCGACGAGTTGTTGGTGCGGTAGAAGACGGCGACGTCGTTGTAGGTGATCTCGCCTTTTTCCGCAAGCGCGTCGATCTCCTCGGCGACGAATCTGGCCTCGTCGTGCTCGTTGTCGGCGACGTAGCCGACGATCAGCTCGCCGGCGCCGGCGGCGGTCCACAGGCGTTTGTCACGACGCCCGGAGTTGCGGGCGATCACGGAGTTGGCCGCCGACAGAATGTTCTGCGTCGACCGGTAATTCTGTTCCAGCAGAATAGTTTTCGCGTCGGGATAGTCGCGCTCGAAGTCCTCGATGTTGCGGATGGTGGCGCCGCGGAACGCGTAAATCGACTGATCGGCGTCGCCGACCACGCACAACTCGGCCGGCGGTACCTCTTCAGCTGAGGGGTCGGATACCTCGTCAGAACCGGGCTGACCGCCGCGGCCGACCAATTCCCGCACCAGCACGTACTGCGCATGGTTGGTGTCCTGGTACTCGTCGACGAGCACATGGCGGAACCGCCGCCGGTAGTGCTGGGCGATCTGCGGGAAAGCCCGCAACACCGCGACGGTTTCCCCGATCAGGTCGTCGAAGTCCAACGCGTTGGCCGCCCGCAGCCGCCGCTGGTACTCGCCGTAAACGCTTGCCACCGTGCGGGACAACTCGTCGGAATCATCGGTCAGGTTGGAGACCGCCTCGGCGGGGTCGATCAGCTCGTTCTTCAGGTTGGAGATGGCGTTGGCCAGCAGCCGCGGCGAGTAGCGCTTGATGTCGAGCCCCATGTCGCGCCCGATCATCTGCAGCAGCCGCCGCGAATCGTCGGCGTCGTAGATCGAGAAGTTGGAGTTGAGGCCTTCGATCAGGGAGGCCTGGTTGCGCAGGATGCGCACGCAGGTCGAGTGAAAGGTGGACACCCACATGGCACGGGCCCGGTTACCCACCAGCCGCACCACCCGTTCGCGCATCTCGGCAGCGGCCTTGTTGGTGAAGGTGATGGCCAGGATCTGGCCGACCCCGACGTCCCGGGCCGCAGTCAGGTACGCGATCCGCCGCGTCAGCACCGCGGTCTTGCCCGAGCCCGCCCCCGCGACGATGAGCAGTGGCGAACCCTCGTGCACCACCGCCTGGCGCTGTTGCGGGTTGAGGCCCTCGAGCAGCCCCTGGCTGGCCGCGGAGGCCTGAGCGGCTTGCGGGGACGGAAACGTGCTTGTCACAGCGTCGGTCAGGTATCCGGTCATGGCGTTCCTAACCTACCGCCAGATAGCGACACCCGGTGCAGGCTTCGCCCTTGGCCCCCTGCCCCGGAATAAATACCAGCGCGTATGTATTAATTAGAGCTGCGACCTGTCTCACCGACCCCAAGGAGATTGCGATGGCCACCTACACGTCCGAGACCATTCTCGGCGATGTCATCACCGCCGACCCTTCGCGCACGCGGATACTGGACCGCTTCGGCATCGACTATTGCTGTCATGGCCAACGCCCGATCGGTGCGGCGTGCAACGAGGCGCAGATCGACGTCGACGAGGTTCTCACCGCGTTGAACGGCGAGGTGCCCGGGCCGCGGGCCGACTGGGCGGATATGGCCGACGCAGCGTTGATCGAGCACATCCTCGACACGCACCACCGGTTCCTGTGGGACGAATTCCCGCGGATGTCGGCGCTGGTAGACAAGGTGGCCCGAGTGCATGGGGACAACCACCCCGAACTCGGGCAGGTCCGAGACGCGTTCGGCGAACTCCGCGAAAAAGTTGAACCTCATCTGCGCACCGAGGAGAGCACGATCTTCCCCGAGCTGCGCACCCGCGGTGACGCCGCGGTCTCCGGTGAACTGCGCACGGCGCTGGAGCAGAACATGAAGCAGCACGATATCGCCGGTGAATTGCTGGCAGAGCTGCGCGAGCTCACCAGCGGTTACGCTGTCCCCTCGGATGCCTGTGGGTCGTACACGGCGATGTTGGCCGGTCTGAAAGAGATCGAATCCGACCTGCACCTGCATGTGCACAAGGAAAACAACGTACTGTTCCCGCGGGCGCTCGCCACGGTGTGATCCCGCCGGAGCTGGGCCTGGCGGGACCCCCAGCCGGACCACGCGTTCACGCATCTCCGCGGCGGCCTTATTGGTGAAGGTGATGGGCGGGATCTGGCCACCCCCGCCACGATCAGCAGCGGTGAACCCTCGGGCACTACCGCCTGGCGCTGGTGTGGGTTGAGGCCGTCGAGCAGACGGTCCGCTTCGGAGGTCGACATCGCATCGGTTGCTTGCACACTCATGTCCGTGCAACCTGACCGCCGCCCAGTGACACGAAGCGCCCCAGCACCAAACCGGGCGAGTGGCTCGGTGGCCTCGACCGCGCCAGGCGGACTTCCGAAAAATCGGTGTGTCGGAATGCGCTTTCCACATCGCCTTCGATCGGTTGACGTAATTACACCCGAGTGCAAAAAGCGCAGCTTAAACATGTTTTTTTTTGCGCACGGACCGTTTTTAGTGGCACACTCAACCCGTGCTCAATGTGCAGTGTCGACGACGCTTCTCGACCCAGCAGTGGCGCCGCCGATTTCCCAACGGGTGCCGGCCCGCGGTGCCCGTGGTCTAACTGCTTCCGCAGCGCCCCGTGGGCCGTTTTCGGCACCCGGGGCTCGTCTTCAGTGAGGCCCGATACTGCATGAGTCCTAAACCCACACATCACGACGAAGACGCGGAGGCAGCTGCAATGAGCATCGAGACGGTGGAGGCCCAAGAGCCCACCGACATCGACGAGTTACGTCACGAGATCGATCGGTTGGATGCCGAGATTCTCGCCGCGGTCAAGCGGCGCACCGAGGTATCTCAGGCGATCGGTAAGGCCCGGATGGCCTCCGGCGGCACGCGGCTCGTCCACAGCCGTGAGATGAAGGTCATCGAGCGCTACAGCGAACTCGGCCCCGAGGGTAAGGACCTGGCGATCCTGCTGCTGCGGCTGGGCAGGGGCCGGCTCGGTCACTGACCCCGGTCTCGCGCCGGGCTCGCCAGACCTGGCTCCCTCACGTCGGAGCCCATAGGGTCGAAGGATGACCCGCGTCGACGACGATGCAGAGCGAAGCGATGAAGAGGAGCGACGCCAATGACCTCCGTGCATACCCTCCCCGACATTACCGCCACACCGGCGTGGGACGCCCTGCGCAGGCATCATGAACAAATCGGCCAGACCCGGCTGCGCCAGTTTTTCGATGAGGATCCCGATCGCGGCCGCGAGCTGACCGTCTCCGTCGGCGACCTCTACATCGACTACAGCAAGCACCGGATCACGCGAGAAACGCTGCGGCTCTTGGTCGATCTGGCGCGCACCGCGAATCTCGAAGATCGCCGCGACCAGATGTTCGCCGGCGTGCACATCAACACCTCGGAGGATCGTGCGGTGCTGCACACCGCGCTGCGACTGCCCAGGGACGCCGAACTGGTCGTCGACGGCCAAAACGTCGTCGAGGACGTGCATGCCGTGCTGGACAGGATGGGCGATTTCACCGATCGGTTGCGCAGCGGCGAATGGACCGGAGCCACCGGGAAACGGATCAGCACCGTCGTCAACATCGGTATCGGCGGATCCGACCTCGGCCCGGTGATGGTCTACCAGGCCCTGCGCCACTATGCGGATGCGGGCATCTCGGCGCGCTTCGTCTCCAACGTCGATCCCGCCGATCTGATCGCCGCGCTGGCCGATTTAGACCCCGCCACAACGCTTTTCATTGTCGCGTCGAAGACGTTCTCGACGCTGGAAACCCTGACCAACGCCACGGCCGCGCGACGCTGGGTGACCGACGCCCTCGGCGACGCCGCGGTGGCGCAGCACTTCGTGGCCGTCTCCACCAACAAGCGCCTCGTCGACGACTTCGGGATCAACACCGACAACATGTTCGGGTTCTGGGATTGGGTCGGAGGCCGCTACTCGGTGGACTCGGCGATCGGGCTGTCGGTGATGGCCGTCATCGGCCGGGAGGCGTTCGCGGACTTCCTCTCCGGATTCCACATCGTCGACCGACATTTCAAGACCGCCCCGCTGGAGTCCAACGCACCTGTGCTGCTTGGCCTTATCGGCCTGTGGTACTCCAACTTCATGGGCGCGCAATCGCGCGCGGTGTTGCCGTATTCCAACGACCTGGCACGTTTTGCGGCCTATCTGCAACAGCTGACCATGGAATCCAACGGCAAGTCCACCCGCGCGGACGGCAGCCCGGTCACCACCGATACCGGTGAAATCTTTTGGGGCGAACCGGGAACCAACGGACAGCACGCTTTCTATCAGTTGCTGCATCAGGGAACTCGGTTGGTGCCGGCCGACTTCATCGGTTTCAGCCAACCCATCGACGACCTGCCCACCGCCGAGGGCAGTGGCAGCATGCACGACCTGTTGATGAGCAACTTCTTCGCCCAAACCCAAGTGCTGGCCTTCGGTAAGACCGCCGAAGAGATCGCCGCCGAAGGCACACCCGCAGATATCGTGCCGCACAAGGTGATGCCCGGTAACCGGCCGTCGACCTCGATTCTGGCCAACCGGCTCACGCCGTCGGTCATGGGCCAGCTGATCGCGCTCTACGAGCACCAGGTCTTCACCGAGGGTGTGATCTGGGGAATCGACTCGTTCGACCAGTGGGGTGTGGAGCTGGGCAAAACCCAGGCCAAAGCCCTGCTTCCGGTGCTTACCGCGGACACCTCGCCGGCGCCGCAATCGGACAGTTCGACCGATGCCCTGGTCCGCCGCTACCGCAGCGAACGAGGGCGCACCAGCTAGCCATCTGCGCCGAGGGTGCGCAGATGTGCGCGCCCACGCGGCGTGTCGAATTCAAACACGCACGCTCGCGGCAAAGGGCACTCGCTCAGGCGAACATCTTGGTCAGCTGAGGCGGCAGCACCCGCATCAGCTGCACCAGCGGCGCCCACGGCCACCACGGCACCGCTGCCCGGCCGGGCTCACGCTCCATGGCGGCGACGAGCGAGTTGACGCCAGTTTCGTTGTCCACCATCAACATTGGGCTGTTCGACTTGGCCGTCATCTCCGACTCGATGTAGCCGGGTTCGATGACCGAGACCTTGACGGGCCCTTTGGCGTATTCGGCGCGCAGCGATTCACCCAGTGAGCTGACTCCGGCCTTGCTCGCCGCGTATGCGGCCTTGACGCCCGGCACACCCTTGTTGCCGAGCACGGACGAAATCAGCACCAGGTGGCCCGAACCGTTCTTGTTGAAGATCTCCAGCGCGGTCTCGATCTGGACCAGCGCGGCCACCAGGTTGGTCTCGATGGTCGCTTTGTTGGCCCACAGCTTGCCCGAGCCCAGTTTGGCGCCCTTGCCGATGCCGGCGTTGACGATGATGCGGTCGATGCCGCCCAGCTCGTCGCTGAGTTCGGCAAACACTTTGGGGACGGCCTCATGGTCGTTGACGTCCAGCGCGGCGACCGCGACGGTGATGCCCGGATACTTCTGCGTCAGTTCGGCTTTGAGCTCATCGAGCCGGTCGGTGCGACGCGCGCACAGTGCGAGGTCGCGGCCCTTGGCGGCGAACGCGCGCGCCATGCCGGCGCCCAGCCCGGAGCTAGCACCCGTGATGAGGATCTTCTGCCGAGTCATCGGGGCAGCATATCGAGTGGCCGCCCAACGTCGAGTTGTCGGGCTCGACAGCGGCTCTTTGGCACCACAAGTCGACGTTCGCGTGCCGGAGAAGCACAGGGGGCGACTACTTCAGCAAACGCGACATCCGCCGGTCGGCCAGGATCTTGCCCCCGGTCTGACAGGTCGGACAATATTGAAAAGACTTGTCCGCGAACGACACTTCACGCACGGTGTCCCCGCACACCGGGCAGGGCAGCCCGGTGCGGGCATGCACGCGCAATCCGGAGCGCTTCTCGCCTTTGAGTGTGGCCGCCCCCTGGCCGACGGATCGGCTCACCGCGTCGGTGAGCACCGTGATCATGGCATCGTGCAGCGTGGCGAGCTGCTTCTCGGACAGCTTGCCGGCCGTGGTGAACGGCGAGATTTTCGCGACATGCAGGATCTCGTCGCTGTAGGCATTGCCGATCCCTGCGATCACCTTCTGATCGGTGATCACGGTCTTGATCCGGCCGGTGTTGCCGGCCAGAACGCGGGCCAGGTCGTCGGGGCCGAGCTCCAGCGCGTCCGGGCCGAGGGCGGCAATCTGCGGGATCTGCCGCGGGTCACCCACCAGCCACACCGCCAGCCGCTTCTGGGTGCCGGCCTCGGTCAGGTCGAAGCCGGGCGCCTCACCGGGCGTGCCCAGGTGCACCCGCAGCGCGATCGGGCCCTTGCCGGGCCGCAGCGGCGCCGCGGCCAGCTTGTCGGACCACCGCAACCAGCCCGCCCGCGACAAATGAGCGATCAGGAAAAGGTTGTCCGTCCGCAGTCCCAGGTATTTGCCCCAGCGATCGGCGCCGACCACGGTCTGGCCGTGCAGCGCGCTGATCGGCGGATCGTAGGTCTTCAGCACGGACAGGGCGGCGATATCGACCCGACCGACCGTCAGGCCCACGGCATGGCGCCGTAGATGGTCGACCAGCGCTTCGATCTCGGGCAGTTCGGGCACGGTTTCAGTGTGCCGGTCTGAGCAAATAGGTGTCCATGATCCAGCCGTGTCGGGCGCGGGCTTCGGCTCGCAGCGAAACGATGCGGGGGCCCACCTCGGCGACCGTGCCGGCGATGAGCAGTTCGTCGTCGGTGCCCAGGTAGGCGCCCCACCAGATCCGGGTGTCGGGCGGGCACACCTGAAACGAGCAGTCCGCGTCGAGCATCACGACCGCTGCCCCGGCCAACCCGTGCGCGCGCAACTGCCGGCCGGTGGTGATGAGCACGGGTTCGCCAACCTCGTTGAGCGGGATGCGATGCCGGGCGGTCAGCGCCTGCACCGCGGTGATGCCCGGGATCACGTCGAACGTGAAATCCACCTGCGCGGCTTCTGCCTTGATGGCGCCGAGGATGCGCAGGGTGCTGTCGTAGAGCGACGGATCGCCCCAAGCCAAAAAGCCTCCGACGCCGTGCGGACCAAGCTCCGCCGAGATGGCCTTCGCCCAGATCTGTGCGCGTGCGGCATGCCAATCCGCAACCGCATTCCGGTACTCCGCATCGGCTGCGCGCTTGGGGTCGGGCAGCTCGACGAACCGGTAGCCCGGCTCGCGGATGAACCTGGTGCAGATCTCGCGTCGCAGCGCCACCAGGTCGCTTTTCCGCTCGCCCTTGTCCATCGCGAAAAACACCTGCGTGTCGTTGAGGGCCTCGATCGCCTGCACGGTCACATAGTCGGGATCCCCGGCGCCGATGCCGATGACGTGGATGTGCCGACCCAATGGACTCCCCTGACTCGCGTTGCTGCTCAGCCCACATTGCCGAATCGATACCGCAAAGGCCTAGTCGGGACCAGAAGTACCCGGTACCATGGGTACTGTATGAAACGCCCAATGGAGGGACGCGAGCGATGACCACTGCGGTGAAGCCAGGTGGGCCGAGTCGTGAGGAGTTCTCTGAGCGGTTGCTCAAGGGCTCG
>Ga0134125_10005309_pt1 | contig 14647 bp, 18 predicted proteins | sample KB31751_FD_96464 | JGI IMG/M metagenome (GOLD analysis project Ga0134125, IMG submission 96464) | Terrestrial soil microbial communities with excess Nitrogen fertilizer from Kellogg Biological Station, Michigan, USA - KB3-175-1 | ecosystem: Environmental > Terrestrial > Soil > Unclassified ... | reverse complement strand
GCGCTTACTCGCCGACGGCCTTGGCGTGCTCGGTCTTCTCGACGATGCGCGCCGACTTGCCGCGCAGATGGCGCAGGTAATAGAGCTTGGCGCGGCGGACCTTGCCGCGGCGCACGACCTTGATCGAGTCGATCATCGGCGACATCACCGGGAAGACGCGCTCGACGCCCTCGCCATAGGAGATCTTGCGCACCGTAAAACTCTCGTTGAGGCCGCTTCCGGAGCGGCCGATGCAGACGCCTTCATAGGCCTGCACGCGCGTGCGGTCGCCTTCGACCACCTTGACGTTGACGATCACCGTGTCTCCGGGCGCGAAAGCCGGAATGTCCTTGCCGGCCGACAATTTGTCGAATTGCTCTTTCTCGAGCTGCTGAATGAGGTTCATTGGAAATCTCCATCGGCGGCGCGCCCGGCCAACCAGGGGGCGGGGGCTCGCGCTTGATCCTGCCGTCACTTGCGGAATTGGGCGCTGCTATACGGCATGAGCCGCGCTTTGTCACCCGTCCGTCGTCTTTTTTGCCGTCTTCTGCCTGACGGCCCATAAATCCGGCCGGCGGGCGCGGGTGAGTGCCTCAGCCTCGGCCTTCCGCCAGGCCGCGACCTTGGCGTGGTCGCCGGAGACCAGGATTTCCGGGATCGGCCGGCCCTCGAAGGTCTGCGGGCGGGTGTATTGCGGGAATTCAAGTAGGGAATCGGAGAAACTCTCTTCCGCGCCGGATTCGGCCTTGCCCATCACCCCCGGCAATAGCCGAACGCAGGCATCGATCAGTGCAAAGGCAGCGATTTCGCCGCCGGACAGCACGTAATCGCCGATCGAGACTTCCTCGAGCTGCCGCGCCTCGATGACCCGCTGGTCCACGCCCTCGAACCGGCCGCAGACAAACAATACCCCGGCGCCTTCAGCGAGTTCCCTCACCCGCGACTGGGTCAATGGCCGACCGCGCGGGCTCATCAGGAGCCGGGGCACGGAACGAGCATCGGCCGCATCGATCGCCGCAGCCAGCACGTCGGCGCGCAGCACCATGCCAGGGCCGCCGCCGGCCGGGGTATCGTCGACACTGCGGTGCTTGTCGGTGGCAGAGGCCCGGATGTCGCGGGCCTCCAGCGTCCAAAGACCGGAGGCGAGCGCCTTTCCCGCGAGGCTGATGCCGAGCGGGCCCGGAAACATGTCCGGAAACAGCGTGAGGATAGTGGCGCGCCAGGGAACGGTCATGGCCCTGCATCGCGCGTTGGGGCGAAGAAATCAAACTTTTGAGAAGGTAGTTGACCAGGAAACCAATTGTGATAGTTGCCTAGTCAACTAATTGAGATGGGTCGCCATGGCGAAGGCAAGGATCAGCAGTCTGGAAGATCATCTCGGCTACTGGCTCCGCTACGTCTCGAACCAGGTCTCGCACGCCTTCGCTGGCAAAGTCGAGGCGCGCGACGTGACGGTGGCGGAATGGGTGATGCTGCGCGTGCTCTACGAGCACGACGCCCTCGCGCCGAGTGCACTCGCCGAGCGCATGGGCATGACCCGGGGCGCGATCTCCAAACTTGCCGATCGGCTTGTCGCCAAGAGGCTGGTGGCGCGCACCGCAGACAAAGACGACCGCCGCTACCTGACCTTGGCGCTGACGTCGGCAGGCCGCGCGCTGGTGCCGGAACTGTCCGCACTCGCCGACCAGAACGATGCGGAGTTCTTCGGCCAACTCGCCTCCAGCGATCGCGAGGCGGTGATGCGGATCATGCATGACATCGTGCGCCGCCTCGGACTTCGCGCGCCACCTGTCGACTGAAGTTCAAACGAGGAGAACACCGTGAACACGGATATCATTGGCGTCATGCAGGAATGCACGGACGCGTCGGACCAGGAGCGCATCAGCTTTCCAGAGGTGGTGATGAAGCTCGCGCAAGCCGGCATCGAGCGCTATCACGCCGATCTCCTTCGCGCGGAGAAGATCTATTATCTGCCGTCCGGCGAATCGCATCGCGTTCCGGCCGGCGAGATCGCCGCGACTGCGGCTGTGGAGTTTGCCGCCAGCGATGTCGCTGCCGCGGTGCGCGCGATCCAGCAGCAGAAAATCCAATACCGCGAGTTCTGCGAACGCATCGTGCGGGCTGGCTGCGTCGGCTACATGGTCTCGCTCGCCGGTCGCCGCGCGGTCTATTACGGCCGCACCGGCGATTCCTATGTCGAGCCATTCCCGAACGCCGCTTGAACCGCTACGGGATGACGGCGGTGAGATCGAGCCCTTGCATCAGCGCGGCGGCCTCGACCGCGCGCCTGAAGTCGGCAAGCGGGAAGGTCGTCACCTCGATCTTGTTCAGATCCAGCAGGCCTTCGGATGCAAGCTGCGCCAACTGCCCCGGCGCCTGCCGCGTATACATGAACTGGCCGACGACCTCCCAATCGTTGGCCAGCATTTCGCGGAACGACAATTCGAGCGGCACGTCGGCGCTGCCCATCAGCACCAGGCGCCCGCCGCGCTTGAGCGCACGCAGGCAGGACAGCGTGGTCGAGGTGCTCTTGGCCGTACCGAGCAGGTCGAGCGCGACGTCGGCGCGCCCGCCCGCGGCCTTGCGGATGATGTCGAGGTCCATTTCGGCCTCGCCAGTGATGACAGCGGGAATGACGCGCGAACCGAAGACGTCGCGCAGATTGTCCAGCGCCTCGCGCTTGCGCCCGACCGCGACCACGCGGCCAGCGCCCATGCTGGCCGCCAGCATCACCGCGCCCGATCCGAAATAGCCGGTCGCGCCGTTGATCAGGATGGTTTCGCCGCCGGTGAGCCCTGTGCGCTGCAGGCCGCCGAACGGCACGATCAGCTTGGCAAGGCCAATCAGCTCAGCCGCTGCCCTGTCGTCCATGTTGAACAGCGGCGTCACGCAGGCTGCGGGCCAATGCGCGATCTCGGCGAACACGCCGTCGCGCCACCGCGCCTGCATCGCAAGTGCCGCCGGCGTGGTGATGGTCGCGGTCAAGCCGATCAGGATTTGCGGCGGGTCGGACTCCGGCACGTCGCCGCGCAAATGCGGGCTCAGGAAGACGCGATCGCCCAAACGCACATGGCTGACGTTGTCGCCTGCCGCGATCACCCGGCCGATCGCATTGGTGCCGGGCACGAACGGCATCGGCGGCAGGCTATAGGGCACCTGGCCCGACAGCACGCGTCCCATGTAGGACAGCACCATGCCCGCCTCGATACGCACCAGCACGCCATCGGGCGCGGGCGTCGGCGTCGCGACATCATCGAAGCGCAAATCGTTGTGAGCATGCAGCCGCCAGGCTTTGTGGGTTGTTGTCATCAACGTCTCCGTCGTCCCGGACAAGCGCTTGTCTGCCATAGCTCGAAGAGCGAAGGCGGAAGCGAGCGCGATCCGGGACTCATAACCACCGCCGCTAGGGATATTCCGCGTCGCCATCGGGATCGTCGCCCTCGATCTCGCCAGGCAATTCGATCAGCACACGCCCGCCGGCGAGATCGACTGTCGGCACCACGGCGCTGGAAAACGGCAGTAACATGGTCGCGCCGTTTGCAGGCGCGACCTCGATGAGGTCGCCGGCGCCGAAATTGTGGACGGCGATCACGCGCCCGAGCGGCTCGCCGCCGGTGCTGAGCGCGGCAAGACCGATCAGGTCGGCATGGTAGTATTCGCCGTCGTCGGTCGCGGGCAGCCTCTCGCGCGGGACATAGAGCTCGAAGCCGTTGAGGCGCTCGGCTTCGTTGCGGCTCGCGACGCCTTTGAAGGTTGCGACCACATGGCCCTTGCCTTCGCGGGCATGCGCCACTTCAAAGCTGCGCGCCCCGTCCTTGGTCGACAGCGGTCCGTAGCGCGTCACCGCAAGGGGATCTTCGGTGAAGGTCCAGAGCTTGACGGCCCCGCGCACGCCATGCGCGGCGCCGATCCGAGCGACGCAGACCCGCGCGGGCATCAGCAGCGCTCATGCCGAGGAGCACGGGAAAAGCCGCGCGTCTCGAAGCACGAGGCCCGGATCATCGTAAGGCGCCTAAGCCGATTTCGCGGCGGCTTCGGCCTGCGCCTTGCGCTCCTTGCGCGGCACGGCCTTTTCGGGGTTGTTGCGCTTCTCGCGCTTCTTGACGCCGGCATCGTCGAGGAAACGCATCACGCGATCGGACGGCTGCGCACCCTTGGCGAGCCAGGCCTTGACCTTGTCCATGTCGAGCTTCAGCCGCGCCTCGTTGTCCTTCGGCAGCAGCGGGTTGAAGTGGCCGAGACGCTCGATGAAGCGGCCGTCGCGCGGAAAGCGCGAGTCAGCGGCGACAACGTGATAGACCGGACGCTTCTTGGTGCCCGCGCGAGCGAGGCGGATGACGACTGGCATTGAGTTCTCCTGAGTGTAATTAAAATGAATCGGGTCATTCCGGGGCGCGCGAAGCGCGAACCCGGAATCTCGAGATTCCGGGTCCAGTCCTGCGGACTGTCCCGGAATGACGAATGGCGAGGGGAGCGCGCTTCATCATTTCTTCTTCCCGGGGAAGCCGAGGCCCGGAAGCGTCGGCTTGCCCGAAAGCCCGGTGAGACCCGGCAGGTTGGGCAGGCCCTGGCGGAGCGCGGGCGGAAGATCTTTCGGTAGATTCGGCATTCCGCCGCCGCCGCTCTGCAATTTTTCCTGCATCGCCTTGAGCTGTTCGGGCGAGGGCGCCGGCATGCCGCCGCCAAAGCCCATCGCCTGCGCGATGCCGGCGAGCGGGCCGCGCTTACCCGAGCCCATGGCCTTCATCAAGTCGGCCATGTTCCGGTGCATCTTGAGCAGCTTGTTGACCTGCTCGACGTTTTGCCCGGCGCCGGCGGCGATGCGCTTCTTGCGGCTGGCCTTCAGGACCTCGGGATGCTTGCGCTCCTGCCGCGTCATCGAATCGATGATCGCGACCTGGCGCTTGATGATCTTGTCGTCGATTCCGGCGGCCGCGATCTGGTTCTTCATCTTGGCGACGCCGGGCATCATGCCCATCAGGGAGCTGATGCCGCCCATGTTTGCCATCTGCAGAAGCTGCTCGCGCATGTCGGCCAGGTCGAACTGGCCCTTGCGCATCTTCTCGGCGGCGCGCGCGGCCTTCTCCGCATCGATATTGGCGGCGGCCTTCTCCACCAGCGAAACAATGTCGCCCATGCCGAGGATGCGGCCGGCGATACGGTTCGGGTAGAAATCCTCCAGCGCGTCGGTCTTTTCGCCGGTGCCGATCAGCTTGATCGGCTTGCCGGTGACCGCGCGCATCGAGAGCGCGGCGCCGCCGCGGCCGTCGCCGTCGACGCGCGTCAGCACGATGCCGGTGAGGCCTACACGCTGATCGAAAGAGCGCGCGAGGTTGACGGCGTCCTGGCCGGTGAGCGCGTCGGCAACCAGCAGCACCTCGTGCGGATTGGCGGTCATTTTGATCGCGGCCGCTTCCGCCATCATCTCTTCGTCGAGTGTGGTGCGGCCGGCGGTATCGAGCAGCACGACGTCGTAGCCGCCGAGCCGGCCCGCTTCCAGCGCGCGACGCGCGATCTGCGGTGGCTGTTGGCCGGCCACGATCGGCAGCGTCGGGATGTCGAGGTCGCGCCCGAGCACGGCGAGCTGCTCCATCGCCGCGGGACGATAGACGTCGAGCGAGGCCATCAGCACCTTGCGCTTGTCGCGCTCTCTCAGGCGGCGCGCGAGTTTTGCGGTGGTCGTGGTTTTGCCGGAGCCCTGCAGGCCGACCATCATGATCGCAACCGGCGGCACGGCATTGAGATCAATGGTCTGACCGTCGGAGCCGAGCGTCGCGACCAGTTCGTCATGGACGATCTTGACCACCATCTGGCCGGGCTTCACCGACTTGACGACGGTGGCCCCGACCGCCTGCTCGCGCACACGCTCGGTGAAGCTTCTGACGACGTCAAGCGAGACGTCGGCCTCCAGCAGCGCGCGGCGCACCTCGCGCATCGCGGCATCGACGTCGGTCTCGGAGAGCGAGCCGCGGCCCGTCAGCCGATCGAGGATGCCACCAAGCCTTTCCGACAGGTTGTCGAACAATGCCGTTGTCCGTTCCATTGTAGGGTGGGCCAAGCGAAGCGAGCCCACCGCTCGAATTCCGATCTCCGGTGGGCATGCCGCCTGCGCGCCTTTGCCCACCCTACGTTTGCTCGATTTGTCCCTTCTGCAGCAGATAGTGCTGACAAGGGGCATTCCAAACACCTTCGCGCCCGAGGGCGCATCGCGCTGTCGGGCGTTGACCTCCGGCCTCCGGACCGGTCGGCGGGTCGAAAAGAAACTCTTTCCGATGAACGGGCTGCCTTAAATACCCCGGAGGCCTCAAAGTCAAGGAAACTTGCTGAAAAGAGCGGTCTTTCAGGCGTTGGAGTGCAACCCCATTTTACCGGAACCGCCCTGTTGTGAACCAATCCGCCATGAAGTTCAGCCGCCGTCGCGTTCTTGGGGTGCTCGCCGGGGCTGCTGCCGCGATCGGCGTGCCGCCCGTCTGGTTGTCTCACATGAAAACCTATTCCGGCCCCGTCTCCGATCATTTCGACGGACTGCATTTCTTCGATCCCGACGGTGCGCGGCCACGGACATTAGGCGAGGTCCTGCGCTGGCAATTCGGCGGCAAGCGCAACCGCGCCCAATGGCCGGATTGGTCGCCGAGCCCTTTTTCAGACACGCCGCCCGCGCGCGTCGGTGGCAGCCAGGTGCGGCTCTCGTTCGTCGGGCACGCGAGCTGGCTGATCCAGACCGCGGGGGTGAACATCCTGGTCGACCCGGTCTGGTCGGAGCGGGTGTCGCCGCTCTCCTTCGCTGGTCCCAGGCGGCACAACGATCCGGGCATCGCGTTCGACGCCCTGCCTGACATCGACGTCGTGCTGGTGTCGCACGGCCATTACGATCATCTCGACGTCGCGACGCTGTCAAAACTTACCGCGAAATTTTCGCCACGGGTGATCACGCCGCTCGGCAATGACGTGACAATGCTGGAGGCGGATGGCGCGATCAAGGCCGAGGCCCATGACTGGCAGGACCGCGTCGAGCTCGGCAATGCTCTCGCGGTGACGCTGGTGCCGACGCGGCACTGGTCGGCGCGTGGCCTGCTCGATCGCAACAAGGCATTATGGGCGAGCTTCGTGCTGGAGACCCCGGCCGGCAAGCTCTACATCGTGTGCGATTCCGGCTACGGCGACGGCAAGCATTTCCGCCGCGTCGCGGAGGCGCATCGCCCCTTGAGACTGGCGATCCTGCCGATCGGCGCCTACGAGCCACGATGGTTCATGCGGGACCAGCATATGAATCCAGAGGATGCCGTGATGGCGCTGGCCGATTGCGGCGCCGAGCAGGCGCTGGCGCATCATCACGGCACATTCCAGTTAACGGACGAAGCGATCGACGCGCCCGCGATCGCGCTCGCCGCGGCGCTCGATGCCGCGAAGGTGCCGCGGGAGAAATTTGCGGTGCTGAAGCCGGGCCAGGTGTTTGAAATATAGCTCGTCATTGCGAGGAGCGTAAGCGACGAAGCAATCCATAATACCGCAAGCGGTGACATGGATTGCTTCGCTTCGCTCGCAATGACGAGCTGCTACTGCCCCTGCTTGATCGCCCAGGTTACGGCGACCGACACCGACAGCGTCTCTTCGCCCTGCGCGATCGGTGTTGGCGCGACGACCCCCATAGGGGCGCCGCGCATCATCTTGGCCTGAAATACCGGCTGCGGCGCACCTTCCTCGGAAATGCTCAAGGGCGCGCCGAGGGTGACGCCAGCGGCCTTGGCATAGATCTCGGCCTTGCGACGCGCATCGGCGACTGCTTTCTCGCGCGCATCGTCCAGCAGCTTTGAAGCCTGCGACACCCCAAAAGAAACATTGCCGATGTCGTTGGTGCCGGCGCCGACCAGCGTGTCGATGATGTCGGCGACCTTGCTCACGTCGTGAATGCGCACCGTGACGCGGTTGGAGGCGCGATAGCCGACGATGGTGGACGGTCCTGGCAGCCTCGACGCGGACGATGAGGCATATTGCGGCTGCAGCGACAGCCTCGAGGTCTGGATGTCCTTGGCGTCGACATTCGCGGCTTTCAGCGCTGCGAGCACCTTGGCCATCGCGGTGTTGTTGGTCTGAGAAGCCTCGCGCGCGGTCTTGGCGTCGGTGGCGACGCCGGCATCGACGGACGCGAGATCGGGTGGCACCGAGATGTGGGCTTCGCCGGTGATCGAGATCGCCGGCGGAAAACCGGACGAGGTCTGTGCGATCGCGGGCGCGCTCAGGAGCGTGAAAGCGACGATAAACGGCGCAAGTTTCATTTCAGCGGCACATATACGTTGATGATGAGCTTGTCTTCGGCGGTCTTCACCGGATCGGTGATGTATTCTTCGATGAACGTGTCTTTCGCCTCCAGCTTCTTGTCGTCGAGATGATTGGTGATCGCCTCATAAGTGTTGTCCATGTTGTCGTATGAGCCGCGGTGGACGAATTTCAGCGCCTTGCCCTCCGGCGACTGACCGACGCTCATGTTCTTGCCCAGGTTCTTCGGCTCCTGATCGACCGGGATTTCCGCCATATAGGTGAAGCAGGTGTCGTCGGTCGACGTATAGACGATCATCAGGTTGCCGGCAGGTTTGATTCCCTGCTTGTCGAGGACCGCATTCAGCGCCTTGAACGATTCGATCAGCGTGTCAAAGGCCGAATCCCAGTTGGCGTTGCCCTTGGCTATAATGACCTTCTTCGCCTGGAGGGTAATCGGCTCGCCGAACGGATCGGCGGTCTGCACCGACGGGGTGGCCGAAGGTGTCTGCGCGACCGATGGCGAGGGCGAAGCGGAGGGGCTCGCGGCCGGGGCCGGGCTCGCCGATGGCGCGGGGCTGGGACTTGCCGCCGGCGCCTGTGCCCGCGCGCCGCCCATCCCCAGCCAGAGTGTGGCCACCGCCATCAGGCAAGCCAGGGAAAGGCGGGGAAGGAAGGGGAGATTCATCCAATTCTCCATTGGCGGTCGTGATTTGTCCCTGTCGGAGGCGAGTTTAACACGCCTCACGCGCCGCCGTCGCCTAACAGATCGGTCATCTGCCCCGTGGGCTGGTCATTGGACCGTCATTGGCCATATAAGGCAGGCGGAATTTAGGGCATTTCATGAGCGCGCTCGCCAACCATCCATTCGCGAAGATGAACGGCATCGGCAACGAGATCGTCGTCGTCGATCTACGCGACGCCGCCGCGAAGGTGACGCCGGCCGACGCGCGCGCGGTCGCCGCCGCCGTGCCCTACGACCAGCTTATGGTACTGCAGCCGGCGCGGCTTGCCGGGACCGAGGCTTTCATCCGCATCTACAACAATGACGGTTCGGAGGCCGGCGCCTGCGGCAACGGCATGCGGTGCGTGGTGCGGCGCCTGTTCGAGAAGACTGGCCAGACCGCGGTCACCTTCGAGACCGCGGCGGGCCTGCTCAAATGCTGGCAGGGGCCGGCGCCGGACCTCTACACCGTCGACATGGGCGCGCCGAAGTTTGGCTGGCAGGACATTCCGCTCGCGGAAGAATTTCGCGACACCCGCTACATTGAGCTGCAGATCGGGCCGATCGACAAGCCGATCCTGCATTCGCCCTCGGCGGTGAACATGGGCAACCCGCACGCGATCTTCTGGGTTGACGACGTCAACGCCCATGACCTCGAACGTTTCGGGCCACTTCTGGAAAATCATCCGATCTTCCCGGAGCGTGCCAATATCACGCTTGCCCATATCGTCGATCGCGATCACATCACCATCCGCACCTGGGAGCGCGGCGCGGGCCTGACCAAGGCCTGCGGCTCGGCGGCTTGTGCGACGGCAGTCGCCGCCGCGCGGCTGAAGCGCGCCAACCGGAATGTCGAGGTCACGCTGCCGGGCGGCAAGCTGGCGATCGAATGGCGCGAGCGCGACGTCCACGTGCTGATGACCGGCACCGCGTCGTTCGAATATGAAGGCCGTTTCGATCCCGCGCTGTTTGCGTCCGTGGCCTGAGCCATGAGCGTCGAGGTCGTCACCTTCGGCTGCCGCCTCAACGCGTTCGAATCCGAGGTGATTGCGCGCGAGGCGGCAAACGCCGGCCTCGAAGACGCCATCGTCATCAATAGCTGCGCCGTCACCAGCGAGGCGGTAGCGCAGGCGCGGCAACAGATCCGGCGGCTGAAGCGCGAGCGGCCGGGCGCGCGGATCGTGGTGACCGGCTGCGCGGCGCAGACGCAAAGTGCTGAGTTTGCCGAGATGCACGAGGTCGATCGCGTCATCGGCAATGACGACAAGATGCGCGGCGAGGCGTGGTATGCCGCGCGCGCCGCCTTCGACACCGGTTCGAGCGAGAAGATTGCCGTCAGCGACATCATGGCCGTGCGGCAGATGGCGCCGCATCTCATCGACGGCTTTCGGAGCGGCCTGCCGCGTGTCTTCGTGCAGGTGCAGAATGGCTGCGATCACCGCTGCACCTTCTGCATCATTCCGTTTGGCCGCGGCCATTCGCGCTCGGTGCCGATGGGCGCCGTGGTGGAGCAGATTACGACGCTCATCGCGCGTGGCCACGCCGAGATCGTTCTGACCGGCGTCGATCTGACGAGCTACGGCAACGATCTGCCCGGCGCACCGAAACTCGGACAGTTGGTCAAGCAGATCCTGCGGCATGTGCCCGACCTGAAGCGTCTGCGGATTTCATCGATCGATTCGATCGAGGCGGATCGCGATTTGCTCGACGCGATTGCCAACGATGAGCGCCTGATGCCGCATCTGCATCTGTCGTTGCAATCGGGCGATGATCTGATTCTCAAGCGCATGAAGCGGCGGCATCTGCGAAAAGACGCCGTCGATTTCTGCGCGCAGGTGCGGCGGTTGCGGCCCGACATCGCGCTCGGCGCAGATATCATTGCGGGTTTCCCGACCGAGACGGAAGACATGTTTTCGCGTTCGCTCGATCTGGTCGAGGAATGCGGCCTCACCTTCCTGCACGTATTCCCTTACTCGCCGCGTCCCGGCACGCCGGCCGCCCGCATGCCGCAGGTTGCGGGAGGCGAGATCAAGGCTCGTGCGAAGCGGTTGCGCGCGGCTGGTGAGGTCGTTTTGCAAAAGCGATTGGTGTCGGAGATCGGCGCGGTCCGCGAGGTGCTGGTCGAAAGCGCGACGCAGGGCCGGACCGAGCACTTTGTTCCGGTGGCGATTGCCGGTGAAATGCCTGGCGAGGTGCGGCGGCTTGTGATTGCAGGCCATGACGGTGGGCGGCTCACGGTGTGACTTCATCTCAACCGTCATTGCGAGGAGCGAAGCGACGAAGCAATCCATAGTGTCGCTAGCGGCGAAATGGATTGCTTCGCTTCGCTCGCAATGACGGATCACTCGCCATTCCAGCCGCATGACTTCAACCGCTCGCGCATATGTTCCGGCGCGGGCGCCACGACTCGGACCGGATCCTTGTTCTTCGAAATCGGAATCACGATCTCGCGGGCATGCAGATGCAATCGCGGCTCGCCGAGCCGCGGTCCGTTGCCATAGATGTTATCGCCAACGATCGGCCAGCCCTGGCTTGCGGCATGCACGCGCAGTTGGTGGGTGCGGCCAGTGACGGGTTCCATGGCGAGCCAGGTGAGGCCCCCGGCGCGGCCGAGCACTCTCCAGTTCGTTACAGCTTGCTGTCCCTTCGGGTCGGGCTTCTGCCACCAGCCGCGTTCGGCGTTCAGCCTGCCGAGCGGCAGGTCGATCGTGCCTTCGCTCGCCACAGGGCCGCCCTCGACTACGGTCCAATAGGTCTTTGACACCTTGCCGTGCTTGAACAACAACCCAAGCGACGCCGTCGCCTTGCGATGCCGCCCAAGCACGAGGCAGCCCGAAGTATCCTTGTCCAACCGGTGGGCGAGCACCGGCGGTCGCGGCAGGCCGAAGCGCAGCGCATCGAAGGAAGCTTCGAGATTGGGTCCGCCCTTGGGCCCGCGATGCACCGGCAGCCCGGCCGGCTTGTCGATGACCAGCATCAGCCCATCGCGATGAAGCACGCGCGAGAGGATTTCTTCCGCGGTCAATTCGGGAACATCGAGCAATGGCAAGACTTTCGTTTGTAACCCGAAACCGCTAACACAGCCCCGCCATGAATGACACGACGGATGCACCCAAACTGAGCTGGTGGCGGCGGCTGTCCAGCGGACTGAAGCGGACCTCGACTTCGCTCGGCACGGCTGTCGCCGACCTCGTCACCAAACGCAGGCTCGACCAAGCGATGCTCGAGGATATCGAGGACGTGCTGCTGCGCGCCGATCTCGGCACCGACGTCGCGGCGCGGATCGCCGACGCGGTCGGCGCCGGGCGCTACGACAAGGCGATCTCGGCTGATGAAGTCAAGAACGTGGTTGCGACCGAAGTCGAGAAGGTGCTGTCGCCGGTCGCAAGGCCGCTGGTGATCGACACATCACATTCGCCTTTCGTCATCCTCGTGGTCGGCGTCAACGGCTCCGGCAAGACCACGACCATCGGCAAGCTGTCGGCGAAATTTTCGGCCGAAGGGCGCAGGGTGATGCTGGCCGCGGGCGACACTTTCCGTGCCGCTGCGATCGAGCAGCTCAAGGTCTGGGGCGAGCGCACCAGATCGCCGGTCATTGCGGGTGCGCAGGGCTCGGACTCGGCGGGGCTTGCCTTCAACGCTTTGACCGCAGCTAAGGAGCAGAAAGTCGACGTGCTCCTGATCGACACCGCCGGCCGCCTGCAGAACAAGGCGGAGCTGATGAACGAACTTGAGAAGGTCGTGCGCGTCGTTCGCAAGGTGGACGCATCAGCGCCGCATGCGGTGCTGCTCGTGCTCGACGCCACGGTCGGACAAAATGCGCTGTCCCAGGTCGAGGCGTTTCAACGCACCGCCGGCGTCACGGGCCTCGTGATGACCAAGCTCGACGGTACCGCGCGTGGCGGCATCCTGGTGGCGCTCGCCGAAAAGCACAAGCTGCCGGTGCATTTCATCGGAGTCGGCGAAGGTGTCGACGATCTCGCGCCGTTCACCGCCAGGGATTTTGCGCAGGCGATTGCGGGGATCGAGTCGTAGTTTTCTCTTGTCATGCTCCGCAAAGGCGGAGCATCCAGTACGCCGCTGATCGGGATCGAGGCGTCTCGGAGTACCGGATCATCGGCTTTCGCGGATGATGACAGCAACGAAGGTTTCGTAATGGACAAGACCCAGCCGCATCCGCTGTTCAAGCTGGCGACCGAGCTCGGTCCCCTGATGGTGTTCTTTCTCGCCAACGCCAAATTCCATCTGTTCGTCGCGACCGGTGCCTTCATGGTTGCGGTCGTGGCGGCGATGATCGCCTCTTATGTGGTGACGAAGCATGTGCCGCTGATGGCGCTGGTGACCGGCATCATCGTCATCATCTTCGGTACGCTGACGCTAGTGCTGCACGACGAGACCTTCATCAAGGTCAAGCCGACCATCATCTACGGCCTGTTCGCCGCTGTCCTCGGCGGCGGATTGCTGTTTGGCCGCTCCTTCATCGCCGTCATGTTCGATCAGATGTTCAATCTGACGCCGCGGGGCTGGCGGATCCTCACCCTGCGCTGGGCATTGTTCTTTGCCGGAATGGCCATTCTGAATGAAGTGATCTGGCGCACCCAGAGCACGGATTTCTGGGTCGCCTTCAAGGCCTTCGGCGTCATCCCGCTGACCATGGGCTTCGCCATCACCCAGATGCCCTTGATCAAGCGCCATCATATCGACCCGGTATCGCTGGAAGCGAGCGATGCGGCGGAGGGCAATGTGAGGAAGGGTTAGGGTTCTTCCGTTCGGGCAGTGCGCTCCCTCTCCCGCGTGCGGGGGAGGGCTGGGGTGGGGGTGTCTCCGCAAATTCCACTGGTTGAGTGGATAGACCCCCACCCGCCGCGCTGTGCGCGTCGGCCTCCCCCGCAAGCGGGAGAGGCTAAGAACCCTTCAGCGCCTTCTCGATCTGCGTCTTCACCACGCTGTCAAGATTGTCCGGTGTGATCGGGCCGACCAGTTTGTAGAGAATCCTGCCCTCGCGGCCGACGATGAAGGTTTCCGGCACGCCGTAGACGCCCCATTCGATCGCAGCGCGGCCATTCCCGTCGACGCCGACCATCCCGAACGGATTGCCGTAGCGCCCGAGGAAGCGCCGCGCGTTTTCCGGCGCGTCCTTGTAGTTGATGCCGATCAGCTGCAGCCGTGTGTCCTTGCCAAGCTCGGTCAAGAGCGGCACCTCGTCATGGCAGGGCACGCACCAGGACGCCCAGACGTTGACGACGCTGACCTTCCCCTTGAACGCCGCAGGATCGAGCCCGGGCACCGGCTTGCCGTTGCTGGCGAGGCCCTCGAGCGGCGGCAGCGCGGTCTGCGGCGCCGGGTGCCCGATCAGCGCGGAGGGAATCGTGGAGGGATCGCCGTCGCCGAGCCGGAACCAGAACAGCACCGCAAGACCGGCGAACACGATCAGCGGCAGCGCCATCAGGAGATTGCGGCGCCGTGGCGTTTGCTCCAATGCTCGTGGCGAGGGTTCACTCATGACAGCTCCGTGGCGCTATGGCGGGAGCGTCTGACGATGCCGCTCTTGTCAAGCTCGCGCAGGCGCTGCGTCTGACTGCGATAGTCGAGCACGACCCAGCCGATCAGGAGCGCCAGCACGATCGCAACCACCGCATAGGCGGTGACGATGAAGGACGCGTAGGGGCCGAGCGACATCGATCAGGC
>Ga0134125_10005308_pt1 | contig 14648 bp, 14 predicted proteins | sample KB31751_FD_96464 | JGI IMG/M metagenome (GOLD analysis project Ga0134125, IMG submission 96464) | Terrestrial soil microbial communities with excess Nitrogen fertilizer from Kellogg Biological Station, Michigan, USA - KB3-175-1 | ecosystem: Environmental > Terrestrial > Soil > Unclassified ... | reverse complement strand
GGGCGTGAAGATCATCAACCGCTCGTTTGCCCCCGCTGAACTCAACGCGTTCGATTATCCGGCGAGCTCGCACCACAGCATGCCGGAGGGCTTCGTCGTATTCGACGACGTGTTCGTGCCGTGGGACCGCGTGTTCCTGGCCGGCGAGGTGCAGCTGGCCTCGCGGCTGGCGCAATCGCTGGGCCTCTGGGAGCGCACCGGCGGCCTGGTCGGCTCGGTCGGCGCCTCGCGGCTGTTCGTCGGCCTCGCCCAGCTCGTCACCGAGATGCAGGGCAAGGAGCGCGACGCGATCTGCCAGAACACCATCGCCGAGCTGATCTGCTACGCCGAGATGCTGCGCATGAGCCTGGACTACGCCTGCAAGCACTACGAGACGACGCCGTCGGGCATGGTCCACCCCAACGCGCTCGCGGTGAACGCCTCGAAGTACTACTACGCGGCCAACTACCACGACGCGGTGAAGAAGCTGCACGACCTGGCCGGCGGCCTCGTCTTGACGCTGCCCGCCGAGGCCGACCTGCGCAACGAGGCCTCGGGCCGCTACATCCGCAAGTACCTGGCGACCAAGCCGGGCGTCGACGTCGAGACCCGCATGCGGGTCTACAACCTGATCCGCGACCTCACCGCCGACGCCTATGGCGGCTGGCACCTGGTGGTGGCGCTGCAGGCCGGCGGCGGCCTCTCGGCCCAGCGCGTCATGATGAACCGCATCTACGACATGGCCGGCGCGAAGGCCGCGGCGCTCGCCGCCGCCGGCGCCACGCCCGCCGTGCAGCAGCTGGCGGCGGAATAGCCCCTTCCCCCGCGAGGGGAAGGGGTTGGGGATGGGGGGCTCGCGGAGATTGGCCGCAAAGCCGGCTGACCGAGCCCCGTGCCTGAAGCTTCCCCCACCCCCAGCCCCGCCCCTCCAGGGGGCGGGGAGCGGTTCAGCGCGGCCGCTGATCCGGCGCCGCTTCGGCCCAGATCTGCACGCCGGCGGCATCGTAGAGCGCGCCCGAGCAGTGGCGCGGCAGTTCGCGGACGCGGCGGCCCGCCTCCGAGACCGCCGCCGCCTGGTCGGCCGCCTCGATCGCGGCCACCTCGCCGAGCAGCGGCTGGCTGCAGCCGTTGCCCATGAAGAGCCGGAGCTCGTACCTGGCCATCGGCGGTTTCCGCTACGCCATCGCGTGGCGGCCGACGTGCTCGCCGGTGGCGTCGACCGGGTCGTGCGCCACGTCGTCCGGGCGGAACGCGCGCGTGTAGGCGGCCAGCTCCATGTGGATGCCGTTCGGGTCGCGGAAGTACATCGAGCGGATCCAGACGCCGTCGTGCATCTCGGCCGCCGCGCCGGCCGGCGAGTCGTCGTGGTTGATCACGTAGGGCTTCAGCCCCTTGGCCCTCAGGCGCGCGACGTACTCGTCGAACTTGTCGAGCGGGATGGTGATGGCCAGGTGGTTCATCGAGGCGATCGCGGTCATCGAGCCGTTCTTGCGGACGTCGTCGTGCATCGAGGCGATCCCAGGCGCCGCGGCCGGCGCGTCCGGGAACCAGAAGAAGGCGATCGTGCCGCCGCCGCCGCAGTCGAAGAAGAAGTGCTGGCCGCGGCCGCCCGCGAATTCCACCGTCTTCACCAGCGGCATTTCGAGCACCTTCGTATAGAAGTCGACGGTCTCGGCCATGTCCCTCGCCACCAGGGCCACGTGGTTCACGCCGCCGTAGCGCATCGGCTCGCTGCTCATCCTGGCCTCTCCTTGCGAACGCGTTCGAGCCAGCGAGCATAGGACCGCCGCGGGCGCGCCCCAACCTGGAATCTCGGCCGCGCGATCTCAGCGTGGGAACGGCCTCTCGCGCCGCTGGGTTACCGACCGCCACGCCGGCGAACGGCCGCGGCCCTACCGCAAACCGAGGTCCGCCATGATCCTCTACTTCTCCCCGGGCGCCTGCAGCCTCGCCGACCACATCGCCCTCATCGAGGCGGGCCTTTCCTTCTCGGGCGCCAAGGTCGACCTGAAGACGCACCGGACCGAGGACGGCCGCGACTACCTGGGCGTCAATCCCAAGGGCTACGTGCCGGCGCTGCAGTTCGACGACGGCCAAATCCTGACCGAGAACATCGCCATCCTGAGCTGGGCGGCCGACCGCGCGCCGTCGCTGGCGCCCGGCGGCGAGCTTGGTCGCTATCGCCTGCTGGAGGCGCTCGCCTACCTCTCGAGCGAGGTGCACAAGGCCTTCGCGCCGTTCTTCGATCCGTCGGCCGGCGAGGCGCAGAAGGCCCAGGCCGAAGCGCGGCTCGGCCAGCGGCTGGGCTTCCTGGCTGGCCGCCTGAAGGGCGACTACCTGTTCGACGCCTTCTCCGTGGCCGACGCCTATCTCTTCGTGATGCTGACCTGGGCCGGGCAGCGGCGGCTATCGCTTGCCGATCCGTTGCCGGCCTACGCCGCCCGCATCCGGGCCCGTCCCGCCGTGCGCCAGGCGCTGGCCGAGGAAGGCCTGACCTGAAGCGAGGGCGCCCTGCAGCGCCAGGTCACGCTATAGAAGCGTGGCTATCGCCCTCGGAGGACGAGATGAGCGTCTGCGTGCTGGGGTCGCTGAACCTCGACATCGTCGCCTACGTGGCGGCGCTGCCGCGCCCCGGCGAGACCGTGCTGGCGACGCGGGTCGAACGGCTGCCAGGCGGCAAGGGCGCGAACCAGGCTGCAGCCTCGGCGAAGTCCGGCGCCCGCACCCGACTGCTGGGTGCGGTCGGCGGCGATGCTGGCGGCGATGCGATGTTCGCGGCGATGCGCGCGGCGGCGGTCGAGGCCGGCGAGGTGATCCGGATCGCCGGGGCGCCCACCGGGCGGGCCTACGTGTGGGTCTCCGAAGCCGGCGAGAACTGCATCGTGGTCGCCGGCGGCGCCAACCTCGCGGTAACACCCGACATGTTCGACCTCCAGGCGGCCGCCCAGAGCCGCGTCATCCTGGCGCAGCTGGAGACGCCGGCGGACACCATCGAGGCGGTGCTCGCAGGACCGCCCGCCGCGGCCGGCTGCCTGCGCCTCCTCAACGCCGCGCCGGCCAGCGAGGCCGGGCGGCGGCTGCTGCCGCTCGCCGACATCCTGATCGTCAACGAGGTCGAGCTCGCCACCTTCACCGGCATCGCCAGGCCGCCCGAGGCGCTCGACGACGTCGTCGCGGCGGCGCGCGGGCTCGTCGCCCGGCCGGACCAGACGGTGGTGGTGACGCTCGGCAGGGCCGGCGCCGTCGCTGTGGGCGCGAGCGACCGCACGGTCATTGCCGGCAGGCCCGCCAAGGTGGTCGACACCACCGGCGCCGGCGACTGCTTCTGCGGCGCGCTGGCCGCCCGCCTCTCCGAGGACGTCGAGCTGGGCGCCGCCCTGCAGTGGGCCAACGCCGCGGCCGCGCTGTCGACCGAGCGCCACGGCGCCGTCCCGGCGATGCCGACCCGCGCCGAAGTGGAGGCGGCGCTGGGCCTGGCTTGACGGCGAATCACCCGCGGTGATGGTGCGGCGCCTGCGGCGAGTTCGCCGGATGGTCTTTGACATCGTTGGACGCAGAAAAACTGCAGGCGACGCTCGGCCGCGGAACCCGCAGAGGGCCGCTGTCTGCGGTGATTTGTGGTGAGACGCGCCGCTTCGTTTCGCCTGTGTCACCTGAAGTAGCGCAGAAAACCTGAAGCCGCCGGCATTGCAGGGACTGGAGCGGCCCTGGCGACGCCCGCTAGGGTCGCCGCATGAACTGGCTGATCACCGGCGTGAGCTCGGGACTGGGGAAGGCGCTGGCCGCCGCGGCGCTGGCGCGGGGCAATGCGGTGGCCGGCACGGTGCGGCGCGAAGCCGATCGCGTGGCGTTCGAGGCTGCGGCGCCCGGCCGGGCGCACGGCATTCGGCTGGATCTCGCCGACGCGGCGGCGATCGCGCCGGTCGTCGAAGCCGCCGGGGCTGCGCTCGGGCGGATCGACGTGCTGGTCAACAATGCCGGCTACGGGCTCGTCGGCGCGGTCGAGGAGGCCAGCGGCGACGAGATCCGCGCGCAGTTCGAGGTCGGGGTGTTCGCGCCGCTGGCGCTGATCCAGGCGGTGTTGCCGGCGATGCGGGCGCGCCGCGCAGGGCGGATCATCAACGTCACCTCCGTCAGCGGCGTCGCGGTGTGGGCCGGCACCGGCGTCTATGCGGCGGCCAAGTGGGCTCTGGAAGGCGCGGCCCTGACGCTCGCCGACGAGGTGGCGCCGCTTGGGATCGGCGTGACCAACGTCGAGCCGGGCGCCATGCGCACCGACTACGCCGGCCGCTCGCTGCGGCATGTGGCGAAGCGGATCGCCGACTACGCCGACGGTCCCGCCCACGCCGCGGCCCGGATCCTGGCCGAGCACGCCGGCCGCGAGCCGAGCGATCCGGCCAAGGTCGCCGCGGCCATCCTGAAGATCGCCGATGCGGCCGATCCGCCCCGCCAGCTGCTGCTCGGCGACGACGCGCTGGGCTACGCGGCCGAGCGCCTGGCGCGTGTGCGAGCGGATATGGCGGCATGGGACGGGCTCAGCCGCGCGGTTGGGTTCGACTGAGCCGCTCGACCGGCCTAAGGTTGGTCTCGCGATGGACGATGCGGCGCTCGACGATTTGAGAGCGTTCCTGCCGCCGCTCCTGCGGGCGCTGGAGGGACTGGGCTTCGTTGCCCGGCGGCTGGGGCCGACCCAGCTGGCGCAGGTGCTCGCCATCGTCGCCGAGCCGCATGCGGCGCTTGGCGCCGCGCGCCCGCGGCTGGACGGCTGGCCGGACGAGCTGGCGCCCGTGCGCGAGCGGCTTGAGGCCGCGGCCGACGAGGCGCTCGCCGCCTACGCCGAGCTCGGCGAGGCCGAGGACATGCGCGGCCTCTACCGGGCGCTGCGGCACGCGCCGCGCGCCCAGGAGGCGCTCTATCCGCTCGCCGAAGGGCTGCCGCCGGTCAGCCGCTATTTCCTGACGCCGAGCCGCCGCGACGATCCCCAGTTGATGGCGCGGCTCGCCGAGGCGCCGGCGCGCGACGACGTCGGCGTCTTCCACGTCGACAACGAGCCGGGCGCGCGCGGCGGCTTCTCGCTCTTCGTGCCCGAGACCTACGACCCCGGCGAGGCGCACCCGGTCGTCTTCGCCCTGCACGGCGGCGCCGGCAGCGGCCGCAGCTTCCTCTGGAGCTGGCTGCGCGACGCGCGCGCCGCCGGCGCCATCCTCGTGGCCCCGACCGCGGTCGGCGAGACCTGGGCGCTACAGGGCCAGGACGTCGACAGCCCCAACCTGGAGCGCATCCTGGGGCTGGTCGAAGCGCGCTGGAACGTCGACCCGAAGCGCCGGCTGCTGACCGGCATGAGCGACGGCGGCACCTACTCGTATGTGTCGGGGCTGGTCGAGGGCTCGCCGTTCACGCACCTGGCGCCCGCCTGCGCGGCGTTCCATCCGATGCTGACCGCCTTCGCCGGTGCGTCGCGCATGCAGGGGCTGCCGATCCATCTCACGCACGGCGTGCAGGACTGGATGTTCGACGTCGACATGGCGCGCGAGGCCAAGTCGGCGCTGGCGGCCGCGGGCGCGCGCGTCACCTACCGGGAGATCGAGGACCTCAGCCACTGCTATCCGAGCGAGGTCAATCCCGACGTGCTCGCCTGGATGGACGCGACGGCGGGATAGTCCCTCCGCCTCGAAGGCCCCATGAAGGCGAAGGACGCCGAAGCGCTATCCGCCTTGCGTCTCTGCCAGGCGCTGCTGGCTGGCGAGGATCCGTGCGCCGAGCGGCCCGCTCCACTCGGGCGTGGAGGCGCCTTTCAGGATCAGCGCGTAGCCGTGCTGGGCGGCCAGCCCCACCGCCGCCGGCTCCAGGATGCCGACGATCCAGTCGAGCATGATGCAGCGGAACACATGGTCGAGCTGGCGCTGCAGCCATTCCTCGTTGATCTCGCGGCCGATCGCGCCGGCCTCCACGGCCGCATCGATCAGCCCGCGCCAGAACGAGTCGCGCCGGTCGTTCCAGAGCGTCGCGCGCAGGTCGTCGGAGGTGTCGAACACCGCCGCCCACATGGTCTTGTAGAGCGCCGGATCGGCCAGGTAGATCTCGATCTGCAGGTCGACCGCCTGGAAGATCCGCTCCAGCGGGTCGGTGGCGCGCAGCTGGGCGAAGCGGTCGTGGAAGTCGCGCACGTCGGCCAGGAGCGCCAGCACGATCGCCCGCTTGGAGCCGAACAGGTTGTAGGGCGTCGCCAGGCTGACGCCGGCGCGCTGGGCCAGCACCCGCATCGACAGGCCGGCGTTGCCGGTCTCGCGGATCAGTTCGCGCGCCGCCTCGATGATCCGCGCCCGCCGCTCCGCCTTGCCGGCCTCGCGTCGCCCGATCGGGGCCTCGCCTTCGTCGCCTGGCGGGACGGGCGCCTGGGCAAGCGATGAATTCACGTCACGACCTTTCCCGGCGCGGAGCCTGACAGGCGCTCCGGCGCTCCAACCCCTTTGACTTTTGCTCGCCCCCTCGTGTTCCCCGGCAAGCGGTTCCTGTTGGCGCCATTCGTCAGGCGACGCAATCGCGCTCAGGGCTTCGCGGCGGCGCTTGACCATTGCCTCGCGGACATTCCTATAACAAGTTCAAATTATAGCGCGATGGGTCGGCAAGGCCAGCGATCGGCGTCGCCCGGGCATTCGAGGAGGGACGGGATGAAGTTCGAGGTCGTCACCGAGGGACTGCAGTTCCCCGAGGGCCCGATCGCGATGCAGGACGGCTCGGTCGTGCTGGTGGAGATCAGGCGCCGGACGCTGACCCGCGTGCGGGCGGACGGGCGACAGGAGGTGATCGCCGAGCTGGGCGGCGGCCCCAACGGCGCCGCGGTCGGCCCGGACGGCGCGGTCTACGTCTGCAACAACGGCGGCTTCGAGTGGATCGACCGGCCGGACGGGATGACCGCCCCGCACGGGACCGCACACGACTACAAGACCGGCTCGATCCAGCGCGTCGACCTGGCGACTGGCCAGGTCAGGACGCTCTGCGACAGCTGCGACGGTCGCCCGCTGCGCGGCCCCAACGACATCGTCTTCGACGCGCAGGGCGGCTTCTGGTTCACCGACCTCGGCAAGTCGAACGAAGAGTGGATGCATCACGGCCACCTGCTCTACGCCCGGCCCGACGGCTCGATGATCCGCCGCGTGCGCGAAGGCCTGGTGACGCCGAACGGCGTCGGCCTGTCGCCCGACCAGAAGACCGTGCATGTCGCCGAGACGCTGACCAGCCGGGTCTGGTCGTACGCGATCGCCGGCCCCGGCGAGCTGGCGAGCGCCGCGGACATGTGGGCGACGAGCCAGGTGATGGGGCCGCTGCCCGGCTACCAGCTGCTCGACAGCCTGGCGGTGGAGGCGGGCGGCAAGGTCTGCGCCGCCACCCTGGTCAACGGGGGCATCACCGCATTCGACCCGGCTGGCGGCGTCGAGCACATCGCCTTCCCGGATCCGCTGGTCACCAACATCTGCTTCGGCGGCGCCGACATGCGCGACGCCTGGATCACCGCATCCGGAAGCGGCAAGCTGCTCAAGTGCCGCTGGCCGAGGCCCGGCCTCAAACTCAATTTCAACGCCTGAAGCCATTTCAACCCCTGATCACCGGACCCCTGCCGACATGACCGTCGATACGACCGCCGATTACGAGACGATCCGCTACGAGGCCGATGGGCCGGTCCTCACCATCACCCTCAACCGGCCGGAGAAGCTGAACGCCTACACCGCCCAGATGGGCGCCGAGCTGGCCGACGCGATCGTGCGCGCCGACGAGGACGACGCCGTCCGCGCGGTGATCCTAACCGGCGAGGGCCGCGGGTTCTGCGCCGGCGCCGACATCTCGGCCGGCGCGGGCAGCTTCGACACGCAGGGCGGCGCCGGCGCCAAGAACTTCGGGGGCGCCGAGACGCGGCGCCTGCGCGGCGCCGGCGGCGGCTTCGTCGGCGCGCTCTTCAACGCCAAGAAGGCGACCATCGCCGCCTTCAACGGACCGGCGGTGGGGGTCGGGATCACGCTGGCGCTGCCGACCGACATCAAGATCGCCTCCAGCGCGGCGCGGTTCGGCTTCGTCTTCGCGCGCCGCGGCCTGGTGCCGGAGGCCGGCAGCGCCTGGTTCCTGCCGCAGCTCGTGGGGCTCTCGCAGGCGCTGCGCTGGTGCCTGTCGGGCCGCATCTTCGACGCCGAGGAGGCGCGGGCGGGCGGCCTGGTCGGCGAGGTGACCGCGCCCGAGGCGCTGCTGCCGCGGGCCCGCGAGATCGCCCGGGAGATCGCCGAGGCCACGGCGCCGGTCTCGATCGCCCTGACCCGCCAGATGCTCTGGCGCTTCGCCGGCGCGCCCGACCCGTTCGGGCTCCTGCAGATCGACGGCCGCTTCGCGATGACGCTGGGCGGCGGCGGCGACGTGAAGGAAGGCGTCAGCTCGTTCCTGGAAAAGCGGGCGCCCAACTTCCCCGGCCGCGTCACCACCGACATGCCCGCCGGCTATCCCTGGTGGGAGTAGCCGGGCCGCAGGTGGGCCGCGCGAGACGCCCTCAGGCCTCCAGCTCGATGTCCCAGTAGAGGTAGTCAAGCCAGCTTTCGTGGAGGTGGTTGGGGGGGAATTTGCGGCCGTGTTCCTGCAGCTCGTACATGCTCGGGCGGTGCGGGGCGCGGTGCGGGTGCATCTGCGCCTCGCGCGGCGTGCGCCCGCCCTTGCCGAGGTTGCACCTGGCGCAGGCGGTGACGATGTTCTCCCAGGTGGTGCGCCCGCCCCTCGAGCGCGGCGTCACGTGGTCGAAGGTCAGCTCCTCGCCCGAGCCGCAGTACTGGCAGCAGAATGAATCGCGCAGGAAGACGTTGAACCGCGTGAAGGCGGGCGGCCGGTCCTGCGTCACGTACTGCTTGAGCGAGACGACGCTGGGCAGCGGCATCTGGAACGACGGCGAGTGGATCAGCTTGTCGTAGGTCGAGACCACGTCGACGCGGCCAAGGAACACCGCCTTGATGGTCTCCTGCCAGGGCCACAGCGACAGCGGATAGTAGCTCAGCGGCCGGTAGTCGGCGTTGAGCACCAGCGCGGGCCAGCCGGACGGCAGGCGGCTAAGCACCTGCATGGCCGGCCTCCCGACGCGCGCAAGCCCGGGGCGCCCAAGCCCTGGGCGCGCAAACCTCGATGGACGTTACGCCAGGACTGAAGACACGCCTCCTTGCGGCCTGGGTTCAAAGCGGAATCACGAGGGCTCCAGGCCGCGTCTTAGGGGAGATTCCACGACACCACGATGACGGCAAGGGGGCGATTAGCCGGCGCGCAACCGGTTTCGTGCGATGGATGCGCGAATATCACCACGCTCGGGGAGCCGCGACGCCCATGGATCCCGCCCTTGCCGACCTCATCGGCCGCGCAAAGCGCTGCGCGGGGCGGCGCTGTCGGCGGCCGGACACGCGCTGATCGAGCGCCTGAAGGCGCAGGCCGCGCCGGCGCGGCTGGAAAGCTGAAGCCGCTCTTCGACGCAGCCTAGAGAGCTTGGCCCGCCGCCGACTCCAGCGCGGAAGACGGAAAGGCCGGGACCGGGAACAGTGTGCGGAAGCTGCCGTCTCATGACCAGGGGCGGCCAGGTGTTGCGTTCCTCGAACTGAACGCCGCCGCCCCGGATGGGCGTTCGAGGAGCGGAGCGTCAGCGGTCCGCTCCTCGAAGCTTCTGCCCATTCACGCGTCGGCGCCCTTTAGGCGCCGACGAGCGCGGTTCCGGCGGCGAGCGCCAGGCCGAGCAGGATGGTGGCGGTGACGACCGTCCGGTCGAGCATCCGTTCGAAAGCTTGGGCGAGAGACATGACGAGGTTCCTTGAGACCTGATTTGAACCCCGGGGGAGCGGGGTCGTCCGATCTGGACGGTGCTTAGATAGCAGCGATCTGAACGGTGTCAACATCTATCTTTACACCGTTCGGATAAAGTTTTACGGTGACCGCAATGAGAGAAACTGGAAGCGCCCAAGCCCGCCCCTACCACCACGGGGACCTCTCGCGTGCGCTGGTGGAGGCCGCGCGGCGCATCCTGGAAGCGGAGGGTCCGGCGGCGCTGTCGTTGCGCGCCGTGGCCCGCGAGGCGGGCGTCAGTCCCGCGGCGCCCTACCACCATTTCAAGGACAAGACCGAGCTGCTCGAGGCCGTCGCGCAAGGCGGCTGGGAAGCGATGTTCGACGCGATCCGCGAGGCGCGGCGCACCAGCGGCCAGCCGGACGCGGCGCTGCACGCGATCGGCCTCGCCTACGTGAACTTCGCGCTGAACAACCCGGCGCTCTACCGCCTGATGTACGACACCTCGCGCGACCGCACCTCGATGCCCGAGCACGCCAGCGAGGAGGAGAGCGGGTACGTCGAGGTGCAGCGCGCGCTGGTCGACGCCGGCGCCGATCCGAACGACGACCTCGAGCTGCAGCTGGGCACGATCGCCGCCTGGTGCGCCGTGCACGGGCTGGCCGAGATGTGCAATTTCAAGGAGTTCGCGGCCCTGAAGGCGGCGATGGGCGGCGACGAGGCGTTCCTGAAGGGCATCCTGCGCCACTTCGGCTCGTTCCAGGCGCACGGTCCCAAGCACTGATCTACGCGACCCGCTTCGCGCCCTCGCCCACGGGCTTGCTGCACAAGGGGCACGCGTTTTCCGCCCTCACCGCGTTCCAGGCCGCCCGCCGGGCCGGCGGGCGCTTCGTGCTGCGCATCGAGGACATCGACTTCACCCGCTGCCGGCCCGAGTTCGAAGCGGCGATCCTGGACGACCTGGCCTGGCTGGGGCTGGCCTGGGAGCAGCCGGTGCTGCGCCAGTCCGAGCACATGGACGACTACCTGGCGGCGCTCGAGCGGCTGAAGGCGCGCGGGCTCGCCTACCGCTCGTTCAAGACACGCAAGGAGATCCTCGACGAGATGATGAGCGCGCCGCACGGCGCGCCGGAGGGCTACCGTGGGGCGCCGCTGGGCGCGGCCGAGGAGGCGGCGCGGTTGGCGGCCGGCGAGCCGTTCGCCTGGCGGCTCGACCTCGCCGCCGCCTGGCGCATCACCGGGCCGCTGAGCTTCGTCGAGGCCGGCGCGGGACCGGCCGGCGAGCGCGGTGAGATCGCGGTCGACGCCTCTTCGGCCGGCGACGTCGTGCTGGCCCGCAAGGACGTCGGCGTCGCCTACCACCTGGCGGTCGTGGTCGACGACGCCCGGCAGGGGATCACCGAGGTGGTGCGCGGGCAGGACCTGTTCGAGGCGACGCATATCCAGCGCGTGCTGCAGGCGCTGCTCGGCCTGCCGGCGCCGCGCTATCGCCATCACGGCCTGATCGCCGGCCCCGACGGGCGCCGCCTCGCCAAACGCGACCGCGCGGAGACGCTGCAGGCGCTCCGCGCGCGCGGCGTCACGGCCGGCGAGCTGCGAAGTGAACTGGGGTTCGAAGGCAGGTTGAGCTGAGACGGGAGACCGTCCCCTGCGCCGTCCTTAAGCTGCGGCGGCGGCGACGCCGGTCTCGGCGAGCCACTCGAGGATCTTCTGCTTCGGCATCGCGCCGACCTTCATCGAGGCCATGTGGCCGTCCTTGAACAGCATCATCGTCGGGATGCCGCGCACGCCGTAGCGCGAGGGCGTCGTCGGGCTATCCTCGATGTTGAGCTTGGCGATCGTCACGTGGCCGGCGAGCTCTCCGGCGATCTGCTCCAGCGCGGGGGCGATCTGCTTGCACGGGCCACACCATTCCGCCCAGAAATCCACCAGGACCGGGCCCTCCGCCTTCAGCACGTTTTGCTCGAAGGTGTCGTCGGTGACCGCAACGGTGCTCATCTTTTCACTCCCTCGGCGCTGCCCATACTACCGCGCCGTTCAGTAACGCCCATGTATGCGCAAGCAGCGCTACATCAAGCCGAGCCGCCCATCTCGTCCAGTGCCTGCCGCAGGAGATTTTCTGGGATCGGCATGAGCTTCGGTCCATCGGTCCAGATCAGCGCCGCCTCGATCCTTCGGCCCGGAAAGACCTGGCCGAGCAGCGCCCAGTAGAGCGCCATCTGGCGCATGTAGGCGGGGTCGGCGGCCTCGATCTTGGCGGGCGACGGCCGGTTGGTCTTGAAATCGGCGACCAGCACGCGATCCGGTTCGACCACCAACCGGTCGACGCGCCCCGACACGGCAAGCCCGGCGGGCAGCCCGGGCGCCGCCCCCGAGAGCGCGATCTCGGCGCGCGAGCCGGGGCCGAACACGGCGGCGAAGCGCGCATCGTCCAGCACCGCGAGCGCCGCGGCGGCCATCTCGCCCCGCTGCTCACCCGTCAGGTCGACCTCGCGGGCAAGCAGCCGCGCGGCCGCGGCATGCCGCTCGGCCGGCGCGATGTCGGGCAGCAGCTGCAGCAGCCGGTGGATGATCTCGCCGCGCCGGTAGCGGCCGAGGCCGAGCGTGCGGGCGAGCGGCGAGGGGGCGGGCACGCGGGCGTCGTCGCCGAGCTGCGAAGGCGCCGCGTAGCGGGCGGCCGGCTCGGGCGGGGCGAGCCGGCTCGCCCAGTCCGGCAGCCGCGCGGCGGCCCCGAAATCGAGCTCGGCCTCGCCCATCGGCTGCGGATCGTCGCCGAAGCGCAGGCCGAAGCCGCCGCTCGGCAGTGGGACGTGGCGCGTCTGCGCCGCGATCGCCGGGTGCTCGAAGCCGGCCTCGACGAACTCGCGCCAGCTGGCCCGGAAGAGGTGCGGCGGCGCCTTCACGCCGCCGACGATCAGCCGGTCGCGGGCGCGGGTCAGCGCCACGTAGAGCAGCCGCAGCGACTCGTGGTCGGCGGCGCGCTCGCGCTCGGCGCGGGCGGCGGCAGACGCCGGGCAGTCGTCCGCCTTGCGCGGCGCCCAAAGAAAGCCGCCGCCGTCGCACTTCAGCAACGGCGGGCCCTGCACGGTGGCGCGCGTCGAGGTGTCCGGCAGGATCACCACCGGCGCCTCGAGGCCCTTGGCGCCATGCGCGGTCATCACCCGCACCTCGCCCTCGCCCGGGCGGTCGGGATCCTCCTGCTCGCGCTTCACCTCGATCTCGCTGGCCGCCATCTCGGCGACGAACCGCTCCAGCTCGACGACCCCGCGCCGCTCGGCCGCCAGCGCCTCCGCGAGATAGGCGTCGAGCGCGTCCTCCGCCTCGCGGCCGAGCCGGGTGAGGAACCGGCGCTTCATCGAGACGCCGCGCGCGTCGAGACGGGCGAGCACGCGGGCGTAGAAGTCGAATGGCGCGCGCGCCTCGGCCTCGCGCCGCGCCCACTCGAGGAAGCGCACCGCCTCGCCCCACTGGGTCCGCTCGGCCGCCCTCGCCCGCAGCGCCGCCCAGAGCGGGCGCCCGCGCTGGTGCGCGAGCTCGTAGAGCCCGTCCTCGTCGATGTCGCAGAACGGGCTGCGCAGCAGCGCCGCCAGCGTCAGGTCGTCGCCGGCGAAGCGCGCGAAGCGGCCCAGCGCCAGCAGGTCCTGGAACGCGATGTGCTCGGAGAGCAGCAGCCGGTCGGCCCCGCCGACCGGCACGCCCAGCTTCTTCAGCGCGCGGATGATCTCGTGGAACAGGGCGTTCCGTCTGCGGACGAGGATCAGCACGTCGCCATAGCCCATCGGGCGCCGCTCGCGCGCAGCTTTGTCGACGACGCTCTCGCCGCGCGCGACCATCGCCTTCAGCGCCGCCGCGATCCGCCGCGCCAGCTTCTTGTTGGCGCTTTCCTTGGGCTCGGCGTCGACCGGCGCCCAGGGATCGGTCTCCTCGGTCTCGTCGGTCTCCTCCAGCGGCCAGAGCTCCACCGAGCCGCCGCGGCCGCGGGTCGGCACGTGCTGCAGCGGGAAGGCGGCGCTGCCCGCCGGCTTCAGGCCTGCGGCCGCGGCTGGCGCGTCGAACACCGCGTCGACGAACGACAGCACCTCGGGCGCCGAGCGCCAGCTCTCCAGCAGCGGCACCTGCTCGAACTTGCGGCCGCAGCGGGCGACCATCGCGCCGAAGCTCTGCGCCTCGGCCGCCAGCCGCTCGGGCGCCGCGCCCTGGAACGAGAAGATCGACTGCTTCTCGTCGCCGACCGCGAACATGGTGCGATGGCGCTCGCCGGCGCCCTGGCCGATGAAGAACTCGGCGGTCAGGACCTCAAGGATGTCCCACTGCTCGGGGGCGGTGTCCTGCGCCTCGTCGATCAGCACGTGGTCGATGCCGCCGTCGAGCTTGAAGAGCACCCAGGCCGCGTCGGCGCGCCCGGTGAGCAGATCGTGAGTGCGCTCGATGAGATCGCCGAAGTCGAGCGCGCGCAGGGCGTCCTTGGCGCCGTCGTAGAGTTGTGCGTGGGCGAGCGCGAGGCTGACCGCATGCACGCTGGCCTCGGCGATGCGGGCGGCCTTGCAGCGCTCGACCACCTGCCAGAGGCGCTGCTGCTCGTCGGCCAGCCACTGCGCGGCCCACGGGTCGACGGACCTGGTGGCCACGCGCTCGAGCGGCTGGCCTTCCTTGGTGGCGAAGATCGCCCACACGTCGGCGAACGACGCGGCTGCGTCGAGCGCCAGCATCGACTTGCCGCGGCTGCGGTCGCTGGCGCCCGAGCCGGCCAGCAGCGCCTCGGCGGCGCGCCGCCACTGGCCCCAGCGGATGTTCGCGACCGCCTCGGCCTCGATCTCGTCGGCGTAGGTCTCGCGGTCGAACCCGCAGCGGCGCCAGATGTCGTCGCCGTAGCG
>Ga0134125_10005307_pt1 | contig 14649 bp, 10 predicted proteins | sample KB31751_FD_96464 | JGI IMG/M metagenome (GOLD analysis project Ga0134125, IMG submission 96464) | Terrestrial soil microbial communities with excess Nitrogen fertilizer from Kellogg Biological Station, Michigan, USA - KB3-175-1 | ecosystem: Environmental > Terrestrial > Soil > Unclassified ... | reverse complement strand
CTCAAGAAGCTGAGCCTGGAGCAACTGGGCAGCATCGAGGTGACTTCAGTATCGAAGGAACCGGAAACACTCTGGACCACCGCAGCCGCGGTCTACGTGCTCACGGCCGATGAGATCAGAAGGTCCGGGGTTACGAGTGTGGTGGACGCTCTGCGGCTGGTCCCAGGAGTAAATCTGGGACGCGACAATGCCAACAGTTATTCGGTCGGCGTGCGGGGATTCGAGAACATCTTTTCCAAGGGTCTCCTGGTTCTGATCGACGGCCGGAGCGTGTACACCACGCTCTTTGCCGGCGTGTACTGGGACGTTACCAGCATTCCGCTGGAAGAAATTGACCGCATCGAGGTTATTCGCGGCCCCGGAGGCACGGTGTGGGGCGCCAACGCTGTGAATGGCGTGATCAACATCATTACCCGGAACTCACAGGAGACCAAGGGAGGATACGTGAGCGTTGGCGGCGGCAACGTGGACCAGGGCCGCGCCGCAGCAGCCTACTCCGGTACCCGTGGCAACCTCAGCGCGCGTCTCTATGGGCAATGGTTCACCACGGGCCCGGAATTTCATTTCGCCTCCGGTACCGTGAATAACTTCGATGACTGGTGGACGGGACGAACAGGATTTCGCAGCGACTGGAATCCCAATGTCCGTGACTCAGTCATGCTGGAGGGCGGTCTGTTCTCCGAGCGGAGCGGAGAGGAAACGCCCATCGCCACGTTTGATCCGCTGGGCAGCATCGATGACATCTTTCGCGACCGCGTCTCCGGAAGCGATATTCTTCTGCGCTGGAAGCGTACGCTGAGCGAGACCTCCGATATCCAGGTGCAGACGTATTTTGACCGCGTGGACCGGGACCGTCCGCAAATCGGTGAAAAGCGTGCGACGTTTGACATTGATTTGGTGCACCATTTTGCCCTCGCAACCCGGAATAACGTGATTTGGGGCGCGGGTGTGCGCGTAATCCCTGACAGCATCACCAGCCACTTTCCCGGGTCGGTGGACTTTTTCCCGCCGCAGCGTACTGACGCGCTTTATAGCGGGTTTGTGCAGGACGAAATCAAGTTGATTCCCGACACGCTGTCGTTCACGGCAGGAATCAAACTCGAGCACAACGATTACAGCGGATTTGAGTTTCAACCGAATGCTCGCATTCTTTACCGGCCTGCACGTCACCAATCCTTCTGGGCCGCTGTGACACGGGCGGTACGGACTCCCAGCCGATTGGATAGCGACGTGAATGTCGCCGCATTGATTGCGTCCCCGGTTTTTCTGCGCATCATCGGGCAGCCGAATTTTCAGTCTGAGACACTTCTTGACTTCGAAGGCGGTTACCGGCAACTGTTCAAAAAGAGTGTTTATCTTGATGTTGCGGTGTTTCACAACAAATCCGGGGACTTGCAAAACATTACTGGACCGATTGTTGTGGCCGAAAACAGCCCGGGGCTGCCGCACATCGCGTTGGATTTTCCATTTGTCAATGGAGCCGCGGGGACTACAGATGGGGTGGAGATTAGCCCAAGCTGGGACATAACTCCCTGGCTGCAACTGAAAGGCGCATATTCATACCTGACGCTGGATATCCACAGCACAGTCGGAGCGGTTGGAGATTCTGTGGCCACAAACTTCAGCCACTCCGGCCCACATCACACGCTCTTTGTCGCTCCGCGTATCAAGCTGTCCAAAGCAGTCGACCTGGACCCCACCTATCACTACCAGTCGGCCGTGGCATTCGATCAGAACTTTCCTGTCCCGGCCTATCACACACTGGACCTGCGGCTTGGCTGGAACGTGATGAAGAATGTTGAGTTCTCGGTAGTGGGGCAAAATCTGTTGCAGCCACATCACATTGAAAGCAGTGCCAAGCCGCAAGTTGGTATCCGCCGGGGCGCTTTTGCCAAACTGGTCTGGACGAGGTAGGTAAAGCTTGATGGGTCTCGCCCATGTGTGCGCCAACCGTCTCAGGGCGTATCCTCCATCGCTCTTGTGTGCCTGCATTCTTGCGGCACTGATGTTGGCGCCCGCAGCCGGAGCTCAGCCTGCAAGTCATCCTACGGAATACCAGGTAGAGGCAGCATACCTTTTCAACTTCGGCAAGTTCGTTACCTGGCCGCCGGACGTCAGCAGCAAGCGAAAGAGCTTTGACCTGTGCGTGCTGGGCCCAGACCCGTTTGGCCCTGTTCTGGTACAGACAATCAGCGGGGAAACGTTGAATGGCCAGCCGGTGATTACCAAGCACATTGCCTCTGCTGCCGAGAGTGCTGGCTGCGCAATCGTGTTTATTTCCTCGTCGGAGGGGAGGCGGCTCAACGTACTTCTGCCCGCCCTAGCCAAACAGCATATTTTGACGGTCAGCGACATTCCTCATTTCGTGGATCGGGGCGGGGAAATCGGGTTCGTAGTTGAGGGTGGCCATGTGCATTTTGAGGTGAACCAGAGCGCAGCGGAAGAGGCCGGTTTGAGCCTGAGTTCCGAATTGCTCAAAGTAGCTATCACCGTGAGGAAAGCCAATCCGAAAGGAGGACGCTAGTGCCTGGCCAGAGCCGCTCCATCTCCTCCCGGTTCACGCTGATCATCATGGTGGTGAGCGCTGCGGCCCTGGTGCTGGCTTGCAGTGCCTTCATCGTGTACGACCAGCTCAGCGTTCGCGATTCCATCGTGCGAGATCTCTCCGCGCAAGCTCAGATCGTGGGCGCTAACAGCGCTGCGGCGTTGACGTTCAATGACCCGAAAGCGGCCGCCAATACGCTCGCTGCACTGCGTGGCTTTCCCGGAGTGATCTCCGCGGGCATACTGACACCCGATGGACAGGTTTTCGCCCAATATCGTCGCACCGGGGTGACAGAAGTACTCGATCTCCCGTCGCTGGGACCAACGCAGGAGGAGACATACTCGTTCCATGAAGGTGACGTACTTCTGGTGCGCCGCATTGAACTGCAGGGCAAACCGATCGGCAGCGTTTACATCCGCAACGACCTTGAAGAACTGCACAGCCGTTTGCAGCATTACGCCTTGATTGCGTTGGTGGTGCTGCTGGTTTCGCTTGTGGCGGCGTTGCTGCTTTCCGCCGCTCTGGGGCGTTCGCTGGCTGGCCCCATCGTAAAGCTGGCCGAGACCGCCGGTGTGATTTCGCGCGAAAAGAACTACAGCGTGCGTGCGGAAGTTGCTTCCGGTTTCAATGAAACTGACGTGCTGGTGCGAGCCTTCAATGACATGCTGGAACAGATCCAGCGGCGCGATGCCGAGCTGCTGAAAGGGCAAGGCGAACTTGAGCAGCGCGTGGAAGATCGTACCCGGCAACTCATCGCCGCCAACCGCGAGCTGGAGGCATTCTCGTATTCCGTATCGCACGACTTGCGCGGACCGCTGGAAACCATCAACGGATTCACCTACATGTTCCTGCACGATTTTGGCGCTAAACTCGATCCGGCAGGCAAGGACTTCATTCAGCATATTCGTAGCGCGGCAGTCCGCATGGGTGATCTGATTGACGATCTGCTGAAGCTTTCGCAAGTTTCGTCGGGCACAATGCATCAGGAACACGTGGATCTCTCGGCGATTGCGCGGTCCATTGCGCAGGAGTTGCAGAGCCATGACCAGCAGCGCAAGGTTCAGTTCGTAATCCCCGAATCTCTGGTTGCGGAAGGCGATTCCCGGCTTCTGCGGATCGCCATGGAAAATCTCATGCGCAACGCGTGGAAGTACACCTCGAAGCATGCAACCGCGAGAATTGAGTTTGGGTACGACGCCGTACGGGGGAGTTATTACATCCGCGATGACGGTGCCGGCTTTAACCAGGCCAATGCGGAAAGGCTTTTTCAACCATTTCAGCGGCTGCATAGCCTGGCTGAGTTTCCCGGCACTGGCGTCGGGCTGGCCACAGTACAGCGGGTGGTGCATCGTCACGGCGGCCGCATCTGGGCGGAGGGCGCCGTGGAGAAGGGCGCCACGTTCTATTTCACTCTGAATAGCGAGTCCAGCACAGAACTTCGCCAACCAGCATAATCGTCCCAGCGTGTTCCGGCTGAGGCCTCAACGAAACAACCTTCCGCGTTTGAACTCTCTTTCCCGTGCCTGTTAACGTATCCTCTTTCACCCTATTGACGAGGATTCCATGTCCAAGATTCAACGCGCCATTCTGAGTGTTACTGACAAGACCGGAATCGTTGAGTTCGCGAAAAAACTGGCCGGTGTGAACGTGGAGCTGTTTTCCACCGGCGGGACGGCCAAATTGCTGCGGGATTCGCGAGTCGCGGTCAAAGACATCTCCGAGTTGACCGGATTTCCCGAGATGATGGACGGCCGTGTGAAGACGCTGCACCCAAAAGTGCATGGAGGAATTCTGCACGTGCGCACAAACCCGTCGCATGTTGCCGCAGCGCGCGAACACGGAATCGTGCCCATCGACATGGTGGTGGTGAATCTCTACGCGTTTGAGAAAACGGCTACGAAGCCGGGCGTGAGCTTTGACGAACTGATCGAGAACATTGATATCGGTGGTCCATCCATGGTGCGATCGGCGGCGAAGAATTTCCGCGACGTGGCGATTGTTACCTCTCCCGAAGATTACACAACGATCGCAGACGAGATGCTTGCGTCAGGAAGCGAGCTAAGTTTGGCAACGCGCTGGAAGCTTGCGCAAAGAGCTTTCGCGACAACGGCTGCATACGACAACGCCATTGCTTCAACTCTCGCCCGTACTGCGCTGGATGAGGCGCAGAATTTTCAGCTCCCAGGCAGCCCGCATCCTGATGGCGATTTCCCCAAGGTCCTCCGCTTTGCCCTGACCAAGACCATGGACCTGCGCTACGGGGAGAACCCGCACCAACGAGCTGCCATGTACTCAGACAGATCATTTGCCGGCATTGCGAACAGCCATCAACTTCAGGGCAAAGAGCTTTCTTACAACAACATAGTGGACCTCCAGGCCTCCTGGGATTTGGCGCAGGAGTTCGACGAGACTGCCTGTGCCATTATTAAGCACACCAATCCTGCTGGAGCGGCAACGGGTTCCACTCTTCGGGAAGCCTACATGCGCGCCCTGGAGACAGATCCTGTTTCCGCTTACGGCGGAGTCATCGGCGTGAACCGCATTGTGGATGGCGCAACCGCAGAGGAAATGGCCAAGCTCTTCGTGGAAGCCATTGCGGCGCCCGGATTCGATGAGGCCGCAAAAACAAGGTTTGCAGCCAAAAAGAACCTGCGGCTCGTACAAGTCAAGCCCCTTCAGTCGAAGTACGCGCTCAAACCGGTATCCGGCGGCATGCTGGTGCAGGATCCTGATATCCGGCCGCTTACTGAACAGGACCTGAAAGTCGCCTCTCAGCGGCAGCCGACCGCCGCTGAAATGAGAGCACTCCTTTTTGCCTGGAAAGTTTGCAAGCACGTGAAATCGAACGCCATTGTTTATGCGCGCGAAGCGCAGACGGTGGGCGTGGGCGCGGGCCAGATGTCGCGTGTGGATTCGTGCAAGATCGGGGCCATGAAAGCGATCTTGCCTTTACAGGGCACAGTGGCGGCTTCAGACGCGTTTTTTCCCTTCCCTGACGGTGTTGAAGAGATTGCGCGGGCAGGCGCCACGGCAGTGATCCAGCCGGGCGGGTCGGTGCGTGATCAGGAAGTGATTGCTGCTGCTGACCGGCTCGGGCTGGCCATGGTGCTCACTGGAATCCGTCACTTCCGTCACTGATAAGAAATGTTAGTTTTCCGCGTTGTTACGTGATCCGGACTAGAATACTAAGAGAAACTATGGTCACGTCCGCAAGGCGCTTCTCAGCATCCAATTAAAGGGGTTTTTCCGGTTCGTTTATGAATTTCCAGAAAATCCGCACTCTTACCCTGGTTTTCCTGTTTGCATCGACTGCGCTGTTTGCGCAGCAGGGCGCTGAACACAAGAAATCCGCCGCACCTCCAGAGGCCGCTCCCGCCAAGCGGGGTGAGCAACCCAAGCCGGCAACAAACGGCAAGCCAAATCGTGCCGACGCCTACTATCACTTCTCGCTGGGTCATATGTATGAAGAGATGATGGCGATGTATGGGCGCTCGGATTATGCCAGCAAGGCCATTGAGGAATATCGCCTGGCCATTCAGGCGGACCCAAGTTCCGATTTCCTGAACGCGCAGCTTGCGGAGCTCTATGCTCGCACCGGCAGAATCCGCGACGCTGTGCTGGAAGCGCAGGACATTCTTAAACGTGATCCCAATAACATTCTGGCCCACAAGCTTCTTGGCCAGGTTTATCTCCGGTCGCTCGGAGATACACAGGCGGGAACGCAGTCGCGGGAAGTGCTGAAGCTGGCCATTGAGCAATACCAGGCGTTGGCCAAGCTGGAGCCAAAGAGTGCTGACAACCACCTGCTGCTCGGTCGCTTGTACATCCTGAACAAGGATTATAAGGGTGCGGAGACTGAGTTCCGTACTGCTATGAATCTTGACCCGTCCTCTGAGGAGGCAGTCACGAGTCTGGCGCTCCTTTACAACGAAACCGGAGAAAACAAGAAGGCGGCGGATGTCCTCAGTTCCGTTCCCGAGGACCACCGGACCTCAAAGATGTACGCGGCCTTGGGTTATACGTATGAGCAGCAGAAAGATTACAAACAGGCGATTACCGCTTACAAGCAAGCGGTCAAACTGGACAAAGAGAATGTTGACGCGATGCGCGGGTTGGCCCAGAACCTGGCCAATGACAACCAAACAGAAGCTGCTCTGAGCGAGTATCAGATGGTGCAGGACGCCGATCCGCAGGATTATCAGGCGCCCTTGCGCATGGCCGAGATCTATCGCCGGGACGGAAAGTTTGATCTGGCCATGGAGAATCTCAAGAAAGCTGAGGCGTTGAGCCAGGATTCGCTCGAGATTCCCTATAACGAGGCCCTCGTCCTGGAGGCGCAGGGCAAATACGATGAAGCAGCCGCGACTCTGCAGAAACTGGTAGCTCGAACCACTTCTCCGGACGGGAATTACAGTTCGGGAGAACGCAATAACCGGGCGCTGTTCCTGGAGCGGCTGGCATCCATCTATCGCGAGGCGGGCAAACCGGACATTGCGATTGAGACCTACCACAAGATCATCGACCTGGGTGGTGAGGAATCTGCGCGCGGCTACCAGGACCTGATTGATGTTTATCGCGACCAGAAGCAATGGTCTGACGCTGATCGCACCGCGCACGAAGCCGTGGAAAAGCTGCCCAAAGACAAAAATCTCAAGATGGCCCTGGCTCTGCAATTGGCGGATGACGGCAAGCCGGACGAGGCGGTTCGCACAGCAACGTCGCTTTTAAAGGGAGGGCCTGAGGACCGCGACACTTACGTCCAGATCTCCCAGATCTACGCTCGGCTCAAGAGATGGAAGGACGCGGAAAATGCGTTGTCGCAGGCGGAAAAGCTGGCGACTCGCCCCGAGGAGAAGGAATACATCCATTTTATTCTTGGATCAGTTTACGAGCGGCAGAAAAAGTACGAGCAGGCCGAACAGGCATTTCGGCAGGTCCTGCAGATGGACCCCAACAATTCGCAGACGCTGAATTATCTCGGATACATGATGGCCGATCGCAACACGCACCTGGAGGAAGCGCTTAATCTGATCAAGCACGCGGTGGAACTGGATCCTCAAAACGGCGCGTATCTTGATTCACTTGGCTGGGCCTATTTCCGGCTTGGCAGGTACGAGGAGGCGGAAGCAAGTCTCCGTCGCGCGGCGGCCAAGACCCCCAATGATGCCACCGTTCAGGACCATTTGGCCGAGCTCTACGCCAAAACCGGCAAACTCAAACTTGCGGAAATGCATTGGGAGCGGGCTTTGAACGAATGGAGCAGATCCGTTCCGGCTGATGTCGACCAGCAGGATGTCTCCCGCGTGCAGAAAAAACTGGAAAGTACAAAAGTAAAGCTGGCTCAGCAACAGCCGAAATGATTTGGTAATCGGTTAATTTTGTAGTTTGGTAATTTTAGACGCCTTGCGATTCCGCGAGGCGTTTTTGTTCGCTTCGAATGGATTCATTCAATTACCAAATTACTCAATCAACAAAGTCTCTAGAGCCGCCTAAAGCTGCGCATTCTCCATGCAGCAAATGTGATATGGCTGCGCTAGACTGAGTAACATGCTTGCTCCTTACGCACTGCGTCCAGAGGAGAGCCGCGGCCGGCGCTATATGGAGCCGGCGCATCCCTACCGCAGCGATTTTCAGCGCGACCGCGATCGCGTGGTGCACTCCCGTGCTTTCCGGCGCCTGGAGAATAAGACACAGGTTTTTTCGGGCAGGTATTCTGACCATTTCCGCAATCGGCTGACGCACACCATTGAAGTCGCGCAGATCTCCCGAACCATTGCAGCGGAACTCGGCCTGAATGAAGACCTGGTGGAGGCGCTGGCGCTGGTGCACGACGTGGGACATCCTCCCTTCGGGCACGCCGGTGAGCGCATGCTCGATGAGCTGATGCGCCGTTACGGCGATCGTTTTGATCACAACCTGCATGCCCTGCGAATCGTGGAACAGTTTGAGCAGCGCTATGCCGATTTCCCGGGTCTGAATCTCACCTTTGAGGTGCGTGAAGGAATCATTAAACATTCTCGCGATTACGTTGCCGCAGAATTTCCGCAGCTTTCAGAGTATCTGCTGGGACTGCGTCCTCCGCTGGAGGCCCAACTTATTGACCTTACGGATGAAATCGCCTACAGCACGGCGGACCTGGATGACGGCGTAGAAGCGATGGTGCTGGAGCGGGAACAGGTGCGCGAGAACGTGCTGCTTTTCGCGGAGGCCGCCGATGAAGTGGAAAGGCTCTACCCCGGAGCACAGGAGAAACTTAGATTCAATGAAGCGCTCAAGCGCGTGCTTGACCGGCTGGTCAGCGATCTTATCGCGCACACCAGGCTCGCAGTTGTCACCGCGTCAGTAGGGTCCGCGGATGCTGTTCGCCAGCACGGCCAAAGGCTGGTGTCATTCAGCCCGGAAATAGAGCAAAAACGCCGCCAAATGAAAGAGTTTCTTTATGAGAACGTCTACTACAGTCCCGCCATCAAGGCGGATAAGGAACAAGGCGAGCAGATCATTGCCGAGCTATTTGAGCTTTTCATGCAATTCCCGCATGAGCTGCCGCCCAGCTACCAGGAAAAGATCCAGCAGGAAGAGTTGCACCGAGTAGTGTGCGATTACATTGCGGGCATGACTGATAGTTATGTCCAACAACAGCACCGCAAGCTGTGCTCCGGCGGCGCACCCATTTCACTCTGACCCGTTCAGCGGCACCTCAGGCCTGAGAGGTTTCTGCTCCTTTATTTTTCAGAGTTCAGCCTTGTCTATTCTTTACCATCGAGGCCGGCCATTCAGCTTGAAATCGACTTGGAAGATCAATAGAATCGAAGCACACGGAATAGGATTCTTGCTCGTTCTTTCGGCATACTGCCACAACTACTGCCGCTGGAGCAGTTACCGATGCGGGCAAACGGCGAGGTGTCCACATGAACCACGTACTCATTGTGGAAGACAACAATTCCGACTTGCGGCAATCCGCTGCCGTTCTCAAGAAATTACAATTCAGCCAAGTGGACGCTGTGGCCACCGTGGAAAGTGCGCTGATGCTGCTTCAGGACGCGGTTGAAGGCAATAAACCAGCACCAGACCTGGTGTTGCTGGATCTATCATTTGCGCTCGACAGCGGGTTTGAAGTGCTGCGGTACTGGAAATCCCACCAGGACCAGTTAAAAAGTACCCGAATCGTCGTCTGGACCGTCATGGGAGAGACCGAGCAGGAGCTATGCCGCTACTTTGGTGTTGATGTGGTACCGAAATGGGCAGGCGCGGCGGAACTGGAAAATGTGCTTCAAGAATATAAGCGCCCTCCTGCTCAGGCTGCGGAATAGCCGGTTCTCCTCAACCTACCGCCATATCTAAGGTCTCGCCAACTGAGTGGTTTGCCTGGACGGGGCCTATACCTTACTCCCTCACCAAAACGGTTATAATTTCACGCTCGCGAAGAGATGCAGCACGGAGGTCCTGAATGAGCAAGTTGCCGGAAATTATCAGGCGCAACGAGGAGCAGATACGGGCAGCCTGGGTTTCGCAAGTCAGCTCAGCGGTGCGACGCAGTGACCTGATGTCAGATAGGGAATTTCAGGGCCAGAGCCGGGAGCTGCTGACATCTATCGTAGAGGGCTGCGAGTCCGGGGACATTGTTCATCTTGATAGTGCCGCCTGGGGACACGCGCGTGAGCTGCTGAACTCAATCTCAGCCAGCCGAGCGACGCAGGGCTTTAAAACTTCGGAGACCGCCACTTTTGTCCTTTCGCTGAAACAGCCGCTGTTTCATGCCATCCGCAAAGAGCTTGCGAGTTCGCCGGATGCGCTGTTTGATGAGCTTTGGAATGCCACGCTGCTGGTGGATAAATTGGCCCTGATCACTTCCGACTCATTCCTGGCCAGCCGAGAACAGTTCATTCTGCGGCAGCAGCAGGAGATGCTGGAGCTCTCAACTCCAGTGGTAAAGCTTTGGGAAGGCATTCTGGCGCTACCGATCATAGGCACCCTGGATTCTGCCCGGACCCAGGTAATTATGGAAAGCCTCCTGGGAGCCATCGTTCAGACCAACTCCCGTGTGGCTATCATTGACATTACAGGTGTGCCTACGGTGGATACTCTGGTTGCGCAGCATTTGCTCAAGACCATTACCGCAGCTCGCTTGATGGGTGCGGAGTGTATTATCAGCGGGGTTCGCCCGCAGATTGCTCAGACCATCGTGCACCTCGGCATTGATCTCGGACAAATCATAACGAAAGCCAAGCTGGCGGACGCTTTTGCCCTTGCTCTGCAAAAGAGCGGTCGCACGGTAGTGAAGAGCGGTAATTCCAGCCCGGCTCTGTCGGCAAAGTCCGAGCCGGCGAAGGAGAGATAAATGGAACGCATTCCAATCCTTCGCATGGGCAACTTTCTGCTCGTCACCATTCAGGTGGACATGCATGACCGCCTTGCTCTGCAACTGCAGGATGATCTGACCCAAAGCATCGCAGAATGGGGCTCCACAGGCGTCCTCATCGATATTTCTAGCCTGGAAATTGTAGATTCTTTCATCGGCCGTATGCTGGCCAACATTGCTGCCATGGCCCGCGTGCTCGATGCGGAAACGGTGGTCGTTGGCATGCAGCCGGCCGTCGCCATCACGCTGGTGGAGCTTGGGATGTCGCTCTCCGGCGTTCGTACTGCCCTGAATGTGGAGTCAGGGATGGAACTTCTCTACGAGCTGCGGGGCAATTTCCGCCCGGAATCTGCCGATGAAATCTCTCAGGCGTGAAACTGTTCCCATTAAAAACTCGTCTGATGTAGTAGCGGCGCGACAAAAAGTCAGGCACTGGGCCCAGGAACTCAAGTTTACGCTTGTAGACCAAACCAAGCTGGTAACAGCAGCCAGCGAACTGGCGCGCAATACGCTGGACCACGGTAAAGGTGGAGAGATGAGCATTGACGTTGTCGAAGACCTCTCCAGAACCGGCTTGAAATTGAGTTTTGAAGACCAGGGTCCCGGAATTCCGGACATTGCCGCAGCCCTGCGTGATGGGTTTACGACCGGGTCTGGGATGGGACTTGGCCTGGGCGGCAGCAAGCGGCTGGTGAATGATTTTGAAATCCATTCAGAAGTTGGGAAAGGGACCCGGGTATGCGTGGTCCGCTGGAAATGACTTCCTTCAGCCACGCTGTTCCGCTCGTGGACCTCACCTCCGTCAGTGAGGCGCGCCGTGCCGTCCGGCAGGTAGCTGAACCACTGGGCTTGAGTGAAGTGAAGCTGGGAGAAGCCGCGATCATTGCCACAGAAGCAGCGCGCAATGCCGTGGTCCACGGGGGGGGCGGCGAATTACTCGTCTCCGGCGTACAACTGGAGGACGAGCTCCGCCTGGACATTCTGGCTCTCGATCGGGGCTCCGGAATTCTCGATGTACCCCGGGCTATGCAGGACGGTTTCTCCAGCAGCAATACTCCTGGAACAGGCATGGGAGCGATACGCAGGCTCGCCAGCAGCTTTGACCTGTTTACCAACACGAGCGGGACTGCCATTCTTGCGGAAGTTGTTGAAAAGCCTGGTCCGGCTCGGAGAGGTTTGGACATAGCAGGCTTCACTGTCCCGTTGCGAGGAGAACCAGTCTCTGGCGATGCAATACACTGGCTGTCCAGTGATGAGCGCTGTACCGCCCTTCTGGTGGATGGACTGGGCCATGGCCTTTATGCGGCGGATGCCGCGGCGGAAGCTGTGAACGTGTTTAAGAAATATTCGAGCGAACCGCCCAAAGAAATTCTTGCCCGGGTTCATGATGCCCTTAAGAAGACGCGGGGCGCGGCTGCAGGTGTGGCGGAAATCAGGCCGCTTTCCGGAACCCTGACCTTTGCCGGCGTGGGCAATACCAGCGCTGTGGTCTTGAGTAAGGCCCTAAGCAGGAACCTTGTTTCTCACAGCGGGACCCTTGGCCACGTGATGTCACGAATCCAGGAGTTTAAGGTTGAGTGGCCCAGAGACGCCATCCTGATCATGCACTCTGATGGACTGCAAACGCGCTGGGATCTCTCCCGCTATCCCGGACTTTCCGCGCGCAGCCCGGGTGTGATTGCGGGCATTCTCTTCCGCGATTTCCGCCGTGAAAGAGACGATGCGAGCGTGCTGGTGATAAAAAACAGAAACGCAAGCCTATGAGTTCCCGACTTTGTTCCATTCCATTGCGTAGTGAGCGTGACGTTGTTCAGGCCCGCCAGCGCGCGCGCGAAATCGCCGCCGCGCTCGGGTTCGATAACCAGGACCAGATTCGTCTGGCTACAGCGACTTCTGAAATGGCGCGGAATGCATTTCGCTATGCCCGTGAAGCCCAGGTCGACTTTGAACTCACGGACCAGGTTCCACAGGAAGTGCGAGTATTCGTTTCCGACCACGGCCCGGGCATCCCTAAGCTGGATCAGATTCTGGAAGGCCGCTACCAGTCGCGAACCGGCATGGGTCTTGGGATTATCGGCACGCGCCGATTAATGGATAACTTCGACATTGAGACGAACCCATCCGCCACCGTGGTGCGAATGGCAAAAGCGCTTCCGCCTACGACAGCGCCGATCACAAAGCTTCGAGCACAGAAGATCGCTAGCACACTGGAAAAGCGTCCGGCAGAAAATCTTTACGAGGAAATTGAACGGCAGAACCGGGAGTTGTTGAAAGCGTTTCAGGATCTCCGCTCGCGTCAGGAAGAGCTTGCCATCCTGAATCGTGAACTGGAGGACACAAACCGGGGCGTCGTTGCCCTGTATGCCGAGTTGGATGAGCGCGCCGATTACCTGCGCCGGGCGTCGGAATTGAAAACTAATTTCATTTCCAATATTTCGCACGAGTTTAGGACGCCGTTGAACTCCATTATTTCCCTCAGCCGTATGCTTCTGGACCGGATGGATGGAGACCTGACGAACGAACAGGAAAAACAGGTTCAATTTATTGCTAAATCGGCGCGGACGCTTTCTGACCTTGTCAATGATTTGCTCGACATCGCGAAGGTCGAGGCAGGGAAGGTGAAAATTCGGGTCAAAACATTCTCCGTCGCCGAGCTATTCAGCGCACTGAAGGGCATGCTCAAGCCGCTCCTCGCTGACAATACTTCAGTGGATTTGGTATTCGAAGATGTAAGCCATCTCCCCGCGCTGCGAACGGATGAAGGCAAGGTCTCCCAAATCCTGAGGAATTTTGTTTCCAACGCAATCAAATTCACCCCGCAGGGTGAGGTTCGTGTTTCCGCGAGTCACGAGGACCATAAGATTGTTTTCCGCGTGAAGGATACGGGAATCGGAGTAGCACCCCAGCATCAAGAAGCAATTTTCGAGGAGTTCACACAGCTTGAAAACCCGCTGCAGGCGCAGCACAAGGGTACGGGTCTGGGACTGCCTTTGTGCCGGAGCCTGGCCCGGCTGCTGGGAGGGGGAGTTGGCGTGCAGAGCGAATTGGGCCGCGGCTCCATGTTCTTCGCGGAAATTCCCATCGTCTACCGCGGAGACCTTACCGAGCAACCGCCAGCAAGTGAGACGTGGGCGCCGGAGTTTCACCGCCCTCCCGTGTTGCTGGTGAATCAGGCCCCGGAACTGTTCGATCGCCTCGAACCAATCTTCCGAACTTCAGAATTTCAACTTATTTATTCTGAACGGCCGGAATCGGCCTCACACTGGCTCAAAAGAAATGTGCCTGCCGCCGTGCTTTGCGAGTGCGGAGCTGACGGGACCGTTCTGCGAGAGCTGCGCCAGCGTCTACCGCTGGAGCAGAACGGGAAAAAACGTTGTGCCATCATCGCCATTGGCTCTCCCGATGTGGCGCCGAGGGCCGCGGAACTAGGGGCTGACCTGTTCCTCCCCATCCCGCTCGAGAAGGATCTTCTGGTCGAACTACGGCGGCTGACGAATCGCCAAAGACCATGCAAGCTGCTGCTGGTTGAAGATAATGACATCTCACTTTACATTCTGCGTGAACTGCTCGATCGTCCATGGTTGTCTTTGCTGGAAGCCCGCAACGGTGAGGAGGCCCTGGAAGCAGTCTCGCGCGAGCTGCCCGATGCTGTCATTCTTGACCTGTTAATGCCCGGCATGGATGGATTCGAGGTGCTCAGGCGACTCCGCGCGCGAGAAGAATCCAGCGAACTGCCCGTGATTGT
>Ga0134125_10005305_pt1 | contig 14651 bp, 9 predicted proteins | sample KB31751_FD_96464 | JGI IMG/M metagenome (GOLD analysis project Ga0134125, IMG submission 96464) | Terrestrial soil microbial communities with excess Nitrogen fertilizer from Kellogg Biological Station, Michigan, USA - KB3-175-1 | ecosystem: Environmental > Terrestrial > Soil > Unclassified ... | reverse complement strand
GGCCCGTACGCCGTGCAACGACACCGCTGTGGCGCGCCGAGAGGCGCCCGCGCGCTTCGAGAGGAGCGTGCGGCCTACGGAACGAAGTGTCGCGCCTCATCGGCGCGCCACGCCCTCGGCTTTACAGCCGAGAGAAGGGGAAGGCCGGCTCACCCGGGGCCGCTCAAAGAAGACGGGCGATGACTCATGGCCGTCTGCGAAATTACGAGTGCCCCCACCCGGCGCGCTGGCGCGCGCCACCCTCCCCCGAGCCGAAGTCGGATGTTTCCGACTTCGGCCGCTCTTAGAATGCCGAACTCGGGTAGACCCGAGTTCGGATGCGGGGGAGGGAGAAGCAGCCGAGGTAACACTATCCCGACCTTCGAGTTGACATTTTCGGCGCGCTATTACCCTGTTGCGGGACCGGCAGGGACAGCCGCCTGCGGGCGGCCGCAGGTCCCGCCAAGTGCTTGGGCGATCTTGATGTTTGGCAAAATCCGGGTGACGCGCTGGCTGGTCGGAGCGCTGCTGATGGCGCTTCTCGAGGCCGCCGGGCTGTTCGCCGTCGAGGTCGCCATCACGACCCCCGCCCAGGCGCAGTTCTGGAACGACTGGACCTCCTCGCGGCGGCCCTCGCGGCCGCGCTCCGGCGGCTTCTTCCAGAACCTGTTCGGCCCCGACAACGCCCCTTACCAGAGCGACGAGCCGCGCCATCAGCAGACCGACAGCGCCAAGGCGCCGGCGCCGCGCAAGCCCGATCCCAAGGCCGAGCCGGTCACGCCGACGACCTCGATCGTCGTCATGGGCGACGCCATGGCCGACTGGCTCGCCTACGGCCTCGAGGACGCCTTCGCCGACGCGCCGGAAGTGGCGATCCTGCGCAAGAACAAATTGCACTCCGGACTGTTGCGCTACGACCCCAAGGACGACCTCGACTGGTGGCACGTCGCGCGCGACATCCTCACGCAGGAAAAGGCCAACTACGTCGTGATGATGCTCGGCGTCTCCGACCGGCAGAACATCCGCGAGCGCGATCTCGCCAAGGAAGCCGAGAAGAACGCCAAGGAAGAGCAGGACAAGAAGGCGGACGGCGCCAAGCCCGATCAGCCCGCCGCCGCCGACAAGCCCGACGCCGCCGCCGACAAGACGAAGAAACCGACCGGCGTCGTCGAATTCCAGAGCGAGCAGTGGGAGCGCATCTATAATCGCCGCATCGACGACACCATCGCCGCGCTGAAGTCGAAGGGCGTGCCGGTGTTCTGGGTCGGCCTGCCGCCGATCCGCGGCACCAAGTCGACGGCGGAGACGAGCTATCTCAACAACCTCTACCGCCAGCGCGCCGAGCGCGCCGGCGTCGTCTACATCGACGTGTGGGACGGCTTCGTCGACGAGGCCGGCAAGTTCACCACCTTCGGCCCCGACTACGAAGGCCAGAAGCGCCGCCTGCGCTCGGCCGACGGCGTCTATTTCACCAAATACGGCGCGCGCAAGCTGGCGCATTACGTCGAGCGCGAGATCCGCCGCTACATGAGCAACCGCATCGTCGCGCTGCCGACCTCGCCGGCTGCCCCCGCGCCGGAGCCGGGCAAGCCGGTCGCGCGGCCGCTCGCGGGGCCGGTGGTGCCGCTGACGGTCGTCACGACCTCGGCGAGCGACGAACTGCTCGGCGGCGCGCAAGGTGCGCGCGTGCACGGCGACGCCACCGCCGCGCAGGTTTTGGTCAAGGGCGAGCCTCTGTCGCCGCAGCGCGGCCGCGCCGACGACTTCGCGTGGCCGCCCGGCAGTCCGCTGCGTGTGGAGCCGGCCGTGGCGCCGGCGGCGTCCGCGCCGGTGAAGAGATCCGAGACGCCGGCCGCGCCGGCAGTCGCCGCGGTCGCTCCCGCGGCGGTGAAGCCGCAGGTGGCGGTGCCGAGCATCGCCGCGCCGGAGCCGGACGACGCCCAGGCGTCGGTGCAGCCGGGCTCAAAGCCCGCGGCCAAGCCCGCGCAGCATCCCGCGCCGAAGACGACGCGCGAAGCGGACGCGGAGCGCCGTGCGCAACCGCGTCCGCCCCGCAATGTGCAGCGTTCGAACGAGCCGTTCGGACGGGGCGGCCTGTTCGGCCTGTTCCGGTAGGGCAGGGCCTCAACGGCCGCCGCCGCCACCGCCGCCGCCACCGCCGCCGCCGTTGAAGGTGGCCTCGATCTCGGCATCGCTGCGGCCGCGCAGCGACAGCGCGCGCGGCGCCGCGGACCTGGTGTCGCACACGTCCCACCAGCCGGAGCCGTGGATGCCGGTGGCGACCCAGCAGTATTTGCCCTGCTTGATCGGTCCGCCCGGCTCGTGCATGGCCGGCTGGGCGTAAGCGGAGGCGGAGGCGGCGACGGTCGCGAGCGTCGCGAGGATGATGACTGCTTTCATGGCACACTCCCTGCGAAGCGGCGTGGGATGAAGGGCGCCGGCATGCGCTTCGGATTGTGCCGGCCCATCCCTAGGTGTCTCCCGGGGGCACCCTGGTTCAGTGTCGCAGCTCACAGCGATGCTGAATTTACGCGGCGTTGATGGGCACTAGCGGGCGCCGAGCCTGCGCAGGGCGGTCTTCAGGCGCGGCGAGGCGTAATCGAGGAATGTACGGATTTTCAGCGGCAAATGCGGCCCGGCCTCGTAGATCAGATGCACGGGCTTGGCGGGCTCCCGATAAGTCTCGAGCACCTGCGCGAGCGTGCCGGCGCGGACCTGCGCATCGACCTGATAATCGAGCATGCGGGTCAGCCCGAGGCCCGCGGCGGCGGCGTCGCTGGCGGCTTCCGCGGTGCTGACGATCAGGCGCGAGTGGATCGGGAACGCCTTTTCCGCGCGGCCGATCGTGAAGCGCCAGCTTTGCGCCGAGAGCGTGTTCTCGAAGGTGACGCAGTCGTGCTCCTTGAGGTCGGCCGGCGTGCGCGGCGCGCCGCGCCGGGCGAGATAGGCCGGGCTGGCGCAAACCACACGGCGCACGTGGCCAACCTTCGTCGCGACGAGACTGAGATTGTCGAGATCGCCGACGCGCAGGCCGACGTCGATCTTCTCCTCGATCAGATTGACGCGGCGGTCGGTGAGCAGAAGCCTCACGTCGAGGCTCGGATGATCGCGCAGGAATTCGGTGACCACCGGCAGCAGATAGAGGCGGCCGAGCGCGATCGGCGCCGACAGCACCAGTTCGCCCTTGAGCACCGTGCTGCCGCCGGCGGCCTCGCGTTCGGCTTCGCCGACATCCCGCAAAATGCGCCGCGCCGCGGCGACGAAGGCGCGGCCAGCGTCGGTGAGCACGACGGCGCGGCTCGTGCGCATCAGCAGACGCGCGCCGAGATGCGCCTCGAGCTCCGAAACCTTGCGGCTGACGGTGGCGAGCGGCACCTTCAATTTGCGCGATGCGGCGGACAGGCTCCCCGCCTCGGAGACGGTAAGCAAGACCGACATTGCCTCGAGCCGATCCATCGCTGCTTTCCAATTCGCGGAAGGAACCCTCTCAGTCTGGCAGCATAGGCGGGCTTGCGGAACACCCCTAGGCTTCGCCGCATCATCGACGGCTACCTGGAAGGGCGGCATGTCCGGCAGAATGCTTTGGGTTGCGATGGCGGCGGCGCTGTTGTGGATACCAGCGCGGGCGCAGACGGCTAATTTGGGCGGCACGTGGACGCTCGTGTCCTCGGTCACCGACAAGGGCGGCGTCAAGACGGAGCAGTTCGGTCACGGCGCGCGCGGCATGATGACACTCGGCGCCGACGGCCACTTCATGCTGACGATCATCGGCCCGGACCTGCCGAAATTCGCCTCCGGCAACCGCGCCGGCGGAACGGCGGAGGAGAACAAGGCGGTGATCGGCAAGAGCATCGCCATGATCGGCACTTACGCGCACGACGCCGCGGCCCGGACGCTGATCTTCAGGGTCGAGAGCGCGACCTTCCCGAACTGGAACGGCACGGTGCAGACGCGCAAGATCGTCACCGCCACCGGCGACGACCTGCAATACATCACCGCCACCGCCTCCAGCGGCGGGGTCGGCACGGTGACGTGGAAGCGGGCGAAGTGAGGGGCGTGGGCGCGTATTCGCTGGCTTTCCGTCACCCTGAGGAGCGAGCGAAGCGAGCCTCGAAGGGTCTCTGACTCACAGGTCTTTCGTGGCGCGCGCTTTGCGCTCGCACCTCAGGACGACGGCCAGACATCACGCCTGCACGATCAGCATCAGGAAGGCGGCGAACAGGATCACGTGCACCGCGCCCTGCAAGATGTTCGTGCGGCCCGAACCGAAGGTGACGATGCTGACCGCGAGCGTCAGCAGCAGGATCACGTTATTGGCGCCGCTCAGCCCGAAATAGATCTCGTGGTCGGTCGCGTGGCTGATCACCAGCATCGCCGGGACGGTGAGGCCGGTGGTCGAGAGCACCGAGCCGAGTGAGATGTTGATCGAGCGCTGCACGTTGTTCGCCGTCGCCGCGCGGATGGCGCCGATCGCCTCCGGCGTCGCCACCAGCATGGCGATGACGACGCCGCCGAGCGCGGCGGGCCATCGCAGCGTCTCGATCAGGTAGTCGATCGGCTGCGCCAGTTGCTCGGCGAGATAGACGACCGGCAGGATGTAGGCGACGAGCATGATCCCGTGGAAGGCGAGCGACGGCCCGGCATGCGTGGGGTGATGCTTCGCCTGGTCGGCATCGTCGCGGAAATAGCCGCGGTGGCGGCCGGTCTGCACCGCCACGAAAGCCGCGTAGAGGCCGCAGCAGATCACGAGAAGGAACATCTGCTGCGGCCTCGACAGCGTCGGGCCCGGCGTCGTGGTGGTGAAATTGGCGAGCGTCAGCGTCAGCACCGAAAGCGGGATGATGACGCAGAGATACGCATTGGCGCCTTGCAGATTGTAGTGCTGCTCGCGGTGGCGCCAGCCGCCGACCAGCAGCGCCGAGCCGATGACGAGCCCGAGCAGGATCATCACGATCGAGAATAACGTGTCGCGCACCAGCGTCGGGTTGTTGTCGCCGTGCAGCATGACGGCGGAGATGCTCATCACCTCGATGGCGGTGACCGAGAGCGTCAGCACGAGCGTGCCGTAGGGCTCGCCGAGCACTTCTGCGACGGCGTCGGCGTGACGCACGACGGCGAGCGCCGAGGCGAGGATCACCACGAACAGCCAGAGGAAGAGGAGGGCGAGCCAGAGCGGCTGCGACAGGTGCGCGAACAGCGCCTCGCCGCGCACGGCGAAGACGGCGCAGGTGGCGAGGCTCAATGCGAGCAGCCATTCGCGGCCGATGCGCCGGAGAACTCCGCTGGTGCTCGTGTCCTTCACGTGCCCCCGCTCATCCGCGCGGACGCGCGGAACCTTGCCGTCAGCGCGGCAGCGTTGTCGCGCCCATCAGGAACTTGTCGACCGCGTGCGCGCACTGGCGGCCCTCGCGGATCGCCCAAACGACCAGCGACTGGCCGCGGCGCATGTCGCCGGCCGCGAACACCTTCGGCACCGAGGTGAGGTAGGCATTGGTGTCGGCGGAGACGTTGCCGCGATTGTCGAGCGCGACGTCGAGCGTCTTGATGAGGCCTTCGTGCACCGGGTGCACGAAGCCCATCGCCAGCAGGACGAGATCGGCCTCGATCTCGAACTCGCTGCCGGGAACCGGCTGGAACTTGCCGTCGACGTGCACGCAATGCAGCTTCTTCACCGCGCCGTTCTCGCCGGTGAACTTCTGCGTCAGCACGGCGAAGTCGCGCTTGGCGCCTTCCTCGTGGCTCGACGAGGTGCGCAGCTTCAACGGCCACAACGGCCAGGTCAGCGCCTTGTTCTCGTGCTCGGGCGGCTGCGGCATGATCTCGAAATTCGTCACCGAGACCGCGCCCTGGCGGATCGAGGTGCCGATGCAGTCGGAGCCGGTGTCGCCGCCGCCGATGACGACGACCTTCTTGCCGGTCGCGAGTATCGGCGTGGCGGCGGTCTGCGGCTCGCCGGAGATGCGGCGGTTCTGCTGCGGCAGGAAATCCATCGCGAAATGGATGCCGGCAAGCTCGCGGCCGGGAATCGGCAGGTCGCGCGGCTTCTCGGCGCCGCCGGCGAGCACGACGGCGTCGTGGTCCTTGAGCAGTCTGTCGACCGGCAGCGTGACGCCGACATCGATGTTGTAGTGGAATGTGACGCCCTCGGCTTGCATCTGCGCGACGCGCCGGTCGACGTGCACCTTCTCCATCTTGAAGTCGGGGATGCCGTAGCGGAGCAGGCCGCCGGCCTTCGCCCAGCGCTCGTAGACATGCACGTCATGGCCGGCGCGTGCGAGCTGCTGCGCGCAGGCCAAGCCCGCCGGGCCTGAGCCGACGACGGCGACCTTGCGACCGGTCTTTACCGTCGCGACCTCGGGCTTGAGCCCCTGCGCGATGGCATGATCGGCGATCGCGCATTCGATCGACTTGATAGTGACCGGCTCCTCGGTGAGGTTGAGCGTGCACGACGCCTCGCACGGCGCCGGGCAGACGCGGCCGGTGAAGTCCGGGAAGTTGTTGGTCGAGTGCAGGTTACGCGCCGCCTCGTCCCAATTGCCGCGGTAGACGAGGTCGTTCCAGTCGGGGATCTGGTTGTTGACCGGGCAGCCGGTCGGCTGGCCGGTGATGCGACTGGTGCCGTGGCAATAGGGCACGCCGCAATCCATGCAGCGCGCCGCCTGCTTCTGCAATTCGTCCTGCGGCAGCGGCAGCACGAACTCGTGGTAGTGGCGGATGCGCGCCTCGACCGGCTCGTAGTCGCGGTCGTTGCGCTCTATTTCAAGAAACCCGGTGACCTTGCCCATATCACTCCGCGGCCTGCATCGTGGCGGCCTTCTCCTTTGCCATCTCAGCGAGCGCGCGGCGATATTCGACCGGCATCACTTTCCTGAACATGGGACGATAACGGTTCCAATCGGCGAGGATCTCGGCGGCGCGCTTGGAGCCCGTGTAGCGCGCGTGGTCCGAAATGAGCTTGTGCAGCCGCATGGCGTCGTTGTTGGTCAAATCGCCCATCACATCGACGCGGCCATGCGTCTCCAGATCGTTGTAGTGGCCGTACTCGGTCTCGGCGACCGTCTCTTCGTCCGGCACCGGCTCGAGCTCGACCATCGCCATGTTGCAGCGGCTCTCGAAGGTGTTGTCCTCGTCGAGCACGTAGGCAATGCCGCCGGACATGCCCGCCGCGAAGTTGCGCCCGGTCTTGCCGAGCACGACGACCACGCCGCCGGTCATGTATTCGCAGCAGTGGTCGCCCGAGCCCTCGACGACGGCGATGGCGCCCGAGTTGCGCACGGCGAAGCGCTCGCCGGCGACGCCGCGGAAATAGCACTCGCCCGCGATGGCGCCATACATCACGGTGTTGCCGACGATGATCGACTCTTCCGGCACGACGCCGGCGTCGGCGGTCGGCTTGATGATGATGCGGCCGCCGGAGAGACCCTTGCCGACATAGTCGTTGGCGTCGCCCTCGAGCTCGAAGGTAATGCCGCGCGCGAGCCAGGCGCCGAAGGTCTGCCCCGCGGTGCCCTTGAAGTGCACGTGGATGGTGCCGTCCGGCAGGCCCTCGTGGCCGTAGCGCTTGGCGACCTCGCCCGAGAGCATGCCGCCGCAAGCACGGTCAATGTTCTTGATCGCGGCGGTGAGCCGCACAGGCGCGCCGCGGTCGAGCGCGGGCTGCGACTCGGCGATGAGCTGGCGGTCGAGGATCTTCGCGATCTTGTGGTCCTGCTTCTCGCAGTGATGGATCGCGACGCCCTTCTCGGACTTCGGCTTGACGAACAGCTTCGAGAAATCGAGGCCCTTGGCCTTCCAGTGCTCGACCATGCGGCGCTGATCCAGCATCTGCATCTGCCCGACCATCTCGTCGAAGGTGCGGTAGCCGAGCTCGGCCATCAGCTCGCGCACTTCCTCGGCGACGAAGAAGAAGTAGTTGATGACGTGCTCGGGCTGGCCCTTGAAGCGCTTGCGCAGCACCGGATCCTGCGTGGCGACGCCGACAGGGCAGGTGTTGAGATGACACTTGCGCATCATGATGCAGCCGGCGGCGATCAGCGGCGCGGTGGCGAAGCCGAACTCGTCGGCGCCCAGAAGCGCGCCGACCACGACGTCGCGGCCGGTGCGGACGCCGCCGTCGACTTGCACGGCGATGCGGCCGCGCAGGCGCTGCGTCACCAGCGTCTGGTGCGTCTCGGCGAGGCCGATCTCCCACGGGCTACCGGCGTGCTTGATCGAGGTCAGCGGCGAGGCGCCGGTGCCGCCCTCAAAGCCGGCGATGGTGACGTGGTCGGCGCGCGCCTTGGAGACCCCCGCGGCGACCGTGCCGACGCCGACTTCCGAGACGAGCTTGACCGACACGTCGCCGGCCGGGTTGACGTTCTTCAGGTCGAAGATGAGCTGCGCCAGGTCCTCGATCGAATAGATGTCGTGGTGCGGCGGCGGCGAGATCAGGCCGACGCCCGGCGTCGAGTGGCGCACCCTGGCGATCGTCTTGTCGACCTTGTGGCCGGGGAGTTGTCCGCCTTCGCCGGGCTTGGCGCCCTGCGCCATCTTGATCTGCATCACGTCGGAATTGACGAGGTACTCGGCAGTGACGCCGAAGCGGCCCGAGGCGACCTGCTTGATCGCCGAGCGCATCGAGTCGCCGTTCGGCAGCGGCTTGAAGCGGTCGGACTCCTCGCCGCCCTCGCCGGTGTTCGACTTGCCGCCGATCCGGTTCATGGCGATGGCGAGCGTGGTATGCGCTTCGCGCGAGATGGAGCCGAAAGACATCGCGCCGGTCGAGAAGCGGCGCACGATGCTCTTGGCCGGCTCGACCTCGTCGAGGGCGACCGGCTTGCGGTTGTCTTCTTCGGCCGACTTGATGCGGAACAGGCCGCGGATGGTCACCAGCCGCTCGCTCTGGTCATTGATGATCTTGGCGAAGGCGCGGTAGCTGTCCTGCGAGTTGCCGCGCACCGCGTGCTGGAGCCGCGACACGGTCTCCGCCGTCCAGACGTGGTCCTCGCCGCGCACGCGCAGCGCATATTCGCCGCCGACGTCGAGCATCGACTTGTAGATCGGCGCGTCGGAGAAGGCGTCGCGGTGGCGGCGCACGGTCTCCTGCGCGATCTCGGAGAGGCCCACGCCCTCGATGCGGGTGTGCGTGCCCGTGAAGTAGAGATCGACGAAGTCCTGCTTCAGGCCGACGGCGTCGAAGATCTGCGCGCCGCAATAGGACTGGTATGTGGAGATGCCCATCTTGGACATCACCTTCAAGAGGCCCTTGCCGATCGCCTTGATGTATTTCTTGACGACATCCTTGTCGTCGCCCGGCTTGCCCGGCAGCTCGGACTTCATCGCGATCAGCGACTCGAAGGCGAGATAGGGGTTAATCGCTTCGGCGCCGTAGCCGGCGAGGCAGGCGAAGTGGTGCACCTCGCGCGGCTCGCCCGTCTCCAGCACCAGGCCGACCGAGGTGCGCAGGCCCTTGCGGATCAAATGATGGTGCACGGCGGCGCAGGCAAGCAGCACCGGGATGGGGATGCGATCGGCCGAGGTCTTGCGATCGGACAGGATGATGATGTTGCAGCCCTTGCGCACTTCCTCTTCGGCGCGCTCGCACAATTCGTCGATCGCCCACGACATGCCGTCGGCGCCGTGCTCGGCCGGATAGGTAATGTCGAAGGTGTGCGACTTGAAATGATCGCCCTCGGTCTCCGAGATGGCGCGGATCTTCTCCAGGTCCTCGTTGGTGAGGATCGGCTGGCGCACTTCGAGCCGCTTGGTCTTCGACGAGCCCTCGAGGTCGAACAGGTTCGGCCGCGGGCCGATGATCGACACGAGGCTCATGACGAGCTCTTCGCGGATCGGGTCGATCGGCGGGTTCGTCACCTGCGCGAAGTTCTGCTTGAAATAGGTGAACAGCGACTTGGAGCGGTCGGACAGCGCCGAGATCGGCGTGTCGTTGCCCATCGAGCCGATCGCTTCCTCGCCGGTGGTCGCCATCGGCGTCATCAGGAACTTGATGTCTTCCTGCGTGTAGCCGAAGGCCTGTTGGCGATCGAGTAAAGCGAGGTTCGACTTCGGCGCGTGGTTGCCGGAGCCGGGCATCTCCTCGAGCACGAGCTGCGTCGCCTTGAGCCATTCCTTGTAGGGATGGCTCCTGGCCAGCGTCGCCTTCAATTCCTCGTCGGGAATGAGGCGGCCTTCGTCGAGGTCGACGAGCAGCATCTTGCCCGGCTGCAGGCGCCACTTCTTGACGATGTCCTTCTCCGCGATCGGCAACACGCCCATCTCGGAGGCCATGATGATGCGGTCGTCGCGCGTCAGGAAATAGCGCGCGGGACGCAGGCCGTTGCGGTCGAGCGTGGCGCCGATCTGGCGGCCGTTGGTGAAGGCGAGCGCGGCCGGGCCGTCCCACGGCTCCATCAGCGCGGCGTTGTATTCGTAGAAGGCGCGCCGCTCCTCGTCCATCAGCGGATTACCGGCCCAGGCCTCGGGCACCATCATCATCATCGCGTGCGCGAGCGAGTAGCCACCCTGCGTCAGGAACTCGAGCGCGTTGTCGAAGCAGGCGGTGTCGGACTGGCCTTCATAGGAGATCGGCCACAGCTTCTCGATGTCCTTGCCGAACAGCGGCGAGGCGACGGAGGCCTGCCGCGCCGCCATCCAGTTGACGTTGCCGCGCAGCGTGTTGATCTCGCCGTTGTGCGCGATGTAGCGGTACGGATGCGCCAGCGACCAGGTCGGGAAGGTGTTGGTCGAGAAACGCTGGTGGATGAGCGCCAGCGCGGACTCGAAATCCGTGTCGTGCAGATCGGGATAATAGGTGCCGAGCTGGTCGGCGAGGAACATGCCTTTGTAAATCACCGTGCGGCAGGAGATCGAGACCGGGTAATAGCTGGCGACGCGCCGCTCGCGCTTCTTGTAGACGGCGTTCGAGATCGCCTTGCGCAGGATGTAGAGCTTGCGCTCGAACGCGTTCTCGTCGAGCTTCTTCTTGCCCTTGCCGATGAACACCTGCATGTGCTTCGGCTCGGTCGGTTTGACCGACTCGCCGAGCGTCGAATTGTCCGACGGCACGTCGCGCCAGCCGAGCAGCGTCAGGCCCTCGCGCGCGACCATCTCGACCCAGATATCGCGGATGATCTGCCGCCAAGTCGGTTCGGTCGGCAGGAACAGCTGGCCGATGGCGTATTCGCCGGGCGCGGGCAGGTCGAAGCCCGCTTCCTTGGCCTTCTTGAGAAAGAACTTGTGCGGGATCTGCACCAGGATGCCGGCACCGTCGCCCATGCGCGGATCGGCGCCGACCGCGCCGCGGTGCTCGAGGTTGCACAAGATGCGCAACCCGTCCTCGATCAATTGATGCGACTTGCGGCCCTTGATATCGGCGATGAAGCCGACGCCGCAGGAGTCTTTCTCCAATGCGGGATCGTAGAGACCCTGCGGCAGCGGCATGCCCGGGTCGAGCGTCGCCGTGCGCGAAAGTTTGGCGTCGCGAGCCGCGAGCTCGCGTTGAAGGAAACCTGCGCCAGTCTTTCGCTCAGTCATGTGGCCCTGCCTCGCCCGCGGAAGTCCGGCCGCCGGCGTACCCGTCTCGTCCGCGGCGCCTCGCTCCGCCACGTCAGAAGTGCACTCGTTCCCGAGAAGGGCGGCTGCCGGTCCGGCCGCGTGGGCCGGAGCGTGCCGCTCCCGTTTCGCGTTTCGCCGATCCCGCCTGCGCCCTGGAGGCCGGTATCGTGCCGACGCCATTAGGACAGCATTACTGTCCTAATGGACCATGCCAAATTTTGCCCTGCCGCACAAGGCCGGTCCACGCCGGAATCGCGGTTGGGCGTGGTTTTGTTGCGGCCGTGCATCGCTTGCCGGCAACAACAGGAACACGGGCATGCGCGGCGGCGCAATGGCGTTGCCCGCAGTGCCTCGCCAACGCGCGAGAGGGGTTAACCGTTTAATTGTGAATCGGGGAAATGCGCGTGTTCCGAGCCGCTTACCGCTAAAGTTTTCGGGAAAACGTCTCGGAGCGTTGCCATGAGCAACAAACGCGCCGCTGAGCAAGCGGTCTCCGGCGAAGTCGCGATGTCACGGCTCGCCGACCGGCTGGCGACCCTCGTGCCGCCAGCCCCACTGGAACTGTCGCGCATGCAGGCGGTGTCGATGCCGCGGCCTTCGGCCGCCGTCAGCACCGCGCTTTCCGCAAGCGCGGCGATCGCCGCCCGCGCCGCCGAGCGCGCGCGCCGCTCGCGCTCGGTCGTCGGCGTCACCGTCGACGGCTTCATCTCGGCCTGTTCGCTGCTGCCTTATGGGCTTGTGGCGCTGGCGCTGCGTCTCTTGATGGCGCGCATCTTCTTCCTCGACGGCCAGACGCGGCTCGACGGCACCCGCTGGTCGCTGCACGTGCCGGTCGAGAAGCTGACCGCGAGCCTGCCGTTCCGGCTGCCGCCCCTCGACTTCTCGCTGATCCTGCCTTGGCAGGTGAAGGCCGACACCATTGCCGACTTCGCCACGCAGTATCCGCCGATTCCGCTGCCGCCGGCGCTGGCCGCCTATGTCGTCAGCTACGCCGAGTTCGTGCTGCCGGTGTGCCTGGTGCTCGGCTTTGCCACGCGCTTTGCCTCGCTCGGGCTCTTGTTCATCACCGCGCTGATCGCGGTGTTCGTGGTGCCGAACACACTGGCCGGCGAGCCGGTGTTCTGGGCGTCGATCCTGCTCGTGCTGCTGTCGCTCGGCGGCGGCGCGCTGTCGATCGACAACATCATCCGTCTGATCGCGCGGCGGTAAGACAATGGGCAAGCGCACGGCGACCGTCCTGATCGCGACCGTGGTGGGCTTTGCCGCGCCGATCACGCTCTACGCCGCCGGCTCGCGCTACCTCGAGCCGACGACCGATGCCGACGCCATGCCCGGCTACGAGATCCTGACGCGCGTCCGCGCGCTGGCGCTCGACCCGATCGGCCAGCCGCTACGGCGCGGGCCCTATTACATCCTGCACGCCTATGACCGGCGCGGCATCGAGATGCGCGTCGTGGCGGACGCGCATTTCGGCGACATCATCTCGGTGACGCCGGCGAGCCTGGTGACGCCGCAGGGACCGGGCACGGTCGGCGGCGCGCGCATCATCCACGTGCCGGGACCGGGCGAGGAGAAGGCGAGCCTGGAACCGTCCGACGATCCGGACGCCGAGGAAGCCGCGCCCGAAGAGCCGGTGCGGCCGCCGCGTCCGGCGGTCAGGCCGCGCGCGCACAAAAAGCCCGACGCCAGGCATGAGCAGACCGTCCGCCGTCCCTTCACCAGCGCGCCGCCGCCGCCGGCCGAGCACCGCACCGTGCTCTCGGCGCCGCCGCCCGCGGCCGTCGACGGCCCGACACCGATCCGGCCGACGCCGCGTTTCGGCGAGGCACAGTCCGGCAGTTTCGCCGCGCCGATCCCGGCGATCGTGACGCCGCCGCCTCCGGCACCGCCGGCCGCGCCGCCTGCACCCGGGAACTGACCGCCCTCCACATCCCGCCCGGGCGTGCTATCTAACCGGGCATGCTCGATCCGGACCGCCCCGTAACGCCCGTGCTCGTGCGGATGCACGCGCGCGACAATGTCGCCATCGTCGGCAATGACGGCGGCCTGCCCGCCGGCACCGCACTGCCGGGCGGCGTCGTGCTGCGCGAGCGCGTGCCGCAGGCGCATAAGGTCGCGCTCGCCGACCTGCCCAAGGGCGCCGAGGTGATCCGCTACGGCGTGGTCATCGGCCGGGCGCTGAAGGACCTCTCCGCCGGAAGCTGGGTCAACGAGCGGCTGCTGGAGATGCCGGCGGCGCCTGGGCTCGGCGCGCTGCCGATGGCGACCGTGAAGGCCGAGATGCCGCCGCTCGACGGCTACACGTTCGAGGGCTTCGTCAACAGTGACGGCTCGGTCGGCACGCGCAACGTGCTCGCCATCTCGACGACGGTGCAATGCGTCGCCGGCGTGCTCGACGTCGCCATCGGCCGCATCCGCCGCGAGCTGTTGCCGCGCTACCCGAACGTCGACGGCGTCGTCGGCCTCGAGCACGTCTATGGCTGCGGCGTGGCGATCGAGGCCAAGGACGCGCCGATCCCGATCCGCACGCTGCGCCACATCGCGCAGAACCCGAATTTCGGCGGCGAGGTAATGGTGGTCGGCCTCGGCTGCGAGAAATTGCAGCCGGAGCGCCTGATGCCGCCGGGCACTGTCCCGGCGATGACGCAGGTAAGGCTTCAGGACGAGAAGCATGTCGGTTTCGGCTCGATGGTCGACGACATCGTCGCCACCGCCGACCAGCATTTGCAGCGGCTCAACGCGCGCAAGCGCGAAACCGTGCCCGCTTCCAAGCTCGTCGTCGGCACGCAATGCGGCGGCTCGGACGCATTCTCCGGCGTCACCGCCAATCCGGCGGTCGGCTTCTGCACGGATTTGCTGGTGCGTGCCGGCGCCACCGTGATGTTCAGCGAAGTCACCGAAGTGCGCGACGGCATCGACCAGCTGACCGCGCGCGCCGCGTCGCCCGTGGTGGCGCGAGAGCTGATCGAGCAGATGGCGTGGTACGACGCGTATCTGGCGCGCGGCGGCGCCGACCGCAGTGCCAACACGACGCCGGGCAACAAGGCCGGCGGGCTCTCCAACATCGTCGAGAAGGCGATGGGCTCGATCATCAAGAGCGGCACTGCGCCGATCGCCGGCGTGATCGCGCCGGGCGAGCG
>Ga0134125_10005304_pt1 | contig 14652 bp, 9 predicted proteins | sample KB31751_FD_96464 | JGI IMG/M metagenome (GOLD analysis project Ga0134125, IMG submission 96464) | Terrestrial soil microbial communities with excess Nitrogen fertilizer from Kellogg Biological Station, Michigan, USA - KB3-175-1 | ecosystem: Environmental > Terrestrial > Soil > Unclassified ... | reverse complement strand
TGTCGACGCCGATGTTGTAGTCCGGCTCGGAGAGATGGAAGTCCATCTGCAGCGTATCGAAAGGCGGCACAAACTCCGGCCGCAACCGCCCCTTCGCCTGCGCCATGATGAAGCTGTAGACCCGCGGCAGCGTCACCGTCTGGTACTGATCCCAGAACTGCTCGATGTCGGTCTCCACCCGCCGGTCGAGCAGCGTCCTGCCGCCGGCCACCAGCGTCACCCAGCCCGTGTCCACCTGCACCTGCTCGTAGGACGGCAGCACGCTGATATAGGGGCGCATCGCCGTGGTGACGGTGAAATCGCGCTCCAGCATCAGCTTCCCGGCGGCATCGTAGGCGCGGACGCGATAGGTGGGGTGGGGCGGCGGGTTGGGCGGATCGGCCATGGCGATGGCGGTGGCCGATTCCACCGGCGGCGCGGTGTCGATCATCCGCAGATGAACGTCGCTCAGCGGCAGCGAAAGCTGCTTCGCCAGCACCTCGTCCACCGGGTACAGCTCCTGCATCCACCGCGCCGGCGAGTACATGTCGCGCACCCCGGTGGCATCCACATCCTTGGCGGCCTCAATATCCAGCCGGGCCAGCTTGTCACCGTGGGCCTGCATGGCTGCCAGCGCCGGGGCCACCTCGTCGGTGAGCCAGCTGTAGCCTTGCTTGTAGGCGTCGAGCACGGTGACCGTGGTCTGGCCCGGCGCCGCACCGGCGTGGGCGAGGATATCGCGCAGCTCCGCCGTCAGCTTCTGCCGCTCCGCCGGCCCTTCACTCACCCGCGCCACCAGCGTCACCGGCTGCCCGGCAGCGAGCTTGCGCGCAGCCCCCCTCACGTCGTTGAGCAGCGTCGCCCCTTCCCACGGAATGTGTATGTCCTGGGTGAAGATCGGTTTGCCCGGATGGAACGGATACTCCGGGCTGCTGTAATGCAGGTCGGGGTTGGCCGCGCAGCATTGCGTCCCCGCCCGCAGGCTGGCCGAGCTCACCACCGGCGTGACGTGCAGACGCTGGGCGATGAGGCGCTGCAGAAAGCCGTCCATCTTCGGATCCACCAGGTCGGCGTACAGCTCGGCGTGCACGTTGCTCACCGGCGCGCTTCCCATCTCCTCCAGCCAGCGGTTGAGGAAGAACAACCCTGCCGCCGACTGTCCCACCCCCGAGTGCTGGGAGAAAAACTGGTGCAGATCGTAGCGGATGTCTTCCAGCGTCACATACTGCTTGCCCACGCGGTCCAGGTTGGGCAGGTGATCGGCGGCCCAGTCGAGGGCGGCCGCCGCGGCGGCATCATTGCCGCGCACCAGCAGCCCGGCATGGCTGCCGAAGCCGTTATCCACAATCTGCAACTCCCCCTCGCGGGATCCCAGCGGAGATCCCTCCACGCCGCTGGCCTCCTCATCGGCGGCCAATTTCTCACCCAGCGCCGCCGCGATCGCCGTCTCCCCGGCGGCCACCGGCTCCTCATTGATGCGCTTCAGGTTGGCGCTCTCCGCCGGCGACGCCACCGGCAGCGTGATCCCGGTGGACTCCAGCCCCATGCGCGCCGCCAGGTTGGCCATCGCCAATCCGGCCTCGCCGCCGGCGACATAAAGATGCGAGGCGAGCACGGCGGGCACCGGTACCGCCCCACTGGCGTTGAACAATCCGTGGTTCTCATAGAGCCGCGCCAGATCGAGCGCGTTTCCGCCCCCCGCGGCACCGGCCGGAGTGCCGCTGCCCGCCGCGCCTCCCCCTGCCGCGCTTCCGCCTGCCGCCCCTGCGCCCGCCGCGCCCGCTTCCGGCTTGGGCTGAAACGGCTTGGGATTGACCGCGCTGATCGCCTGCCCCCCCAGCACGAACAGCTCGTGCACGGCGGCCAGATGCCCGCCGGCAAAAGCCTTGGCCAACTCCGCGGCGGTGATCGGTCCCGCGGCGGTGAGATACGCCTTGGTGATGCCTGCCTTCCCCGCGGTGTAGTCGAGTCCCACCAGCGCCACCTTCGCCTCGGGCGCGACCGCGTTGACCGCGGCCACGATGGCGCTCAGCTTCTCACCGCCCTCGCCCACCGTCCATTGATAAGGGGCACGGGCCGAAAAGGCATCGGCGGCCGTGGTCAGACCGCGGTCATCGCCCACCACCAGCACATCCGGGTTCGGCGTGCCCGGTTCCAGCAGCGCCACCCGCCCATCCCCCGCCGGCAGACGGAAGGTCCAGCCGCGCACCGCTCCCGACTCCGCCGCCGGCGCCGAGCCCGCTCCGATGTAGATATGCGGTCCTTGCGCCGCCCTCGCATCCGTGGCCGGCACCACCAGCGGCGGCGTCATCCCCAGCGACAGGTGCGTCAGCCGCGCGGCGAAGTTGGCGGCGGCGGCGTTCTCCGCCTCTGACGGCTGCCCGGGCACCACCACGTGCCCCACGATGGCGTCGGCGTGCCCGTCGTGGTTGGTGTCCCGCAGCATCGCCGTCGGCGAGGTCTCAAAAATCCCCGTCAGGCTGGGACTCTGCGCCGCCACTCCCACCACCAGCCCCAGTACCATCACCGCGCCCACCGCCGCTCGCTTCGCCATCCCCGACCTCCTTGCGCTTCGGCAAGCAGTGTAGCTCTAAAATGGATGATCTCCATGCCCAAGACCTCAAGCCGCGTCGCGATAGATACCGGCGGGACATTCACCGATTGCGTCTGGATCGAAGCCGGCGAGCTGCGCGTGCGCAAACTGGCTTCCACCCCGCGCGACCCCGGCCAGGCGCTCCTCGACGCCGTCCCCCAAACCGGCCCCTCCGCCTCCGAGGTTCGCCACGGCACCACGGTGGGCACCAACGCCCTGCTGGAGCGCACCGGAGCCCGGGTGGCCTTCGTCACCACCGCCGGATTTGAAGACACCATCGTCATCGGCCGTCAGGCGCGTCCTCATCTGTATCGCTGGTCCAACCCGCCCCGGGTCGAGCTGGCGCCCGACGACATGCGCTTCGGCATCGCCGAGCGCACTTTGCCCGACGGCGGCATCCTGCTCGCGCCCACGGCCGCCGCCCTCGAGCAATTGGCGCGCGCCGTCGCCGCCGTCCAACCCCAGGCCATCGCCGTCTCCCTGCTGTTCAGTTTTGCCAACCCGGACAACGAGCGCGCCGTCGCCCGCGCTCTCGAACCGTTGGGCGTGCCCATCTCCCTCTCCCATCGCATCCTCCCCGAGTTCAGGGAGTACGAGCGCGGGTCCACCGTGCTGCTCAACGCCTACCTGGCCCCGAAAATGGGCAGCTATCTCAGCGGCCTCGAAGCCAGACTGCAGAGAGGACGCGGAAAGCGCCTGCACGTTATGCAGTCCTCCGGCGGCATCGCCTCCGCCGCCCTCGCGGCGCGCGAGCCGGTGCGCACCATCCTCTCCGGCCCGGCCGGGGGCGTGGTCGGCGCCTGGCAGGTGGCGCGCCAGGCGGGCTTCGACCGCATCCTCACCTTCGACATGGGCGGCACCTCCACCGATGTCGCCCTGGTGGACGGCCGCGGACCTCAAACCACCCGCGAGTCCCAAATCCTCGGCCTGCCGGTCGGCGTGCCCATGCTCGACATCCACACCGTCGGCGCAGGCGGCGGTTCCCTCGCCGGCTTCGACGACGGCGGCGCGCTCACCGTCGGCCCCGCCTCGGCCGGCGCCGACCCCGGCCCCATCTGCTATGGCCGCGGCACACTCCCCACCGTCACCGACGCCAATCTCATCCTCGGCCGTCTCGACCCCGCCGGCTTGCTGGGCGGCGGCTTCGCCCTCGACCCGGCCCGCACGCGCCTCTACTTCGCCCGCGCCAAAGCCCGCCTCCCCTCGGCCGAGGCCTTCGCCGATGGCATCTGCCGTCTGGCCGAAGCCACCATGGAAAAGGCGCTTCGGGTCATCTCGGTCGAACGCGGCTTCGATCCCCGCGAGTTCACCTTGGTCAGCTTCGGTGGTGCCGGGCCGCTCCACGCTTGCGCCTTGGCAGAAGGCTTGGAAATCCCTCGCGTCCTGGTCCCCCGGCTCCCCGGAGCTCTGTCGGCACTGGGAATCCTCTCCTCCGACCTTGTGAAAGACTACTCGCGCACTGTGATGGAGCCTGTGAAAGATAGGCTAGGGCCTCGCTTAACCCAGGCATTCCGCCAATTGGAGTCCGAGGGAAAGCGCGATATGGCCGCCGAAGGTCTGCGCGGCAAAATCCGGCGCAGTATGGATATTCGCTACAGTGGCCAAGGTTTTGAGCTTGAAGTTGATGCCGGAGCGGGCTTCGCCGAGAGCTTCCACGCTCTCCACCAGCAACGCTATGGCTACGCCGACCGTACTCGGCCCTTGGAGGTGGTCAACCTCCGGGTGAGAATGACCGCCCCGGCCGCGTCGCTGTCTTTCACGCGCCAGCGTTCACGTCCCGGAGACGGTCGTCAGGCGATTCAGGGACGCCGCCCCGTCTGGTACAGCGGCAAGCGCAGCTCGGCCACCGTCTACGATCGTGAGCGGTTACGGGCAGGCGACCGGTTCACCGGACCCGCGGTCGTCAACGAGTACAGCGCGACAACCTTCTTGCCACCGAAGTGGCGATTGCGAGTTGACAGTTTTCTCAACTTAATTTTGGAGCCTGGCATATGAAGGCCCACGACCCGATTGAGCTGGCCATCTTCAAGAGCGCCTTCCACGCCATCGCCCAGGAGATGGGAACGGCGCTGCGCCGCACCGCCTTCTCGCCCAACATCAAGGAGCGGCGCGACTACTCCAGCGCCATCTTCAACCCGCGCGGAGAAGTGGTGGCCATGGGGGATGACATGCCTGTGCATCTCGGCTCCATGCCCATGTCGGTGCGCGCCGCTCTCGATGCCCTCGACTTGGAGCCGGACGACATCGCCATCCTCAACGATCCCTACGATGGTGGCACCCACCTCCCCGACATCACCCTGGTCGTACCCGTGTTCGCCGGCCGCGGCCGGCCCTTCTACGCCGCCAACCGCGCCCATCACGCCGACGTGGGCGGCACCTACCCGGGTTCGATGGGCCTGTGCCGCGAAATCTATCAGGAAGGCGTACGCATTCCCCCGCTCAAGCTGGTGCGCCGGGGTGAGGTCCAGCACGATCTGCTAAGGCTGATCCTCAACAACATCCGTACCCCGCGCGAACGCGAGGGTGATTTGACGGCGCAGATCGGCGCTTGCCGCATCGGCGCCGGGCGGCTGCGGGACATGGTGGTGAATTACGGCCGCCCGCGGGTCGAGCGCAACATGGCGGCTCTGTGCGACCACTCCGAACGTCTGATGCGCGCCGAGCTGCGCAAGCTCCCGGCCGGCACCTTCACCGCCGAGGATTTCCTCGACAACGACGGCCTCAGCGACCGCCCCGTGCGCCTCCGGGTGGCGATCACCCTGGACCCCCGCCGCGCCCGCGCCCGCATAGACTTCACCGGCTCCGACCCGCAGGTCGAGGGCAGCGTCAACGCCGTGGCGGCGATCACCTGGTCGGCGGCCTTCTACGTCTTCCGCTGCCTGCTGCCGGAAGCCGCGGCTCCCACCGCCGGTCTGCTGCGCCCGCTGGAAATGGTCATTCCGCCCGGCACCATCGTGGATGCGCGCCCGCCGGCGGCGGTGGCGGGCGGCAACGTCGAGTGCTCGCAGCGCATTGTGGATGTCCTGCTGCGCGCCCTGGCCCAGGCCGCCCCCGATCGCATTCCGGCGGCCAGCCACGGCAGCATGAACAACCTCACCATCGGCGGCCAGTATCCGCCCGGCGATCCGCGCGCCGGCCAGTCATACGCCTATTACGAAACCTGCGGCGGCGGCATGGGCGCGGCGCCCGATGCCGACGGCCTGTCGGGCGTCCACACCCACATGAGCAACACCCTCAACACCCCGGTCGAGGCGCTCGAATATGCCTACCCCTTCCGCGTGCGCCAATACGCACTCCGCCGCGGCTCCGGCGGCCGCGGCCGGCACCGCGGCGGCGACGGCCTCGTCCGCGAGGTCGAGCTGCTCGCCCCTGCCCAGGTAACGCTGCTGTGCGAGCGCCGCAACTTCGCTCCCTACGGCCTCTCCGGCGGCGCCGACGGCGCACGCGGCCGCACCCTGCTCACCGCCTCGGACGCCACCCGCGAGCTGCCTTCCAAGGGCAACTTCTTCGTCCCCGCTGGCGCCGTCGTCCGCCTCGAATCCGCCGGCGGCGGGGGCTGGGGGGTGGCTCAAGTACCAGCGAACTCGAGCCGCAGGCGCAGGCCGTCCAAGTCTTCCGCGTAGTAGCCGGGCAGGGTGCGCTCCACCCGATATCCAAGCCGCGAGTAGAACGCCAGCGCACCGGCGTTGTTCACGGCAGCCTCCAGCAGCATGCCCCGTGCTCCCTGCCCGCGGTAGTGCTCCTCCGCCGCCCGCATCAGCTCTTCGCCCAGACCCTGCCGCCGGAAGTCGGCCTCCACATCCACGGTGATCACATGGCCGTAGCGGCCGCGCGGCTGGGTGAGGATGAACGCCGCCAGACGGCCCCCTTCCTCCGCGCCACGGTGGAAGCCCTGGGGGTGGCGGAGCGCGGCCGCGATCTCAGCCTGGGAGTATGCGATACCGGGCGGGAAGCAGCGCTGATCGAGGACGTGCAGCGCCGGCAGGTCGGCGAGGATGAGCGGACGCGACGGCACTGGATCTGGACGAATTGTACGCTAGGGCATGATGGCCCGCACCACACCGGCCGCCATGCGGCCGGCCAGGAAACCGGCCACCGCCGCCACGCTCATCGCCGCTTCCGGGTGGCGCTTCACGATGCGCTGCGGCGCCAGGTTGCGCGCCTCGCGCTTCACCCGCCCGCGCAGGGCTTCGGCGGTATTCACGAATGCGCCCCGCTTTTCGATCAAACGGCGGTTCAGTTCCGGCAGGGTTGCACTGAACATGGCTAACGACGCCTCCGAACCAGGCCGATGGTTACGCCCAAAATGAAGCCTCCGGCGGCGCTCAGCACCAGCAACGCCGCCAGATTGCGTCCCCGCCCCTCCGGCGTGCGGGCGGCGCGCAGCAGTTCCTGTATGCGTCTGGCCCGCACCCGCGCCCGCCGCCTCCATTGGCGCGCCTGAGTCTGCCAGCGATCCGTCGGCGAAGGTCGCAAAGGCAGCGGTATGGGCTCCTGGGTCACTGGCCGGTGTGATGCCACCGACCGCTAGGCCTGTTGCGCGTGAAAACGCCGCGCCGAGGTGAAAGCATAGTGGATGCCCGACACCACCGCCAGCAGCGTCACCGAAATCCAGCCCACCCGCTCCAGTACATGCGTGACCACGTTGGGCGCCCAGCTGTCAAACAACGTCACCGCTACCGTCGCCAGCTCTGCCGTGGTGGAGGCCTTCCCCCACCAGGTCGGCCGGAAGTCGTGGAACCCACTGCCGAAATACAGCACCGCTGCCGAGGTGAGGATGCAGGCATCGCGCACCAGCACCAGAATGGTCACTGGCCAGGGAATGGCGGCGATGATCGCCAGCGCAACAAACAGCGAGACCAGCAGCAGCTTGTCGGCCAGCGGATCGAGATACAGCCCCAGCGAGGAGCGCTGGTTGAAACGCCGCGCCACCCAGCCGTCAAAGCCGTCGCTGATCGCCGCCCCCACAAAGATGCCCAGCGCCCAGTCCGGCCGACGCAGCACCACCGCCGCCAGTATCAGCGGGATGGCCACCAGGCGCAGTTCGGTCAGGACATTGGCCGGGTAAAAGTACTCCGGCAGCGCGGGTTTAACCGGGGCGGTGGCCACGGCAACATTATCGCCGGGTTGAGGGCTACTGCTTGCCCGCTGGGGCGGCAGCCGCGGCCGTCGTCGGCTGGAGCTTTTCGAGCTCGGGCACATACCGGGCACGCAGCGCCTCGAACTGCGGCAGCAGTTGCTTGCCCACCGGGTCGGCCGGCGGCAGCTTCTTGCGCAGCAACTCGAAATTCTCAAAGTCGCCGTTGTGCTCGATGCGGAAATCAAGATGCGGCCCGGTGGCCAGCCCCGTCATCCCCACCAGACCGATCGTCTGCCCCTGGGCCACCCGCGCCCCCAGATGGACCAGAATGCGTGACAAGTGCAGGTATAGGGTGTGGTAGCCGCCCGAGTGCCGGATCTCCACCATATTGCCGTCCCCGCCGAAGCGTCCGGCCCGCACCACCACCCCCGACCCGATGCTCTGTACAGGGGTCCCGGTGGGCGCGGCAAAATCAATCCCCAGGTGGGGACGGTACTCCTTCAGGATGGGATGAAAGCGATGGCGGCTGAATCCGCTGCTGATGCGGGCGGCGAACTTCAGCGGCGAGCGCAAAAACTCACGTTTCATCGGGCGCCCGTCGGGCTGGTAGTAGGCCAGCATGCCGAGCTCGTCGTGAAACCGCAGCGCCTCGTAAGGATGACCGGCGTTGACGTATTCGGCCGCCACCACCTGTCCGTAGCCGGCGAACTTGCCGTTCAGGTAGCGCTTCTCGATCAATACCCGGAACACGTCACCCGACTGCGTGTCGGTGTAAAAATCCAGGTCCCAGCCGAAGATGTCCGCCAGGTCCACCGCCAGCTCGTCCTGCTCGCCGGCATCTTCCACCGCTTGAAATAACGACGACTGCACCTCGCCGCTCACCCCCGCCAGGCGGGTCTCGTAAGGGATGGTTTCGATCGCCGCTTTCCAGGTGGCGGCCGCCGCTGCCGCGCCCGCCTCCGGCTTCAGCCACAGCGTGTGGTTCTGATCAATCTGGTACCCGAACGCCTGCGGTGACCCGTCGGCGCCGCGTTCCAGCGTCAACTGGCGGCCGGCACGAATGTGGGCCAGGTTGTAGACCGGCCGGGCGGCGGTAATCCACTGCTGCACCAGGCCGCTGTCGAGGTGGAAAGGCGCCAGCGCGGCCACAAAGTTGCTGTGCGGCGGTACGGTGGCCGTCTCTTCCTTGGTGGCGGGTTGCTGCGGCGGGGCAGGGATCGACGCTGCGGCGGCGGTGGGCACGGTCAAGGAAGGCTTGGCTTTCCCGTGTGCACGCCAGCCCCAAAAGATCAGTCCGCCCGCCAGCACTACGAGCACGCCGACGAGGACGGAACGCCAGGGCTTATGTCCCATCTGGCCCCAAGTGTAACGGATGCCCGTCCCCCAGCGTCAGAACTTTCTTACCGGCGAGAGTGCAAATTCTGCTCAATGGTGAACCAGAGAAGCCGGAGGGCTAAATAGCCGATGCCCGTGGTCAGCGCCGCCGCGGCCGTGACCACGGCCAGCGCCAGAGAATCTTGCAGTAAAAGTGCGGAACTCACGTTCAATTTGTATGCAGATTGGATTCCACTCTGCAAGAGGGGGTGGCTTGGGAATCACCCCAAGGCTATAATGGGGAGCACTGAACCCACCTTTGGTTAGCGAATCCCGCATGAAGAACCGCCCCCCGATTTCTCTCCACCGCCCCATTGCGGGGTGGGCGGCGCTTCTGCTCGTCACGGCCCTCGCCGCCGCCGGCTGCAATACCTACTACATTCCGCCCCCGGAAGTGCAGGTCTACATGTCGAGCCAGTCGGTGAATGTGGTGGTTTCAATTCTGGACAACACCGGCACCCTGGTCCCTTCCAGCGTGCAGTTGAACGCTCAGGTACTGAACGCCACCGACCCCACCATCCTCTATGCCGTGGGCCAGGCGGGGAACTTTGTGGACGGCGGCAACGACACCCTGGGCACGGTCTCGACCGATGGCGTCTATACCGCCCCCACCCGCGTTCCCACGCCCAACCTGGTGGTGGTGCGGGCGGAATCGAAGCAGGACCCCACCAAAACCGCCACCATTACGCTGACCCTGCTCAATCCCACCGCGGTGGTCAGCACCGTCACCCCGACCCAGGTGACCGCCGGGCAAACGGTAAACCTCGACATTACCGGCATCGCCTTTGATCCCGATGCGGTGGTGAACATGAGCGGCGCCCAGTTGAGCAATCAAGCCTGGGTCAGCAGCAATGAGATCAAAGTAACCGCCCACATCCAACTGCCGGGGCTGCTGGGGGTGAGCGTGGTCAACCCCTTCCCCTTCGGCGCGCCCAACTCGATTCCGGTGCGCAGTCTGCCGACCAGCCCTGCCACTACAAGCACCATCGCCATCATGGTGGGACCGGCGGGCAAGGACGCCGGCGGCAATACGATCACGGCGGCCCAGGCCTACATCCCCCAGCCGGAGAGCCTGGCGGTGGTAAACCTGGACAGCGGCAAGCAGTACGCTTCCGTGGTCATGCCCACCGGATATGCGCCCACTCTCACCGCCGCCAACCCGGCGCAGAATGAAGTAATCGCCGCCGGCCGCAACAGCAACATCCTCCAGGTGGTCGAGCTGGCCTCCAACCCGCTGGGCGTGGCCCGCTCGCTGGCGGTGCCCGTCGCCACCTCCACCACCGTGGACGGTGCTGCGTGCACCGTCTGTTCGATGCTGGTGGACAGCACCCGCGATCTGGCCGTCCTCTCCACCGCCGCCGGGTACATGACCATCAATCTCCGCACCGGCGCGGCCTCGGCCCCGCTGGCGGCCCCGGCAGCGGCCGAGTTTGCTTACGATCCCATCGCGCAGCGCATCTTTGCCCCCTACGCCGCGGGCAGCGGAACCGGCCTGAACGTCATTGACCTGGTGCAGGGCTCCGTCACTCCGGTGCAGCTCACCAACGGCGCCCTGTTTGGCACGGCGCCCAGCGCCGCCGCCTTTGACCCGGTCAGCGGTCTGGCCTTCGTCGGCGATCTGAACTCGAGCACCTACCTGGCCATCAACCTGAACAACGCCAACTCACAGGGTGGATTCGTGCAGGCGCCGGCCTCGCAATTCACCATCACCAGCGGTTGCGCCGGCCCCTGGCGAAGCCTCGACATTGACCAGGTGGAGCACCTCGGCTGGATGGTGAACGTCGGCGGCAGTTGTGTGGCCGCCGCCGCTCTGCCCCCCGCCGCCATCTCCGGCGCGCCCGGACGCCCCACCCCCATCCGCTGGGCCATGTTGCCCAATGGTCCCGACGGCCTGTCGTGGCAGTCCACGCCGCTCGGCAGCACCCCGGCTCTCGCCGTCTACACCGGCAGAAATGGACGTGCCTATGGTTTGGCGGTGCGTAGCGACGGCGCCCTGCTCGCCAAAGTGGATCTCGACTACCTGCTCAACGCCAGTTCCATCCCCGGCGGCGCCGACAGCAATCAGGTGGATGCCACCCAGGTCCTGGTCAACGGCCAGACCATCTCCGCCGTCAGCTTCATCCTCCTGCACTAGCGCAAGTAGCGTTCGGAGGGCCTAAATCCTGGAAAGGGTGGTGCGCCCTGAGAGATTCGAACTCCCGGCCTTCTGGTTCGTAGCCAGACGCTCTATCCAGCTGAGCTAAGGGCGCGCGCGAGTGCTCCATATTAACATGCCGCGCCGGCCCCGCGCAGCCCGGCGGGACCCGCGCCAGTCCGGCTATTACGGCTTCTTGCGTTCCGCCCGCCGCTTGGCGGCCCACCCCGGCTTCGCCACCTGGCGGGCGCGGCCCAGCGCCAGAGCGTCGGCGGCGACCGCGTCGGTGATCACGCTGCCGGCGGCGATGTAGGCGCCATCGCCGATTTCGACCGGCGCCACCAGGGTCGAGTTGCTGCCGATGAACGCCTGCGCCCCGATCGTGGTCGGGTGCTTGTTCACCCCGTCGTAGTTGCAGGTAATCGTGCCGGCCCCGATATTGGCCCCCGCTCCCACCGTGGCATCGCCCAGATAGGCGAGGTGGTTGGCCTTGCTGCCGCTGCCGATGCGCGACTTTTTGACCTCGACGAAGTTGCCAATGTGCGCGGCGGCGCCGATCTCGGCGCCTTCCCGCAGACGCGCGAAGGGCCCAATGACGGCGCCGTCGGCCACCACGGCGTTCTCCACCACCGAGTGGGCGCGGATGCGGCAGCCCTCGCCGATGCGTGTCGCCCCCAGCAGATGCACCCCGGATTCCAGCGTGGTGTCGGCGCCGACCGTGACCTCGGGATCAATCACCACCGTGTCCGGCAGTTCGATGCTCACCCCGGCGTGCAGCAGCTCGTCGGCCTTGCGGCGCCGCAGGAACTGATCCAACTGCGCCAGCTCGAAGCGGTCATTCACCCCCAGACACTCGCGCTCGTCGGCCAGCGCCAGCGCCTCCACCGCCTTCCCCCGCCGGGCCAGAATGGCCACCGTGTCGGTGAGGTAATACTCCTTGTGGGGGTTGTCGGTGCCCAACTGGCTCAGCGCCAGCGCCAGCGCCTGCGTCTCGAAGCAATAGAACCCGGCGTTAAGCTCACGGATCAACCGCTGCTGCGGGGTGGCCACCCGCTCTTCCACAATGCCCATCACGCACTCCGGCCGGCGCGGATCGCGCACGATGCGTCCGTAGGCGCGCGGCGTGGAGGGCGTGGCGGTGGCCAGCACCCCGGCACAGCCGCGGGACTGCTGTTGCGCGGCCAGCCCGGTCAGGGTCGCCGCCGACAGCAGCGGCATATCGCCGTGCACCACCAGCACCCGGGCATACGGCCGCCACCAGGCTGCGGCGGACTGCACCGCGTGTCCGGTGCCCAGTTGTGGCTCCTGCACCACCAGCGTCACCGCCCCGGCGCCGGCGGCGGCCAGCGCCGCCTGGATGGTGTCTTTCCCGTAGCCGACCACCACGGCGATGTCGGCGGCCGGTATCCCCGCCGCCGCGGCGGCGGCCAGCACGTGGCCCAGCAGGCTGCGGCCCCCGGCGCGGTGCAGCACCTTGGGCAGCTGCGAACGCATGCGCGTCCCCTTGCCCGCGGCCAGTATCAACAGCCCGGTGCGGTCGTGGCCGGTGGCGCCCATGTCAGTTGCCGGATTCCGGATACAGGACTTCGGTGAAGCGCGGATCCTCGGCCAGGGCTTCAAAATCGTGATCCTGGCGGGCCAGCATGCGGCAGTGGGGATCGGCGGCGATGGCTTCCTGCAGGTGGTGCAGCGCCGCCTCCGGGTCGCGCGTCTGCGCCCGCAGGCAGGCCAGGGCGTAGGAAAGATCTGCGGTCTTGTGGCCCTGCTTGATGGCCTTGTTCAGCAGCTCCTCCGCATCGGCGAACTGCGCCGCGTTCAACTTGACTAGCGCCGCCTGGTAGAACTCGTCCGCGCTCTGCGGCGTGGCCGCCCCGTCCAGACGTTGATTGCAGGCCCGCAGATGCACGCCGGCGCGCTCTGCCAGTTCCCGATACTGGCTCTCACACACCTTTTCCAAAAGTGGCTTGGCGCGCTCAAATTTCTGTTGGCCGTAGAGTTTCATGCCGGCCGCGTACTGCTCCAGGACGGACTGATAGTTGGGATCGGTCGAACGTGCGACTCCTGTGCTCATGCTCAGTATTAGGCGGCAATCCGGAAGTCGCGTCAAGTCGTTGAGCCAGTGGACACCCGGGGCAACGCCGGTCCAAAATAGGCACGGGTGCCCGGCTTGTGCTAGATCAAATTCCAACTCTGCTGGAGAAGCTGGTCCTGGGGCGCAACATCGCCCGCCGCGCCGCCCTCGCCGCCCGCGTGCCGCGCGGCGTGCTGCAACGGGTGCAGGCGGCGGAGTTTCAAACCACCCTGGCGCGGGTGGCGCAGCACAGCCGCTTCTACCAGCGCCAGTTCGCCGCCCGCGGCATGGACCCGCGCAAAATCAAACATCCCCGCGATCTGGGCGACTTTTACACCACCGCTCAGGATCTGCGCGAGCAGCCGGTCGAGGATTTCCTTTGCGCCCGCCCCCAGGCGGGCTTCGAAACCACCGGCACCACGGCACGCAACAAGCGCGTCTACTTCTCCAACGAAGAGGTGCACGACATCGGCTTCGAGGGCGCGGTTGGGCTGTGGAACCTGGGCATGCGTCCCGAGGATCGCGCCGTGGATGCCTTCGACTACGCCTTCTGGAACGCCGGCATCACGCTCATGCACTCGCTCAACGCCATGGGCTGCTTCCACGTCATCGCCAGCAAACTGGCGCCGGAGGAGTTCTACCGCCGCATCAAGGAATACGACTTCAACGTGATGATCGTGGACACCGCCTGGCTGGTCAGCCTGACCGAGATCGCCGCCCGCGAAGGTGCCTGGCCGCTGAAGTTCATCCTCTCCGGCAGCGAAAACATGAGCGAGAGCACCCGCGCCTGGATTGAGCGGGTGTGGAGCTGCAAAGTCTACCAGGCCTACGGACAGACGGAGACGCTGGGGGCCACCGCGATCGAATGCCCGGCGCAGAAGGGCTACCACCTCAACGAGGCCAACTTCCTCTTCGAGATTCGCGACCCCGGCCCCGACGGCTTCGGCGAGCTGGTCTTCACCACCCTCACCCGCAAGGTGATGCCGCTCATCCGCTACCGCTCCAATGACATCACCCGCTTTCTCGATGAACCCTGCACCTGCAGCCTGCGCTCGCTCCGCCGTATCGACAAAATTCAGGGCCGGGGGGACGAAATCGTCTCCTGCGGCATGGGCATGATCAGCCCCTGGATCTTTGAAACCTGGCTCGGCGGCCACGACGCCCTGGCCGAGGACTGGCAGGTGGCGGTGACCCAGCCGGGTGCCCGCGACGTGATCGAGGCGCGCGTCGAGTTGAAGCCCGGCAGCGTGGCGCCATCCGACCTGACAGCCGACCTGCTGCGCAGCTTCGCCGCCACTTTCCCCTATTACGAAAAGAACCGCGCCATGGGACTGTTTGACCTGCAGGTACAGATCCTGCCGCGCGGCACCCTCCGCCAGCGCCTGGGCACCGGCGCCCGCGCCAAACTCCGCCGCGTGGTG
>Ga0134125_10005303_pt1 | contig 14652 bp, 13 predicted proteins | sample KB31751_FD_96464 | JGI IMG/M metagenome (GOLD analysis project Ga0134125, IMG submission 96464) | Terrestrial soil microbial communities with excess Nitrogen fertilizer from Kellogg Biological Station, Michigan, USA - KB3-175-1 | ecosystem: Environmental > Terrestrial > Soil > Unclassified ... | reverse complement strand
TGTCAAGAAAGCCCTATTTCGACATCTGCGGCAGGGCGAAGGCCGGCGGCTCCGAGCGCTGGTGCCGGAAGAGCCAAATGACCAGCAGGGCCAGCGTCGCCGCCGCCGTGTCCAGCATCACGTCATGCACCGAGGGCCCGCGCGTGGGGACGAACGTCTGGTGGTACTCGTCCGAGGCGGCGTAAGCGGCGCAGAACAGCAGGGCGCGAACCGCCGCCGGCGGGTCAAAGTACTTTCGCCCCAGCGCGAACCCCCGATAGGTCAGCGTGCCTAGCAGGTAGTACACCACCACATGGGCAAACTTGCGGAATGGCTCGTCCAAAACGTGCCGCAGGTGGGCCGTGTTCATCCCCGCCAGCGAAAGCAGCCACGCCAGCAGGGAATCGCTATGCTGGCCGGAGCTCGAGTCCTGCGAGAACAGGAAGATCGCCACGCACATCGCGATGACGGGCAGCCAGGCTTTGAGGAAGCGCGTGAACATGCGGGGCCGGAAGACCAACAGGCTCTCTGTCTCTATTGTAACGGGCGCCATGCACCCCTGCGGGCGCCGGCAATCGCCCATTAGGATGGTGAAGATCCTGCTCAGGATGCATGCTGGCTCATCGGAATCAGTCTCCCGATGCGCCGCACCGCCGCCCCGGCGCCGCGCAGCTTCTCCTCCAGCCGCTCGTAGCCCCGGTCCAGGTGGTAAATCCGGTCAATGATGGTCTCGCCCTCGGCCGCCAACGCGGCAATCACCAGCGAGGCGCTGGCGCGCAGGTCGCTCGCCAGCACCGCCGCCCCCGCCAGCGGCGACCGGCCCCGCACCACCGCCCGGTTGCCCTCGATCCGGATGCTGGCCCCCATTCGGTTCAACTCCAGCGCATGCATGAACCGATTCTCGAAGATCGTCTCCGTAACCACCGAAGTCCCGTCGGCTTGCGTCATCAGCGCCATGTACTGTGCCTGGAGATCGGTGGCAAAGCCGGGATGCTCCGCCGTGGTGATGTCCGCCGCCCGCAAACCGCTGGTGGCCGCCACCCGCAGCGTGTCGGCGCCGGCGGTGATCCGCCCCCCGACCTCTTCCAGACGCTCCAGCAGCGCGCCGATGTGCTCCGGCTGGCAGTGCGTGAGCTCGACCTCGCCCCCGGTAATCATGGCCGCCATCAGAAACGTTCCCGTCTCGATCCGGTCGGCGATGATCGCGTGGGTGGCGCCGCCCAACTGGTCCACCCCTTGAATCTGGATCGTCGGCGTTCCCGCCCCCTCGATCCGCGCCCCCATCTTGGTCAACAGCGTGGCGAGGTCCACCACCTCCGGCTCACACGCGCAGTTGCGCAGTACGGTCTCGCCCTTGGCCAGCACCGCCGCCATCAGCACGTCCTCGGTGCCCGTTACCGTGATGCGGTCGAAGGTGTAGCTATTGCCCTGCAAGCGGGAGGCGTTGGCCACCACGTAGCCGTGCTCCTGCGTCAGCGTCGCTCCCAGCCGCTCCAACCCCTTCAGGTGCAGATCAATCGGGCGCGCTCCGATGGCGCACCCGCCCGGCAGCGATACCCGCGCCGTCCCGGTGCGCGCCAGCAGCGGCCCCAGCACCAGCGTCGAGGCCCGCATCGTCTTGACCAACTCGTAATCGGCTTGCGGATGCGATAGCGTGCGCGCGGTCAGCGTAATGCGGTGGTGCCCGCCGGCGCCCTCGCTCATCACCCCCATCGCCTCCAGCAATTTGCGCGTGGTCTGGATGTCGCGCACATCGGGGATATTTTTCAGCGCCACCGGTTCGGCCGTGAGCAGGCAAGCCGCCATGGCCGGCAGCGCCGCGTTCTTCGCGCCGCTGATGCGAATGCTTCCGCGCAGCGGTTCACCCCCGCGGACGACAAGTTTATCCATTTGCGTTAGTTTACCCGGGACCCGCCGGCAAACGTCGCCAATAACTCGCCGCCAGGCGACCAAATCGAGATGTCGGCGTCAGCCCCTACAGCGAGGCTCCCCTTCCGCTCCAATCCCGCCACCCGCGCCGGGTTCTCGCTCGCCAGCCGCACCGCGGCATCGAGCGCCAGCCCCCCGGACTCCCGCGCATTCCGCACCGCCCGGTCCAGCGTCAGCACACTCCCCGCCAGCACCCCGCCCGCGGTGCAGCATCCCCCCGAAACCCGAACCTCGATACCTCCCAGCTTATACACTCCGTCGCCGCATCCCGTGGCGCTGATGGCGTCGCTCACCAGTACCGCCCGCTCCGGACCCTTCAGCCGCAGGAACATCCCTACCATCCGCGGGTCCACGTGAACCCCGTCGGCGATGATTTCGGCCGACAATGCCGGGTTGTTCAGCGCCTCGCCCAGCAGTCCCGGCTCGCGGTGGTGCAGCGGCGGCATCGCGTTGAAGCAGTGGGTCACATGCCGCGCCCCGGCGGCGATCCCTTCCCGCGCCTGCGCCGCGCTCGCATCGCTGTGCCCCAAGCTCACCACGATGCCCCGCGCGGCCGCCGCGCGGATGAACTCCAGCGCGCCCTCCAGCTCCGGCGCCATCGTGATCATGCGGATCCGGCCCTGAGCGCGCTGCCACAGCTCCTCCAGCCGCTCCACCCTGGGGGCCAGCAAATCCGCCTCCCGATGCACGCCCCGCCGCCGCGAGCTCAGAAATGGCCCCTCGAGATGCAGCTCCAGTCCGGCGTTCGCCAGCCGTTCCACCGCCGCCAGCGTTTCGGCCCAGGGCGCCGAAACCGTCGTCGCCAGGAACGTAGTCACCCCGTGGCGCGCCAAGTGCTCCCGGACGCGCCGCAACCCCGCGGCGTCGGCGCTCATGAAGTCCTCCCCCGCGCCGCCATGAACGTGCAGGTCCACCAGCCCGGGCGCGACGAGCGCCTCGCCGAAGTCCTCGACGCGCGCGTTCTTCGGCAGCTCCGCGTGCGTCCGCGGCGTCACCGCCGTGATCGCGCCATCCTCGATCCGCACCGCGGCCGGTTCGCCCGCAATAAGCCCCAGCACGTATTGGCTCACAATGCCGCCTCGTCCCGCGCCATTTCGAGCGCCCGTGCCACATTGCCTCCCGCCCGCCGCAGCAGCCGCCGCGCCCGAGCCCGGTCTCCCAGGGTCTCGGCCACCATCCGCAGCGCCCGCTCCCGCAGCTTGGCGTTGCTGGCCCGCACATGCACCATCCGGTTGCCCTCCACCCGCCCCATCCGCACCATCAGCCCGGTGGACAGCAGATTGAGCACCATCTTCTGCGCCGAGCCCGCCTTCATCCGCGTGGACCCGGCCACAGCCTCCGGTCCCGTGATCGGCTCGATCGCCAGGTTGGCGGCCGCCGCCAGCGGCGAGCCCGGCGTGCAAGCCACCGCCACGGTCATGCAGCCCTGCTCCCGGGCGTATTCCACTCCCGCAATGGTATACGGCGTCCGCCCGCTTGCCGCGATCCCCACCACCACATCCAGCGGCGTCAGCCGCAGCTTTTTCAGATCCGCCCGCGCCGCCGCCGGACGGTCCTCCGCCCCCTCCACCGAGCGCCGCAGCGCCCGCTCGCCCCCGGCGATCACCCCGACCACGCGGCTGGCCGGCAGGCCGAAGGTCGGCGGGCACTCCGCCGCATCCAGCACCCCCAGCCGGCCGCTGGTCCCCGCGCCGATGTAGATCAGCCGCCCGCCCGCCTCAAACAGCGGCACCATCCGCTCCAGCGCCCCGGCGATCGCGGGCGCCGCCTTGCGCACCGCCGGCGCCACCGCCGCGTCCTCGCGCTGCATGGCCAGCACCATCGCGCGCGTCGAGAGCGTGCTCAGCCGCGACGTGCGCGGGTTGGGCTGTTCGGTGGTGGGTTGTTCCAGTGCCGCGGCGTGGACTCTACGGTGTTTCAGGTTTGACACCCTCCGGCTCTTCCGTCTATAACACAGAAGCGAGCTACTCTGCTGGCGCGCCCCACTTGCATGCCTTCCCTCCGCCGCTGTTCTCCGCTGTTCGTGCTCGCCGCGCTCGCCGTTTCCGGGCTTGCCGTGCCGCCCCCGGCCCTCAACTGGTCGAAACTCGACGCCATCGTCAACCGCTCCATCGCCGCCGGCGAGATCCCCGGCGCGGTCGTGCTCATCGGCCACAACGACAAGATCGTCTACCGCAAGGCCTTCGGCGATCGCGCCGTCCTCCCCCGGCGCGAGAAGATGACCACCGACACCATCTTCGACTGTGCCTCCCTCACCAAGGTCATCGCCACCGCCCCCGCGGTGGTGCAGTTGCTCGAGCAGGGACGTTTCCGCCTCAACGACCCGGTCGCCAAGTACCTTCCCGGCTTCGGTGAGGATGGCAAGGACCAGGTGACGATTCGCGAACTGCTCACCCACTTTTCCGGGCTCCCGCCCGATATCCCCCAGCACCCCTCCTGGTTCGGCTACAACATGGGGGTCGAGAAGGCCTTCACCACCAAGCTGGTCTATCCGCCCGGCTCCCACTTCGAGTACAGCGACATCAACTTCGTCGTGCTGGCGGAGCTGGTCCGCCACCTCACCGGCGAGCGCATTGACCAGTACGCCCTCACCCACCTCTGGCAGCCGCTCGGGATGTCGCACACGCGCTTCCTGCCGCCCGCCAGTTGGCGCCCCAAAATCGCTCCCACCGAGCGCGACGACCACGGACACTTCGAGCGCGGCGTGGTCAACGATCCCACCGCCGAGTCCATGGAGGGCGTGGCTGGCGATGCCGGCATGTTCAGCAACGCCGACGACCTCGCCAAGTTCGCCCAGATGATGCTCAACGGCGGCCGCGGCGACAACGGCACGCGCGTGCTCACCTCGCTCAGCGTCGAGAAGATGACCTCGCCCCAAACCCCGTACAACATCCCCGACGTGCGCGGCCTGGGCTGGGACATCGACACCCCCTTCTCCAGCAACCGCGGCGGCTTCCTCCCGGTCGGCTCCTACGGCCACACCGGCTTCACCGGCACCTCGGTCTGGATCGACCCCAGCTCCAACACCTACATCATCATCCTCGCCAACGACATCCATCCCAAGCAGCGTCCCCCGCTGCGCTCCATCCTGGCCATGCGCTCCGAGGTGGCCACCACCACCGCCGCCATCCTCAGCCTCGACAACCCCACCGAGTGGGGCAAGGTCGAGAGCGGCCTCGAGCGCATCACCGGCTACAACGACGCCAGCGCCGGCGGCCGCCGCACCCTCTACCGCAACGGCGAGGTCGAAACCGGGCTCGACGTTGCCGTCACCCGCGGCTTTGACCTCATGCGTGGCAAACGCGTCGGCCTCATCACCAACCCCACCGGCCTCGACCGTGCGGGGAAACGCAATCTGGACGATATGATCGCCGCCGGCGTCAACGTCACCGCCGGCTTCAGCCCCGAGCACGGATGGCTCGGCGACCTCGACCAGGCGGTGGGCGACAGCCGCGACGCCAAGACCGGCATCCCCGTCTTCAGCGCCTACGGCAGCGGCGATGCCGCCCGCTCTCTCCCCGAGGACGGTCTCCGCCTGGTGGACATGCTGGTCTACGATATCCAGGACCTGGGCGTCCGGTTCTACACCTACGAGACCACGCTGGCCTACACCCTCCAGACCGCCAAGCGGCACAACTTGCCGGTGATCGTGCTCGACCGCCCCGCGCCGCTGGACGGCATCCACGTGCAGGGCCCCATCCTCGCGGAGCGGGAAAAGAGCTTCGTCGGCTACTACCCCGGCATGCCGGTGCGCAATGGCATGACCGCGGGCGAGCTCGCCCGCTTGTTTAACCACACCATCGGTGCCGACCTGATCGTGGTCCCCATGCGCGGATGGTCCCGCGGCGACTTCTACGACGAGACCGGCCTGCCCTGGACCGACCCCTCGCCCAACATGCGCAACCTCACCGAGGCGGTGCTCTACCCCGGCGTGGCCCTGATCGAGGCCACCAACGTCAGCGTCGGCCGCGGCACCGATACGCCCTTCGAGCTGCTGGGCGCGCCCTGGATGAACGGCATCCAGCTCGCCGCCGAGCTCAACGCCCGCCGCATCCCCGGCGTGCGCTTCATGCCCATCACCTTCACCCCCAAGAGCGCCACTTACGCCAACCGCCTCTGCCAGGGGGTATCGCTCATCGTCACCGACCGCGAAAACCTGGACGCGCCGGAAATGGGGGTGGAGATCGCCTCCGCCCTGGCCCGGCTCTATCCCCAGGATTGGAACAGCACCGGCATGCACCAGCTCGCCGGCAGCCAGGGCCTGGTGGACGCCATCCGCTCCGGCGAGGACCCGCGCCGCATCGCCGCCGACTGGCGCCCCGGCGACCTCGGCTTCGAGGAGTTGCGCCAGCCCTTCCTGCTCTACCACTGATCGCTATGTCCCCAATAACCCGGCGGAAGAACTTCCTCCACCAGCACTCGCTCAGCCTCGGGGCGGGATCGGTGCTCACCCTCTGGTTTGTGCTGTACGTCGTCTCCGACCCCAACACGCACTGGGGCTCGTTCTTCGGCAACGCCATCGCCGACTGGAGCGGCGTGGTGGTCATGGTGATGGCGACCAAGTTCTTTTACGAGCGCGGCTCGTCGGAGAGCCGCCGCCCCCCCGACAAGCTCGAGGACACCTGGCTCACCCGCCTCTTCCGCGACCACTCCCTGACGCTATTCCTGGCCGTCACCCTGCTCGGCTGGATCGCCCTGTACCAGCACTCCGGCGTCAACAGCAAATGGGGCCAGGTCGTCGGCAACGTCGTCTCCGAGTGGGTGCAGAGCATCGGCATGGTGTTATTGACGAAGCGGTTTATCGAACGGCACTCGAAGGAGAGCGCGTAAGTCGAACCAGCCGGAGCCGAGCTATAGCGGCATATAGTTCGCGGGGGTCGCGCCGTTTGCACTGTGGGCAAAGTCGGCGCGAAGGGCTGCGAAACTCCGAAGGGCGGCCCGCCCCCGGTAAGCAATGCAGGCACGGCCCCCGCGAGCGCAGCCCGGCATGGGGCTCCGGGGCCCCCATGCCGGGGCGAGCCACGTCGAAGGTGGGCGCCGGCGCCGCTATGCGCGGCTTGGGGTGGCAACGGGAGCGACCCGGGCCAGAAGTGGCGTGCCACGTTACCGGGAGGCACGTGGCGCCGCTCTCTGCGCCTCCATCTCGCGCAAACTCCGCTCGAGTTGGCGTACCAGGCCGCTGGCCTCCAGGCCCAGGGCATCAATCTGGCGGCTGAGGTCGGCTGCGTGGGCGCGCGTATCGGCGGTGGCGGTTTGCACTTCGGCGTCGATCGCGGCTTGCACGCCGTCCTTGCCGGGAGAAAGCTGATCCGCCCGTTGCCGCAGCGCCCGCGCCTGGAAGGCGAGGTCAGCCTGTCGCTGCTCTGAAGAAGGGCCAGCGGAGCTGCCGCTCTTGGCGGCGAGCACGTCGGCCTGCCGGTAAAGCATCTGGGCTTGGAACGACCGCTGCGCTGCCTCAGCCCGCATCGTGCCCGATTCTGCGCGGATCTGTGCCCGCGCCGCGTTCAACAGCCGCTGCAGGTAAACCTGCTTGGCGTTGTTGGCGTCGATGGCGGCGAAGGCGTCGCGGACACGCGCCGCGTCCGCACCGTTGCGGCGCTCCAGCCGTCCGTGGTCGCGGAAAATGGCCTGGTCGCCGGTTACCTCGACCGAGAAGGGTGCCTCCGCGGCTTCGGAGGGTAGCGTGCAGTCGTTGCCGACCGCGACGTAGGCCCAAGCGTCGTAAGTCGTGAACGAACAGGCCGGCGCTACCTGCTCCGCGCCGCGGGTGTCCAGCGTCGTCTTCGGCTCCACCACCAGGGCGTACTCGAAGCCGCTGCCGGCCGGTGGAACCTCGGCTGCCCTCGCGGCCACCGGGTGCGCGGCGGAATGTACGGCGGCAGCATGGGTCGGTGACGTGCCGTTGAGGTCTGGGGATGCGGGGTGCGGGGGCCGGCGGGCCAGTGTTGGTTGGGCTACTGCGACCAGGATCGTCGCCGGAATGAGGGTTGCGGTCAGTGCGGAGATCCATGTTTTCGCGTTCGGCATTGTGTCCTCCTTGCTCCACTGCAAAATCTGTTCCACCCGTTTCTCGGCGCCCCTCGCGGAGGCCATGGCGACGCCATAGCGCCGCGTCCGTCCGCCGCCGCCAAGGCGGCGAACGAACCCGACCAGCAGTTCGGCGTATCCGGCGGCATCGATGCCGGTGCGCAGCGCGTCCTCGTCGCTGGCGCGTTCCGCCAGCGCGCCCAGGTGACGCGGTAACCACCAGCCCAACGGGCTGAACCAGAACAGCGCCCGATGCAGGTACGCCAGCCGCAGATAAACAGCATCCCGCCGGGAGATGTGGCTCTGCTCGTGAGCCGCCACCGCCGCGCGCTGGGCGGCGTCCCAACTCGGCCAGTCGGACGGGACCAGAATGGCCGGCCGCATGACGCCGACCGTGACCGGCACCCGAACCTCATCCGATTCAAGGATTCGCGCAGTGCCGGTTGGCCATTTCGACACGCGGGGGTCGCGCCGTTTGCACTGAGGGCAAAGTCGGCGCGAAGGGTTGCGAAATTCCGCAGGGCGGCCCGCCCCCCGTAAGCAATGCAGGCACGGCCCCCTCGAGCGCAGCCCCGGCATGGGGCTCCGGGGTCCCCATGCCGGGGCGAGCAGAAGCGGGGCGCGCGGCGCAGGCGCGCTGGGGCCCGCGCCCATGAAAAAGTCTTCGATCGGCCGGGCGCGGCCCATGAGCCGCCCGGCAAGCACCATGCCGGTGCCCAAGCGAATCAATAGCGCGAGCGCAACCAGGGCATAGACGGCGAGACCGGCGTCGGCCCAACCCGGCGCGTTCCGGCTCGGCAGCGCTGTTTCCAGCGGCGGCGGTGGGGCGGCAGGGAGCGCCGGCGGCAAGTTGGCCAGCGTGGCCGGCCGTGGTGGGGTGAATGGCGCAGCCGCATGGGGGCTCGCGCCCATCGGCGCAGCGTCGGGACGGGGCTCGCGGGGTCCCGGTGCCGGCGCGAGCACAAGCGGGACGTGCGGCCCAGCCGCGCTGGGGCCCGCACCCATCGATCGTGCCGTTGCCGGCAAAATCCGTAGCGTCGGACTCCAGCCGGGCAAAACCGCCATCAACAGAGGCATGGCGAGGCAAAGCGCCAGCACCGCCTTCCAGAGATGGAGCCGGACGTGCGGGCGCGGCCGGCGCAATACCGCCAGCCCGCATCCCGCGAGCAACGCCAACAGCAGATTGCGCCCGGCCGTCGCCGCGAGGAAAGCCAAGGCGTTCACCGCCGCGCCGCCTTTCGCTTGGCGATCTTCTTGGCGAGACGGTCCAGCTGCGCCGGGCTGAATACCGCGTTTTCCACCATGCCCACCACCAGTTGCTCGGCGGAGCCGTCGCAAAAGCGGTCGATCACCTGCTTGACGGCCCGCATCACCACACTGTCGCGCGCCTGCGTGGCGCGGTACAGATAAGTTCGGCCCTCGACCGCGTGGATGACGAAGCCCTTCGCCTCCAGCCGGTTGAAGATGGTCCGCACCGTCGACTCGCGCAGCGGCCGGACGGGGTGGAGGGCATCGCGGCAGGTGGCGGAGGAGATCGGCCCCCGCCTCCAGACCTGTTCCATTACCTGCTGCTCCAGTTCGCTCAGCGCTTGCGTTCGTCGGGCCATCAGAGCCTCACCGTGTAGCACTACAACATGTAGCGGTAGCGTTTGTCAAGCGCCTTGTGGCCCATTGGCCGAAGCGTGGAGGGTGTGATCCCTAACGTCTGGAGTGCATACTTTCGCGGTGAACGAAGATGACCCGATAGCCAAACCAGGGGACTTCGCCCCGGAGCGGCGGAGGCTTCATCTCGCGGGGGTCGCGCCGTTTGCACTGCGGGCAAAGTCGGCGCGAATGGCCGCGAAATTCCGCAGGGCGGCCCGCCCCCGGCAAGCAAGGCAGGCGCGGTCCCCGCGAGCGCAGCACCGGCATGGGGCTCCGGGGTCCCCATGCCGGTGCGAGCAGAAGCGGGGCGCGCGGCGCAGCCGCGCTGGGGCCCGCGCCCATCAAAAGGAAATTGTTCACCGCAAGATCCCGGCCGCGCAGCCGGCAGTTCGCCTAGCCGCGCAGCCGCGCGACAACTGTGTCCACCTGGGCCTCGAGTGATGGTAAATCGCCGTTGTTTTCGATAACGCAATCCGCCCGAGAGCGCTTTTTCTCGTCCGGCCACTGCCGCGCCATTACGGCATGCGCCCGTTCCAGCGAGGCTCCGGTGCGCGCCGCAAACCGCCGTGCCCGCTCCGCTTCGTCCGCGACCACGAGGATCACGGCGTCGTAATGCCGCTCCAGCCCGGACTCGATTACTAGCGCCGCTTCGGCCGCGGCCATCGCCGCGCCCCTTGCCTCCAATGCCTCGAAGCGCGTCTCGATCTCGCGCCGAATCAGCGGATGCAGGATCCGGTTCAACGCCGCCAGTCTCCCCTCCGCGCCCGGCGCGAACACGATATCGCCCAGCCGTCGCGGCGAGATCGCCCCGGCCTCGTTGACGATCCCCGCGCCGAACTCGGCCACCAGCGCCGGCCGCGCCTCGCCCTGGGTCAGCGCCCGCGCCACCTCGTCGGCGTCGAATACCGGGACGCCGCGCTGGCGCAGCATCTCCGCCACCGTGCTCTTGCCGCTGGCCAAGCCGCCGGTGAGCGCCAGCCGTGTCATCATTACCGCCGCCGGCGCGCGGTAGCCGCCGCCAGCGTGTTCGCCATCAGCATGGCGATGGTCAGCGGTCCCACCCCGCCCGGTACCGGCGAGAACGCCGACGCCACCGCGCACGCCGCGCGCGGGTCCACGTCGCCGATGAGCGTGCTGCCGCGCGAGTCGAACTCGGCCTTGCGCGTCGCGTTGCCGGGGAAGTACCGCTCCACCGCCAGCCCATCGGTCAACCGGTTCACCCCCACGTCAATCACCACCGCGCCCCGCCGGATGTGGCGCTCGTCCAGCATCGCCGGGCGGCCCACCGCCGCGATCAGCAGATCCGCCCGCTGGCAGACCTTGGCCAGCTCGGGTGTGCGCGAATGGCAGATGGTCACGGTGGCGTCGCGTTGCAGCAGCAGCAGCGCAACCGGCTTGCCCACGATATCGCTGCGCCCCACCACCACTGCCTCCTTGCCGGCAATCTCGATGCCGCTCCGGTCCAGCATCTGGATGATGCCCGCCGGGGTGCAGGGAACCAGTCCCGGCCGCCTGGTGATCAGGTTGCCCAGGTTCACCGGATGGAACCCGTCCACGTCCTTGGCCGGCGAGACCGCCAGCAGCACCCGCGCCGCGTCCACCTGCTTGGGCAGCGGCAGCTGCACCAGGATGCCGTCAATGTCCTCGCGCGCGTTCAGCGCCGCGACGTGCGCCAGCATTTCCTCGGTGGTCACCGTCGGCGGCGGCAAGAGCTGCTCCGAATGGATGCCCACCTGGTGGCAAGCCTTGATTTTGCCGCGCACATAAACCTCCGAGGCGGGATCGTTGCCCGCCAGGATCACCGCCAGGCCGGGCGGGGGACCGTGCTTCCAGGCCTTGACCTGATCCGCGACCTCGCCGCGGATCTCCGCCGCGATCTTGGTGCCGTCGAGAACACGTGCGCTCATGCCAAAAGTTTATCAGGCGGGGTATGATGACCCCGTGACTCATCGCATGACGTGTTGCTTCGTTGCGGCCGTCGCGCTCGGCGCGGCGCTTGCGGCCCAAACCTCTGGCCTCCATGCCCTGGTGCAGTCCGAAACGCCGGACTTGGTCGCCACCTACAAGCAACTGCACCAGGCCCCCGAGCTCTCCCACCAGGAGGCCAAGACCGCGGCCTTCATGGCCGCGCAACTGCGCGCCGCCGGCTACCAGGTCACCGACCACCTCGGCCGTTACGACAACCCCAAATGGACCGGCTACGGCCTCGTCGCCGTCCTGCGCAACGGTCCCGGCCCCACGCTCTGGATCCGCAGCGAGCTCGACGCGCTCCCGGTCGCCGAACAGACCGGACTGCCCTACGCCAGCCATGTCACCGCCAAGAGCGACGACGGAGCCACCGTCCCCGTAATGCACGCCTGCGGCCACGACATCCACATGACCGTGCTGCTCGGCACCGCCCGCGCCATGGTGCGGCTGCGCAGCCAGTGGCACGGCACGCTGGTTTTCGTGGGCCAACCCGCCGAGGAGACCATCAACGGCGCCCACGCCCTGCTCGCCGACAACATCTACACCCGCTTTCCCAAGCCCGACATGGTCATCGCCCTGCACGACACCCCCGGCCTCGCCGCCGGACATGTGGGCGTGACGCCCGGCTACTCCATGGCCAGCGCCACCTCGGTCTCGATCACGCTGCACGGGCGCAGCGCCCACGGATCGCTTCCCGAGGCCAGCAAGGACCCGGTCGTCGCCGCCGCCGAGCTCGTGATGTCGCTCCAGACCATCGTCAGCCGCGAAACCTCGCCCTTCGATCAGGCGGTGGTGACGGTGGGCTCGATCCAGGCCGGCACCAAAAACAACATCATCCCCGACTCGGCCACCTTGCTCCTCACCGTGCGCACCTACAAGGAAGAGGTCCGCCAGCGCATTCTGGCCTCGATCCGCCGCATGGCCGCCGGCATCGCCCAGACCGACGGCCTGCCCGCCAACGAGCCCCCCGAGATCAAGGTCTACGAATACACCCCCGCGCTCTACAACGACCCGGCGCTGAGCAACCGCCTGTCCGCCGTCTTCGCCCGCGCTTTGGGCGCCGCCAACGTCTCCACCACCGCGCCGGTCATGGCCAGCGAGGACTTCGGCGCCTACGGCCTGGACGGCCACAAGATCCCGGTCTGCATGTTCTCCCTCGGGGCCGTGGACGCCGCCGCCCTCGCCGCCAGCCAGAAAAGCGGCGTCCCCCTGCCCTCGCTCCACTCCAGCAAGTTCGCCCCGCTGCCCGCGCCGACCATCGCAACCGGCGTCACCGCCATGACCAGCGCCGCGCTGGAACTGCTGGGGAAGTAGGGCGCCCGCGCCGCGCCGCGCCGGCATGGGGCATCCAGGGGTCCGTGTCGGCGTGAGCAGAAGCGCCGAAGGCGTTACCATGCCGCAAATAATCTCGTCTTCAAATCCCGCATCTCGCGCGTGGGCGCGTATGGTGTAACTTTTGGCCGGGAGTTCCGTTGAGAAGGAGAGTGACGAAAGCACGCTATCTCGTTGCCCTCGGTGCCGCTTTCGCAACCGCTTTCGCCCAGAGCCGGTTCGCCCGACCCAAGTCGCCGGCGGGACCGGCCTTCGACGTCGTCTCGATCAAGCTGAGCGCGAAGAGTCCGGTTTGCGATCACCGCAACCGTCGCCGAGCGGACCGTGCCCGATGACCAACTGCGGGCCATGCTCCGCCATATGCTGGAAGCGCGATTTCAGCTGAGAACCCACGCGATCGTGAAGACCATTCCGGCGTATGTACTCGAAGTCGCTCCCGCGGGTCCGAAGCTCCGCCCTGCCACTCCGTGCGATCCGGACGGCGATCCGTCGGACATGCCGGGAGCGGTTCCGCGTTGCGGTCTCGGAGGCCGGACAACGGAGACGGAGAACGCCTTGCGCGAGGGTCGCGCCGTTTGCACTGCGGGCAAAGTCGGCGCGAAGGGCTGCGGAATTCCGCAGGGCGGCCCGCCCCCGGCAAACAATGCAGGCGCGGTCCCCGCGAGCGCAGCCCCGGCATGGCGCTCCGGGGTCCCCATGCCGGGGCGAGCAGAAGCGGGGCGCGCGGCGCAGCCGCGCTGGGGCCCGCGCCCATCAAAGGGGCCTTTCGTTCTTTCAGCATGGCCGAGCTGGCGTCGTACTGGGAACGCTCCTTCTTCATCGTTGACCGGCACCCGATCCTGGATCGAACCGGGCTTACGGGGAAGTACGACTTCGACCTCCGCGTCGACACCACTGGATTGGTCGACGCTGCGTCTCATCCCGGGCAGTTTCGTGACGCGGTAGCCGGCGCCGTGAAGGCGCTGGCAGCGCAGGACGGCTTGAAGCTCGACGTTTTTCACACAGTCAAAATGCCGGTTCCGGTGCGTGTGATCGATCGGGCCGTCGTACCGAAAAACTGAAGGAGATCGACCGGTTGCCGTTTCTGAAAAGAGAGACCCTGGCTATGAAGTCCATCACTCTGGCGATCCTTCTCGGCCTTGCTGCCGCCCTCGCCCAAAATGCGACCGCCCCGCCCGCAACGTTCGACGCTGCGTCCATCAAGCCGTCGCCGCCAAATGACCCCTTCGATGTAAGCTACGACCCCCTCAGGTTCACCTCATCCGACCAAGCGTTGATATCGCTGATCGAGGCGGCCTACGGCCTCAAATCGTACCAGGTGCAGGCGCCAGGCTGGATGGAACAGGAGCGCTTCGAAATCAGCGCCGAGACCCAGCATCCCGCCACGGAATCGCAGATGAACGCGATGCTGCGGGAGTTTCTGCCCCGGCGGTTCGGTCTGGTCACGCACCGCTCCACCCAGAGTGTCAATGTTTACAGTTTGGAACCGGCCAACAGCGGGTCGAAGCTGGAGCCCGCGCCGGGTTCCGATTCATATGTGCGCGTGGGCATTCGCTACCCAAGCGGCGCAACCATTCAAGGAACGGGCCCGATCACCGAGCTCACCAGCATTACCCGAGAGGTCGACCGGCCGGTGATCGATGCCACGGACTCCACAAAGGTACCTACAAGTACATGCTCAAGTACACGCCGGGCCCGGAAAATTCCCGCTCTCCAGGAAGCAGCGGATGGCATCCTCCGCCATGACGCGGGCTTCTTCGAGGGTCCCGCCGT
>Ga0134125_10005300_pt1 | contig 14659 bp, 11 predicted proteins | sample KB31751_FD_96464 | JGI IMG/M metagenome (GOLD analysis project Ga0134125, IMG submission 96464) | Terrestrial soil microbial communities with excess Nitrogen fertilizer from Kellogg Biological Station, Michigan, USA - KB3-175-1 | ecosystem: Environmental > Terrestrial > Soil > Unclassified ... | reverse complement strand
GCCGCCAGCCGCGCCGCCGGTTCCCGCCGGCGCGCCGGCCATGCCGCCGGTGCCCGTGCCGCTCGTGCCGCCGGAGCTCGTCTGGCCGCCCGCGCCACCGGTCGCCGACGTCGTGCCGCCCGTGCCGCTGACACCACCCGTGCTGCCGCCGCCCGTGCCGGTCGTGCCGCCCGAGCCTGTCGGGTTGCTGCCGCCGCTCCCGGTCGCGCCGCCAGACCCCGTCGTCTTGGTGCCGCCGCTTCCGGTGGTGCCCCCGGAGCCGGTGCTCCCGCCGGCGCCGGTGCTGCCGCCCGTGCTGGTGGTGGTTCCGCCGGCGCCGGTGCTGCCGCCCGTTCCGCCGTCGCTGGTCCCGGAAGCGCACCCGAGCCCGCCGAGCGAAAGCGCCGCCGCAAGACCCAGTGACAGAGCCGATACGTGTCTCATGATCCCCGTGTATTCCCGGTTCAGACGAATTGGATCCCCGCGGCGAAGGGCCGAGGGGCGATGCATCAATTCAGCTCAGCTCAGGGGAACTTGGTAGTCGCGGGGGACGGGTTGCCCGTGTAGACCGGCGCGCAGCGAGGTTTCGTCGGCTCGGGCGGGCAGACCTTGTCGTTCTCCAGGTGGATATAGAATGGGAGGCTGTGCTGCGGCGGCGCGTAGCCGCTCGGCAGCGCCAGGTGGTTAACGCTCATGAAGTAGCTCAAGCAGGCGTCGCGCCACCAGCGCGCCTCGTGGTGCTGGATCTGCAGGAAGCCGGCGACGTCCGCGAAGCGCTTCTCGTCGATGTAGCCCCGCACCGTCGCCCACTGGTCGCGCATCGTCCGCACGGCGTCGACGCCCAGGCTGTAGCGGTGGACCAGCTCATCCCACACGGTGCGACCCGAGGAGGCGACCGTGTCGGTCCACTTCCGCCGGTGGAAGAAGAGCAAGAGGTCGTCGGGCACCGTGCCGAGGTTGGCGAACGCGTTGGCCACCGGCGCCGCGTACTGGGCCACGGTGTCGCTGCCCGTCGAGGTCCGATCGAACCCGATCCCCGTCGCGTCGGCCTGGTGGAAGTAGGTGGGGTTCCAGTCCTTCCGCGGCAGGCCGTCGACCCAGGGGGCCGGGCCGTAGTGGTGGTTCGTCCCCATCAGGTGGACGAGGCCGAGCGGCTCCATGTAGCTCACCAGGCTCTGGCGCGAATCCATCATCATCTGCGTGACCGGCGCCCGCACCGCCGGATCGTTGGAGAACGTCTGCCGGATCCACTCGTCGGCGATCTCCCGCGCCGCGAGGTCGGGGTTCCAGGCCAGGCGGCCGAAGGCGTACCAGTTCGCCTGGTTGAAGGGCGACCCCATCCAGTTGGCGTCGCTCCCGATCCCGGAGACGCCGGCCATCGCCTCGATCACCCGCGCGACCGGCCAGCCTGGCCCCCGGGCATAGGTGTCGGATCGCAGGACCTCCTGCCACATCGTCCCCAGGTATGCGAGGTGCGTGTCCGCGCCCAGGTACTCCTTGGTGATTTGCACCTCCAGCGCCAACGGCGTGTGGGGCATGGCGCCGAACAGCGGGTGGAACGGTTCGCGCGGCTGGAAGTCGAGCGGGCCGTTCTTCACCTGCACCATCGTGCCGGCGCCGAACTGGCCGTCGAGCGGGCGGAACTCGCGATACGCCTGGCCGACGCGGTCGGTGCCGTCGTCACGGTAGACGAAGGCGCGCCACAGCACGACGCCGCCGTGCGGGGCGAGTGCCGCCGCCAGCATGTTGGCGCCCTGGGCATGCGTGCGGCCGTAATCGCCGGGGCCCGGCTGCCCCTCCGAGCCGGCCTTCACCAGGAAGCCGCCGAAGTCGGGGATCCGCGCGTAGATCAGGTCGGCCTCGGCGACCCACCAGCGCGCGACCCTCCCATCGAGCGGGTCGGCGGTGCCGAGGCCGCCGATCTGCTTGGGCGCCCCGAACTGAGCCGACAGATAGACGGTGATGCCGTAGGTGCGGAAGACGTCGGCCAGCGCGGCCACCTTGGCGATGTATGGCGCGGTGAGGATTCTCGAATCGGCGTTGACGTTGTTGAGGACGACGCCGTTGATCCCGATCGAGGCGTTGGCGCGCGCGTAATCGATGATGCGGGGCGAGAGCGTCTCCGGAAGCTCGCTCCACCGCCAGAGCGACCGGCCGGCGTAGCCGCGCTCGACGGTCCCGTCCAGGTTGTCCCAGTGGTCGAGGATGCGGCGCTGGACCTTGGGCGACTCGGCCAGCGAGAGGCCGTCGAGCGGCTGGTGGCGCTGCAACCAGCGCAGGAAGGCGAAGGTGCCGTGCAGGACCCCCAGGTCGGTGTTGCCGGCGATGACGATCGCCGGGTCGCCTCCGATGGTGGTGGCCTCGACCAGGTAGCCCTCGTTGCCGACGGCGGTGAGCGCGCTGCCGAGCGCGAGCCCGCGCACGAAGGCCGAGGAGGCCGGGGTGCCGAGGACCACCGCGCCGGCGCGGTGGAGCCCGCTCTGGACGGGGATGGTCGTCCCCAGGAGACCCGCCAGGCCCCGGGTCAGCTCGCGCTCGGCCGCCTGCAGCGTCGCCGAGCTCCCCGCCTTCACGATCTGGGTGATGCCCGCCTGGTACTCGGCGAGCCGGCTCGGCAGAAGAACCTTCAGGTAGCGCAGCCAGAGCTGCGAGCCGTCTTCGTCCGCGGGGGGCGTCGCCGGCTTCGTGTAGCGATCGCTCGCGCCGCCGGTTCCGGTCGCCGCGGCCCCTTTCGACGCGCGACCGCCCGCGGCCACCGAGGCACAGCCCAGCGAGGCCCAGGCGGCGACCGCGAAGCCCACGAGGACATGGCTTCTGCCCATCTCCGGTCTTTCTTATTCCCTTTCGGTCCTCGCTGTCACCCCTGGCCGTAAATCGACTTCTTGTGCAGCGGCCGGGCCAGGGCGGTGGCGGTCGCCGTGGTGATGAACAGCGGCAGCACGATCGCGTAGTCGCCCGAGAGCTCGAACCCGAGCACGCTGGCCATGATCGGAGCCCGCGTCGTCGCGGCGATGGCGCCGGCCATCCCGCAGAGGGCGTAGCCGCCGGGGAACCCCGGGGCGTGCCAGATCGCGCGCGCGCCGGCGCCGACGATGCCGCCCATCGCGGCGCCCAGGAACAGCGACGGCGTGAAGACGCCGCCCGGGCTCCCCGAGCCGACGGTGGCGGCGGTGCCGAACGCCTTGACGATCAGGAGGACGGCCATCATCGCCACGCCGACGCGCGCGTCGAGCATGAGCTGGATGACCTCGTAGCCGTTGCCCGTCACCTCAGCGAAGCGGAGCGCGCAGAGGCCGACCAGCAGGCCGCCGAGCGCGCCGCGCGCGACGGGGGGAGCGGGGAGGCGGGCGAACGTGCGACGTCCCAGCGAGACCAGCGCCGTGAAGCCGGCGCCGCCCACACCGGTGATCACGCCCAGCGCCAAGTAACCGAGCAGCTCGCTGCGCGCCGCCAGCGAGAAGTTCCGCAGGCCGTAGAGCGGCCCCGGGCCGAGCGCCCAGCGCGAGAGCAGCGTCGCCACGGTCACGGCGATGAGCGCCGGCAGGGCCAGCTCGAGCGCGGTGGTCCCGGCGACGATCTCCACCACGAACAGCACGGCGGCGATCGGCGTGTTGTAGGCGGCGGCGAACCCGGCCGCCGTCCCGGCGGCGATCAGCGTGCGGACGCGGCGGGGGTCGAGAAAGGCGCGCCGCCCGACCGCCGAGGCGATCGCCGCCCCGAAGTGCAGCAGCGGCCCCTCGCGCCCCAGCGATCCACCACTGGAGATGGCGGCGAACGAGGCGCCCGCCTTCCCCAGCGCCGCCGGCACCGAGATCCGGCGGCCGGCCACGGCGACCGCTTCCATGATCTCGGCCATGCTGCGCCCACCGCCGATCCAGGCGGAGAGCCCCGCGGCCAGCGCGCCGCCGGCGGCCGGAATCGCCACGCGCAACCCCGCCGGCAGCCGTTCGAACGCCAGGAGGACGTTGGGCGCCCGGTAGAGATGGACGAACACCAGGGCCTGCGCCGCGCGGAACGCGACGGCGAACCCGCCCGCCAGCAGGCCGACGATCGCCGCCGCCATCCCGACGTGGACGGGCAGACGGAGGTGGTGCAGGGCGTGCCGAACCCGCGCGTGCGTCACGCCATTGTGGGCCCGCGCCGGCGCGGGTCAATGGCGGTCAGCGCCGGTCATCTCTTCTTATCGCGCGGCGAGGCGCGCGGCGCCCCAGCGGGCGACCGCCGCGCGCGCGTCAGCTTCCGGGAACTGGGGGTCGGCCTGTTTTCAGCGGACGCAGCGGACCAGCGCGGCGGTCTGGTTGTACTCGGTGAACCCGTCCTCGTAGTTGATGACCCACGGAGGGTGCGCCGCGACGGTCATCCCCTGGAAGAGCGTGGACGACCAGTAGGGGGTCATGGCGGCGGTGTCGGAGAACGTTTTGGTGTCGATGGCCGGCGAAACCTTGCTGATGGGCGGGACCTCGTCGACCAGCGTCGACAGCTCTTTGATGCTGGGCGTGCGCCAGGTGTGGCCGTTGAGGCCGAGGCCGCTGCAGGTCGTCTGCGCGGTGGCGAAGTCGGTGGTGGTGGTGGTCGCCGTCGTCGCCCAGATGAGCCCGGTGTCGACGTCCTGCGCCTCGCCGGTCGCGACCTGCGTGTAGCGCGGGCTCGGCAGCGGACCTTCGTCGGGGGCGGAGACGCAGCGGGCGTATTCGGCGTCGGCGCGATTGCCGGCATTGCTGGTCAGCCCCTCGGAGAAGTTCACGATCCAGGTGTCCTGCGCCTTGGTGGCGATCTGCGAGACGACCCAGGGCGACGACGTCCAGTGGTACTTGCCGCCGGGGAGGCCGGGGAAGGCCGTGGTGTCGATGGCCGGGTTCGCGCGCGTAAAATCGACCAGCGACAGAAGCTCGATGCGCGTCGGCAGCCGCCAGGTCCGTCCCGCCAGCGTCAGCGTCGCGCAGTAGTTGATGGCGTCGCACCAGGCGAAAGCCTGGGAGGAGGTGACCGCCTTCTGCCAGACCAGCTTGGTCACGTTGTCGGTGACGGTCCCGTCGCCGTTGTCGGTGTAGCTGGCGGGGTTGGGAAGCCCGGCGCTGGCGGGGTTCGGCATCGGCCAGCGCGCATAGATGAACTCGCTCGGCGGCTGGTAGCTGCAACCGACGCCGCCGTCCACGGTCGTCGCGCCGCCCGTCCCGGTGCCGCCGCCGGTTCCCGGGGCGCCGCCTGCCCCGGTGGCGCCGCCTGTTCCCGTTGCGCCTCCCTTGCCGGTCAGGCCGCCTGCGCCAGTGACGCCGCCCGAGCCGGGGGGACCGCCCGTGCCGGCCGCGCCGCCGGAGGCCCTGGCTCCTCCGCTCCCGACGTTGCCGCCGGTCGCCGCCGGGCCGCCGCCGGTGGCGCCCCCGGCTCCCGTCGTTCCGCCCGAGCCGGATCCGCCCCCCGAGCTGCCCGAGCAGGCACCGAGCAGCAGGCCGCAGGAAAAGACGACCAGGCGTCGGCGAAGGATCTCCATCGGGACTTCAAGGGTCCCGCCACCAAGAACTGGTGCCTAGCGCGATCGACCGACCCAAAGTTCCGAAGATCACGGGCGGGCCGGCTCGTCGACCTTGCGGGCGACGGCCGCCGGGGCGGCGGCGGGGGGCGCCGCGGGCGCGCTGCAGACGCAGGCGGGACAGGCCGGCGCCGGGCGCTCGGCGAGCTCCTTGACCGACCGCTGGAGCGCGGCGAGGGTGGCGTTCGCCTCGGCGAGCTTGTCGTTGGCGGTGGCCAGCTTGTCGCCCGCCGCGGCGGCTCGCCCGTCGACGCCGGCCAGCGTGGCGCCGAGCGCGCGCACGTCGGCCGGGAGGGTCTTGAGGCTCCCCACGTCGGTCTCGAGCGTGCCGAGCCCGCGCTCGATCGACTGCGCGCGGTTGCTGAGCGCGACCGTCGTCTCCTCCGACCGCTGCAGGTGCTCGGAGATGACCCGCCGCTCGCGCCCGACGGCGTCGTCCATGTGGTTGATGATCTCCGAGGCCTTGGCCTGCTCGTCGGGCGGCAGCTTGTCGATGAGCTGCCGGATGGCGCCCGCCGTCTCGTGGATCGACGACAGGTTCTGCCGCTGCTCGTCGAGCGCCTGCTTCTCGTCGGCGGTGCGCAGCGCGAGGTGGCAGAACTGCAGCGCGCCCAGCGCCCGCTCGCTCGCCCGCTTGTCGGCGTCGCAATAGATGTAGAGGCCGCCGGCGGCGATCAACATGCCGACGCTCGCCGCCAGCAGCGCGAAGTACCGCACCGGGTGGAAGCGGTAGCGATCGACGAGCGCCTCGAGCCGCGCGCCCATCCCGGGCCCGTCGCGGCGCGCCGAGAACAGCATGACCAGCCGCTCGACGTAGCCGATGCCCGCCAGCGAGACGATCGCCACGGTGATCGCCACCAGCCACGGCTGCAGGCTGGCGATCCGGTGCTGGACGGCGGCTTCGCGCGCCTCCACGTGCGCCAGATCGGCGCGCTGGCCGTCGATCGTGCAGCCGTCCTGGTTGAAGCGGATCTCGCCCGGCCCGGAACAGCCGGCCGTGATCGCCATCAACGTGGCGGCGAGACCGGCGGAACGGATGAGGCGCGCGGGACGGACGGTCCACCTGGTCATGGGTCGCTCCGATGCAGGCGACGTTCCGGTCGCACCGCGCCGGGAGGAGCCCGCGCGGCCCGCGACGCTGTTCGGAAAACGAACGCGGGACCCGGCGCGCGATCAGGTTTTCCACGGCGGCGTCGTGCCCGCCCGCCGGTGCTCACGGCTCCGCGCGGCACGGCGATTGCCTTTGTCGCCAGCATGTCCACGGGTCGTTTGTCGCGCGGGCTCCTGCTCGCGCTGGCGCCTTTGTTGGCCGGCGGTTGCGCGCCGGAGGTCTTCGCCATGACGGTGGGAAATCCGGCGCGGGGCGGCGACGTCGCGGGCGCGATGCAGTCCTACGAGGTGCCGCCGTATCGGAACGACCACCGCTACGAGGTGACGCTCTCCGGGTGGACGCCGTCGGCGCTGGCGTTTCGTATCCATCTGGTGAACGCCGACCGCTGCGGGCTGCCGTCCAGCTACTCCTTCGACCTGGTCGACGACCAGGGTCATCATTATCCGTTCCAGGCCGCCGGGCCGGTTCACGAAGGGACGGCGCAAGGGCACCTGGGGGCCACGCTCCACGACGACTCGATCGACGGCGCCTTCCCCGTCACGGTGGGCGCCGCCACCCGATTCGTGGTGCTGCAGATCCGCCCGGTCGCGGACCGCGGTTGCACCGCCGTGAATTTCCGCTGGGATTTTTCGGCCTGACGGCGCGGCCTTCGGCGCCTTCACACTTCTTCACAGTGGCGCACGAACGTTCTTAACGAGCGGTTCGTACTGTCGTCTCCGCGAGGCAAGGAGCCCCGCGCCAACAAGGAGACGACGATGATTGGATGTCTGATTTTCGGAAGCTTGGCAGCGATGGGGATCGCGCGGGCGATTCACCACCGGCGGTTCTGCGGGGGCGGCTGGCACGGCGGCGGGTGGCACGGCCACCGGCACTGGCATCACGGAGGGTTCGGTGGGTATGGGAGCCCCTTCCCCGGCGACGAATGGGGGGCGTACGACCGCGAGGACGGCGGTGAGTTCCGTTCGCCGTTCGCGGACGCCGACTTCCGCAGCCTGGGTGGCTTTCCGCCGGGACGCGGGTTCGGCGGCAAGCGGTTCTTCGTGCGCCGCATCCTCGAGCACGTCCGCGCCACGCCGGCCCAGGAGCGGGTCGTCGGCGCCGCGGTCGAGGAGTTCCGCGACGAGATGAAGAAGCAGACCGGCGGCGAGGGGCGGCGCACCCGCAAGGAGATCGTGGACGCGCTCCGGCGCAGCACGTTCGACGGCGTGCTGCTCGGCGAGCAGTTCGCGCGCCACGACACCATCCTGGAGAACGGGCGCAAGGCGTTCGTGGGCCTGGTGGCCAAGGTCCACGACGCGCTCGAGCCCGAGCAGCGCGAGCGGCTGGCCGATCTGCTCGAGCGGGGTCCCCGGTTCGGCTGGATGCGCGGTGCCTGGTAAGATCGGGTCCACGATGCTTGGCGAGAACGCGTCGAGGGCGGACGGGCTTTGCCCTGCCGACCTCATCGCGGGAGGCTCGGAACCCTCTCAGGGTTCCGAGGTGAACTGATGTTGCGGGTCCTCTGCGTCGACGACGACGTCCGCCTCTACGAGCTGCTGGCGGCCTACCTCGAGCCGAACGGCGTGAGCCTGGTGCACGCCGCCGACGGCCCGAAGGGGCTGGCGGCGCTCGGGGCGGACGTCTTCGACGCCGTGCTGCTCGACGTGATGATGCCGGGGATGGATGGCCTCACCGTCTGCCGGCGCATCCGCGAGCAGAGCCGGGTGCCGATCATCATGCTCACCGCGCGCGGCGACGAGGCCGACCGGGTGGTGGGGCTCGAGCTCGGCGCCGACGACTACGTGCCGAAGCCGTTCTCGCCGCGCGAGCTCTTGGCTCGCCTGCGGGCGGTCCTGCGGCGCACCCAGCCGGCGCAGAGCGGCGCCGAGATCGTCTTCGGGCGGGTGGCCATCGACGTCGGCGCGCGCCAGGTGCGCGTCGGCAACGAGCCGGCCGATTTGACGGGGCTGGAGTTCGACATCTTGCTGGCGCTGGCGCGGCGGCCGGGGCGGGTGGTCCCGCGCGAGACGCTGCTCGGCGAGGCGGGGCGCCAGGACGTGACGGTCAGCGATCGGACCGTCGACGTCCACGTCTCGCACCTGCGCCGCAAGCTGGGCGACGACCCGAAGACGCCCCGCCTCATCAAGACGGTGCGCGGCGTCGGCTACGTGCTGGCGCGGGAGGACGACGCCGCATGAAGCGGGATTGTCCCCCGCACAGGCACGGATGGCCGCCCTGGCACGGCCCCTGGCGGCTGTGGGCGCACCTCGAGCCGGCGGTGCGCGAGCGGATCGTCGCCGAGCTGCGGACCGCCTACGGCGAGCGGTTCGGCCGGCGCCATCCCTGGGACCGCGTCCTGCACGAGGCGATGGGACGGCGGCCGGGGTGGCAGCAGCGGATCGGCTGGGAGCTGCGGCTGCATTACGGCGCGCACCTGCACCGGCGCCTCTACCTCTGGTTCGGCGCGGCGATCTTCATGACGGTAGTCATCACGCTCGCCGCCGCGCACTTCGGCCAGGGGCGTTGGACGGCGCACCCGCTGCGGGCGCTGCTGCTGTTCGGCGTGCCGGCGGTGGTGCTCTGGTTCGCCGCCGGGCGCGTGGCGCGCCGGATCGCGCGGCCGCTCTACGAGGTGACGCGCGCCGCGCAGGAGCTGGGCGCAGGGAACTTGAAGGCCCGCGTGTCGGCGACCGGGTTCGGGTTCGACGAGACGGCCGTGCTGTCGTCCGCCTTCAACGAGATGGCGGCTCGGCTCGAGCGGCAGCTGGCCGAGGAACGGGAGCTGCTGGCGTCGGTCTCGCACGAGCTGCGCACGCCCCTGGCCCGCATCCGGTTGCTGGTGGAGATCGCCCGGCAGAGTGCGGCCTCCGGCGAACGAACCGACGCCCGGACGCTGGACGAGATCGAGCACGAGGCGATCGAGATCGACGCGCTGGTGGGCGAGCTCCTGGCCAGCGCGCGGATCGAGTTCCAGGCGGTGGCGCCGAAGCCGCTGGAGGCGATCGAGGTCGCGCGGCGGGCGCTCGAGCGGGCGGGCGAGCCACCGGGCAAGCTGGAGGCCCCGCCGCCGCCCATTCCCTTCGCCGCCGATCCGACCCTGGTCGGGCGGGCGCTGGCGAACCTCGTCGACAACGCGCGCAAGCACGGCAGCGGCCTCGATCGGTTGATCGTGCGCGTGGGCGGAGCCGGGCTTCGCCCGGCGGAGCCCGTCGCGGGAGGGGGCGGGGACCCATCCCGGGTTCCCGCGCCGGGAAGTCCGGGCGGAGCCGAGGCCTCGACCGTGGCGTTCGAGGTGATCGATCGCGGCCGCGGCTTCGCGCCCGGGGACGAGACCCGGGTGTTCGAACGTTTCTACCAGGGCGCCGGCGCCGACGCCGGGTCGCACGGATCGCTCGGGCTCGGCCTGGCGCTGGTCAAGCGAATAGCCGACGCGCACGGCGGGCGCGTCTTCGCCGCCAACCAACCGGGCGGTGGCGCGCGCGTCGTCGTCGAGCTTCCCATCGCCCCACCGGCGCGACCTCGAGCGCGCGATTCGGCCGGCTGAAGCACGATTTCTGGGCGGGCCGCGCCCGAGATCGGCGTACTGTGACGCACCCGTTGCACGACCGGTGCGCGGCTCCGAGGCACTCGAAGAGGAGTTGAAGTTGAAAAGTGCATCGCTGCGTGACGCTGCAGCACGAACGTCTCCGAGCGCGGTGTTGGCTGGGCTGGCGGTGGTGACAGTCCTGACCGCAGGTTGCGGTTTCAAGATGGCCGGTGCTCCCAGGGGCGCCGGCAGCGGCGGCGCCAACGCCGGCGCGACCGGCGGCAGCGGCGCCACGGTCGGAACGCGGGCCACCGGCGGCTCGGGGAGCAGCCTCGGTGGCGCTGGCGGCAGCGCGGTCGCGCCGTGCAATCCGTGCACGGACTTCCCGGCAATCCCCGTCATCGACACCCCGGCGGGCGGCTCGGCGCCGCCGTCCGACGTCGGCACGACGTTCGGTTCCGCCGGGAGCGGGAGCTCCTCGGGTGGCCCGTGCCTGACCGACCCCGAGGACGGCTCCCTGTTCCCCAAGAACTGGTTACGGCCGCGCTTCGCGCTGACGCCCGGGACGGGCGAAGACACCTTCGAGATCCGGGTGCACGCCGACGTCGAGGCGAACGATCTGGTCGTCTACACCACCGCCCAGGTCTGGACCATGCCGGGCACGATCTGGTCGGCGCTGTCGGCCAACGTGGTCGACCAGCCGATCACGGTCTCGGTGCGCGGTCTCGACTCGAGCACGGGGGCCGTCGCGCAGGGGCCGAGGGCGACGTTCCGCATCGCGCCCGCCGACGCGCAGGGGACGATCGTCTACTGGACGACCTCCGGGGGCTCCGCCCTGAAAGGATTCGCGGTCGGCGATGAGAGCGTCGTGACCGTCATCACCCCCGCGGACACGCCGGGCCAGTGCGTCGGCTGCCACAGCTCGACGCCCGGGGGCGAGTTCATCGGCTTGTCGAACAGCTCGGCGTCCGACAACGGCGATCTCGCCCACATCGAGATCCGCTCGGGGAAGAGCCCGGCGATGCAGCCGTCGTTCCTCACGGCCAGCGCCCTGACGTTGCTCCAGCGCGTCTCGCAGGAGTTGCCCGTCTTCTCGCCCGCCCACTGGACGACCGGCGACCACGTGACGGTCTTCATGAGCGCCGACAGCACCTCGGAATCGGGGCAGAACACCCACCTCGACTGGATCGATCTCGAGGCGGCGTCGCAGACGCAGGGAGTCGGCTGGGGCGAGTTCACCCGCACCGGCGATCCCAACCCCGCGGCCGCCTACCCGTTCATCAGCCACGACGGGACGAAGATCGTCTACGCCTCGGCGCCGTCGGCCAACCCGAGCGGCATCCTGCAACACGGCGACCTCTACACCGTCGAGTGGGGGAACCGGATGGGCGGTCGGGCGACGTCACTGGCGGGCGCCGACACCACGACCTACAGCGAGTTCTACCCGGCCTTCTCGCCCGACGACGCGCTGGTCGCCTATACGCGGCTCCCCGACGGGCAGAACAGCAAGAGTAACCCGCTGTCGGAGTTCTTCGTCATCAACGCGAGCGGCGGCACGCCGGTCCGGCACGCGGCCAACGATCCGGGGACCTGCCTCGGCACGACCAGCCCGGGGATCACCAACAGCTGGCCCAAGTGGTCGCCGGTGGCCACCACGGTCGGCGACAAGACCTACTACTGGATCATCTTCTCCTCGACGCGCAGCGGGAACCCGCAGCTCTACGTGGCGGCCGTCATCCACACCGAGCTCGGTCTGCAGACGACGCCGGCGCTCTACCTCTGGAACCAGCCGGCCGCGGAGAACAACCACACGCCGGCCTGGGACACCTTCTCCATCCCGCTCCCCTGACCGGCGTCAGGAGCGCGGCGCCACCGAGAGCGCGGCCCGGCCGAGTCCGATCCAGGTCTTGCCGTACCAGGGCCAGTTGCGAAGGCTGCGGACGAACTCTTGCCGGGCCTCGCCGAACTGCCGGGCGCAGAGGTAGTTGTAGCCGAACTGGAAGTGGTGGCGTCCCAGCCGCTCGCCGAAGCGCGCGCGAAACGCGGGCCGGGCGTTGCGGGCGAGCGCGCGCTCCAGCACTTCCCGTTCGCCGCGGTAGAGGCGCACGAAGTTTCGGCTCAGGCTGGCGTCGGTGATGCGGTAGGAGCCGACTTCGCCGTCGATCGCCACCCCGTCGTGACGCTCGGCCAGGCGGAGCCAGAGATCGTAGTCCTCGACCGAGATCAGCGCCGGTGACTCGTCGAAGCCGCCCGCCTCGAGGAACGGCTGGCGGCGCGCCATCACGCTCGAAGCACTCACGAAGTTATACATGAAGAGCGGCTCCGCCACGTCGCCCGAGAGCTGCTTCTTCTGCACGCGCGAGCGCGGCCGCCCCTGGCCGTCGATGCCGCGGAGGCTGCCGTAGGCGAAGGCGGCGCGCGGGTTGGCCTCCAGCGCCCGGACCTGGCGTTCGATCTTCGTCGCGTCCCACAGATCGTCCGCGTCGAGGAAGGCCACGAATTCGCCGCGGGCCAGCTTCACGCCCAGGTTGCGCGCGCTGGCCGGGCCACCGTTCTCCTTGGCGTGGTAGCGAACGCGCTGCGGATCGAGCTCGGTGATCCAGGGAACCGGCTGCTTCGAGCCGTCCTCGACCACCACCACCTCCAGCGCCGCGAAGGTCTGTCCCAGTGCCGACGAGACGGTTTCCCGGATGAACTCGCCTGCGTTGTAGGCGGGCACGATCGCGCTCACGCGGATGTCGTCTCTCATGGGAACCCTGGGAGGGTTCCCAAACCCTCCCGCGACGAGGCTCCGGCAAGCAAAGCTTGCCTACGCCTCACGCGATCGCTGGCCGTCATCGAAGGCATCCCCGGACGCAAATTGTGGGAGAACCCCCCTCGACGGTCAAGTCGACCGCGGGCTCGCCAGCTTCAGCGAAACTGCTTCTGCAGCTCGTCGAGCGCGGCGCTGCCGGGACAGAGCTTCTCGAAGGGGACCTGGGAGAGCGGGACCTCGGTGGTGCCGGAGAGGTCGTGCATGTCGCGCGACTTGGGATCGACGAAAAATAGTCCGGTGGGGACCTCGCCCTTTGCGCGGTGGCGCTCCACCTCGGCGGCGGCCGCCTGGCGGTCGCCGGTGTCGTAGTCCTCGGCCAGCTTCCGCAGGCGCACCGTGCTGCCGTCGTGCAGCTGCACGCTGACCGCCGAGCCGGGCGGGTAGGCGGTGGTGATCTCGGCGGCGGGCGGCACGAAGTCGGCCGGGACGAAGTCCGCACTGACCACCGGGAGCATCTTCTTGCGCGTCGCGAGGTAGCTCTTGGTCGAGCCCTCGTGGTCGTTGAAGGTCACGCAGGGGGAGATGACGTCGATGAGGGCGAACCCCTTGTGGGAGAGGCCGGCCTTGAGGATGGGGACCAGCTGCGCCTTGTCGCCCGAGAAGGCGCGGGCCACGAATCCGGCCCCCAGCTCGAGCGCCAGCGAGACGGGATCGATGGGGCTGAACTGGTTGGCCTCGCCGCGCTTGCTCTTGGTGCCCACATCCGCGGAAGCGGAGAACTGTCCTTTCGTGAGGCCGTAGACGCCGTTGTTCTCGATGACGTACAGCATGTCGAGGTTGCGGCGGATGGCGTGCACCAGCTGCCCGATGCCGATCGACAGCGAGTCGCCGTCGCCCGAGATGCCGATGTAGGTCAGCGATCGGTTGGCGGCGTTGGCGCCGGTGGCGATGGAGGGCATGCGCCCGTGCGCCGAGTTGAAGCCGTGCGCCCCCCCCACGAAGTAGGTCGGCGTCTTGGACGAGCAGCCGATGCCGGAGAGCTTGGCGATCATGTGCGGCGGCGTCTCGAGCTCGTAGAACGCGCGCACGATCGCCGCGGTGACCGAGTCGTGACCGCAGCCCGCGCAGAGGGTCGACGGCGACCCCTCGTAGTCGCGGATGGTCAACCCCAGCTTGTTGGGGCGGAGGTGCGGGTGGAGGACGGCCGGTTTCAGGGAAGGCATTACTGGTGTTCCATTACTTGTGCTCTTGGGCCAATTGGGCGGTGATCCCGTCGATCACGTGGCGGCTCGAGAGCGGGAAGCCGCCGTAGACCAAGAGCGGGCGGAGCTTCTCCTTGGGCGCGCTGGTCTCCATGGTGAGCAGCGTGCGCAGCTGGGCGTCGCGGTTCTGCTCGACCACGAACACCTTGTCGTGCGCGGCCAGAAACGCCTCCACCTCGGGGCCGAACGGAAACGCCCGCACGCGCAGGTAGTCGGCGATGACGCCGCGCTCGGCGAGCGCCGCCACCGCCTCGCGCACCGCCGGGTCGCAGCCGCCGAGCGAGATGATCCCGAACTTGGCGTCGACCTGCTTGTGGACGACCGCCGCCGGGACCGCCGCCGCCGCCGCCTTGTGCTTCCGCAACAGGCGGTCCATCACCTCCTGGTACTCGTCGGGGACCTCGGTGTAGCCGCCCAGCTTGTTGTGCCCCGAGCCGCGGGTGAAGAAGGCGCCCTTGCTGTTCACGCCGGGCAGCGTGCGGGCGGCCACGTGGTCTTCATTTTCGGGCGAGTAGCG
>Ga0134125_10005299_pt1 | contig 14660 bp, 12 predicted proteins | sample KB31751_FD_96464 | JGI IMG/M metagenome (GOLD analysis project Ga0134125, IMG submission 96464) | Terrestrial soil microbial communities with excess Nitrogen fertilizer from Kellogg Biological Station, Michigan, USA - KB3-175-1 | ecosystem: Environmental > Terrestrial > Soil > Unclassified ... | reverse complement strand
GACAACAGCGACACGAAAGAGATCTACGATCGCACCGTTGGGCAGTGGGCCACGGAGGCGACCCACGTCGTCACGGTGATCGGTGGCGGAGAAGTGCAGTACAAGTCCGGCAGTCAGCCTGGACCCGTGTACACGCCGCTGTCGCGTGCACGGCAGGTTGCCGCGATGAAATTCCTCACCGACAACGTGTTCGCGACGCCCACGTACCTCATTCGTCCCGAGCTCAGCCGGCGTATCGAAGCGGAGGGGATGATCAATCGCATCGTGGCCGGACAATCGCGTGTGCTCGCGTCGGTGCTGAACGACAACCGCATGAACCGGCTGATCGAAGAAGAAGCGATGGCCACCGATCGCAGTACGGTCTACCCGTTGGCCAGCATGCTCGGCGATCTACAGCATGGCATCTGGTCGGAGCTGTCGGGAGGGCGCGTGGCGATCAACGCATATCGCCGTTCGCTCCAGATGGTCTACCTCACGCAGGTCGGTCAGAAGTTGAATCCTGAAGAGGAATCGCGGCCGGCTGCTCCGCCGCGCAATCCGTTCGGGCGCCGGAACATTCCGCTCTCGGAAGACGCGAAGTCCGAACTCCGCGGCGAGCTGGTCGCGCTGCGGGAGGACATTCGTCGCGCGATTCCGAAGGCGGCCGATACCGAGACTCGTATGCACCTCGAGGCCGCGGACCATCGGATCGGCGACATTCTGGAGCCGAAGAAATAGCTTTGGGGAGCCGCGGGGCGGGCGCTAGATTCTACTGGATGCCCGACCCCGCGGACTCTTCGTACTTTCGTAAAGGCTTCGGCCTCAAGGCCGAAGTCGCGGCCACGCTTGACTCGGACTATTCCGGGCGGCTGGTCGACCTGCTGCGCGAGCGGGAGTACGTGCTGACCGCCGGCGACACCACGGTGTATCTCGCGCGCGAGTTCGGGTTCTGCTACGGTGTCGAGCGCGCGGTGGAGTACGCCTACCAAACGCGCGCCAAGTTCCCCGGCCATCGTGTCGTGCTGGTCGGCGAGATCATTCACAATCCGCACGTGAACGCGAAGCTGCGCGCGATGGGGGTCGAGATTCTGCTGCCCGGTCCAGGCGGCGCCGGCTTCGATTATTCTCGCGTCACGCCGCGGGACGTGGTGATCATCCCCGCGTTCGGCGTCACGATGCGCGACTTCGCGACGCTGCGCGATCTGGGATGCGTGGTGGTGGACACCACGTGCGGCTCGGTGCTCAACGTGTGGAAACGCGTCGAGACGTACGCCCGCGACGGGTTCACCGCCGTGATCCATGGTAAGCACTACCACGAAGAGACGCGGGCTACGGCCTCGCAGGTGACGCGCCATGAGGGCGGCGCGTTCCTCATCGTGCGCGACATGGCCGAAGCGCGTTTGGTGTGCGAGTACGTCGAGGGCCGCGGGGCGCGCGACGCGTTCCTGGAGCGGTTCGCGCACGCGGCGTCGCCGGGGTTCGACCCCGATGTGCATCTGGCGCGCATCGGCGTGGCGAACCAGACGACGATGCTGGCCGGCGATTCGCTCGCCATCGCCGCCGCGTTAGGCGAAGCCATGGAGCGTGCGCGCGGCGCGGCGTATCGCGCTGCCAACTTCCGCTCGTTCGACACCATCTGCAGCGCCACGCAGGACCGCCAGGATGCCGTCGCGGCTCTGCTCGAGCAGCCGTTGGACGCGATGGTCGTGGTCGGCGGCTACAATTCGAGCAACACGTTGTCGCTGGCGGCGATGTGCGCGCCGCGCGTCCCCACGTATCACGTGGAAGATGCGACGTGTCTCGACGCGGCCGCGGGCACGATCCGGCATCGGCCGATCGGCGAGCGCGACGAACTGGAATCGCGAGACTGGCTCGCCATGCCGGGCCCGGTGCACGTGGGGATCACGGCCGGCGCGAGCACGCCCAACAACAAGATCGGCGATGCGGTGGCGCGCATCTTCGCGACGCGCGGCGTCGATCCGCGCGACATCGCATGACGACGATCGCCGCCCCGCCGGCCGAGTTCGGATCCGCCGAGCTGCGCGCCGGCGCGACGCGCGTGGTCGTGGTGCCGGCGTTAGGCGGCAAGATCGTGGCCCTCGAGCTGGGCGGCCGCGACTGGTTGTGGCGCAGCCGCGCCCGGTCCGCGCGTCCGGCCGATGGCGCGCCGTACCACGAGACGGGCGATACGGGCGGCATCGACGAGTGCTTTCCCACCGTCGCACCGTGCGTGCTGCCGTCTGCCGTTGCGCGCTACGGCGGACTGGCGCTGCCCGATCACGGCGAGCTGTGGTCGCAGCCCAGCACGTTCGCACTCGAGACGCGAGACGATGGTGTGTACGCCTCGTGCGCCTGGCACGGGCGGCGGATGGCCTATCGGTTCGCGCGCACCATCGTGGCCCGCGCGTCGGCGCAGGTGGAGCTCCGGTACGTGCTCACCAACGATGGCCGCGTTCCGCTGCCGTTCATCTGGTCCGCGCACGCGGTGTTTCCGTTAGACAAGGACACGCGCCTGGCGCTGCCCGACAGTACGCGCGTACGCGTGTGGGAGGAGCAGGGCATTGCGTTGGGCGGACCGGGCGCCGAGATGCGCTGGCCGCGCGCGGTGGCCAACGGCAAGATGCACGACCTGTCGCAACCCGACGCCGTGGCGCGCGCGTTCGCCTTCACGGTCTACGCCGACGGCGCCGGCGAACGCGCGGCGATCGAGCAGGCGGGCGCGCGCCTCGAGGCCGTGCTCGACGGCGCACCGCTTGGTGGATTCTGCATCGGCGTCGACAAACCGGCGTGGTCGCCCTTCCGCCGCGGACGGAACGCGCACCGGGTGGTGCTCGCGCCGTCGATCGGCGCGCCGGCATCGCTCGCGGACGCGATGGGCCCGTGGCACGCCGCGGCGTCGGTCGACGCCGGCGCGACACTCGAGTGGACGGTCACGTGGCGAGCCGTCGCCTAACGGAGCGATGACCACCCCGGCCCCCGATCTCCGCGAGACCTTCGACCAGCTCGACGAGCTCAAGCGGCACGAGCGGCGGGTGGCCATGGCGACGCTCGTCTCCACCAAGGGGACGACGCCCAGGAAAGAAGGCGCCAAGATGTGGGTGGGCGAGGACGGACGCATCCGCGGCTCGGTCACCATCGGCGGCTGCGTGGATGCGCAGGTCCTCGCCGAGTCGGACGCGGTGCTCCGCGCGGCCGCCCCGACGCTGCTCTCGCTGTCGTTAGGCGACGAGGAGGCATGGGACCTGGGCCTCACCTGCGGCGGTGCGGTGGACGTCCTCATCGAGCCCGTGCAGCTCGACGATCCGGCCGATCCGGTGGTGCGTGCCTACGACGTGATCCGGAGCGAGGCCCAGGCCGGCCGCCGCGCCGTGGCCGTCGTTCCGTTAGGCGTTTCTGGTGCGGCGCGGCCGCGGCGGCTCGTCGTGCGCGAGGACGGAAGCACCGCGGGCACGCTCGGCGACGCCCAAGTCGACGCGGCCGCCGTGGCGCACGCGTTGGACGCGATGGCGCGGTCGGCATCGCGATCGATGCAGATCGATGCCGGCGACCGACGTGCCACGTTGTTCTTCGAGCTTCATGGACCCGCGACCACGCTCGTCATCTTCGGCGCCGGGCACGTGGCGGTGCCGCTCGTCCGGTTCGCCAAGGGCCTGGGCTGGACAACCGTGCTCGTCGATGCGCGCGAACGCTACGCGACGCGCGAGCGCTTCCCCGATGCCGACGACATTCGCATTGGCGCCCTGGGGGAGATCGCGGCGCAGATGCGATACGATGCATCGACCGTCGTGGTGGTGGTGGCGCACGACTACAAGTTCGAGTTGCCGGTGCTGCGTGCGGTATTGGCGCAGCACCCGGCGTACATCGGTCTGTTAGGCAACCGGCGCCGCGGCCGCGCGCTGCTCGACTTCCTCGCCGCCGACGGATTCGACGCGGCGTCGTTGGCGCGCATCCACGTGCCGGTCGGCCTCGACATCGGCGCGCGCACGGCGCCGGAGATCGCGCTCGCCGCGCTGGCCGAAGCGGTCGCCGTGCGCAACGGACGCCCCGGCACCGCGCTCCGCGCCCGGGCGCCGGACGAGTTGCCTAACGGATGATCGCGGGCGTCGTGCTGGCCGCCGGCGCCTCGCGCCGCTTCGACGCCGGCGACGGCCTGCAGAAGCTCGTGGCCGCGGCCGCCGGCAAACCGGTCGTGCGGTGGACCGTCGAGCGCGTGCTCGCCTCGCGCGTCGATGACGTGGTCGTGGTCACGGGACACGCGCGCCACGCCGTCCGCGCCGCGCTCGCCGGACTCGACGTCCGCCTCGTCGACAACCCGCATTTCGCGAGCGGACTCGGCGCATCGCTCGAAGCCGGCATCGGCGCCCTGCCACCGGCTACCACCGGCGCCGTCGTCGCGCTCGGCGATCAACCGACCGTCTCCACTGCCGTGATCGACGCGCTCATCGCGGCGTGGCACGAACGACGCATGCCGGTTGTCGCGCCGCTGTACCGTGGAGTGCGAGGCAATCCCGTACTCTTCGCCGCGTCGCTGTTCGCCGAGCTCCGAGCTGTTGCCGGAGATCAGGGAGCGCGGGAGATCATCATGCGCTCCCCGGAGCGTGTGACGCTCGTGGAGGTCGACGCCGACATGCCGCTGGACGTGGATGACCGCGCGTCGCTCGACGCGGTCGAGCGGTTTCTCGCGGCACACCGGTGACCGGCGGTGGATTCGGTGAAACATCCGCGCGCGGTTGACGTATGGAATAGTGACTCGAACACGCGCGCGGAGCGCGGAACAATGATGGGCGTCTTCAAGGTTTTCTTCGGTGTTGTTTTCGGTCTCGTGTTGCTCGTGCCGGCGGCGATCATCCTCGGCGTCATCGGCCTTCCCGCCGTGCTCATTCTGGCGGTGTTGGCGGTGCCCGTGCTCGTGGTGCTCGTCATGCTCGGCTTGCCGTTTCTGCTGGTGTTGATCGCGGCCGCGGCGGTGTTGGGCGTCGTGTTCGCCGTGTTAGGCGCGGTGTTGTCGATCGGCGCGCTGATGTTCAAGCTGCTGTTGTTCGTGGTGCTGCCGGTGCTCGCGGTCGCGTGGCTCGTCAAACACGTCGCGACGCGCGAGCGCCACGAGGCGGTCTAGCCTTCGCCTAACGATCAGCTCGAGCGAAAGCGCAGGACCAACTCGCCCATTTCCACGGTGTCGCCGTCCTGCAGGGTGCGCACGCCTTCGGGCGTGTGCAGCACCTGGCCGTTCACCGCGGTCGGGTTGGTCTGCGAGAGGTTGATGAGCTTCCACCGGCCGCCCTCGTAGCGAAGACGGGCCTGCTGGCGGCTCACGGTGGTCACCGGCAGGCGAATGTGCGTGCGCGGCGGCCCTTCGCCGCGGCCCAGCGTGTAGTCGCCCACGCCATCGCCATCGATGCGCGGAAAGCGGATCGCTTCGCCGCGGTGCGGACCGCCGGTGATTTCGAGGCGCCCCGGCAAATATCCGTTAGGCGAAGGCATCGCGCCGCGCGGGATCTCGACCGTGCGGCCATCCGACGGTGCATAGGGCCACGGCTCGGCCGCCGGCGGCTCGAACGTCCGCACCGCCTCCGGTGGCGCATAGGCGCGCGGCGCGCTTCCCGACATGCCGAACCCCGCGGGCCTGAGACGAGGCTCGCGGCGATCGTGCACCGCGAACACGAGCGGTGGCAGCGCCTCGATGCGATGCGCTCCGCGCCGTCGGCGCACGAGCAGCGTCGCAATGAAGAGCGCCAGGATGGCGCATCCGACAAAAATCCACGTCGTCTGATCCATGCGCCCGGTCGCCCACGAAGGAAGTCCGTTCACGGGGTAGGTACCATGACCGGCGAAGAGGGGCAAGACCCATTCCCCACAGAGAATTATTCACCATTGTAACAGAGAAGTTCTGGCGAGCTCGTCCGTGTCGATTTTGACAATGCGGGGACGCGCCACACACCTCTCACGTCGGGTAAATTTGTGGCGTCCTCGCCGGGTGCCCTCCAAGCTCCGGCGCCTTTGTCCCGACGCCCGTGATCCTGCCATGCCCAAAGACTTTCCCGACCACCACGACGCCGAGTTGGTTCTCAAACTCTACGAGCTGCGCCGTGAGCCCACGATGCGCGTGTCGCGTCAACAGATTCGCGAGTTCCTGCCCAAGTCGTACGAGGATCTCGCCGCGGTCACGAAACCGGACCACCCGCTCAACGCCGCATATCGACAGACGACGACGTACTGGGAGATGGTCTACGGCATGGCGCGCCACGGCATCATTCACTCCGATTTTCTGGCCGAGACCAGCGGCGAAGGTCTGCTGCTGTTCGCGAAAGTGAAGCCGCATCTCGAGCGCTATCGCAAGGAGATTTCCGAGCGCGCATTCCGGAACGCGGAGTGGTTCGTATCCGACAGCGCGACGGCGCGCGACATCTTCACGCAGCAGTCGCAGCGCATCGCCAAACAACTCGGCGCGAAGTAAGGCCACGCGCCGGGACGTCGCTCGTTCACGGCGCCGCCTATATTGCGAGATGATGACAACGCCAGCCACGCGCATAGCACACGAGCAGCGCCGCGCGCGACCCGCCGGATCGCGGGCGCCCGCGGAAAAAAAGAAAGTGAACATGTCCAACGCGTGGGCCGAGGCGCGCGAGTTGATCTGGCGCAACCGGGGACAGATCGGACTCGGCCTCGCGTTGATGATCGTGAACCGGCTGGCGGGGCTGGTGCTGCCGTACAGTCCCAAGCTGCTCATCGACCGGGTGTTCACGCATCACGAGGCGAATCTTCTGACGCCGATCGCGATCGTGGTGGTGGCGGCAACGCTCATCCAGGCCGCCACCACGTTCGCCCTGTCGCAGGTGATGAGCGTCGCTGCCCAACGCGCCATCGCCGAAATGCGCAAGCGCGTCAATCAGCACGTGCTGCGCCTGCCGGTGTCCTATTTCGACGGGACGCAAACGGGCATTCTCATCGCGCGCATTCTGAACGACGCCGAGGGCATCCGGAATCTCGTCGGCACGGGCCTGGTGCAGCTGAGCGGCGGACTGGTCACCGCGGTGCTTGCGTTAGGCGTCCTCTTCTGGCTCAACTGGACGCTCACCGCGATCACGCTGCTCATCCTGGTCACGTTCGGCGGCGGCATGGCGATGGCGTTCACGAGGTTGCGCCCGATTTTCCGCGAGCGCAGCGTGATCACCGCCGAGGTCACCGGCCGGTTGAGCCAATCGCTGAGCGGCATCCGGGTCGTGAAGACCTACATCGCCGAGCGCCGTGAGCAGCTCGTGTTCGCGCGCGGCGTGCATCGGCTGCTGCGCAACATCGCGCGGACGATCACCGGCGTGTCGGCGCTCACCGCGTTCACCACCGTGATCGTCGGCGGGGTGGGCGTGGTAATGATCGTGGTCGGCGGCCACGCGGTGCTGTCGGGCCGCATGACGTTAGGCGACTTCGTCACCTATGTGTTGTTCATCGGCCTCGTGGCGGCGCCGTTGGTACAGATCGCATCCATCGGCACCCAGGTGAGCGAAGCGTTCGCGGGGCTCGATCGCATCCGCGAAATCCGCATGATGGCCACGGAGGATGAGCACGACGCCGAGCGCGGCCGCGTGCCCGACGTCGCGGGCGACGTGCAGTTCGAGGACGTGAGCTTCTCCTACGCCGAGGACGTCCCGGTCCTGCGCGACATCTCGTTTCACGCGCCGGCGGGATCCACCACCGCGCTCGTGGGCTCGAGCGGCGCCGGAAAGAGCACGCTCATCAGTCTCATCATGGCGTTCAACCACCCGCAGTCGGGACGCATCCTGATCGACGGACGCGACCTGGCGGGTCTTCGGTTAGGCGAATACCGGTCGCACCTGGGCGTGGTGCTGCAGGACAACTTTCTCTTCGACGGCACGATCGCCGAGAACATCGGCTTCTCGAAGCCCGGCGCTACCACGGATGAGATCACCGCCGCCGCGAAGGCAGCGCACTGCGATGAATTCATCGGCCGGTTCGCCGACGGGTTCGATACCGTGGTAGGCGAGCGCGGGGTCCGCCTCTCGGGCGGCGAGCGCCAGCGCGTCGCGATCGCGCGCGCGATTCTGGCCGACCCGCGCATCCTGATTCTCGACGAAGCGACGTCGAGCCTCGACAGCGAGAGCGAAGCGCTCATTCGCGATGGCTTGCGCCGCCTCCGCCGCGGGCGCACCACGTTCGTGATCGCGCACCGGCTGTCCACCATCGCGAGCGCCGACCAGATCCTGGTGCTCGAGGAAGGGCGCATCGTGGAGCGCGGGACGCAGGACGAGCTCCTCGCGGCGCGCGGCCGCTATCGTCAACTCTACGACAAGCAGTATGGACTCGAGGTCGACCGGTTCGTGAACCCCGGCGAGGATTACGCGCCGGACGACTCGGTAGAGGACGCCCCGCGCGTACGCGTGACGCCCGACCGGTCCCTCTAGTCCGCTGCCTAACGTCATCACGCCGTTTCCCGCATCGATGCCGACGTCACCACGCAATCCATACTTCGAGATCCGGCGCTCGCGCATTCAGGGGCGCGGCGCATTCGCACGGCGCAAGATCCGCAAGGGCACGCGCATCATCGAATACACCGGCGAGCACGTGTCGCACGAGGAAGCCGACCGCCGCTACGACGATGAGCACATGGCGCGGCATCACACCTTCCTGTTCACGCTCGACTCCAAGACGTGCATCGATGCGGCGGTGAACGGGAACGATGCACGCTACATCAATCACTCGTGCGATCCGAACTGCGAGGCCGTGATCGACGGCCGCCACATCTGGATCGAAGCGCTGCGCACGATCGCGCCCGAGGAGGAGCTGGTGTACGATTACCAGTACGAGCGCGAGAATGATGCGAGCGAGGACGACGAGACGCGATACGCGTGCCGATGCGGGTCGCCTAACTGCCGGGGGACCATCCTCGCGCCGCGCAAGAACAAGAAGTCGGGCACGGCGCGCCGTGGGTCCAAACGCAAGACGTGAGCGCGTTCAAGGACTACTTCTCACGACAAGCGGCCGCGTACGCGGACTACCGGCCGACCTATCCCGACCAGCTCTTCGCCTGGCTGGCTGGCCTGACGCCGGGCGCGGCCAGCGCCTGGGACTGCGCCACCGGCAGCGGCCAGGCCGCCGCCGGGCTCGCGCCGCACGTCGAGTGCGTGATCGCGACCGATGCCAGCGCCCCGCAGCTCGCCCACGCGCAGCACCTGCCTAACGTCCACTACGCGCGCATGACGGCCGAGGCCGCGGCGCTGGCGTCGGGGTCGATGGATGTGGTGACGGTCGCGCAGGCGCTGCATTGGTTGGACATCCCGCGCTTCTTCGCCGAGGCGAGGCGCGTGCTACGCCGCGGCGGCGTGGTGGCCGCGTGGTGCTACTCGCTGGTGCGCACCACGCCGGCCATCGACCGCGTGATCGACCGGTACTACTTCGAGACGCTGCGCGACGCGTGGGCCCCCGAGCGCAAGCTCGTCGATGCGGGATATCGCGGCATCGAGTTTCCGTTCGTCGAGGTCGATGCGCCCGAGATGTCGATCGTCGCCTCGTGGACCCGCGATCACGTGTTGGGCTATCTGCGCACGTGGTCGGCGACGCGCGTGCTGCACGAACGCGAAGGGCGCGATCCCGTGCTCGCGGTCGAGCAGGAGATCGCGCCCTTGTGGCCGGATCCGCACGCATCGCTGGACGTGCGATGGCCGCTCGCGTGCCGGGTCGGACGCATCGCCGCAGCGTAGCGGGCTTCCGTTAGTCGGCCGCCTGTTCCATGCCCCGGAACGCCACCAGAATGTCGGACTCGTCGCGTCCGTTGACGAACCGGTAGTTGAAGCCGCGATCCTCGACGATCGGCGCGAGGCGGACGATGACGTAGTCGCCGGCGTGCCACTGCTCGACGCGCGGCCGATCCTCGAGCGCCACCTTCCAGCGCGTGCCATCCTGAAGGACCAGATACCCCGCGCCGTCACTCACCGACTGCACTCGTATCGCGCCGACGATGTTGTCGTACTGCGTGGAGTCGTCGGCGCGATGCGACAGCGCGTTGTTGTCGGCGCGCATCACGACGTGCGACGTGGTGTGCATCGCGCCCGGTTGGGCCGCGCCCAACGGATCGCTCGCGGCACTCGCGACGACGGCACGCGACGAGTCCGCGCGCGTCGATGAAACGGCGGCATACGAGGCGCTCGCCTGCGCATTCGACACTGCGGCAACGGTGATGATCGACGCGATCGCGCCGGTAACACGAAGGCCTTTCATGACTTCCTCCTCTCGGAGCGGCGCTCGCCGGTGCGGTCACCCGGCCGACATCGGAGTTGGGCGCTCACTGCACTTTCCTAAGCTACCTCCCGGCGGCGGAAGAGGATGGGGGGTGTTACAGGGCATTTCGAGGGGTGTAACGTTTTTTAGCTCCGCCGGCTTGTTTTTTTTCGAGTTTGGCATTTCCTTAGCAATGGTTTGGCGCGCCGGCGGTTTGCTCGATCTCCGATGCCGGCGTCGGGGTCCTTGGTGGTGGAATCCGCGACGAGCACTTCCTGCCACGCGTCGCGGTGGGACAGCCGGCCGTTCTTTTCTGCAGTTCCGTCTCCTCCGAGTTACACCATGCAGCTAAAAAAATCCGTCGCGGCAGCTTCGCTGGCGCTTCTCATGAGCAGTACGCTCGTTGCGAACGCACGCGCACAAGTGTGCGAATGCAAGTTCCCCGACTCGAACGCGAACGGGCAGGTTGCCGGCGCGTTCGGCGGCGGGTTGTTCGCGGGGTTGGTGGCCGCCGTGCTGCACCTCAAGCACTCGAAGGAAGCAGCGCTCGATCCGCGCGTCATTCCGTTCGCGGCCGATCCAGCCGGAGTTGCGCCGGTGGTGGAGGCGTCGGCGGGCGCGCTGGCGGATTCGAGCGCGGGGCCGGCGAGCGCGGCGCCGGCCGGCGCGCGTCCGTCGGCCGACCGGGTGCTGCCGGCCGGTGCCGGTGCGGCGTCGCCGTCGCATCCGCGGCGCTACGCGGCGGGTCGCCCTCCTAACTTGACCGCCGATGAGGCGATGCAGGAAGGCCTGGTGCCGCCCAAGACGGCGACGATGATGCCGGCGTACGCGATGATCGGGTTGGGCTCGCTGCTCCTGGGGCTGTTCATGCTGCGGCAGCGGACCAGCCGGCGGCGCCGGCGGTACTGAGCCGGGCCGGCGCCCGCCGGCCCCAAGCCTAACGGAAGTCGTGGGGGCGGATGCCCTCGGCGCCCACGTCGATGCGGAGGGCGCGAAACACCTCGCCGCGCAGGTTGACCACGCGCTGCTCCACCTGCAGCGCGCCGCGCACGAGGAGTAGCGGCGCCGTCGTGATGAGCAGCGCCTGCCGGTCGAACCGCTTGGGCGTCACCACCACGTTCACGAGACCGGTTTCGTCTTCCAGCGTGAGGAAGACGAACCCCTTGGCCGTGCCCGGCCGCTGGCGGCAGATCACGAGGCCCGCCATCGCCACATTGCGCGAGCCATCGGGCAGCGCCAGCACCTCGCGCGCCGTGCGCACTCCGTTAGGCGTGAGCAGCGGCCGCAGGTGCTTGAGCGGGTGGCCGTGGAACGAGACGCCCGTCAAGCGATAGTCGGCGGCGGTGAGCTCGAGCGCCGACATGGCCGGCACGCTCGCGGGCACGTCGAGCTTGGGGCGGTTGGGCGCCAGCGCGCCGGCCTCGCCGCGGAGCGTCTCGAGCATCCGCCAGATCGCGGCGCGCCGCCGGCGGGCGTCCGGCTCGTCGGGCACGAAGCTGTCCAGCGCGCCCGACTCGGCCACGGTGCGGAGCGCCCGGCGGTCCAGCCTCGACCGCCTAACGAAGTCGGCAATCGACTGGAACGGGCCGCCGTCGCGGAGCGCGGCGTCCAACACGTCCCGCGACCGGGAGCCGAGTCCCTTGATGAGCCGGAATCCGAGGCGCACGGCCGGCGATGCGATGGGCGCCGCCGCGTCGCGCTCCAGCGTGCAATCGAACGCCGATCGCGCGGCGTCGACGGGACGAATGGGCACGCCGTGGCGGCGCGCGTCTTCGATCAGCGTGCCGGGCGAGTAGAATCCCATCGGTTGGGCATTGAGAATCGCGGCGGTGAACTCGGGCGCGTAGTAATGCTTGAGATACGCGCTCGCGTACACGAGCAGCGCGAAGCTCGCGGCATGCGACTCGGGGAATCCATAGTCGGCGAAGGCGTTGATCTGGTTGTAAATCCGGCGGGCGGTCTCCTCGGGAATGCCGTGGCGCCGCATGCCCTCGATGAGCCGCTCGCAGATCGCGGCCATGCGCTCGTGGCTGCGCTTGTGTCCCATCGCGCGGCGTAAGGCATCGGCTTCGCCGGGCGTGAACCCGGCGGCGGCGATCGCCACCTGCATGCCCTGCTCCTGGAACAGCGGCACGCCTAACGTGCGCTCGAGGATCGGCGCGACCGACGGATGCAGGTATGTCACCGCTTCTTCGCCGGCGCGGCGCCGCAGATAGGGGTGCACCATGTCGCCCTGGATGGGCCCCGGCCGGATGATCGCGACTTCGACGACGAGGTCGTAGAAGCAGCGCGGCTTGAGCCGCGGCAAGGTGTTCATCTGCGCGCGGCTCTCGACCTGGAAGACGCCGATCGTGTCGGCGCGGCAGAGATCGTCGTACACCGCTTGATCGGTGTAGTCGAGTTGGGCGAGGTCGACCGTGTGGCCGCGCGTGTTGCGGATGTAGAGCAGGCAGTCCTGGATGAGCGTGAGCATGCCCAGGCCCAACAGGTCGATCTTGACGAGGCCCATGGTTTCGACGTCGTCCTTCTCCCATTGGATGACGGTGCGGGCATCCATGGCCGCGGGCTCGATGGGAACGATGTGCGCGAGCGGTTCTTCCGTTAGGACAAAGCCGCCGACGTGGATGGACCGGTGGCGCGGGATGCGGCGCAGGCCGCGGACGATGGCCGGGAGGGCGCGGACGCGGCGATCGCTGCCGTCGAGGGAAGCGGCGACGGCGTCGCCTTGGGGAAGGGGGAACGGGGAACGGGGCGGGGTGGCTGCGTTAGGCGTGGCCGTGGGAGGGGCGGGAGTGGGGGCGTGGGGCGTGGGGCGTTCCTCTTCCAGGAAGTGGTCGCTGCGGAGCGAGAGCGCATCGGATTGTTCCACCGAGAAGCCCAACACGCGCGCGGCGTCGCGAATCGCGGACTTGGTGCGATAGGTGATCTGCTCGCAGACCATGGCGGCGTGTTCGCGGCCGTAGCGTTCGTAGACGTACTGGAGGACGCGCTCGCGGTCGCGGTGGGCGAAGTCGATGTCGATGTCGGGGGCGCCTTGGCGGTCTTCGCTCAGGAACCGCTCGAAGAGCAGGCCTAACCTGACCGGGTCGACGGCGGTGATGCCCAAGCAGAAGCAGACGACGGAGTTGGCGGCGGAGCCGCGGCCCTGGCAGAGGATGCCTTCGCGGCGGGAGAAGCGGACGATGTCCCAGACGATGAGGAAATAGCCGGCCATGCCGAGTTTTCGGATGACGTCGAGCTCGTGGGCGATCTGGGTGCGATAGCGGGAAGCGGCGGCGCTACCGGCAGGGGAAGCGGCAGTTGCACCACCTTGGGGAACGGGCCTAACTGGCCGGGAAGCGGCGGCTGCGCCGCCTTGGGGAAGCGGCCTAACGGCCTTGGGGAGCGGGGAAGCAGCTCCGCTCGAGGGGAACTCGGCGTGAAGTCCCCGTTCCCCGAGGCGGCGCCAGCCGCCGCTTCCCGACGCGCGCCTCTGGCGCGCGCTTCCCGAAGGCGGCGCAGCCGCCGCGTCCCTGAATCCGGCTATGCGTTCCGCCGCCCCCGCTTCGACTAACCGAGCCAGATACTCATCCGCCGTGACGCCGGGCGGGAGTGGAAAGGTCGGCAGCGTGGGCTTGAGCTCGTGCATCCGGAACGCGCAGCGCTCGGCGATGGCGAGCGTGGCGCCGAGCCCCTCGGGGTACCGTTGCCAGCGGCGCGCCATCTGCCGGGCGCTCTTCAGGTACCACTCTCCGTTAGGCCTCAAGCGCGTGCCCATCGCATCGAGCGTGCGCTGGTGGCGGAGCGCGGTGAGCACGTCGTGCACGATCCGGCCGCGGGGGTCGGCGTAGTGCACGTCGTTGGTCACCACCCACGGGATGTCGAGCGCGCGCGCGATCTCCATGAGCCCGGGGACCACGCGGCGTTCCTCCTCGAGGCCGTGGTCCCAGCATTCGATGGCGACGCGGCCCGCGAAGATGTCGAGCAGCGTGGCCGCGGCCTCGCACGCGCCATCGGGATCGCCGCGGGCAACGCGGCGCGGCACCCAGCCGCGCGGGCAGCCGGTGAGCGCGAAGAGGCCGTCGGCGTGCTCGGCGAGCACGTCGAGCGACACGCCGGGCTGGCCGCGCGCGCTGTCCATGCGCGCGCGGGTGATGATCGTGGACAGGTTGGCGTAGCCCTGGCGCGACTCGGCGAGGAGCACGAGGTGGGAGTCGCCGGCGTCGCGGGGCGACGCTTTGTGCCTAACCGTAAGTTCGGCGCCGATGATGCCGCCCAACCCGGCGTCGCCGGCGGCCTCAGCGAAGGCGACCGTGCCGCCCAGCTCGTCGTGGTCGGTGAGCGCGAGGGCGGGGAGGCCGAGCCGGCGCGCGCGGGCCACGAGCGCATCGGGGTGCGAGGCGCCGTCGAGCAGGGAGTACGCGGAGTGGCAGTGGAGCTCGACGTAGCTGGCGTTAGGCGTGGGCGCGGGG
>Ga0134125_10005298_pt1 | contig 14662 bp, 10 predicted proteins | sample KB31751_FD_96464 | JGI IMG/M metagenome (GOLD analysis project Ga0134125, IMG submission 96464) | Terrestrial soil microbial communities with excess Nitrogen fertilizer from Kellogg Biological Station, Michigan, USA - KB3-175-1 | ecosystem: Environmental > Terrestrial > Soil > Unclassified ... | reverse complement strand
GCGCGTACATCGACCTCGAGGTCGCGCAGGCCGGGCGCGATCGACAGCGTCAGGCGGACGCCGGCCTGATCAGCCCGATCCTTCACCAGCCGCACGCAGGCCCGGCAGATGTCCTCGGCCGCGGAGACCTGGCGATGCAGCTCCTGCTTGCCGGCCTCAATCTTCGACAGGTCCAGGATGTCGTTGATGATCGACAGCAGCAGCCGTCCGCTGTCGTGAATGTCCTTCAGATACTCCAGATATCTCGGCGAGCCGATCACGCCGTGCACCTGGCGCTGCATCAGCTCGGCAAAGCCGATGACGGCGTTGAGGGGCGTGCGCAGCTCATGGCTCATATGGGCGAGGAAGTCGCTCTTGGAGCGGTTGGCCACCTCGGCCTGCTCCTTGGCGAGGCGCAACTCGCGCGTGCGGTCGGCCACCAGCCGCTCCAGATCCTGGCGCGAGCTCTCCAGCGTTTCCATGCGCGCTTCGTCGACCTTCAGCTGCAGCTGCATCTTGCCGATGCGATGCTCGATGCCGGCCATATGCAGCCGGCTGTCGAACGCGTAGAAGGCCCTGAAGTGATGCAGCGCGGTGCGGTAGTCGCCCATCGCCTCGTAGATCTCGGAGAGCGTCGCATGACAGTCGGCCACCAGCCCGGTGAGGCCGACAGCCTGGCCCGTCGCGGAGGCGCGCTGCACATAGTCGAGCGCCTGCTCATGCTTGCCGGCAACGACCAACGCGCGGCCGCAATTGAGCCAGCCGATGAGGCGGTTGTAGGGATCGTCGCAGGTATCGGCCGTCGCCAGGAACGACGCCAGCCAGCGCTCCATCTCGACGAACCGCTGCAGCCTCGCGTACCCGAGCGCCAATATGCTGAAGCAGCCAGTCTCGATGTCTCGGCAGCGCAAGCTGCGGGCGGCGTCCAGGGCCTCCTCCGCCGCCGTGACTGCCTCGCCGTGACGGCCGGCCTCTAACAGAAGGAGCGCGCGCGTGTATTTGAGCTGGAGCCATTGGACGTCTTCGTCGCCTGCCAACCTGGTCAGGCGCATGCGGGCATTGTCCAGGGTCGCCAACGCTTCGTCGAACTGCTTGCGCTTCTTGAGGACCTCGGCGCACTCCATCAACGCCATGCAGTAGAAGCGCTGATTGCCGACTTCGTCGAAAATGGCGAGGGCGTCGCGGTTGAGGTCGAGCGCCTGCTCGAGCAGCCCGATGTCGAGATAGATCGCCGACAAGGTCCGCATCGCCAGACCGGCGGCCTCGCGATCGCCCAGCGCCAGGAACACATCGCGCAACGGCGCCAGCATCTTCTCAGCATCGTCATAGCGGCAGAGCAGTCGGAAAACGCGACCTGCATCCAGGCTGCAGCGCGCCTCCTCGAGCTTGAGGCCGTGCTCGCGGGCCAGCGCAACCCCTTCCTCGGCGTAGGACAGGGCCAGCGAGAGGTCGTAGACCCAGACCCGGCGCACGAGATCGCACAGGATCCGGCAACGCTCCGCCGGCTCGGCGGTCATCGCGAGGTCCTGGAGGAGTTGGCCAATGTCGGGATCGTCAGCCGACATGCGTGCGGTGCTCTGCCCTCATCATCGGCCGACACGCCTTCAGCCGTACCGCCGGCATGGGGCTGCGAGCCGTCAAGTCTCCAGCCTATCCGTTTAACACCGGAAGCCTAAAAAAAGCGATAATTCACAACGTTTTGGCCGAACTTGCCGCACCCCGGCCGGAGGCCGCCATGAGGCCCCCACGGGCTGTCCGCCACGGATATTTGAGGGCCGCCGGGCGACTCCGCCTCCGCACCTATCAATTCCTATAGGGTGGTTAATAGCCATTAACAGATAAGGTTAACTTTCCCTTGATATTCTTAGTAAAATTTTCCTTGCCAAGTGCGGTAAATTTAGGCACGGTTTCCTTGCGCCACCGGTTTCCGGCGGGTGCGTTGTTAACCTGGGATTGGGGAGAAGTCAGTCATGAGTATGTCCAAGAAGGCGTGGGACGACGTCATGTCGGCCGCGTTCGAGGAGAATTCGGCGGCCGATGCAGTCTCCGCCAGAGCGTTGAGTTCACGTGCGCTAACGGCTCGGGCCCTTGAGAGGTCGTCCCGGGCGCTCTCGGCGAGAGCGCTTGAGCGGTCGTCACGGGCATTGGAGTTGTCTTCGCGGGCCCTATCGTCCCGTGCGTTGTCCGCTCGTGCTCTGTCGGCGCGTGCTCTCACGCTGTCTGCTTAAATATCCCCGGATCTGTATTAGTTGACCCGCACCCAGATCTCGTACGACGGGAGCTGCTAATCCCGTGAGATGATCGATTGGGCCTCAGCCGCTGGCTGGGGCCCGATCTGTTTTCGGCGCATGCGCCAGGTCATGGTGCCGAAACAATTGTCCTGCAAGATTTCAGGCTCGGCGCAAGAAGCCGTCTTGCTGATTCGGAGGGTCGGGACGTTGACTTGGTTTACGGCACTTGAAGAGAGCTTGGATCGACCGGTCGCCAAGGCGCACCGGGGCGGCACGCACCGTGTGGTCGTGCCGCATCAGACGGTCGAGCGGCTGCGCCCGCTGCTGCCCGCCATGGGCATCACCCGCATCGCCAACGTCACCGGCCTCGACTATCTCGATATTCCCGTCGTCATGGTGGCGCGACCAAACGCCCGGACCTTGGCGGTCACTCAGGGCAAGGGCGTCGACCTCGACCACGCCAAGGCTTCCGGAGTCATGGAGGCCGTCGAATCGTTCCACGGCGAGCGCATCGACCAGCCGCTCAAGCTGCTCACCTACAACGAGACCGCCCGGCGTCACGCTGTCGTCGATCCGGCGCAGCTGCCGTCAGTGCCCGACAGTCTCTATCATCCGAACCTGCCGATATTGTGGATCGAGGGCTTCGACCTGGTATCGCGCCGCCGCATCTGGCTGCCCTATGAGTCCGTTCACGTGAACTACGCGCTGCCGCTGCCCCAGGGTACCGGCTGCTTCGCTTCCAGCACCAACGGCCTGGCATCGGGCAATCAAATCCTGGAGGCCATCAGCTCGGGCATCTGCGAGGTGGTCGAGCGCGATGCCGACGCGCTGTGGCTGCATGCCGATGATGCGACGCTGCAGGCCCGCCGTGTCGACCTCGACTCGATCGACGACGAGCGCAGCCGCTCGATCCTGGACAAATACTGCCGGGCGCAGATGGCGGTCGAGGTCTGGGACACGACATCGGACATCGGCATTCCATCCTTCCGCTGTCACATCTACGAGGCGCAGGACAATCCCAACGATGCGCAGGGCACCTTCTTCGGCGCCGGCTGCCATCCCGCGCGCTCCGTCGCGCTGCTGCGCGCGCTGACCGAGGCGGCCCAATCCCGCCTCACCTACATCTCCGGCTCGCGCGACGACATCGAGCGCCGCGACTATCGCCGCCCCGACGACGAGACGCCGGCCGAACGGCGCCGTCGCGAAGGTCCGGATGCCCCACCCTCGCGCCGGCTCGACGCCACCGTGACTCAGGATTACGCGACGCTGAACGAAGACCTGCAGTGGGAACTCGCCCGCCTCCAGGCTGCTGGATTGAACCAGGTCATCGTGGTCGACCTGACGATGCCCGAGTTCAACTTGCCGGTCGTCAAGATCGTCATCCCCGGACTCGAGGGCGTGCCTGACGGCCCCGACTATGTGCCGGGCGCCCGCGCCCAGGCGGCGATCGCGAGGCTGGCGTGACGATCTGCATCTTTACCGGACCGACCCTGCCGCCGACCGAGGCCGCCAAGATCCTCGACGCGGAATACCTGCCGCCCGCCGCCATCGGCGATGTCTACCAGGCGGCGCGGAAGCGCCCCTGGGCCATCGGCATCATCGACGGCTTCTTCGAGAGCACGCCCTCGGTCTGGCACAAGGAGGTGCTGTGGGCGATGGCGCAGGGCATCCACGTGTTCGGCGCCTCCAGCATGGGCGCGCTGCGAGCGGCCGAACTTGCCGCCTTCGGCATGGTCGGCGTCGGTACCATTTTCGAGGCCTATCGCGACGGAGCGATCGAGGACGACGACGAGGTCGCCGTCGTTCACGGCCCGCCGGAACTGGGCTATGTGCAGCTCTCCGAGGCCATGGTGAATATCCGCGCGACGATCAAGAAGGCGATCGGCGCGGACGTGATTTCGCCGACGACCGCGGCCGCTCTGATCGGCATCGCCAAGTCGCTCTACTACAAGAGCCGCGGCTACGAGCGTCTCCTGGCCGAAGCAAGCGCGCATCATCTGCCGGGCGACGAGTTGGCTCACTTGAAGGCGTGGCTGCCGAAGAATCTGGTCAATCAGAAGCGGCTCGACGCCATCGCCATGCTGCAGGCGATCAAGGCCGCACACGCCGCCGCCGTTGCAGCCACACCTGCCTCCTACGTCTTCGAGCACACCATCTTGTGGGATGCCGTCGAACGTCAATATGGCAATGGCGGAAATGAAGATCCGACCGGCGCCGCTGCGGCGCCGCGCAATGGAATATTCGATGAGTTGCGCCTCGACCCCGCGCTCTACGAGCGGCTCCGGCGTAGCGCGATCGTCCGTGCACTCTCGCGCCGCGCCGCCACTGACGAGGGCGTGGAACCAACTCTGCAAGAGCTTCAGGACGCCACCCGCAGCTTTCGCAAACGCAGGGGATTTCGGTCGGCCACGGAACTTGAATCCTGGCTGCGCGCGCGCGATCTCAGCCATGATCAATTCATGCGCCTCATGGGCGATGAGGCGCGCCGGCAGCGGCTCGATGCCGCGCATGCCGCCGCCATCGACGATGCCTTGGCCGACGAACTGGCGCTTGCCGATGCCCATGCCCACCTGCAGGCACGCGCCGACGAGAAGCACGCCGTGCTGGATGCGCGCCGGATCGAGCAGCCGACTCTGGAAGATGCCGGCCTCTCCGAAGCGGAAATGATCGCCTGGTTTCTTTCTGAATGCGGCCAGGAGCCCGGCGATGACGATCCTGGCGACGTCGCTCGACAATTGGGCTTCGTCGACAAGGACGATCTCCTGCGCGCGGCGCTGCGCGAGTACTGCTACCGGGCCTGGAAGGATTCGTGATAGAATCCGGGGCGATCGACCATCGCCCTGGACTCAGCCATGTCTCCTGCCGCAACCGCCGCCGCGACCTCGGCCAATGAGCCGCTCCTGCTGCGCCATGACGATCACGGCATCGTCACGCTGACGCTCAATCGCCCGCGCCAGTACAACGCCCTCAGCGATGCGCTGCTGGGCGAGATGCAGACGCAGCTCGATGCCATCGCCGGCGATCCGGCTGTCCGCATCGTCGTCATCGCCGGCGCCGGCCAGGCCTTCTGCGCCGGACACGACCTCAAGGAGATGCGGGCGCGGCCGGACCAAGCCTACTACCGCGACCTGTTCCAGCGCTGCAGCCGCATGATGCTCGCCATCACGCAGATGCCGCAGCCGGTGATCGCGCGTGTCCATGGCATCGCCACGGCGGCCGGCTGCCAGCTCGTCGCGACCTGCGATCTCGCCGTCGCCGCGCCGATGGCGCGCTTCGCCACCTCCGGCATCAATGTCGGCCTGTTCTGCTCGACGCCGGCCGTCGCCCTCAGCCGCAATGTGTCGGAGAAGCGCGCCTTCGAGATGCTGATGACCGGCGATTTCATCGACGCCGAGACCGCCCTACGCTACGGCCTCGTGAGCCGCGTCGTGCCGGCCGATGAGCTCGACAAGGCGGTCGCCGATCTGGCTCGCCGCATCGCCGGCAAATCGGCGGTTGCGGTCGCGGCGGGCAAACAGCTGTTCTATCGCCAGCGCAACCTCGATCTGAGTGCCGCCTACGACGCCGCGGCCGAGGCCATGGCCTGCAACATGATGGCCGAGGATGTCGGCGAAGGCATCGACGCCTTCATGCAGAAGCGCCCGCCCGTGTGGAAGGGACGCTGATATCCGCATATGCCCGAGCACGACCACTACACGGACGGCCATCTGCGCAAGGTGCTCGGCAGCGTGCGCACCATCGCCATGGTCGGCGCCAGCCCGGACTGGCACAAGGCCAGCTCTTTCGCCATGAAGTATCTGCAGAGCAAGGGCTATCGCGTGATCCCCGTGAACCCGCGCGCCGCCGGCAAGAGCATCCTCGGCGAGACCTGCTATGCGCGCCTGTCCGAGATCCCCCAGAGCGCTCGCCGCGTCGACATGGTCGACATCTTCCGCAATTCCGAGGCCGCCGGCGCGATCGCCGACGAGGCCATCGCCATCGGCGCCAAAGTGGTGTGGATGCAGCTGGGCGTCCGCAACGACGCCGCCGCCGCGCGCGCCGAGAAGGCCGGCCTCACCGTCATCATGAACCGCTGTCCGAAGATCGAGTACGGGCGCTTGAACGGCGAACTCAGCTGGGGCGGCTTCAACTCGCGCATCATCTCCAGCAAGCGACGCAAACCGGCGATGCGATGAACGACAATCCGAAGAAGGGCTCGCGCGACAGCCATCGACGAGCAGCTCCAGCAGCACCCGCAACAACGCCCGAGATTCACGACTGGCGCCTCGATCCCGGATTCGAAACGCGCGCCATCCACGCGGGCACGCCGCCCGATCCGACCACCGGCGCCCGCATCACGCCAATCTATCACACCACCGCCTACGTCTTCGACGACGCCGATCACGCGGCTTCGCTGTTCGACCTGTCGACGTTCGGCTATATCTATTCGCGCCTCACCAACCCGACGGTCTCGGCCCTCGAGGAGAAAGTCGCCAGCCTCGAGAACGGCCGCGGCGCGACGGCTTGCGCCTCCGGCCACGCTGCGCAGATGCTCGCCTTCTTCTCCTTCATGGAGGCCGGCGACCAGTTCCTCGCCTCGAAGAAGCTCTATGGCGGCTCGGTCACCCAGTTCGGCAAGACGTTCAAGAAACTCGGCTGGGAAGCCATCTTCGTCGATCCGGACGATCCCCAGAACTTCGCGCGCGCGTTGACGCCGAAATGCAAGGCGATCTTCATCGAGAGCCCGGCCAATCCCGGTGGCTTCATCGTCGATATCGAGCCGATCGCGGCAATCGCCCACAAGGCCGGCGTCCCCCTTATCGTCGACAACACGTTGGCCAGTCCGTTCCTCTGCCAGCCGATCGCCTGGGGTGCCGATATCGTCATCCACTCCATGACGAAGTTTCTCGGCGGCCACGGCAACTCCATGGGCGGCGTCGTCGTGGACTCCGGGAAGTTCGATTGGGCGCAGAACGACAAGTTCGGCGGCCTCACCGCGCCGGAGCCGGCCTATCACGGCCTCCGCTTCTACGAGACCTTCGGCGATATGGCCCTGGTCATGCACATGAAGGCCGTCGGCCTGCGCGATCTCGGTCCGACGCTGTCACCGATGAACGCCTTCCTGATTCTCACAGGCATGGAGACTCTGGCCCTGCGCATGCAGCGCCACTGCGAGAATGCGCTCGCAGTCGCCGAGTTTCTCGAAGGTCATCCTCAGGTGAGCTGGGTGTCCTACGCCGGCCTCGAATCGAGTCCGTATCGTGCGCTCGCCCGCAAATACCTGGGGGGCCGCGGCGGAAGCGTGTTCACCTTCGGCGTCAAGGGCGGCTACGAGGCCGGCATCAAGGTCGTGCAGTCGTGCGAGTTGCTCTCCCACCTCGCGAACCTCGGCGATACCCGCAGCCTGATCCTGCACCCGGCCTCGACCACCCATCGGCAGCTGACCGAAGCGCAGCGCGTGTCCGCCGGCGCCGGCCCGGACGTGGTGCGCCTATCGATCGGCCTCGAGACCGTCGACGACATTATTTCGGATTTGGATCAGGCCTTGCGCGCAGCCGCCGGCTAGGCTGTGCCGTCGGCGCGGCTATTGCATCGTGCCGAAGATGTCTTCCAAGCTCTCGCGCAGCTGCACGGTCTGGAACGGCTTCACCAGGTAGTGATCGACGCCCTCGGCCTTGGCCTGCTCCATCTGGTCGCGGCCCGGCCAGGTCGACGCCATGATGATGGGCATCTTCTTCAGGACGGGATGGCCGCGCACGGCCTTGACCAGGTCGAGGCCCGTCATGTCCGGCATGATCCAATCGGAGATGATGAGATCGAACTTCTCCTCGTGGAGCTGCTTCAGCGCTTCCGTCGCGCTGGCGGCGAGCGCGACCTGACTGATGCCGAGCTCGCGCAGACGGGCGCTGATGAAGTCCCGCATCATCTGCTGGTCATCGACAACGAGCACGTTGAGGTTGGTCACCGCAGACTGCATGAAGAACTCCCTTGAAGGCTGACGCGCGACGTGCGCGGGCGCCGCCGTCTCCCGGCTATCTTCGTTTCCATCGTATAAATTTTGGTTAAGAACGCCGTCAATTCTTTGCGTCATCGCCGCAATCTCCTGGGAATTTCAGCCTTCGTCGATCGTTTGCCTGAAGCCAAGTCAACCCGCGCATCGTTCGAGGATCATTCCGGCGATCCGGCCGATCGGCGCTTCGACCTCGGTGGCGCCGAGCGCGTTTGCCGCCTTGGGCATGCCGTAGACGACGCAGGAGGCCTCGTTCTGGCCGATCGTGCGCGCCCCGGCCTCGCGCATCGCCTTCAGGCCCTTGGCGCCGTCGGCGCCCATGCCCGTGAGGATGACGCCGATCGCGTTGCGCCCGGCCTCCGCCGCGACCGAGTGAAAGAGGGCATCGACCGAGGGCCGATGGCCGCACACGGGATCGCCGTCGTCGATCTTGCACAGGTACTGCGCCCCGGAGCGAATCAGTCGCAAGTGCCGCTCGCCCGGCGCGATGTAGACGTGGCCGGGCAACGCCCGCTGACCGTCCTGCGCCTCGACGACCGCGACCTGCGCCAGGGCGTTCAGGCGCTGCGCGAAGCGCTGCGTGAACCCGCCGGGCATGTGCTGCACGACCAGGGTCGCCGGACTGTCGGACGGCAGGGCGCAGATCAGCTCGCGCAAGGCCTCGACCCCGCCGGTCGAGGCGCCGATCGCGACGATGCGCTCCGTCGTCCGGTAGACCAGGGGCGTCTTCGGCCGCTCCTTCGCGGCCGGCGCCGCCACCGCCAGGGCGCGCACACGCGCCCGCGCGGCCGCCTTGATCTTGGCGATCAGCTCATCCCGTTTCTCCTCGAAGCCGCGGGCAACGTCGATGCGCGGCTTGGTGACGAAGTCGACGGCACCCAGCTCGAGTGCCTGCAAGGTCACGTCGGCGCCGCGCTCCGTCAGCGACGACACCATCACGACCGGCGTCGGCTTGACCCGCATGATCTTCTCGAGAAAGGTCAGCCCGTCCATGTTGGGCATCTCGACGTCGAGCGTGATGACGTCGGGGTTCTTGGTGCGGATGATGTCGGCGGCCGTGGTCGGATCGGTGGCGCTGCCGACCACCTCGATGCTGCCGTCGCCGCCGAGCATGGCGCGGATGAGCTGGCGCGCGAGCGCGGAATCGTCGACGATGACGACGCGCACCGGCCGGTCCGCGGGATCGTGCGTCGCCCGGCGCAACGGGATCGCCCTTGCGGTCATTTCACTTTCCGGTAGGTGCTGCGGCCGACCAGCTTGAGCGGACAATTCGATCCGAACAGGCTTTCCGAATGTCCGAGATAGAGGGCGCCGTGGGAGGCCAGCAAGCCGGAGGCGCGCCGCACGACGGATTCCTGGGTGCGGCCGTCGAAGTAGATGATGACGTTGCGGCAGAAGATGGCGTCGAACGGCCCGTTCATCGGCCAGCGATCGACGAGATTCATCCACTCGAAGACGACCAGTGGCCGCAGATGGGCGGCGATGCGGTGCGCGTTGGGACTGGCCGTGGCGCGCACGAACTTGGCGCGGAACTCCGCGGGTATCTCCTCCACCTGCTTGGCGGAGTAGATTCCGGCCTCGGCCTCGGCCAGCGCGTTCGTGTCGATGTCGGTGGCGAGGATGAGGGCGTCCCAGCGATCGAGGTCCGGCAGATATTGCCGCAGCACCATCGCGATCGAGTAGGCCTCTTCGCCCGAGGCGCAGCCCGCCGACCAGATGCGGATCTTCCGCCGCCCCTTCATCTGAGCCTTGCGGATAATGCGCGGCAGCAGGTCCTTGGCGAAATGGTCGAAGTGATGGGACTCGCGGAAGAACTTGGTGTAGTTGGTCGTCAAAGCGTTGACGAGGACGCCGATCTCGTCGGCGCCGTGCTCGCCTTCGAGACGCTCGCGATAGGCACCGAAGCTGCGCAGGCCCAGGTCGCGCACGCGACGCGACAACCGGGCATACACCATATTGCGCTTATGCGGCCCGAGATTGATTCCGGCTTTCTCTTTCACCCGCTTGACGATGAAGACGAAATCCTCGTCCTCCATCGGCAACTCATGGGCCACGGGGGCCGCGGCGCTCATCGACATTGATGCACTCAAGATATTGACTCTCCCTAACCTCGGTTGTGATTTGGTCGTTCAGAATTCGTTGAGCCGCGAGCCGGCCGCGCGTCGGGGCGTGCCGCTTCGGAACTGAATCGCGGGCGGAGCCTTGTCCGCCGCCTCGGCGCCCATACGCCGAGTCAGGCCCTCCTGCAGCAGACGGGCATCTTCTTTCGCGCCCTCCCCGCCCGTGCGCAAGTACCGCACCACCTGCGACAGCTGCTCCATCTGTCGATCCACGGAATTCACCGACGCCGTCGATTCCTCCACCAGCGCCGCGTTCTTCTGCGTCACGGCCTCCATCGCCGTCACGGACTCGTCGACCTCCTGCACCCCGGACGACTGCTCCTGCGAGGCCGCCGCGATCTCCGAGACGATGTCAGCCACCTTCTTCACCCACGTCACGATCTCGCCCAGCGAGCCTCCGGCCTTGCTCACCAGTTCCACGCCGCGTTTGACATGGTTCTTGCTCGTGGATATCAGGCCCTTGATCTCCTTCGAGGCCTGGCTCGAGCGCTGCGCCAGCGAGCGCACTTCCGCCGCTACGACCGCGAATCCTCGTCCCGCGTCCCCCGCGCGTGCTGCCTCGACTGCCGCGTTCAGCGCCAGCAGATTGGTCTGGAACGCGATCTCGTCGATCAGGCCGACGATCTCGGCAATGCGCAGCGAGGATTGCTCGATGTCCGCCATGGCGCTCACCGCGGTCGCCGCCACCACGCCGCCGCCTTCGGCTGCGCTACGCGCCGCCAGCGCCAGCTCACTCGCCTGCTGCGCGTTGTCGGCGTTCTGCTTCACCGTCACCGACAGCTCGCGGATCGAGGCCGCCATCTCCTCCAGGCTCGCCACTTGCTCTTCCGTGCGCGCCGACAGGTCCTGCGCCCCGGCCGTCAGCTGCACCGTCGCCGCCTTCACGCTGGTGACGCCCTCGGCGATCTCGGCCTCGACTTTCAGCTGGTCGGTTACGTCGACCCACTCCACGACTGTGCCCAGCCGTCCGCCCGATCCGTTCGTGACGGGATTGGCCGTGAGATCCACCGTGCGGCCGCCGAAGCGCGCCCGCTCGCAATAGCTCTCGCTCAGCTCGCCCAGCCGCTCCTTCATCGCCTCGCCGCTGGCGAAGAACGATGCCACGGTGGCGTTGGCGATCTCCGCGGCCCGGAAGTCCGGCAACTTGGCTTGGATCTCGCCCTCTTGCTCCCGGAAGTAGTCCTGGGCCGCCTGGTTGGCGTAGATGATCTTCCCCTTCAGGTCCGCCATCAGCACCACGCTGGCCGTGTTCTCCAGCGCGGTCTGGATCCGTGCCGCCCGCACGCCGGTGTCACGGATCGTCGTCAGCGAGCGCGCCATGTCACCGATCTCGTCGCCACGGCCGAGTCCGGGGATCTTCGCATCCTCGTCGCCGCCCGCGAGCTGGCCCATCACCCCGGCCATCTGCGACAGCGGCGTCACCAGCCTGCGGCCGACATAGAGCCACGCGACCAGGGCCGACAGCGTCATGCTGGCCGCGACGATCAGCAGGATCAGGCGATTGCCGCGGTCGACGGACTGCTCGACCATCGACTGGCCGGCGGTCACACGATCACGGCTCGTCTGCACGACACCCTGAATCCGGGTGCGCAACTCTTCCGCCAACTCCCGCGTGCTGGCCAGGGTGGCGGTCAATGTGCGCCACCCCTTCAGTTCCGTGGTCTTCAGCGCGAACAAGCCGTCGGCTCCGGTGCCCTGCTTCAGCATCACGTCGACCTGGTCCCGAACCGCGTCGCGCAATTCGGCGCGGGACAGTTCGCCCAGGCTCTTCGTCAGGGTCGCGGCCGCCGCGGTGAAGCGCTCCTCCGTCGTGCTCAAATAGCTCAGGTCGTCAAGTTGCGTCGCGGCATGTAGCAGCGCCTGCACGGCATTCGCGTTGGATTCGGCCTTGAGCAGGCTCACGGTATCCATCATGCCCGAGACGAGATCGCCGTTTGGTTGCGCATTCGCCTGCGCCGGAGTCTTCCCGCCGTCCTGCGCGGCGACCACGACCTCGAAGAGCCGATTGTCGGCCTCGGTCGCCAGCACCTTGACGATCTCCTCGTGGGCCGCATCCACCTCGGCCAGCATGCTATCGCGCGTCGCTCGCGCCTTGAGGACGACCGCCATGGTCGTGTTCAGGCCGGCCAGGTTCTGGGCCATGCGTTCGACCACGTCGCGCGGAACCCGGGTTGCGTCGGCATCGCCGAGCTGCTTGTTCAGGTCGTCGAGCCAGGCCCGGACCTTGTCTTGCCTGACGGTAAGTTCGCGGGCGACCGCCGCCCGGTCGGCATCGGTCGTTACGCCAGCGATCTGCGGCCCCGCCGCCGACAGGGCCGCCGTCTCGGCGGCAAGCTCGAGGGCCGTCACCATCGCCGGCATGCTGTCGCCGGTCACCGAATCGAACGCGCGCCGCACCTCGCCGAACGAGGTCCAGGCGACCGCTCCGGCGATGCAGCTCATGAGACTGACGGCGGCAAAGGCGGAGAACAGCCGGAAGCGGATGCTGTTTCGGGTGGCAAGGATGTCGGTCAGATCCATTCTTTTGCGCAACACGGCAAGGTCCTCGTCGTGGATATGAAGTCGTCCGGACCGCGCCGTGAGCAGTGCGCGCTGCGACAGTGCGGTCCGGGCGCGGCAACCCCGTCAGCTCGCGGGCGTCAGCCGATCGACCTGCCTGAACGACCCATCCGGCTGAATGATGGTCAGAAAGACTTCATCCAACCCTTGATTGTCGCCCTTGCCGAACTGCGCCATGAGACCTTGCAGATCGAAGGCCCCGTTCTCCTCGATCGCCCGCAGGAGGGCGTCGCGCGTGACCTCGCCGTCGAGTCGCTGCAGCGCCATGATCGTCAGGCGCCCCACGAGATAGCCCTCGAGCGAGATGAATCCGAGCTTCGCCGTGGGATCGTAGCTCGCCATGGCCTTCTGATACTGCGCGACCACGGGAATGGAGGTATCCCAGGGCAAAGGCACGACCTGGGTGACGATGACGCCATCGCCGGCCGGCCCGAGTTCCCGCGCGAGCGCCTCGGCTCCGACGAACGAGATGGCGACGATCGGCTGGTTCATGCCGAGGCTGCGCGCCAGCTTGACGAACTCGGCGATCGGCTTGTAGGGGCCGACCGTGACGATGGCGTCGGGATTGGCGGCGCGGATGCTGAGCAGCGCGGTCTTCACGGCAACCGTATTGCGTTGGAACGTGCCCTCGGCGACGAGCGACATATTGCGCTTCGCAAGAGCGCGGTTCACGCCGTCCAGACCGGCGCGCCCGAACGAGTCGTCCTGGTAGAGGATCGCCACATGGCTGAGTCCGAGATCCTCCGTCAGGTGCTTTACCCAGGTCTCCGTCTCCTGGAAGTAGGAGGCGCGCAGATTGACGACGTTCCGCAAACCGGAATCGCGCAGGAATTCCGCACCCGTGTATGGACCGATGAAGGGCACGCCGGCGTCCGTCGCGATCGGCTGCACCGCCTTCGAGGTCGGCGTTCCGACCTCGCCGATCAGGGCGAACACCTGGTCGGTGTCGATCAGGGTCTTGGTATTGGCGATGGCGCGATCGGGTTCGTAGCCGTCGTCGTCGCTCTTCAGCTCGAGCTTGCGGCCCTTGACGCCGCCGGCGTCGTTGGCCTCCTTGAAAGCCGCGGCGATGCCGTCGCGCACGCCCACGCCGAGCGCCGAGGCCGGGCCGTCGAGCGCCGCCGATTGCCCGAACAGAATCGTCTGGTCGCTGACGCCGGGCTCAGCCAGCGCAGCGCCCGCAATCAGGCCGGCTGCAACCAGCCCGACGAACGGATACGCGAACAAGGAACGTCTGATCATTTTAGGCCTCCGACCGGTTTGAGCTCTGCCACGCTCCAGTCGCCGTCCCGTCTTCTGTGATTTCGTGGGGCGTCGCCGCCCGCATTTCGCGCCTGCTCCACGGCGGACCTGCGCGCACCGCAGGATGCCGTGGGGTGTCTCAGAATTCGGCCAGGCGCGAGCCGGCGACACGTTTGGCGAGCGCCGGCTCGGTATGTTCGGGCACCTGAGCCGGCGTCCCGTCCGCCGTCTCGCCGCCCACGCGGTGGGTGAGGCCCTCCTGCAGCAACCGGGCATCGCCCTTGGCGTCTTCCCCGGCCGTCCACAGGTAACGCACCGCCTGCGACAGTTGCTCCATCTGCCGGTCCACGGCGTTCACCGACGCCGTCGATTCCTCCACCAGCGCCGCGTTCTTCTGCGTCACGCCTTCCATCGCCGTCACCGACTCGTCGACCTGCTGCACCCCCGCCGACTGCTCCTGCGAGGCCGCCGCGATCTCCGAGACGATGTCCGCCACCTTCTTCACCGACGTCACGATCTCGCCCAGCGATCCGCCGGCCTTG
>Ga0134125_10005296_pt1 | contig 14666 bp, 13 predicted proteins | sample KB31751_FD_96464 | JGI IMG/M metagenome (GOLD analysis project Ga0134125, IMG submission 96464) | Terrestrial soil microbial communities with excess Nitrogen fertilizer from Kellogg Biological Station, Michigan, USA - KB3-175-1 | ecosystem: Environmental > Terrestrial > Soil > Unclassified ... | reverse complement strand
GCGCGCCGTCCTCGAGCGCGAAGCCGCGAAGATGATCGAGCTCTACGGCGCCGAAGAGCCGCACACGGTGGTCTACGTCGATATCGATCACCTGCACATCGTGAACGAGATGTTTGGCTTCGATGCCGGTGACGAGGCGATTGCACGGATCGCAGGCCTGCTGCAGCCGCCCTGCCTCCCGGACAATGCGCTCGCCTCGCGGATCGCGGGCGATTGTTTCGTCGCGTTCCTGCCGGTCTGCGACACCACCCAAGCCATGCAGTGGAGCCAGTCGCTCGCGGCAGAGGCGGGCCGTATCCGCATCGGCGTCTCGGAGCAGCCGCTGAGCCTCACCGTCAGCTGCGGGCTCGCCCGCGTCCCGCGGCCGCCGGACCCGTTCTCGCGGGCCATTACGGCCGCCGAGCTCGCCTGCCGGACGGCGAAGGAGCGTGGCGGCAGTCGCAGCGAAATCTACCTCGACATCGACGACAGCATGATGCACCGGCGCAGCGACATTCTGAGCGTCGTTCGGCTGCGGGCGGCGCTCGAGAAGGACCGGCTGCAGATCTTCGCGCAACGCATCGTGCCGCTGCATGACCTCGCCAGGACGAACGGCATCGAGTGCCTGGCGCGGCTCGTGGCCGAAGACGGAGATGTGGTTCCGCCGACGGACTTTCTCTCCGCGGCGCAGCGCTATCAGCTCTCGCGCGCCGTCGACGAGTGGATCGTCAGACATGCTCTCGGCACGGCGCAACCCTACAGCTCTCTGCTGCAGCATGGTCCCATCCATCTGTCGCTGAATATCTCCGAGCAGTCCCTGAACGACGCCGAGTTCCTGCGCGATCTGGAAGACAGACTGGTGCGCTCGACCTTCGGGCCCGCCCTCGTCACGCTCGAGGTCACCGAGGCCATCGCGCTGCGCAACGCGTCGCGGATGGAACTGCTGGCGCGGCGCCTGAAGAGACTCGGCTGTCGGCTCGCCCTCGATGACTTCGGCGCGAGCAGCCACTCCGCCTCGCTGCTCGCCACTTTGAAACCCGACCGCGTGAAGATCGACGGCGCGTTCGTGCGCGATCTGCTGGCCAGCCCGCAGGCGGAGGCGGCCGTACGAAGTGTCATGCAACTCGCCGGCGCTCATGAGGTCGAGTGCATCGCCACGCACGCCGAGACGGTTGCGATTACCCGCAGGCTCGCCGAGCTCGGCATGGGTTTTGCGCAGGGCAATGCCGTTCACCAGGCCGAGCCGCTGGTGGCATTGCTCGAGACATTGGCGGACGAGGAATCGCAAGAGCTGAGGCGTCTGTACCTGCAACAATAACGAGCTCTGATCAGCATGGACCCCATCAACGAGCTCGAATGGCTGCTCGAGGTCGCCCCGGAATGCCATCGGGATGATGACGCCATGGCCTCGATGGAGCGTCTGATCGCGACCTCCATCGAGCATCTCGACTGTGTGTCGGGCGCTCTCGTCCTCAAGAGCGGGGTGAGCATGTGCGTTCGGGGCAGCTCCGCCGAAGCTCTCGGCCGCGACCTGTTGAGTCTGCGCCGTCTGGAGAGAGCGCTCATCGATGGTATCGGGAGCAGCGACGCCGCCGAGCTCGAGCGTCACCTGCCCCCACTCCCCTCGAGTTGGACTGCAAGGTGATCACCGTGCCGGTCACGGGTCGCTCGAGCCCGCCGCTGGGCGCGCTGTTTTTCATCCGCGGGCCCGAGTCACCGCACTTCGATCGCGGCCACTTCTCCGTTGCGCAACTGCTGAGCCGGCAGGTCGCGGCGGCACTGGAGGCACAGCTCGACCCGGCCACCGGACTCTATGCGCGAGCGGCGTTGCATTCCGCCGTCGGGCGCTGGGCCGCGCGCCTGCGCGAGGTCGGCGTGGATTACGTGCAGGGTGATGGAGTGGAAAAGCCGCGCGCTCTGCCGGATGTGTTGGAGAGCCTGGGCGCGGAGAGCTTCGCCCGCAACAACCGGCGCTCGCGCAGCTGATCGCGCGGCGGCTCCAGCGAAAAAAAAAACATGCGCCGCGCGCGGGGGAAAGCGCGTCGCGGCGCACAAGTCAAGCGAACACCGGGGAAGTTGTTCGCAGCTCCACGGCGCCGTCTCGCAGAAGTCGGCGCCCGCAGGTGAGACGAAGCAAGCGGCGTGCCAAGCCGTAATCCACATGATAATCATGGAGTTACATGAATCAAACTGACTCCAACAGAGTGACGCGAATTGTCAGGTTCTGACGGACGGCCGCTGCTTACGGCACCGGCAGACAGCCCTGGGAATGCTGTTGGAGTTGCCGGCAGAGGCGGCGCGCGGACGCCGGATCTCCAACTCGCGCCTCCAGTCTGTACAACCGGCGACCGGACGACATGACGGGCACGATCTGTGGTGTCATGCCCTGAAGCTCCGGCCCGAACCTGGAGAAAAGTTGGCTCCATGCGCTGTGCGCGTTGGCCGGCGTGCTGAAGGCACCGAGCTGCACCGCGGAACGGCCTGCGGCGGCATTTGGGGCGGGAGCCGAAGCGGCAGCCGTGGCGACCGATGCGGACTGGGTTGCGGCGGATGACGTCTGTTGGCCGGCGGCCGCCGCGACGCGCGGCCAACCGGGCGCGGACACCGGATCCGCGCCGGCCGGCGCGGCCGCAGCGGTGTCCTGCGGCGGCGGTGCCCCCAGCGATTTGCTCTCCATCCGGATGCGCGCGTCCTGCGACCACGAGCCGTTGGGGTATTTCGCCAGGTACTCCTGATATGCGGCCGCGGTGTTCGCTCGCGTCGCCTGCTGCCATGCGGCTTGCTCGGTCAGCTGCGCGGCCCGGTCGCGCGCGACGCTCGCCAGCTCGCTGTCGGGATGTCGCGCCACGAAGATCTCGTAGGCCCGGGCAGTGCCGGCCCGCTGCGCGACTCGCCAGTCCTGCTGGGTGCGGCTGCAAGCCGCCACCAGCACCAGAATGGACAGGGCGGCAATCGGACCTGCCGCACGGTACTCGAATCTCATCGACACCCCCGGTGAAGCTCCCCCTATTATGGTCAGCCATGACCGAAACGCCCAAGCGCAGACTGCTGGACCGGATCGGAGCCTCGCCGACCTTCGTCGCGGCAGGCTGCCGACTCACCGGGGACGTCGAGACCGAGGGACCGCTGCTCCTCTGCGGCGCGATCCGCGGCGACGGCCGCGTAGGCGGCGCGTTGAGCCTCACCGCGGAGGCGCACTGGGAAGGCGAAGTGCATGCCGCCGCGGCCGTCATCTCTGGAAGATTCACGGGGCGGCTGGTCATCGACGGGAAGCTGGAGATCGGCGCGTCCGCCGTCATCCACGCAGATATCGTGGCGCACGCGATCGCGATTGCGCGAGGCGCGGTGGTGGATGGCGACATCGCGGTCACGGGCGGACAGCCCGTCGTGCACTTCGACGAGAAGCGCCATCACGGCCACAGAACAGCCAACCGTTAAGCGCCGCTGAGAAGCGGGTCGAGAGCCGCCCTCTCGTCCGCGACGTCGAGCTCCGCGAGAATGCGCCGCTCCACCCATGTGGGCCCGGTGAGCCGGTCGAGAAATCCGCAATGGCCGCCGAATCGCGTCATCACGATGCGCAGCGACGACGGATGCGCCAGCCGCTCGAGGCCGCCGGCGGGGATGATCGGATCATCGAGTGAAGCGATGATGGTGGTCGGCACCTCCAGCTCGCTCAGCCGCCCTCCAGTAATCGCGTATCCGTCGAGATATTCCTCCAGGCTGCCGAAATCCGTGAAGCGGCGGATGAGCTCCGCGGTCAGGCGCCGCAGGTCGCGCACGCGGCGCAGCTCCCCGAAATCGTAATGGGCCGGCCAAGCCGCCTGTTTCTTGAGGAGAGAGCGCCACCACTTGCGCACGAAGTAGAGTGGATAACCGATGAAACCGCTCTCCAGGGCGCGCAGGGTATCGCTCGGATCCAACACCGGCGAAACCGCGATGACTCTCGCGATATCGAGGTCCGCGGCGCGCGCCTGCGCCGCAACGCGCAGCATGAAGTTACCGCCCAGCGAGAATCCGACGAGCCGCAACGGCTTGCCACCCAGGACCGATTGCAGCACGCGCATCGCGCCGACCACCTCCGGCAGGAGGCAGGAGTGAAAGAGCTCACGGTTGAGGTGGTGCGTATCGCCATGGTCGCGCAGGTTGAGGCGGACGACATCGAAGCCGCGCTCGAAGAGTTGCTGCCCCAGCGAGAGGACGTATAGGGATTCCGCACTCCCCTCCCAGCCATGCAGCAGCACGACCGGGCTCCCGTGGCCTCGCACTGGAACCGAGTGGAAGCACTGCAGACGCACGTCCTGGCCACAGTCGAGCAGCATCTGCCGTTGCGCGGCGATCAGCGGCGCCGCGCGGCGCGCAATGGACCCACGCCTGGCGACGGTGCTCGCCAGCATGGACTGCAGATGGCGGTTGCGCAGCCATGACGGCGGACGGAAGTCATCCTCGAGAAAGGCCGTGCCTGGCGGCAGGGCTTGCGGCTGGCCGGCTACGCTCACTGCGGCGCTCAGCGCACCAGGATTTCGATTCGATTGTTGGCCTTGCCGGCTCGGTTCCATTCGCCTGCCGTCAACTCGTCGGTAACCGGAGGGTACGGTGTTCTGATGTCCGCAGGATCGCCTACGGAGGTCTCAACGTCCAGCGCACCGTGGGTCGAGTTGCGGATTCCGGCTATCAGATTGGCGAGCGCGAGCGGCATGCGCTGCGCAGGCGGCAGGGCATCATCGGCCGGATTGCCGACGACATCGCATTTCGCAAACGGCACCTTGTTCGAAGCCAGAGCGTAGCCGTTGACGGGGTCCCCCTTCAGACAGAACCGGCCGGCGAACGTCCGGATCTGAACCAGACCCCGCACGCGGTCCGCGACCAGGCGGTCCAGCACCTTCCTGATCACATCGAGCCGCGGGCCGCCCAAGGCATCACCGCCGTACGGGACCTCGAGCACCAGCGGCTTCGCTTCCGCTTGGGGTGGCACGGTGCTCCGTGCAGAGACGGACGGTGCGGCCGAAGCGGGCGCCGCAACCGCCGCTGCCGCCGGCGCACGGGAGGCCACGGCTTCCCGTAGCAGCGTCAGCTCCGCACGCGCAGTCTCCAGTTGAGTGTGACCGCTCCACCAGGATGCAGTCGCCGCGGCGGCCGCAATGCACGCCACGACGGCCAGTCCGGCAAGCCACCCGGACCCGCGCGTACCGCGCTGCTCCGGCAACGACCCGCGGATTTCGGCGCAAATGCGCTCTGCCTGCGCGTCGAGACTGGCCTGCAGCCAGCGGCGCAGAGCGGAAACCGGCTCCGACGCTTCCGGCTCCCCGAGGTGGGTGACCGATGAGACGCCGTGCGCATGCAATCGCCTGGGGGACGCATCGTCACCGGCGGCCCGGATCTGCGGCGGCGCGGACGGCGCGGCGCCGGCGGCCGCCTTGCCGGCGGCTTCCCTGGCAGCATGCGGCATGATCGCCTCGAGCGGCTGGAAGGTCGTCTGCTCCTCGGTGCGACGGTCGGCGATCAGATGAAGCTGGTACAGGACCTTGGCGACGTCGGCGTGCTTGATCTGCTTCGGCAGCACACCCACTGCGCCGAGCGCGCGCGCCTGTCCCAGATAGACCTCTCCTTCCTGGGATGTGTACATCATGATGGGGATGGTGGCGGTGCGCGGATCATTCTTGATCGCCTGCACGGCCTGGAAGCCGTCCATGCCCGGCATCATGTGGTCCATGAAAATGACGTCGGGCCGTCTGCTGGCGAGATAGCCGATCGCGGCCTCGGCGCTCTCGACGCTGTCGACGTCGATCTCGTGTTTCTCGAGGATACGCGCGAGGAAAAGACGCGCCGACCTCGAATCGTCGACAATCAACGCCCGCTTCTGCGCCATGCGCGAGAGTCTTACATGCGCTGTGCGCGGCGCGCAACGGGATCCGGCCAGGGCGGCGGATGTATCAACTCAGCGACAGTCCCAACCCGCCGAGTGAGGCTCGCAGGACAGCCCGCAGGGCGAACGCGACCGCGTTCAGGGTGTGTCCCGACGGAAAGCTGTACCGGTCGAGAGGTGGCATGGCAAGATCGACTGCGCCATCACCACAGCCGGCCGCAGCGCCTGGCGGCCATAGACGCACGGCAGAACCAGGATCAGCACATACCAGATGATGCCGTCGCCGAGCCGCAGCGATCGCCACCTGGTGAGAGGGCTGGCGCTCGGCGCGGCGCTGATGGGCCTCGTGGCGGGACGCTGCGCGATGGCGGTCGACCGGCCGCTGCCGGCTGGAGGACCGGCAGGCCGAGCCGGCCTATCCGGGCGCCTCTCGGCTGCGATATCGGGGCATTTCGCGCCCCACAGCCGTACCTGGAGGATAAACATCACGGACCTGCCGCTGACCGGAGGCCGGGTGCAAATTACCGGCGGACTGCGGCCCACAGGATGGAGTCTCGAGGTGCACGCCACGGGCATCGATCTCAGTGAGGTCGCGCGGATCGCGCGGCCCTGGGTGAGCCTGCCCGCGGGATACGAGGTCTCCGGGCACGCGGACTTGCAGATCGCGCTGACGGGTCAGCGCGCGAAGACGATGCAAGTCGAGGCGCGCAGTTCGGATCTCAGCCTGACCAACCAGTCCGGAACGGTAGTCGCCCAACAGGTGACCGCCTCGATATCGGGCACCCTGGTGCGCCAGACGGGCGCGGTCGCTGTCGCTGCGCACGTGCAGGCCTCGCGCGGCCAGGTGCTCGCCGGACCGGTGCTCCTCGACTTCGCCGCCAATCCGCTGACTCTCGATGCCACCCTCGAGCGCGGCGGCAAAGGCCCTGTCGTGGTATCGCGGCTCGACGTCGAGCAGGGCCATCTGCTGCGGGCACACGCTTCAGGCGTGGCTCGCGCCGGCGCGCACCCCAGTATCGTGAGCGCTCACGTGGCGATCGCGCGCCTCGAGCTTTCGGCCGCCTACAAAAGCTATCTGCAACTTGCGCTTGCCGCGACCACGCTCGGCTCGCTGCAGAGCAGCGGAGAAGCAACGGGCTCTATCACTATCGCCAACGACGCGATTACCCGCCTGGACTGCTCGCTGCACGATATCAACTTCACCGATCCGGCGTCGCGCGTGCTCATTCAGCACGCAAACGGCGATATCCATTGGGTTGCTGCCTCCGGTGCGGCCGTAGCCCCGTCCGATATTGCATGGGAGCGCGCCGCGGCCTATGCCCTGAGCGGCGGCCCCGTGCGGCTGCGGTTCATCACATGGCAGCGCAACTTCGCGCTGCTCGGCGGCGACTCACGCCTACCCGTGTTGGATGGTGCGGTCATCGTGCACACTCTGGTCGGGCGGGACATCGGGACCCCGCAGGCGAAGGTCGACTTCAACGCCGACGTCACCCCCATCAGCATGCCGCTGTTGTCCAAGGCTTTCGGCTGGCCGGTCATGGCCGGAGCGCTGGCGGGTCACATTCCGCTGGTTCGTTACCGCAATCGCGAGTTGACGTTCGACGGCGATCTGGTTGCAAAGGTGTTCGCTGGCACGATCATCGGCCGCGACATCGTCCTCCGCAGTCCCCTCGGCCCCTGGCCGAGTCTCTCAGCCGATGTACTTGCGCGCGGCCTCGATCTCGACCTCGTCACGCACACGTTCGCGCTCGGATCGATGACCGGGCGTGTCGATCTCGATATACGCGGCCTGCAGCTCTTCGACTGGTCGCCGGTCGCCTTCGACGCCCGCCTCTACACCACGCCCAGCGACCGCTCGCGGCATCGCGTGAGCCAGAACGCAGTCACGCGGATCGCCGGCCTGGGCGGCGCCGGCGGGGCGGTGAAGGCGGCGCTCGAATCCGGCGCCCTCAGGTTCTTTCATACTTTCCGCTACGATCGCATCGGGATCGGGTGCCGCCTGCAGAACGAGGTCTGCGAGATGTCGGGCGCCGCGCCGGCTCCGGGCGGCGGCTATTATCTGGTTCGGGGCAGCGGGCTACCGCGGCTCGATATCATCGGCAAAGTGCGCCGAGTGGCCTGGCCGCAGCTCATCCGACAGATCGGGGAAGGCATGCGCGAGCACAATTTTGCCGTACATACGGAGCGAAAGTGAAGGTGCGCCGGGACGGGTCCGGACCCGTGATCCAGTTCATACCGCATTCAGTCCGGGGTGTCAGAATGGATTGCCTGGATTCAGAGAAGCTGCCATGAAACGAGTCTTTGCCGTCACCGCCGTCGCGGGCCTCCTGAGTCTCGCCCTGCTGGCCGCCTGCGTAACGGTCAACGTCTACTTTCCAGCAGCCGAGGCACAACACGCTGCTGACAAGATCATAGACGCGGTCACCGGCAGCACGAGTGAGCCGCCGACTCAGGTACCGCAGTCGAAGCCGCAGAGCGACCCGGGTGCAGGGCCGCCCTCTTCCGCTATCCGTGCATCCGCCAAACCCGGATCCGCGCTGCTCGCCGCCACCGGCCGCATGCTCCAGCTCCTCGTGCCCGCCGCCGCCGCGCAGGAGCGAGCCAATCTCGACATCTCGACCCCCGAGATCCGCGCCATCATCGGCTCCATGCACCGGCGATTCCAACAGCTGGAGCCGTTTTTCGCCTCCGGAGCAGTCGGGATGACAGCCGACGGAACGGTCGCCGTGCGCGACCCGGGCTCCGTGCCGCTCGCCCAGCGCGCCACGCTGGTGGGGCTCGTCACGCAGCAGAACCAGGACCTGTTACTGCTCTATGGGGAGGTCGCCAAAGCGAACGGCCACCCGGAATGGGCGCGCGACATTCGCAAGGTGTTTGCGCAACGTTGGGTGGCGCACGCGCGGCAGAAGGGCTGGTACTACCAGGATAACGGCGGTAACTGGGCGCACAACTGAGCGAGCCGCCGCACGGCACCCGGGGCGTGGACGAAGAAGAGTGACGGTTCCGTGAGCTCGATCTCGAGCAGGCAGGGCTTGCCGTCTTCCGACCGGACCAGGTCGACGCGCGCATAGAGTGGCGTCGCGAACGGCAACGCCGCCAGAACGCGCTCGGCGACCCGCAATTCCTCCGCCGCGGGGGTGCGCGGCGTGATCTCCTCTTCCGCAAACAGTGCGGGTGTCGGCTCGCTGCCCGGCCGCAGCAGTGGCCCTTTGCGGATCGCGTGACTGAATCGGCCGCCGAAGTAGATCAGCGCAGTCTCACCGTGAAGGTCGACCTGATCGAGATAGGGCTGCAGGAGGACGCTGCGCCCTGCGCCGAGAAGCCGCTCGATATGACCGCTCGCCGCCCCCTCTTCACCCCGCGCGTAACGCGCCGCATCCCTGGACCCCGCACCGACCGCGGGCTTCACGACCCACTCCGCGGCTCCCTTCACCCGCAGAAACCTCTCCAGCTCCTCCGTGGCGCTCTCACCGGGCTCGACGAACCGCGTCGGCACGATTGGCAGGCTGGCCCGCGCCAGCTCGCCGAGGTAGTGCTTGTCGGTGTTCCAGCGAATGACGGCCGGAGGATTGATCAGAGTGGTGAGTGCCGCTGTCCGGTCGGCCCAGGCGAGGAACTCCGTCAGACGCTCCGCGTAATCCCAGGTCGAGCGCAGGAGCGCCAACCGGTACCCCGCCCAGTCGACCTGCGGATCATCCCAGTCGGCCACAGCAGCGCCCACGCCCGCCTCATCGAGTGCGGCCAGCAGTGGCGGCAGATCCTCATCGAGGTGACGCGCGGCGCGCGCGCTCACCAGAGCGATCCGCGGCCTCATTACTCGGCGCATCCGCAGCGGCCGACACGCTCGCGCGTATCGTCATGACCAGCGCCGCCGGGAGCGGCGTTGAACGCCGCAGGCGGCCCGCAGGGCGCAGCGCAGGGATTGCGCTGCGTAATCGATCCCGTCGATTCATTCATTCCCGAATCCCGGCGCCTTTCTCCATCACCACAATCGAAGTGATGAAGAGCACGGCCGCGGCACCGACCATGATCGCGAACGCGCCGATCACACTGACGTCGGATACGCTGAGGAAGCCGTAGCGGAAGGCGTTGACCATGTACAGGATGGGATTGAAATACGAGATCGCCTGCGCCCAGTGCGGCAGCAGGGAAACCGAGTAGAAGACGCCGCCGAAGTAATAGAGCGGTGTCAGCACGAAAGTCGGGATGATGTTGACCTGGTCGAAGTTCTTGGCGAAGAGCGCGTTGAGAAAGCCGCACAGGGCGAAAATGATGGAGGTGAGCAGGGCCGCCGACGCGATGATGAGGGGATGCTGCACCTGAAGATGCGTGAAGAGAAGCGACACGCCCGTCACGGCGAGCCCGACCAGTGCCCCGCGCACCAGCCCGCCCGTCACGTAGCCGGAAACGATGAGCCAGCTGGGAAGCGGCGAGACGAGCAGCTCCTCCACGTGCTTGCCGAACTTCGCGCCGTAGAAGGAGGAGACGACATTGGAGTAGGAATTGATGTTGACGGCCATCATGATCAGGCCGGGAGCCATGTAGGCCATGTAGCCGAAGCCGCCCATCGCCCCTATGCGGCTGCCGAGCAGGCTGCCGAAGATCGCGAAATAGAGCGCCTGCGTCACCGCCGACGGCAGGATGGTCTGGGTCCAGATGCGGATGATCCGCTGGTACTCCCGGGTGACGATGGTCTTGAAGCCGATCCAGCGGACGCGCCCCAGATGCAAGGGTTCCGCGGCGGCGCTCTCGACGAGACTGTTGCTGGCCCCCGTACCTGCGCCTCGCTCTTCGGGCCGGCTTTCGCCGTCCAAGATCGTTCCATACGATTTTGTCATGCCGCGACTCCCTTATCGACCAGACGCATGAATATCTCCTCCAGGCGGTTGACTTTGTTGCGCATGCTGACCACCTCGACACCGAGCTGCGAGAGGCGTCCAAAGAGGTCGTTGAGGTTCTGTTCCTTGGAGACTTCGACCTCCAGGGTGTGGTCGTCCGTGAGCCGCACCGGATAGCCTTCCAGCCGGGGCGCGGCGGTGAGCGGCGCGTTGACGTTCAGTACGAAGGTCTCCGTGTGCAGGCGCCGCAAGAGGCTGCTCATGCGATCGCGCTCGACGATGCGCCCCCCGTCGATGATGGCGATGTTGCGGCAGAGGGTCTCGGCTTCCTCGAGATAGTGCGTCGTCAGGATGATGGTGGTGCCGCGGCGGTTGATCTCGCGCAGGAAATCCCACATCGAGCGGCGGACCTCGATGTCGACACCGGCCGTCGGCTCATCGAGGATGAGGAGCCGCGGCTCGTGCATCAGGGCGCGGGCGATCATCAGGCGGCGTTTCATGCCGCCCGAGAGGCCGCGCGACATCTTGTCGCGCTTGTCCCATAGCTGCAGTTGCTTCAGGTACTGTTGCGCACGGCGCCGCGCCTCGGGACGCGGAATGCCATAGAAGCCCGCCTGGTTGACCACGATCGTCTCAGGAGTCTCGAACATGTTGAAGTTGACTTCCTGCGGCACGACGCCGATGCAGGCCTTGGCGGCCTCGAGCTCCCGGTCGATGTCGTGACCGAAAACCGTTGCCTCGCCCCCGCTCTTGGTGACGAGCGAGGTGACGATGCCGATCAAGGTGGTCTTGCCGGCGCCATTGGGCCCGAGCAGCGCGAAGAAATCGCCCTGCTCCACCTCCAGGTCGATCCCCTTGAGCGCCTGTACACCGTTCTTGTAGGTCTTCGCCAGTCCGCGGACCGAGAGTGCGTTCATATGCAAAAGAATCGTTCAGGCGCCGTAACGCCGCAATGCCTATTTCGGTAGATGGTCGCGAGCGCCGCCCTGACTCAATCGTTGAAATAGCGGGCGAGGAACTCGTCGAAAGTGCCCTGGTCAGCGGCCTCGATGGCCCGCTGGCGGTCGAGCGACTCCTGGGCCTCCGCTGCGAATTCCTGCAGACGCGCCTCGTTCGGCGGATAGAGATCGAGGAAATAGCCCTTGTGGGTCGCCGACATCCGCAGCGCCAGATCGAAGAAGGGCTCGCCGGTGTCGGTGAGCTCCTTCATCATCCGGGCCGAGGGTGTGAGCCGTACGTCATCCACCTTGGCCGCCTGGGCGGCTAGTGCCGCCGCATACGGGCGGGAGGCATCGCCGCGGTCGAGGATCTCGCAGATGCCGGCTAGAGAGTCGATCAACTCCCGGGCCCACTCCTGCATCGGCACCTGCCGGCCGTCCCGCTGCAGGGTGAGCCCCGGCTCCCGGCCGCGGCGTGCGACCAGGAGATGGTTCCGATCGAGCAAGTGCTGCTCGTCGGCGCCGATGGGGGGGCTGTCCTTGAGGAGACACAACGCGAGAAACGCCTCGAGGAAGCGGAGCTTGTTCTGATTCACGCCGACGGGGTCGAAGGCACTGACATCGAGCGCTCTCACTTCCACGTACTCGACGCCGGCGCGCTTCAGCGCCTTGGTCGGACGCTCGCCTGAGCGGGCGACGCGCTTGGGGCGGATGAAGCTGTAGTACTCATTCTCGATCTGCAGGATGTTGGCATTGAGCTGTCGGTACTCGCCGTCCACTTTGACACCAAGCGCCTCATAGGGCGGATGAGGCGTCGTGATGGCGTGAGTCAGGTCGCGTACGTACTCATCGAGGCTGTTGACAGACACGGTGAGGTCTGCCTGGTTGCGGTTGCGGTAGCCGATGTCGCTCATCCTGAGACTGGTGCCGTATGGCTCGTAGGCGGTACCGGCAGCGAAATCCTGGAGCGCATGGTCGCGCCCCTTGAGGAAGGACTTGCAGACGACCGGGGAGACCCCGAAGAGATACAACACCAGCCAACCGTACCGCCGGTAGTTGCGCAGAAGATCGAAGTAGCGCGCGGAAACGAAGGGAGCGCCGCGCTGCCGGGACTTCACGAGGTCGGCATAGGCGTCCCAGAAAGGCAACGGGAAGGAGTAGTTGAAGTGCACGCCGGAGATCGCCTGCATCATGCGGCCGTAGCGCAGCCCGAGCCCCCGGCGGTATACGGTCTTCATGCGCCCGATGTGCGAGCGGCCGTACTCGGCGATCGGGATGTCCTCGTCCCGGGAGATCGCGCCCGGCATGCTGGTCGCCCACAGGAGCTCGCTCCCGAGGTGCCGGTAGACGAACTGGTGCAGGTCGAGGAGATATTGCAGCAGCTCCCAGGTGGTGGTGAACGTCGGCGTGACCAGCTCGATCAGCGCCTCGGAATAATCGGTCGTGATGTGCTCGCTGGTGAGCGCAGACCCGAGTATCCGGGGATGCGGCGTCTGCGCGAGGCGGCCCTGCGGCGTGACGCGCAGGGACTCCTTCTCCAGGCCCTTGCGCCCGCCCTGGAGGATCTCCGGCTGCCCGCTGTTGACGAGCGCGGACAGGCGCCGCTCGAAGGCGGTATCGAGGCCGAGGCTGCTCATTGATCGACTACTTTACGCTCGCTTGCTGACTATGAAGCGCAGGCACAAGGATGTGCCCCGCCGCCGCAGGTGGCAGAGCCTCGGGCAAAAACCACGCTTTTTGCTCGAGGCGCGCTGGGCCGGACAGGAGCCCGGATCCAGCGCTTCCTACAACCCTACCGCGACGGCTGCGCATCTGGCATCTTGCCGCCTCGCGGGGCGCCCGCGCAATGGAGATTCCATATGATCGGCATCGTCGGCGGCACCGGTCTCTATCGGATGGAGGGGCTCGAAGTCACCCGCTCGAGCGATGTCGATACGCCATTCGGCCGCCCTTCCGGGCCCGTCATGCTGGGCCGGCTGGCCGGGCGAGACATCGCGTTTCTCGCCCGACATGGCCTGCGGCACGACCTGCTGCCCAGCGAGATCAATTTCCGGGCGAACATCTGGGCGCTGAAGAGCGTCGGGGTACGGACGATCATCGGGGTGTCGGCGGTGGGGAGCCTGCGGGAAGCGATCCGTCCCGGCGATCTGGCGCTGCCGTCGCAATACCTGGACTTCACCAAGGGACTGCGCGCGGCGAGCTTCTTCGGGAAAGGCCTCGTCGCCCATGTGTCTACGGCTCACCCGACCTGCCGGCACACAGAGGCGCTCATCGCGCGGGTAGCGGAGTCCATCGGCCAGCCGATCCATCGCGACAAGACCTACGCCTGCGTGGAAGGGCCGCGACTCGGCACCCGGGCGGAGAGCTTCTGGCTGCGCGGGGCGGGGGCCGACCTGGTCGGGATGACCAACGTGCCGGAGGCATTCCTGGCGCTGGAGGCGCAGCTGGGGTACTGCGTCATCACGGTGGCGACTGACTATGACTGCTGGCTGGACGACCCCTTGCAGCACGTCTCGGTGGAGCAGGTGATCGGGCAGTTCAAAGAGAGCCTGGGCAAGGTGCAACAGGTCATCGCGAAGGCGGCGGCGGAATACGAGGAGGATGAGTCGCGGCCGTGCCGGCAGGCGCTCAGCGCGGCGGTGGTGACGCCGAGAGAGCAACTGACTACGGAGCAGAAACAGCTGCTCGACTTTCTGTCTACCTGACATCCCGCCCCGCTGCGTCGCGCCGCACGACGCAAATCACACGACATCATCGGATGCCGTACAAGCACGTGCATCCTGCACGCTAACTCACACGTATCGAAGTACCAGACGCTCGTATTCGAGCGATTGAAGTCATCGGAAGCAAATCTATCGAACGTCGTCGTCACGGAGATCCGAGCGCGACTTACGGGCTTTATGCTGTCCGAGATAAATTGATCGATGCATGCGTATTCAAGGGAATATCGCGAGCCGATCCTTGGCTGGATAGTCTCTACGAAAATGTCAACAGCATCCTCGTCCATTCAAACATGCTGGCCGGGCCCGCGCGCTGGTCCTTCGCTCT
>Ga0134125_10005295_pt1 | contig 14667 bp, 10 predicted proteins | sample KB31751_FD_96464 | JGI IMG/M metagenome (GOLD analysis project Ga0134125, IMG submission 96464) | Terrestrial soil microbial communities with excess Nitrogen fertilizer from Kellogg Biological Station, Michigan, USA - KB3-175-1 | ecosystem: Environmental > Terrestrial > Soil > Unclassified ... | reverse complement strand
CCCCGTGATCGAAGCCGCGCCGGCCTACTATGTATTCCAGCTCGATTCGGTCACCGAAGGTGGCGTTCCTCCGCTCGACCTGATCCGCGGCCGGGTGACGAGTCTCGTCCGGCTCGAAAAGCAGAAAGCCCTGGCGCGCCACCATGCCGACTCACTCGCCACAGCGTTGAAGGACCTCCCCGAGCTCACCGCGGCCGGCACGCGCGGGCAGTCGGTGGAGCGGTTTGGCCCGTTCACGCGTTTACGGCCGCCGAGCTATCTCGGCGGGCAGCCGGCCGTGATCGGCACGGCCTTCGGCCTGAGCGTGGGTGAGCGCAGCGGCGTCGTCGAGGGCGAAAACGGCTACTTCATCGTCGAATCACTGGGCCGCAAGCTCGCGGATTCGAGCGCGTGGCTCGCGCAGCGCGACTCGCAGCGCGTCCAGCTGCGCCAGGCCGTGCAGCAGGCGCGGATTCAGCAGTACATGGAAGGGGTGCGCGCGAAGGCAAAAATCGTCGACCGGCGCAAAGACCTCTTCAAAGCGCAGGCCGATACGACCGGGCTCTAGACTACTCGACGAGACGCTTTGGCTTGGCGTCGCGCGGCGGCTGATCGGACGCCGGCGATGAACCGGAAGGGCTTTCGATGCTGCTCTGCGCATCCGAGAGCGCGCGCTTGAACTCGCGGAGGCCTTTCCCCACCGCCTTGCCGGCCTCCGGCAACCGGTTGGCGCCGAAGACGAGCAGCACGATCAGCATCAGGATCAGAATTTCCGATCCGCTCAGGTTTCCCAGCATATCGCAGCTCCTACTGATTCAAGCGCTTCGGCGCTCCGCCCGTGCTCGTGGCGCTATGGCTCGGCGGCAGCGCGGCATCCGACGTTGGCGGCTCCTCTTCATCGGTCTTGAGACCGCGCTTGAATTCCTTGATCCCTTTCCCGATCGATGCGCCGATTTCCGGAATGCGCTTGGCGCCGAAAAACAGCACGAGGATGAGCAGCAGGATCGCGATTTCGGTGAACCCGAGATTCCCGAGCATTGATTCGCCTTTCTAGAAGAGCGAGCGGGCGACGAGATACGCGATCACGACGCCAACGACCGCCAGAAGAGACACGTCCAGCCCGATAGGTCCGAGCGTAATCGACATCACCAGCAGATCCATGTGGATCGGTCCGAACGTCGGTGTGACCGACCACGTGAACACTTCCTTGGCGGGCCCCTGCGGCAGGAAACGCCGCAAGAACGCGTGCACCAGGCCGCCGAGCACGAAACCTACAGCCAGGACACTGACATAGAAGAGGGGGCGTCGCGGGCCGGGCGGCATCAGCTCCTCCGTTCCACGGCGTATGCGATGCTGGCCTGGAGCGCCTCGCGCGCCGGCGACGCCGGCAGCACGTCCAGCTCCGCCTCCGCCTGCTGCGCCAGATCGAGCGCGCGCTGGCGCGCGGTCTCGAGTCCTCCCGTCGCCTCTACCATTCGGATCACCTCAGCCACCAAATCGTCACTCGGTTCGGCGGCCTCCATGAGCTCCGCCACGATACGCCGCCCCTCCGGCTGCAGGCGCGCGAGGGCGGCGATGAGCGGCAGCGTGACCTTGTGCTCGCGCAAATCGAGACCAGACGGTTTCCCGGTCACCGCCTCGGGTTCCGTGTAATCGAGCAAGTCATCCGTAATCTGAAACGCCATACCGAGCAGCATGCCGAAGCGCGACAGCGCCTGGCGATACGACGCGGGCGCCGACAGCGCGCCGACCTCGCACGCGCCCGAGAGCAGCGACGCCGTCTTGGCCCGGATCAGCTGGTCGTACTCGGCTTCGCCGTACGCGAGCTTGTCGTGCGCCTCGAGCTGTCGCATCTCGCCGACCGTCATCTCGTTCGTCACGCGCGCGAGCACGCGCAGCGCTTCGTGATCGTCCAGCCGCACCAGCTCGATGATCGCGCGCGAGTACAGGTAGTCGCCCATGATCACCGCGATCTGATGCGAGAACAGCGCGTTGATCGTCGGCAGTCCCCGGCGCAGTACCGAGTGGTCGACCGAATCGTCGTGCACCAGCGTGGCCAGATGAATCAGCTCGACGACCGCGGCGAGCGTCACGGCGCGCGAGTCGCGCGCCGGACCGCCCGCGGCCTGATGGCTGAGCAGCAGCAGCGTCGGGCGGAACAGCTTGCCCTTCATCTGCAGCAGATGCTCGTTCACCTCGCTGACGATCGGAAAATCGGCGGCGATCACGCGGCGCAGCTCGCCGAACACCTGCTCCAATTCCGCGGCCACCGGCCGCTGCACGTCGCGGAGCGTGACGCGGACGACTTGTTGGCTCACGCTACTTCGCCTTGGCGAGCGCTTTCACACGCTGCTCCGCATCGAGGAACCGGATGTCGACGGCAAAGACGCGGCCATACAGCTCGCGGGCGTCCGCCTTCTTGCCCTGCTGCTCGAGCGCGCGCCCCAGCCAGTACAGCACGCCGAGTCGCTCCTGATCGCCGGAGGCCGGCAGATCGAGGCCGCGACGCAGAATCGATTCCGCGACACCGTACGCCCCCTTCTCGAAGAAACAGACACCCAGCATTTCCGACGTGCGCAGCTTGCCTTCCGGCGCGCGCAGCGCCTTTTGCAGCTCTGCAATCGCCTCGTCGAGCAGCCCCATCTCCTTGAACGCGACGCCCAGATCATAATGGGACTGGAAGTCCGTCTCGTCGATGTTCTCGTCAATCCCCTGCTTGAAGCGCGCGAGCATGTCCTGGAAATCCTGCTCCTCGTCGCCCGTCGGCTCTTCGTCCTCGACGCGCAGCCGCGTGTCTTTTTGCGGCATGTCTTCATCGTCTTCGGTCAGCATCGAGCCGAGGTCGATGAAATCGCCGTCGAGCGTGGTCTCGTCGCGGACTTTCATCTTCGCGTCTTTGGCTTTGACCTTGCCTTCGGGCTTGGCGGCAGCGGCGGCCGGCGGCGGCGCGACCGCCGGCGCGAGCATCGAGAGGGCGCCCTTGGCGCGCTCATTCTTCGGATCGTGCTCGGCCACCCGCGCGTACACGGCCCGCGCCTTGTCCGGCAGGTCGGAGCGCAACAGCGCGTCCGCCAGCTCGAGATAGGCCTCGATCAGCTTCGGCTTGTCGCCCGACTTGAACGAGAACTCCACCGCCTTCTGGCGATGGCGCACGCTGTTCGGATCGAGTCGCAGCACTTCCTCGACCAGGCCGCGCGCCTGATCGAGCTGGCCCTGGTTCTCGAATCCGCTGGTCGCGAGATCGAGCTCCTCGATGCCGCGCTCGCGCTCGCCCTGTTCGATCAGCGCCTCGCCCAACGCCTGGTGCGCTTCCGGATCATCCGGATTGTCGGCGACGCGCGACTCGAGCTCCTCGATGTCCGGCGCCGCCGGCGTCTGCTCGATGTTCGAAAACACGAGCGAGCCTGCCTGGTCGTCGCCGCTGCTGATCTCGTCGATGCCCAGGTCGATGAAACCGCTGCGCGGCTCGTCGATGGCGAGTGGCTGATCGTCGACCTCGTGCTCGGCGTTCGTCGTCGCCGATTCGAAATCCGGCTCGAGCTCGAGCGGCGGCACTTCGACGACGGTTTTCCGTTTGCCGGGGCCGGCGGCCGGCTCAGGCGCCGGGGCCGAGGGTCGCTTGGGAACGACCGGCTTCACGCGCGGCGGCTCCGGCGGAGGCGGTGGCGCCGGCTTCTTGAACGCCGGCGGCTTCTTCCCCTCCGGTTTCTTGGGTGCGGTGACGGCCCCCTCGAACACCAGCTCGGCGTCGTCGTCCAGCGCGATCACTTCTTCCGGCGCGGGCGGCTCGGGCACCGTGGGCTCGAGCTCGGGCAGCGGCTCCAACATCTCCAGATCGGACGTCGTGATCTCTTCACGAATCGAGGGCGGCTTCGCTGTCGTCGCCGCCACCTGACTGAAGTCAGCGTTCGTGGTTTCCAGCCCCTCCAGCATGCCGTCTCCCGCGCCACCGCCGGGGGTCGCGTCCGGGGCCTCATCCACGAGGCTGGTCGTCTCGATCTCCAGCGACTCGTCGGGCTCCGGCACCACTTCCTCGATCAGCTTCTCCGCAACCGGCGGAGGAGCAGCGGGTGGCGGCGGTGCGGCCGCCGGCGGCGCTGCAGGCTTGGGCGGCGGAGCGGCCGGCCCGCCCTTGGGCCCCCGCGGCGCGTCGAGGTCGAGGAACACGAGGCTCGACGTCTTCCGCTTTCCGGATTTGGAAACGTCCTCCCGCTCTTCACCGCTCGGCTTCGGCGGAGGGGGCGGGATTTTGGCCGATGACGTCCGCTTCCCCGGATCGCCGCCATACATCTTGAGCTGTTCGGTGAGCATCTCCCGGAGATTCGCGCTTTCCGGCGAGATGTCGGTGAATTCCTTCAGCGCCGAGAACGCGTGATCGATCTTGCCGGCCTTCTGCATCCGCTCGGCATACTCGACGAAGTTCTGCTTGGCTTCGGCGATGAACCCCTTGGACGCGTAGAGCTTGGCGAGCTTCAGGTAAGTCGTCTGCCGCGCGGGGGCGTTGCGCAGCACCTTGTTGCACATCGCGATCGCGTTGTTATGAAATCCCAGCTCGGCGTACTTGTCGACCGCCCGATCGTAGTAGTCGGCAGCCTGGGCGGGATCCTTCAGCTTGATATAGAGATCACCGATGCGGTTGTATATGGAGAGATCGGCGTTGGCATCGCCTTCGGATTCCTGGGTTTCCAGCGCCTCGACCCAGACCTCCGCGGCCTTTCTGGGGTCCTTCGCTTCGAGACCCTTCGCCTTCTCGACGAGCTGTTTGAGCTTGGACATGGAAGAACTAAGATATCGGGGGCTACAGGGGTGGACAAGCCGAACCCGCTGTCCAGACGGCGCTTACGACCCCTCGTCCCATCCAGTAGGCGACCTCGCGCCAGTCATCCACCGCCGCGATCACCAGATCGGCGACGCAGCCCGCCGCGATCTGACCCCGATCATGAAGACCGAGCGCGGCAGCGGCGTTGACCGTCACCGCGATTACGACTTCGGCATGACGCATCCCAAGCTGGGACACCCCGAGAGCCATCACGAGGGGCAGACTCATCGTCGGTGATGTCCCGGGATTGTAGTCGCTGGCGAGCGCCACGGCCGCGCCTGCTTCGATCAGGCGGCGCGCGGGAGCCTGCGATCGTTTGCCGAGGAACACCATCGTCGCGGGAAGGAGCACCGCGACGGTGGGACTCGCCGCCAGTGCCCTGACCCCCGCGTCGGAAATCGCCGCGAGGTGATCCGCCGAGAGCGCCCCCAGCTCGGCCGCCAGCTCGGCGCCGCCCGAGCCGTCCAGCTCGTCCGCATGGAGTTTCACGGCCAGGCCCTGACGCGTGGCCGCCGCGAGAATCTGACGGCTCTCCGCCGCGCTGAAGACGCCCGGCTCGCAGAACACGTCACAGCTCGTCGCCAGTTCTTGTTTCGCGACGGTGGGGATCATCTCCTCGCACACGAGCCGAATGTAGGCGTCGCGCTTGCCACGATACTCGGGCGGCACCTCGTGGGCACCCAGAAATGTCGGGACGAGCGTGGCCGGAAGCTCCGCGGCAAGGCGGCTGATGACGCGCAGCTGCTTGAGCTCCGCCTCGAGCTCGAGGCCGTAACCCGATTTCACTTCGATCGTCGTGGCACCGTTCGCGAGCAGCGCCCGCAGGCGCGCGCGCGTGAGCCCCTCGAGCTCCGCTTCGGAGCGGGCGCGCACGTCGCGGACCGATTGCAGAATCCCACCACCAGCGGCGGCGATCGCTTTGTAGTCCACCCCCAGCGCGCGGCGCTCGTGATCGTCGAGCCGCGGCGATCCAAACACGCCGTGGGTGTGGCAGTCGATGAATCCGGGAAAGACGACGCCCGCCACCTCGACAACCCGATCGGCCTGGGGAGCGTCTTTGCGCGCGCCCACCCAACCGATGCGGGGGCCGTCGATCAGCACGGCCGCGTCCTGCAACACCTCGAGCTCGGCCATCTCGCGGCCGCGGCGTGCCCGCGCCGGACCACGGCACGTCACGACCTGTCGCGCGCCGGCCAGCAGTGTCTTCAGTCCAGCTCCTCGCGCATGGGGAGGCGGAGATGCTCGCGACGGGCGGTCGCGATCGCTTCCGGGTAACCGGCGTCGGCGTGGCGCGCGACGCCGATGCCCGGGTCATTGGTGAGTACCCGCTGCAGCCGGCGAGCGGCGGCAGCCGTGCCGTCGGCGACGATCACCTGCCCCGCATGCAGCGAATTCCCGATGCCGACGCCACCCCCATGATGGAAGGAGACCCATGACGCGCCGGAGGCGGTATTGAGCAATGCGTTGAGGATCGCCCAGTCGGCGATCGCGTCGGAGCCATCGCGCATCGCTTCAGTTTCTCGAAACGGCGACGCCACCGAGCCGGTATCGAGATGATCGCGGCCGATCACGATCGGTGCGGACAGCTCACCGCTGGCCACGAGATCGTTCAAGGCCACGCCGAACCGCGCGCGCTCGCCCTGGCCCAGCCAGCAGATGCGCGCCGGTAATCCCTGGAACGCGACGCGTTCGGCGGCGAGCGTGATCCAACGCCGCAGATGTTCGTTGTCGGGAAACAGCTCGAGCACCAGGCGATCCGTCCGGTGCAGGTCTTTTGGGTCGCCGGAAAGCGCGACCCACCGAAACGGCCCCTTCCCCTCGCAGAACAGCGGCCGAATGTACTCGGGCACGAAGCCCGGGATGTCGAACGCATTGGCGACCCCGGCGTCCCGCGCCTCGGTGCGGAGATTGTTGCCATAGTCGAAGGCGACGGCGCCGGCTTTGTGAAAATCGAGCATCGCGCGCACGTGCCGGGCGATGCTCGCGCGCGCGCGCATCACGTAATCCTGAGGCGCGCTGCGTCGCAGCTCGGCCGCGGCTTCGAGCGTCAGCCCTTCCGGGACATACCCGTTCAACGGATCATGCGCCGAAGTTTGATCGGTGACGACGTCCGGGCGGAAACCGCGGCGGAACAGCTCCGGCAGCACCTCGGCGCAGTTTCCTACCAGGCCGATCGACAGCGCCGCACCGCGGCGCCTGGCGTCTTCGCACCAGGCGAGCGCTTCATCGATCGATGATGTGGATTTGTCGACGTATCGCGTTTCGAGGCGGCGCTGCACGCGGGAAGGATCGATTTCGACGGCCAGGCAGATGCCGTCGTTCATCGTGGTGGCGAGCGGCTGCGCACCGCCCATTCCACCCAGCCCGCCGGTGAGCACGACGCGACCCCGCAGCGACCCGTGGAACTTGGAGCTGGCAACGGCACCGAACGTCTCGTAGGTGCCCTGCAGGATCCCCTGCGTCCCGATGTAGATCCACGATCCGGCCGTCATCTGTCCGTACATGATCAGCCCGCGCCGCTCGAGATCGCGGAACACCTCCCAGGTCGCGAAGCGTGGGACCAGGTTGGCGTTGGCGATCAGCACGCGGGGCGCGTCGGCATGCGTCGTGAACACCCCGACCGGTTTGCCGGACTGCACGAGCAGCGTTTCGTCGTCGCCCAGTGTCCGCAGCTCGCGGCAGATCGCTTCGAACGCTTCCCAGTTTCGCGCCGCTTTGCCGGTCCCGCCGTACACGACGAGATCCTGCGGGCGCTCCGCCACCTCGGGGTCGAGATTGTTCATCAGCATGCGCAGCGCGGCCTCCTGCACCCAGCCTTTGCAGGATTTTGTCGTGCCGCGCGGCGCGCGGATGATCACGCGAACATTCCGCCGCGAATACCGCGCGCCATCCGCTCGATGTCGGTCGTCAACGGGCGATCGGCAGTCAGCGCCGCCGACACGTTCCTGACGGCCTCATGCAACCGGCCGACGGCTTTGGACGGTTTGAGCGGCTTCAGGAATTCGAGACCCTGCGCGCCCGCGAGCAGCTCGATCGCGACGATGCGCTCCGTGTTCGCGAGAATGCGCCCGGCCTTCCAGGCCGCGCTCATCCCCATCGGCACGACGTCCTCTTGATTCCCTTCGGTCGGCACCGATTGCACGCTCGCCGGCGTCGCCAGCACGCGACAATCCGCCACGAGCGCCGCGGCCGCGATCTGCGCGGTCATGAATCCCGATTCGAGACCGGGATCGTTCGCGAGGAACGCCGGCAGTCCCGACGACAAATCGGGGTTCACGACGCGCTCCAGGCGCCGCTCGGCGAGACCGGCCAGTGTCGTGAGCGCGATCGCGATGACGTCGAGCGCCAGCGCGATCGGCTGGCCGTGGAAGTTGCCACCCGAGAGCACGTCGTCGCCAAACACCAGCGGATTGTCGGTCGCCGCGTTCAGCTCGGTCGCGACGAGGCGCTCGGCAAACGCGAACCCTTCGCCGACGGCCCCCAGCACCTGGGGAGTGCACCGGAGCGAGTACGCGTCCTGCACGCGCGGATCGTTTTCGCGATGTGATTCGCGGATCTCGCTGTCGGCGAGCAGCTCGCGCATCAGCGCCGCCGAGCGTTGCTGCCAGGCGTGCGGCCGCGCGTCGTGAATTCGTGAATCGAAGGGGTCGGGAGATCCTCGCACCGCCTCGAGACTCATCGCCGCGGCGCCGTGCGCGGTGCGCCACAGCGTCCAGGCGTCGTTCACGAGGAGCGCGGCGAGTCCCGTTTGCGCCTGCGTCCCGTTCACGAACGCCAGTCCTTCTTTCGCCTCGAGCGTGATCGGATTGGGCACGCGTACTTCGCCCTCGCCGATCATCGCCAGCGCGAGATGCGACAGCGGCGCGAGGTCGCCCGACGCGCCGACGCTCCCCTGCGACGGCACCGTCGGGTGGATCTTGCGATTCAGCATCTCGACGAGCAGCTCCGGCACGGCGGGGCGAACGCCGCTCGTGCCGCGCGCGAGCACGTTGGCGCGCAGGAGCATCATGGCCCGGACGGCATCCTGCCCCAGCGGGTCGCCCACACCCGACGCGTGGCTGCGGATCAGATTGAGCTGGAGCTGGCGCGCCTGCTCGGGGGGAATGCGCACGTGGGCGAGCTTACCGAACCCCGTGTTCACGCCGTAGATCGTCTCGCCGCGCTCGACCGCCGCTTCGACCGCCCGGCGCGACGCGCGCACGGCCTCGAGCGCTTTGGGGTTCAGCGCGACCGGAGCGTTGGCCCGGGCGACCGCGACGACGTCGGCGATAGAGAGGGAATGGCCATCGAGAGTGACAGGCGCGGTCGTCGGCATGGGGACCAAAACTAAAGCGCCGGAGTGGTTTGACCACTCCGGCGCCTAGCCTGATGCGAGGCCCTATTTCGAGCTTGTAACCCCGGTGCCAGTCGCCATGGCGGTCGACTGCCCGGCTCGGATCTGCAGCTCAGGGTTCCCCACATCAGTTTGGAAGCTCCAATCGAAGATCACGTAGTCCCGGCCGACATGCGTGACGCGTAGCGCGCCGTAGCGCAGTGTCGTGCCCTCGACGATTTCGAACACATAGGCATAGCCCGGGACGGCCTGAACCATGTTCCGGCTGTAACCGCTCGCCGGCGCGAAGTCGATCGACGTCAGATCGGCCACGGGCGACGTGCTGTAGAGCCGAATGCTCGTCCCGCTGAACTCCGGCACCAGCCAGAGCGTGGAATCGGTCGCGTCGCGATGCACCCAGAAGTCGATGCTCGTCAGGTTCCCATCCAGCACGCGGCCGAGCTCGGACGACTGCGCCTTCCCATCGGTGTTGAGATCCTGCCAGAACCGGAAGCCGGACTGGGCCTGGTTCTCTTCATAGGCAAAGGCCAGCGTGTTGCGCGCATCCGGCCGGGGCGTATCCTGGCGCAGCGGCGACCAGAGGCTCTCGTAGCCCTCGCGGCTCACCGCGGAGACCCCAAAGCAGCGCGGCACCCCGTTCGACATCGCGCTCGCGAGAAATTCCGGCGCGATCGTCGTGCCTTCGAGCAGCCAATTGGTGCCGCAGACACCCGTATCGAGATCGTAGCCCGCGCTGTACACGCGATACCATTTGAACCGCGTGGGATCGTTCAAATAGGCGTTGTCGTCCCACTCCAGGTGGATGGCGCCGTTGAGCGAGATCGACGTCAACAACGCGGGCTGATCGAGCTGCAGTCGCTCGTCCACGATGATCGAGTTGCTCCCGCCGCTCTCTTCACCACCGTCGCCGAGGGCGGTTACGTAGTACTCGAGATGCGGGATGCCGTTGTCGTGGAAGGTGTTCGAGCTGGTCTCGCCGCGCAGGCCGAACGAGCCGCTGCTCGAGGCGCGCGAATAGATCCGGTAGCTCGACAGGTTGTTGTCGGTGACGCCATCCCAGAAGAGCAGGATGCCCAGGGGACGATCGGGATCGCCGCTTGGCTCGAGCTCATAGGACAGGTTGGTCGGCGTCGAGGGCGCATTGCCGCCACCGCCATCAGTGACGTACTGCTGGCAGGCGACCGTGGCCACTAGGAGCAAGCACAGGAGCAAACGCATACAAGCCTCTGGGACTGGGGATCGCCCGATGTGTAGGCACGGGCCATGCCCAAACCGAAGTGGCTTATTTGCAGGGGGTTACAGAATTGGGGGCGGCGGGATTGTCACCCGCAGAGGACAGCTAGTCTCTACTGGGCGTAGGTGCGCTGGTCGTAATCCATCTTGATGTCGGGCTGGTCGGTCAGCGTGATGTTGAAGCTGAACGCCAGGTTGCCGGCGCCGGTCTTGTAGAAGGAGAAATTGGCGCGCCAGCGCCGCAGATCCCGCTGGAAGGTCAACGAGTGATCGGCGAACTGGCGGGTGACCATGTCGAATGACGTATGCCAGCTGGCCGCCCAGTTCCGCGTCGGGCTGAACGCCAAGCTCAATCCCACGGTCTCGCGTCCGGCACGGGCCTGCGAGGTAATCGGCACGTTCGGCAGGGGGCGGGTGCGGCTGTTGGTGAACTGGACGCCCAGCGAGAACTGACGTCCATACCCTGGCCCGCCCCCGCCATAGGGATCGCGTGTGGCACCCTGATAATGACGATATGGATCCGCGGCCTGGCGGGCGCCGAGCTGCATTCCCTGCGTTGTATCCGACTGGGCCTGCTGCGGCACCGGCCGTGCGCTCAGGCCGAACAGCCGGCCGATGCCCGCGATGGTCGCGGGCGTGATCTGAAACGACGCGTTGAGACTCGTCAGGAATGGATCGAACTTCGCCGAGTCGGTCCCGACCTGACCCCGCCAGAGATCGTGCACGACGCCGAGCTGGAATCCGGGGAGCAGCTCCGACAGGAACGTGTTGCTGAGCGACGGCGTCTGCCAACCCACGCGGCCCGGGATCTTGGCCTGCTCGAAGTTGTAGCTGATCGCGCTCGTGTTGATGCTGAGCAGCTTGATCTTGCGGGGCTCGCGCTCGCCGGCGGTGTCCCCGGCGGCCGGCTTCGCCTTTGCCTCGAAATTCTGCGAAAACCCCAGGGTGATCGTTTGCTGCGGATCGCTGCGCGCGTTGAGGGATCGACCCGTCGGATCGATCGCGTGCGCGAATTCTTCCGACACGGCGGCACCGGGCGCGTATTGATAGCTGAGGAGCGGCGAGAACGAATGCCGGATCCGCGAGAACGGGCCGAAGCCGGGGAAGAATCCGAAGAACGTCGGCGAGGCGCTGAGGTTGAACGCGAGCCGCTTGCCCTGCTGGATGAAATCGCCGCCGGTGAACGGATTGCGGATCATGAACGGTCCCGCGCTCGTCTTGTTCACGATCGCGATGCCCGGCTGCAGCTTCCAGGTTCCTGAAAACAGTGGCGGCAGATTGATACCGGTTTCCCAGTTTGCGCGCGTCTCGTAGTAGCTCGCGAACACGACGTTCTTGGTGGCTCCCGTGCTGTCGGTCAGAGTGAACTCCCGGCGCGCGTTCGAGGCGACATCCAGGACACTGATGGAGTTGGACCAGTTCCAGCGGCCCATTCGAAACGGCGTCTGCATCGTAATGTTCGTGGTCCGATCGCCGAAATGCAGTCGCAGCGTATCAGGGCTGTTGCCGGTATCCCCGGGGGCCGCCGGGATGAGCAGCGTTCCAAGATTGTTGAAGCTCTGCGAATTCGTGTAGGTGAAGCCGGGCGACCAGGTGAGCCACGGCGCGAGCGTCACCGTCGTCGGCGTCAACGTGATCGACGGAAACGTCTGATCGATGTGATTGGACGAGAGATCCTGCCGGCGCGTGAACCCGAGATTCAACGAGGCCCACGAGAATCGCTTGTTGAACGACGCGCTCGACCCGACCGTCGACTTTACCTCGAGCGGGTCGATCGAGTTGCGCTGGACGACGCGCCCGTCGGACATGTAGTTGATGCTGGCGTTGAAGTCGGTGGTGGCGTTGAACCGCTGGTTGTGTTGCCAGCCGATCTGCATGTTCGTGGCGTCCGGGTTGAACTGATTGGTGCGCGTGTAGCTCAGTCGCCCGTTCATGAATCGATCGATCCAGCGGTACTGCACCTGGGCGTGGAACGCCACGCTGCGATCGGCGAACCAGTCGCCACTCACCAGCGCATCGACGTAATCGTTGACCACCCAGTAGTAGCCGAAATCGGTGATGTGCCGCGAGTAGCTGCGCGTCGGCCGCACGATGTCGTTCAGCCCGAAGCGGGGAAACAGAATGCCGCTGCGACGCCCACCCCGAATGTCGCTGAAGATGAACGGCAGCCACATGATCGGGACATCCCGCACGTACAGCACCGCGGGCCGGGCAATCATCGTGTTCTTGTTGATCCACTTTGCCTCCCCCGCGGCAAAATGGTAGTCGGGGACGGGCTGCGGATCGGATGTGAAGTTGGCCCCGGCGACGAACACGCGGCGATTCCCGGAGTCGGCGGCGATGTTCCCCCGCACAAACCACTTGGCTCCGCCTTGCTGGAAGTCCGTGAGCGCGTCCGTCACGGTGCCGCGCCGCAGGCAGGTGTCGTAGCGCATCCCTTCCCCGGCCAGCACGGTGCCCTGATCGAACAGATGCGGATCCCCCGAAGCATCGAGGCGGCAGCTCGCCTCCTGATAGCGTATCGAGTCGGCCTCGAGCTGCGTGCTGTCGCGCACGACGTAGGCCTCGTGGCGCAGGAAGATCGTCTGGCTGTCCCCTACGACGAGGAGCGTCTCCGCGACATACCGCGTCACGCGATATCCTTCGAGCTTGAGCAGTGAATCGATGATCTGATCGGCGGCGGGAAATGACCGGGTCGGTGCGGTCGGGAGGCCAAGTCTGCGGGCCTCGGCGGTGTCGCGCGCCTGCCCCCGGCCTCGCGTGGTATCGGCCGGCCCGCCGATGACCGTGTCACGCTGAGTCGGTCGCTGGCCCGGTGGTGGCTTGGGCGGAGGTGGTGGTGGATTCTGCCCCGGTAACGACCCCGCGCCCAGCACGAGCAGCATGACGGTCGTCGCCGCGAGGCGCCGCGCGCGCCGCCGGCTCGCGACCCACGCGCACCAGATGCTCACCTCGTACAACAGCAGCAGCGGGCCGAGCATCAACATCATCGAGACGGCGTCGGGCGGCGTGAGGATGGCCGCCAGAAACGCGGCGATCACGATGGCGTAGCGCCGCTGGCGGCCGAGAAACTGCGGCGTCACGAGGCCCAGGGACGCCAGAATCGTCACGACGAGCGGCAGCTCGGCGACGAGGCCGCATCCGACGACGAACGGGATCGCCATCCCGAAGTAGCGGTCGATCGTGATCATCGCCGTGAGATCGGTGCGCTGGAAGTTGAGCAGGACCTTGAGCGCCGCCGGCAACAACCACTGATAGCAGGCGATGGCGCCGCCCAGAAACAGCACGACTCCCACCGCGAGGGACGGCATGACCAGCTTCTTTTCGCGCTGGTACAGCGCCGGCGCCAGAAACGCCCAGATCTGATAGATCACAATCGGCGAAGCGAGCAGGCCGCCCAGCGCGAACGCCACCTTCAGCGTCAGCATGAACGGCTCGGCGGGACTCGTGAAGACCAGCCGCCCGCCGGGGAGGTAGGGCGCGATCGGCCGCTTCAGGATCTCGATGATGTCGATGCGATCGAGCAGCACCCACCCCACGATCGTCCCGACGAGCACGGCCAGCAGACTCCAGAGAATGCGCCAGCGCAGCTCCTCGAGATGATCGAGGAACGGCATTTCACCACGGGGTGGCAGGGGCGGGGCTACGGCCGAATCTCCCCGGCTAGGGCCGGAGTCGTTGCTGATTTTGGCGCGCGAGATCGGCCTCGGGTGACCGCGGATAGGCGGAGATCACACGCGAGTAATAGTTGCGCGCCGCGGCCTTGTCGCCCTTCTGTTCGGCGAGACGGCCCAGCTTGTAAAGCGCCGATGGGGCGCGTGAGGAATTCGGGTATCCCTTTACGAGTTGATCGTACACGGCCGCGGCAGAATCGGGAGCCGACTGCTCGAAGCTCTCCCCCACATAATAGAGAGCGTCGGCCGCGCGCTCGTGCGTCGGATACACGCGCAGAAACTCGCGGAATCCCATCCGCGCGGTCGCGATGCTGCCGCGGCGGTACTGCTGCAGCGACGCGTCGTACATCTGATCGGGACTCGGGCCCGCCGGATTCCCCGATGGCCCGACCGGGACCGCATTGGGATCGGGCTGCGTCGAGCGTTCCTCGAGTCGCGACCGCAATTCCGTGAGCCGCTGCTGGCTCTGACCCGTCAGCTCCTGCACCGCGACCAGCTGCTGGTTCACGCCGATGAGCTCGGTGCGGAGGTCCCCGCGCAGCTGCACCAGATACGCCTGCTGGGTGGCGAGCGACTGCTGCAACACGCGGATCGCGGAGAGGAGCGTGTCCTGTTCCGCCGCCCGAGTG
>Ga0134125_10005293_pt1 | contig 14668 bp, 11 predicted proteins | sample KB31751_FD_96464 | JGI IMG/M metagenome (GOLD analysis project Ga0134125, IMG submission 96464) | Terrestrial soil microbial communities with excess Nitrogen fertilizer from Kellogg Biological Station, Michigan, USA - KB3-175-1 | ecosystem: Environmental > Terrestrial > Soil > Unclassified ... | reverse complement strand
GCAGAGCCGTCCTCTATATAGAGGCGCTTGACCAGCCGGCCCTGCGGTCCGGTCTGGTGGGTGACCAGGGTCATGCCCAGCATGCGCTGGGCTTCCTTCTTCACATCCTCGATGGACTTGACCACCTTGACGCCGCCGCCCTTGCCGCGGCCGCCGGCGTGAATCTGGGCCTTGACCACCCAGACCGGGCCGCCCAGGGCTTCGGCGGCCTTGACCGCTTCTTCCACCGTGAAGGCGGGCTGGCCCGCCGGCACGGGCACGCCGAATCCGCGCAGCACCTCTTTCGCCTGATATTCGTGGATATTCATGGAGTTAGCCCCTGACCCGGGTGAAAAGTGCGGGCACAATAGAGAGGGCGAAATCCTTCTGCAACGCGGCGAATGGGCCGTTTTGTGGCCGAAATCGCCCCCATCGGGGGCAAACGATCCCCGGCAGGGGATTTGCGTGGGTGGGTACAGGGCTCTCGTCGGCCGCCGGCAGGCCGGCAGCCCGGTGTTTCCATGTCCCAATATGGGACATGTGGGATTGAGACACGCCTTACCAGCCCGGACATCTCTGGCACGGAACGTGAAGCCTCCCGGTCAAAGAACTCAGTTGGAAGGCACGAAGGAGTCCACCCAATGCCGCGCAAGTCCGCCAAATTCCTGACCACCGTGCTGACAAGCACGGCCCTTATGGTCAGTCCGCTTGCCGCTCAGGCTGGCCAGGTGGGCCATTTTGGCACTGGCAGTGTCCCGCGCGTCCCCAACCTGCGCTGTCCCGAGAATGTCCCCCAGGGTCATCCGGTCATCAACAACCGCTCGGTCATCATCAACCGGCCGGTCACGACCAACATCGAAAACAACGTGAATATCTACAAGCCGACGAACATCGAAAACAATGTGAACGTCTACAAGCCAGTGACGATCACCAACACGATCGACAACTCCAAGAACATCACCGTCTACAAGCCGGTCAACGTCACCACCAACATCGATAATTCCAAGAACATCGAGATCAACAAGAGCATCGACAACTCCAAGAACATCGAGATCACCAAGAACATCGACAATTCCAAGAACATCAACGCGTCCAAGAACATCAACATCAGCAAGTCCATCGTCATCAACAAGAATGTCGAAACCCAGGTCAGCGCTGTGGCCATGGCCGAGGCGCAGGCCTTCGCGGCCGCCGGCGCCGCCAGTGGCGCCATCTCCTTTGCCGGCTTCACCGGCGGCATTCCGGAATCGCCCGGCTTCGTGGCCGGCGGCGAGGTCAATGTGAATGTGGAAGCTGCGCCCCAGGCCTGCACCTTCCAGGAAGCCACGGTGATCAAGGCGATCCATGCCGTCTGCGTTTCCGAGGACCATCACGAATTTCCCGCCTCCCACATGGTGGAGGACACCTGGCTGCGCGCCGGCTATGAGGGCGAAGTCGCCCGCTGCCTGCCGGGCTCGGCGCTGAGGGTCACGATTGGCTCGGTGATCCAATCGTCCGAAGGCGCGGCCGTTTCCACCGCTCATGGTGAAACCCTGACCTGCGCGCCCCACGAGGCGCTGCGCTATTTCAAGGGCGGCCTGCTGAAGTGCGCCCCTGCCGTCCGGGTGCCGGACTGCACCGAGCGCACGAACCTGCGCAAATACGGCACCGGCGACATGTTCTTCAGCTATGTCACCCGGGTCTGCCTGGAAACGGGGCGGGAAATGGTGGGCGGCGAATCCCGCGAGCTCACTGGCCGGTCCTACGCCTCTCAATAGGGCACGCTGCGCCGCGGCACCTGAACCACCGACAATTGCCCCTCCCTCGGGCCGCGGCTCTCCTCCCGCGGCCCTTTTTCTTTGCCGGGTCAGGTCTTTGCTGTTTCGCAAGGGGGCGCTGGCCCAGAACCGGACCAGAAAAGCCTTTTCCAGCCGGGTGTTGCGCCATCCCTGGACAGAAAAGAGGGCCTTTAACCACCGTACGGTTGGCACGGCTTTCGCTCTTTGTCTGTCAGCGGCCCGCGAGGCGCTCCGTAACGGAGCAACGCGAGCCCGGCAGGACAAAGGTGATGCGGGTATGAAGCACAAGAATTCCCATCTGCTGGTCGGTTATTGGAGCCGGCTGCGCAAGGGTCGTGACGTGCCGGACCAGACCGACATCGATCCGCGCGCGATCAAGCGGCTTCTCTCCTATACCTTCATTCTCGATTACGAGAATCCGGGCCGTCCCGTTTACCGTCTCGCCGGCACCGCGCTCTGCGAGCGCTTCGGCTTCGAACTCAAGGGCTCCAGTTTTCTGGGCCATTGGGAATCCCAATCAACCGCTTCCCTGGTTTCGCTGCTGCGCCAGGCGATGAAGTCGCGCCAGCCGGTGTGCCTGTCCTCCATCGCCGCCACCGCGGACAATGGCATGGTGGAGCTGGAAACCATCCTGACGCCGGTCTCGATGAATGGCGGCGAACCCAATCGCTTCTTCGGCATGGTGCAGATGCTGAGCGATCCTGCGCCGCTGCTGGGCCGGGCCATCGCCTATGAACGGCTGGTGGGATCGCAATTGGTCCAGGAAGACGAGCCGTTCACCGAGAACGATCAGAACCTGCCGCCGCCGCCCCCGCCTTCGCTGCGTGCCCATCCCAAGGCGCCCTATCTGCGCCTGGTGGTCTCGCAGGACGGTCCCGCCTTCCTCCATTTCGGCTCCGGCGATCTGCTTGAGAAGATGGCCAAGGTCATCGGCCGCTGGCACGCCACCGACAAGGACGACCAGACCGGGTTGATCTGACGTCCGTCTTTACGGACGCGGCGGTACGGTGGTGGAAGGCGTGTTGAGGTCGGGCCGGTCCGGTGTCGGATTCTTGGAAATCGGCCGGTCCACTGGATCGTTGCGCAGGATATCCGTATCCAGACGCGCCGCATTCTGCTTCTGCTGCAGATAGGGAATTTCGTAGGCCTCGACCTTGGAGCGATAGGCCTCGAACGCTGCTTCGTCCTGCGCCGTACGCTTGTCGCAACGTTCGGCGGGAAGGCCGGCCTGTTCCTGACACCACAGGTCGAAGTTCATTTCCTGGACCGGGTAGTTGCCGTTGCGCTGCGCCGAAGCAGGCATGCTGACGGCAGCCAGACCCACCGCCGTTATCAGCAACAGCCCCATTCTCGGGCGATGTGTCATCCTGCTCATAACGTGAACTTAGGCGCTTTGGTGCCGCCGCGACAGCCACAAAAAGGTGACAGCGGCGGCAAAAGAGTCAAAAACAAAAGGCCCGCATCCATCAAATGGATGCGGGCCTTTAAGCTTCTAACGGATTTGTTAAGGCTGCAGCGTGATGACGGTGCGGCGGTTCTTTTCTTCTTTCACATTGTCGCCGGTCTGGACGGCCAGGTCCGTCTCACCGACACCGCTGGCATGGAGCGCGTTGCGGCGCGCCCCCATCTGCACCAGGGCTTCCACCACCACATTGGCGCGCTTGACCGACAGTCTCTGATTGTAATCGGCGGGGCCCGACGTATCGGTATGGCCAACGATGGTGATGTTGCTCTGGCCGCCGGAACGGGCCGTGGCGATCACGTCGTCCAGCACCTTGAGTTGCTCGGCCTTCAAGGTCCAGGAATCGAAGTCGAAATAGACGGTGAAATCATTGCTGGCGGCGGCGGGGGCCGGTGTCGGCGGCGGCACGGGTGCCGTCGTGACGGGAGCAGGCGCGGGTGCCGGAACAGGCGGAGCCGGGCGCGCGGCCGTCTCCAGTCTCACGAGCGAGGAGTCCAGCGCGGTCTTGCAGGCCTGCGATGCCGCTGCGGCGCTGGCCACCGTGCCGTAGAGCACCCAGCAGTCGTAATCGGCCTGGGCACGCGCGGCCTGCTCGGGGAACTGGTCCTTGTTCGCCGCCAGGGCCCGGGCCAGGCGGGCCCGGATGGTGGTTTCAGCCGGGCCATTGCCGGCTTCCGGCTCCGGCTCGGTACCGGCATTGGCGAGATCGGCCTTGGCCGTAAAGGCTTTGGCCAGCAGGTCACTGGAGGTGTCGCTGCTGGAGAAGGGATTGATGGAATCGAAGAAGGAGCTCTCCGCCGGCTCCGCCGGGAGGGCCGCAGCCTGGGTGGACAGGTCGGTATAATCCTTGGACAGCGCCTGGGTGAACGGCGTGCCCTCGGCCGTGTCCTCGTCGCTGGAGCAGGCTGCCAAGCCAGCGGCCAAAAGCGCTGCCGCCGCAAACATGGTAAAGCGGCGACCCTGTCCGCGCAGTGCAAAGTTCAACATTTTTTATCCCCACTGGCGGCCCGGCCCGGCCCCGTTGGCCCCGCCCCACCGCGATTTTTACCCAATTCTTCCTATAGCGCGACGCAAGAACGCGAAAAAGGCCCTTGTTTCGAAACGCTTGCTTTCGGGTGGGCCCCGCCTGTCCTGGTAAAAGCCGCAGTTTGGCTGACTTTATCCCCGCTTCGGTAACCTCCTGTTGAGGGCATCGGCCTTACAACTGCGTCAGGAGACGTTAAACATTCGGGGCAGGCCTATGCAGGGCATGGCAACCGCCATGAAGGACGGCGATCCGGCCGACGCGAAAGCGGGGGCCGAGCGGCGCCGCTTCCGCCGCGTAAAAGTGGATCTGCCGGGACGGCTTTTCATTCCGTCCGTTTCCCTTGAAGCACGCTGCACCGTGCTGGACCTGTCGCCGGGCGGGGCTGCCATCGCCTGCGAGACCATCCCCGATGCGGGCACGACCTTGGTGCTGTACGTCGATAATTTTGGCCGCTTCGAAGGCACCGTGGTGCGCCGCGACGGCTATGGCTTCGGCATGGCGTTCGTCTGCACGCCGTCCAAGCGCGAGCGCACCGCCGAGCAACTGATCCTCTTTCTCAACAAAAGCCTGGTGGATGACAGCGTGCTGCGCCGGCACGAGCGCACCAGCCAGAAAGGCTTTGCCAAATTCACCCGCGCCGACGGCCAGATCATCAATTGCGAGATCATGGACATGTCGGTGGGCGGGGTCTCGCTCAGGACCGAGACCAAGCCGCCGATCGGCGAGTTCGTGCTGATCGCCCAGGTCGCCGGCCGCGTGGCGCGCCATCATGCCGACGGCATCGGCATCGAATTTGTCGGGCAGGAGCGCCACCCGCCCGAGCACGCACTCAATGCGTTCCGTCAGAGCTGACGCCAGCGCTAGCGGAATTCCGGCCCCACTGCCCATATCACCAGCGAGCGGCGTATGCCGCGCGTGATGGGTGTTACCTGATGCAGCACATTGGCCGGAAAGGCCACCAGGGTGCCGCGCGCCTTGGGCGCTATATCGATCTGATGGCCGCCGCGCACCTGAAGCTCGCAACCGTCATAGTCGGCAGGATCGCTGAGCTGCAGGGATAAGGTCAGCTTGCGCGGCTCGCGGCCGGGGTCGGACGGATCGCGGCCATAGTCCTTGTGCCATTCGAAATGACCGCCTTCCGGACCGCCATAGAGCGCGTATTGAAAACTGGCCAGGCCCGACAGATCGAAGCGGAAAAAGCGCGCATTCAGCGCCAGCACGGCCTCTTCCAGGCGGCGGTGAAAGAATTCGGTCTGGGGGTTGCGTTCGACCCAGGCCACCAGGGTTCGGCGGATATTGTCATAGCCCGCGCCGCTGGCCGACAACTCGGCGTTTTCCAGCGCCAGGCTGTCGCCATAACGGACAATGGCATCCAGTTCGGGCTCGCGGAACAAGCCCTCCCATGACACCAAAGCTCCAGACAAGGCCGGAGCCTGGACCGGTGATCCCCCCATCGCCGCTCCCCCTCGAGCGAGTGCTTGTGGGTGTTATTGGCGTCAGCTTAGGGCAAGTCGGGCGAGACCGGAACGGATTTCAGACCAGATTGTGGATTTGACTGGATGCCAGCATCAGCTTGGCCACCGACAAATCACCGCTGGCTTCCATCGCGGCCAGGAAATCGCGGGTGCGCGCGATCGGCTGGGCATTGTCACGGGTCCATTGCTGGACGCTTTTTCCTTGTCTCAGCAAGGCCCCGGCAATGGCGCGCTGGGCGCCGGAAAGATCATCCATCAACCGGCGCAAGGCCAGACGATCCCAATGTTCCGGCGGATGGAAGCGTTCAACCAGCGCGCGCAACCGGTCGAGGCCCAGTTCCTGTCCGACAGCAAAATAAAGGGCGCCCGCTTTGCCGGCCTCGCTGCCGCCGTCCTGGGCCAGCAGCACCACATCCAGACCGGCCGACAGCGGCGCCAATAGCACCAGGTCGCGGGCAAGTTCTTCCGGCAGGCCGACCGCGGCCAGTGTCGCGATGTTGTCCCGCTCTTCCCGGCTCACCGCATAGCTCTGGCGCAAGCTTTCGATGCCGGCGCGATAGCGCGCGGCAGTATCGGCCAGGACGGCATTCGCCGGAACATGAGTCAAAAACCAGCGGCTGGCGCGCCGGAACTGGTCGGCCAGATCGCTGTAAAGCTGGGTCTGAAGACCTGCCTCGACCTTCAAGTCCAGGGCGTCAATCCCCGCCTTCAGCGCCGAAAGCCCGAAGGCGCCATCGCTGAGGACAAAGCCGCGTGCGACATCGGCGGCGGCAAGCCCGGTCACTTCACGGGTGCGCAGCACAAAGACCGGTCCTGCCAGATTGACGATGCTGTTGGTCAGCACAGTGGAGATGATTTCGCGTTTGAGACGATGGCGCTCGGGCTCCTGCGGAAACGCGTCCACCGCGGCCGCAGGAAAATAGCCGGCCAGCAAGGGCGCAAAGAAAGGGTCGTCGGGCAGCGGGCTGGCCAGGATTTCAACATCCAGGTCTAGCTTGGCGTAAGCCAGCAGCACGCAAAGCTCAGGCCTGGTCAGCACCTTGCCGTCCTTGGCCAAGGCCTTGAGCTGAGCATCGGACGGCAGGAATTCCACCGCCCGGTCCAGCTTGCCGCGCTGTTCCAGGTCGCGGATCAGCCGGCCCTGGGCATCCAGATCGCGTTCGGCCTGCAGCTGCGCCACCGACAGCGCCAGGGTCTGGTTGTAATTGTCGGCCAGCACATGGGCGGCCACATCCTCCGTCATGGTGGCCAGCAGCGCGTTGCGCTGGTCCTGCGAAAGCTCGCCGCGCTTCACCGGCCCGCCCAGCAGGATCTTCAGGTTGACCTCATGGTCGGACGTGTCCACGCCGGCGCTGTTGTCCACCGCGTCGGTGTCGATGCGCCCGCCGTTTCTAGCATATTCGATGCGGCCAAGTTGTGTCACGCCCAGGTTGGCGCCTTCGCCCACCACCTTGGCCTGGATGTCATTGCCATTGATGCGTACGGCATCATTGGCGCGGTCTCCCGCCTCGAGATTGGATTGGGCGGAAGCCTTGATGTAAGTGCCGATACCGCCGAACCACAGCAGATCGCATTCGGCCTTGAGCAACGCCTTCATCAGTTCCGGCGGCGACATCATGTCCTTGTCACTGCCGATCAGCGCCTTCACCTCGGGCGAAAGCGGGATTTCCTTGAGTGAGCGGGCAAAGATGCCGCCACCCTTGCCGATCTTGCTCCTGTCGTAATCGTCCCAGCTGGAGCGGGGCAGGTTGAACAGGCGTTCGCGCTCCGCAAAGCCGGTGGCGGCGTCCGCATTGGGATCCAGGAAAATGTGGCGATGATCGAATGCCGCCATCAGGCGGATGTGCCGGGACAGCAGCATGCCGTTGCCGAACACATCGCCCGACATGTCGCCCACGCCGATGCCGGTAAAGTCGGTACTCTGGATGTCGGTGCCCAGCTCGCGGAAGTGGCGCTTGACCGCTTCCCAGGCGCCACGGGCGGTGATGCCCATCTTCTTGTGGTCGTAGCCGACGCTGCCGCCGCTGGCGAAGGCATCGCCCAGCCAGAAGCCGCGCTCCAGCGCGATGCCGTTGGCGATGTCGGAGAAGGTGGCGGTGCCCTTGTCCGCCGCCACCACCAGATAGGGGTCATCGCCATCGGGGCGCAGCACGTCGGGCGGGGGAACGACCTGGCCGTTCCTGTCCAGATTGTCGGTGACATCGAGCAGGGCGTTGATGAGGGTCTTGTAGGCGGCGATGCCGGTTTCCATGAACTGTTCGCGGCTGGGATTGGCCGGCATCAGCTTGGGATAGAAGCCGCCCTTGGCGCCCACCGGCACGATCACCGCATTCTTGACCTGCTGTGCCTTGACCAGGCCCAGGATCTCGGTGCGGAAATCCTCCCTGCGGTCCGACCAGCGGATGCCGCCGCGGGCGATGCGCCCGAAGCGCAGGTGCACGCCTTCGACCGACGGCGCGTAGACGAAAATCTCCCGCCAGGGCCTGGGCGCCGGCAGTTCGTCCAGCTTGGCGGAATCCAGCTTGAACGCCAGCGCCGGACGGCTGTTTCCATCGGAGTCTGTCTGGAAGAAATTGGTCCGCAGCATCGCGTCCATCACATTCTTGAAACGGCGGATGATGCGGTCATCGTCCAGCGAGGGCACCTCTTTGAGCGCTGTTTCGATGCTCTTCTCGATGTCAAGAATGCGCGCGCCGCGTCCTGTTTCCGCGCCCGGGTCATTGCGGGCATAGAACAGGGCGACCAGAAACCCGGCCAGTTCCGGATTTTTGGCCAGCGCCTGCTGCATATAGGCGACGCTGAAGGTCATCGCGGCCTGGCGCAGGAACTTGGCTATGGCGCGCAGGATGGTGATATCGCGCCAGCCAAGGCCGGCGCCGATCACCAGCTTGTTGAAGTCGTCGCTTTCCGCTTCGCCCTGCCATACCGCATGCAGCGCGGTCTCCAGGCCGTCCCGGATTTCCTCCAGCTTCACCGCGCCGCCATCTTCGCGCTCCATGCTGAAGTCCAGGATGGCGGCTTCCTGGCGCCATCCGCCATCGCGGTTGAAGGAGACGGGGAAGGAATCTTCCGCGATCACCTTCAGCCCCAGATTCTCGAAAACGGGCAGCGACGCCGACAGTGGCAGCACGTCGCCCAGCACATAAAGCTTCAGCCTGAGCGCGCTGGCGGCATCGTTTTCCTTGCGCCAGACCTTGGCCCTGAGGCGCAAATCCTCCTTGTCCGTCGCCAGGCTTTCCAGGATGCGCAAGTCCGCCGCGCCGTCACGGGCCGGGAAATTGTCGCGATAACCGGGCGAGAAGCGGGGCGCCAGGCTCGTCAGTCTGGCCGCGCCTTCGCTCCGGCCCATCATGGCGGCAAAGGCCTCGGCCAGACCGTCATCCCAGGTGGTCAGGATCTCGCCGATCTTCCGTTCCAGTTCGCGCACATTGACCTGGGGCAGGGAGCCCGGGTTGCGGCCGATGATGAAATGCAGGCGCACCAGCGCGGTCTCGTCGACGGCCGCCTCGAAGGCGGAGGTGCGTCCGTTCAAGGCTTCCGCGAGCAGCGCGTGAATCTCGCCGCGGTTTTTCGCATTGACGTGATCGCGCGGTGCCAGCAGCAAGGCCGAGACGAAACGGTCGAACCGGTCGAAGCGCAGGAAGAGACGGATGCGCGGCAACCCGCCCATATGCAGGACGCCGGTGGCGATCTCGTAAAGCTCTTCGGAGGAGACCTGGAACAGCTCGTCGCGGGGGAACGTGTCCAGGATATGCGTCAGCGCCTTGCCGTCATGGCTGGCCGGATCGAGACCGGCCTCTGCCATCACCGCCTCGATCTTGCGGCGCAGGAGCGGAATGGTGCGCGCCTGCGCGGCATAGGTGCTGGAGGTGAACAGCCCCACAAAACGGCGTTCGCCGACAAAGGCGCCATCGGCGCCGAAGGTCTTGATGCCGATATAGTCCATATGGGCGCGGCGATGGACCAGGCTTCTGGCGGCGCTCTTGGTGATGATCAGGGGATCGGAGGAATCCAGGAAGGCGCGCACCTCGGCGCTGAGCCCCTGACGCTCGCCGCTGCTGGCATCGCGCACCACCCGCACCGCGTCATCGGCGAGCACGCCAAGGCCGCTGCCCTTGACCGGCTCCAGGATGCCGTTGGCGCCATCCTTGGCCAGCACGTAATCGCGCGCGCCCAGGAAGGTGAAATGATTGTCCGCCAGCCAGTCCAGGAAGGCGAGGTCTTCGCCGATATCGGCGTCATGTCCGGCCAGGCGTGGCGGGTGCCGCTCCAGGTCGCCGCGCGCCGCCGCCAGCCGCGCCAGCATGGGCTTCCAGTCCCGCACCGCCGCCGCACCCTGGGCGAAAGCCTCGCGCAGGGACTGGAGCAGATTTTCGCGCGTCTGTGGCGCCAGGCTGTCGCACACCAGCGCGATCACGCTGGTGCGCCGCCCGCCGATATCCAGGATGGGATGGAAAGCCGCCCTGACGCGCGCGCCGCCTGCCAAGGCCGCGGCAAGGGTGGAGTCGAACAGGAAGGGCCGGTCATCATTGATGGCGACCAGCACCGTCTCGTGGCCCTGTTCCAGGGCAGCGACGTGGGAGGCGCCCGGTGGGCGCTTGGCGGCTTCCGCCCACACCGCCAGCGCCAGCGCTGCCAGCTGGTCGGGACGGGCGCGCAGGATATCGTCCGGCACCGCGCCGGCGTAGAGCGCATCGAAAAAGGCGGTCAGGCCATCATCATCCGGCAGCAGCCGTCGCGCCTCGGCCAGTTTGTCGCTTGCTCCTTTTGCCACCTCATTTTCGGTGGAGCGGATGGCGGTCATCATGGTCATGGCTGGCCTCGTCTGAGAGCGGGCGCGCTATCCAAACACGCGATTATAACGGTTCGGCGGCAGAGAGGGTGCCGGCCGTCCACTACAGCGCCGGCACATGCGCAAGGAGATGCCGCGCACGAACCGCGCGCCAGGCAAATCCCAGGCTCAAGGCGGCGAGCGATGCCATGATGGCACCGGCCACCCATCCATCCTGTGGCCAGCCGCTGAGAAGTGCGGCACCCGCGATCAGGGCCGAGGCCGGGCCCGCAAAGGCGGCAAAGCCCCCGGCGTCGCGCATGCTCAGTGCCAGACCCAGATCGGGCAGGGCGGCAAAAAGGAAAACCAGCACCGGCGCCGGCCGATCGGGCAGGATCAGAAACGCCCCGCCGCCCCACGCCGTGCCGGTATAGAGAAGAAGCAACCGCAGATCCGAAGCGGCTTGCGCCAGCGGTGTGCGCCGCAGCGAACGGGCAAAGCTGCGGATGTGCAGACCGATCATGGCGACAATGCCCAGCAGCACCAGCGCCGCCCAGGCGAAGCCGCCTTTCAGGCCGGCCCCGTCCGCCGCGGCTGCCCACAGCAGGATCAGGGCGCCGGTCGCCATCAGTACCACACAGGCTGTGGGCACACGCGCCACGAATTGCGCCAGCGCCAGATCGCGGCCGGCTTCGCCATGAAGGGCGCGCAAGCGCGCGATCGCATTGTCGTCAGGGTTTCTTGCCGGATATGCAGAATCGCAAGCCGCCGCGGGAGAATTCCATTCCGCCGGATGCAGATCGGTCAAAGGCATATCGCTAGGGATCATTGACGAACCGCTTCCCCATTCAGTCGGCACGTTCAATTCGCGCGGCTGCGCTGTATGAATCAGGGAGCCTAGATGATTCGCGCGTGTCCTGACAGCGCGTGCAAGTGAGTAGGCGGGGCATAAGCGCATGAGCGGAGAAGCCGACCGTCTGATCGAACTGCTCGGTCTCAAGCCGCATCCGGAAGGCGGTCATTTCCGCGAAACATTTCGCGACGCCAGCCAAGAGGGGCGCGCCCGCTCTACCGCCATCTATTTCCTGCTCAAGGGCGCAGAGGTCTCGCGCTGGCACCGGATCGATGTGCCGGAAATCTGGCACTTCTATCGCGGCGCGCCGCTGGAGCTGACCATTGGCAAGGCGCGCTATCTTCTGGGCAGTGACATCGACAAGGCCCAGGTGCCGCAACTGGTGGTGCCTGCCGGCCAGTGGCAAATGGCCCGCAGTCAGGGCGATTTCACCCTGGTCGGCTGCACCGTGGCGCCAGGCTTTGAATTCGAGCATTTCGAACTGGCGCCGGAGGGATTTGTCCCTTGATTTAAGGGGCGCGGGGCCGAAGCTCACCTGGCCGATGCTTCCAGTTCCTGCGGTCATGGGGCGCATGGGGGATTGTTTTGATTGACGGGGCTGCCGCCCGGCGCCCATGGTCCATTCGCACTGCTGTCAGGGAAAGACGTTCATGAAGACTATGACTTTGGCGGGCCTTGCGCTCGGCCTTCTGACCACGGCTGCCTTCGCCCAGGCGAGCCGTCTTGCCATCCAGTCCGAGCCCGCCCATGACGGCACGCCGGCCTGGCATCTGGGGCCATCCTTTCCTGATCCCACCGGGTTCACCCTGGTCGACCCTGATGGAACCGTACATGTCATCCCGCGCGAGGAACGCCGCGCCATGATGAGCGGCGCGGCGCGGGTGCCGGGCGGCCAGGGCGGCCCGCCGTGCAGCCACTCCATTGTCTGCGGCCGCAAGGGCGGTTTTGCCCGCAGCGCGCTGGCCCGCGTCGAATGGGACCAGACCATGGGCTACAAATTCTCCTATCCCTACACGGTGCCCAAGGGCATCGGCGGCATTCCCTCGGTGGCGCTGGATTCCAAGGGCTATCTGTGGGTGTTCAAGCGCTCGCCGGAAGGCGTCGTCCAGCTGATGAAGTTTGATCCGAACCACAAGTTGGTGCTGGAAGTGCCCGAGAGCGTGATCGGCCACCAGGCCAAGGCGCATGGCATGGCGGTGGACAAGGACGACAATGTCTGGATCACCGACAATGGCCAGGCGACCGTGATGAAGCTGTCGCCCGCGGGCAAGCTGTTGATGACCATCGGCGTCAAGGACCATCGCGGTGACTGGGTCGAGGAAAAGGGCCAGCGCCTGTTGTGGCAGCCGGTGATGGTGGCTTTCGGGCCGGATCAGAGCGTTTATATCGCCGAGGGCCATGCCAATGAGAGCCCCAACGATGTCGACAGTGACGATCCCACTAACAATATCGGGGCCGCGCGCATCATCCACCTGACCAAGGATGGCAAGTTCATCAATCAGTGGTTCGGCGATGAAGTCGGGCAGGGCAAGTTCGATTCCACCCATGGCCTGGCGGTGGATCCCACCAATGGCGATGTGTGGATCGGCGATCGCGAGCAGTATCGCATCGTGGTCTATACCGGCGACGGCCGCTTCAAGAAGACCTTCTCGATGCGCAATCTGGTTTGCGCCCTGAACTTCGACCACAAGGGCAATCCCTGGATGGCCTCCGGCCAGGATGGCCAGTTCCTGAAGCTCAACCGTGACGGCAAGGTGCTGGGTGCGGTGGGCAATGGCATGGGCATCGGCACCGGCCAGTTCACCGAGGCGAGCTATTGGGTCTTCGATCCCAAGGACAATCTGATCGCAGGCGATACCAGCGTCGGCCGGGTTACGGTTATGTCGAAGTAACCCCGTCTGGTTTCAACTTCCCCGCAGGGCGTGCTTCGCATGCAAGGGGAGGCGGGCCTGTGCTTGGCAGAAACAAAACGGCGCTCCGCACGGGCGCCGTTTTATTTTACAGCGATATCCTTCGCCGTGACCGTGAAAAGCCGGCCCAGTTCCTGTTCGATGGCGAGCGAGGAGGCGTGACCCTCACGCCCTTCGCCCGGCACAAAACTTACCAGCAGGGTCTGGCCGGAGAGCGCGATGGTGGGCTTGCCCCCTTCGGCCAGTTTCACGCTGTTGATGCGTTTGGACAGAATGGGCCTGGCGCCGGGGTTATCGTTCAGGAAGCGCTCGATGCCGGTGGCGGCATTGACCAGGGCTTCGAAGGCCCGGCCGCGGGTTTCCGAATCGGACGCCACCACCGCCGGGTCGGGCGAGAATTTCAGCGCGATATTCTGAACATAGCCGATGTGGCCGGTTTCATCGCCAAAAGCGGTCGTCAATTCGGCGGCCGAGATCAGCCGCGGCGCCAGCGATTGCGCCGGACCCTGATAGGTTGCGGGGATGCCTTGGGGCGCGTCGCGGGTGTAGATGGTGATCGCGCCCCACACCGACACGCGCAGCGCGGTGGCGCCGGTATCATATTTCATCAGCTTGGCGCCCAGCGAGCCGCGTTCCACGCTCAGGACGAATGTCTCGCTTGAGCCGGTAAAACGCAGCAGGTAACGCGCGCCGTCAGGTTGCAGGGTGAAGACAAGCTTGTCGCCGGCGGCGTAGATGCCAGGCTCGACCGCACTGGGCCGTTCTGCCCGAAGCCGCGATGCCATGCTGGGCGGTGTGCCAGGCGGGGCATCAGGCTGGGCCATGGCCGGCGCCGCCAGCACCAGGGCCAGGAATGTGACCAAAGCTTTCACAACGCGTCTCTTGGCGACGTCGGCCGCTCCCGCACAGCCCCGCCACCTCCCCTTTATTGCCGCCAAACTGGCAGTCCTTTGGGGCAATTTTAAGCCCGCGCGGTGGTGCGGGGTCGGTGGGTGAGACCAGATCACGCCTTCCTTTCGCGGACGTTTATGACTAAACGAGGGCACCTCCATCCACCGAAGAAGGGGCACCGCGCGTGACGAGCCTGGACAGTTTCAAATGCCGCAAGACGCTCAAGGTCGGTAATAAAAGCTATACCTATTTCAGCCTCACGGCGGCGGAGAAGAACGGGCTGAAAGGCATTTCCCGGCTGCCCTATTCCATGCGGGTGCTGCTGGAAAACCTGCTGCGTCACGAAGACGGACAAACTGTTACCAAAGATGACATCCAGGCGGTGGCCGCCTGGACCAGGACGCGCACCTCCGACCGCGAAATCGCCTTCCGTCCCGCCCGCGTCCTGATGCAGGACCTGACGGGGGTGCCTGCGGTGGTGGACCTGGCTGCCATGCGCGATGCCATGAAGAATCTGGGCGG
>Ga0134125_10005292_pt1 | contig 14669 bp, 11 predicted proteins | sample KB31751_FD_96464 | JGI IMG/M metagenome (GOLD analysis project Ga0134125, IMG submission 96464) | Terrestrial soil microbial communities with excess Nitrogen fertilizer from Kellogg Biological Station, Michigan, USA - KB3-175-1 | ecosystem: Environmental > Terrestrial > Soil > Unclassified ... | reverse complement strand
TATGCTTATCGTGATGGCGACGCAGGCCGGGCAGGAAGATATTGCCCGCGTCCAGCGAAAAATTGAAGAACTCGGCTATCGAGCTCATATCATTCCGGGCGAGCAGCGCACGGCAATTGGAATTACCGGCAACCAAGGGGCGCTCGATCCGGCCGACTTCGTCGATCTGCCAGGTGTGGCGGATGCCATCCGCGTTTCAAAACCATACAAGCTGGTTAGCAGGGAAACGAAGCCTGAGAATACCGTTGTTGAAATTCACGGAGTTCGCGTCGGCGGCGACGAGCCCGTGTTCTGCGGTGGACCTTGTTCCGTCGAAAGCCGCGAACAGATTTTGGAATCGGCCCGCATTGTCAAGGCCGCCGGGGGGCGCCTGCTGCGCGGCGGAGCCTATAAACCGAGAACATCGCCCTACAGTTTCCAGGGCCTCGGCGAACGCGGCCTGCAATATCTGGCGGATGCGCGGGCGGAAACCGGTTTGGGGGTTGTCACAGAAGCACTAGATACCGAAACCTTCGATCTTGTGGAGCACTATGCCGATTGCGTGCAGATCGGCGCGCGCAACATGCAGAATTTTTCGTTGCTGCGCCGCGCGGGCCGCTCGCGGAAACCGATTTTACTAAAGCGGGGAATGTCTTCGACCTTAGAAGAGTTCCTGATGGCCGCCGAATATATTCTGGCGGAAGGCAACTACAACGTCATTATGTGCGAGCGCGGCGTGCGCACCTTTGCCGACCATACGCGGAACACGCTCGATCTCAGCGTGGTTCCCGCCGTGCAAAGCGCCAGCCATCTTCCGATCATTGTCGATCCGAGCCACGGCACCGGCAAGCGCGACAAGATATTACCGATGGGTTTGGCCGCGATTGCCGCCGGAGCTTCCGGGCTGATTGTCGAAGTACATCCTGCTCCGGATCGGGCAATTTCGGATGGGTACCAGTCGCTTTATCCTCATCAGTTCGACGAACTGGTTGCGGAATGTACGGCAATTGCGACTCTGCTCGCCGAGCGCCGCAAAGCCCGTGAATTGACGCCGGCTCTCACCTAAAAAGATCGCGCTACCCTAAAAACTCCACCGAATGGGGCAAAAGGCGCGTAGTCTGTGGCCGGACGTGCGCGACATGTTACATTCGGAAGGAAACCTTAAGAAGTTGGGAACAAAGCTTAGGCTATTTTCGTCTGAACGGGGCGGGAGCGTCGAGATTGAAGCGTAAGTGGAAGATTGCCGTCCTGGTAGGACTGTTTGTAGTGATCGCCGGCGGCGTTTTGGCAAGCATTAAGATCAGCCAGCGCGGCATTGTTGTTGTGCAAACCGGCAAGGCGATTCGGGAGGATCTCACCTCCCTCGTCACTGCGTCTGGCGAGATTAAACCCAAGAACTACATTAATATTGGAGCCAATCAGCAAGGCCCCATCGCCGAGCTTTTCGTAAAAGAGGGCGATCATGTGAAGAAGGGGGAGCTTTTGGCCCGAATTAAGGCGGAGGATGCCAGCGCCGACGTCCGGGCCCAGCAAGCGCTTTTGCGGTCGACGATGGATAGCTCCGCCGCGGCCGAAGCCGGCGTAAAGGCCCAGGAAGATTTAATCAAAGCGCTTCAAGCCGATTTGGATAGAGACAAGGCCGACGAAGCGCAAAAGCTTGCCGACTACAAGCGCTCCCAGCAGCTCTACAAAGAGCAACTTCTGGCGCGCCAGGACTTCGATGCCAAGAAGGCTGCCTACGATGGAGCGGTGGCGGCAGTGCAAGGAGCGCAAAGCCGCCTGGCGCAGGCAAGGGCTCAGCGCGCGCAAAACTCGGCGCAGTTGAGCAGCTCGCAAGCGGTTATCAGCCAACAGCAGGCAATGATGCAGCGTTACCGCGTTTTGTTCGATAAATACAACGCCTATGCACCGCTTGACGGCGTCGTCACCAACCTGCCGGTGCGCGTCGGCGAGACCGTGGTGCCCGGCATTCAGAGTTCGACGGCTTCCACCATCATGACCATCGCTGATATGTCGGAGATTACCGCCGAAGTGCGCGTAGATGAGACAGATATCGTGAGCGTAGCCTTAGGACAGTCGGCGGATGTAACGGTGGACGCAATCCCCAACCGCACTTTTCACGGCCGCGTAACCGAAATCGGCGATACTGCGCTGTTACGGTCGAGCGGTGTGGCGGCTTCGCAAAGCCAGACATCCACGCAGGAGGCCAAGGATTTTAAGGTTGTAGTGGCGCTGGATGTCCCGGAAGACGTGCTCCGTCCCGGCCTTTCATGCACGGCGAAAATCACCACCGCCACCCGCAAGGATGCATTGGCCATACCGATCCAGGCGTTGACGATTCGTCAGAAAGGCGCGCTTGAACAGCACAAGCCTGGGCAGCGCCCACCCACCGATCCCGCGGCTATTAAAGCCATGAAAGAGGAAATCCAAGGCGTTTTTGTCGTACGCGGCGAGAAAGCGGTCTTCCAGACGGTGAAAACGGGGATCACCGGCGCCACCGATATCGAAGTACTTTCCGGGTTGAAGCCGGGCGATCAAATCGTAACGGGCAGCTATCAGGTAATCCGCACCATCCGTAACGATGCCAAAGTGAAAATAGACAACAAAGCGCCGGTTTCGCAGGTGCAAAGCTGATGTTACCGAGAGCTGGTGATCCTTCAGGATTCGCGAATGGATAGTGCGGTCGAAGAATTAGTTGAAAGGGGCGAACAGCTTCAGCGGGACGGCATCGTCATTCGCACGTACGATCTTTGGAAGTCGTACACGATGGGCGATCAGGAAATTCATGCCGTTTCCGGTGTGGATATCGAGATCCGGCGCGGCGAGTATGTTGCCATTATGGGGCCGTCCGGTTCTGGGAAATCCACGTTAATGAACCTGATCGGATGCCTCGATACTCCGACCAAGGGCCACTATTTCCTAAGCGGTAAGCTCGTCAGCGAAATGGACGACGACGAGCTTGCGCGCATTCGCAACAAGGAAATCGGGTTCGTCTTTCAGACTTTCAATTTGCTTGCCAGGGCGACCGCGCTGCACAATGTCGAACTGCCGCTGATCTACGCCGGTATCCCAACTGCTGAGCGCGAACAGCGGGCGCGCGACGCTCTTCGCGCCGTCGATTTGGAGCAGCGGATGCTCCATAAACCGAACGAGCTTTCCGGCGGCCAAAGGCAGCGCGTGGCTATTGCCCGTGCGCTGGTAAACCGGCCCGCTATTCTGTTGGCCGACGAGCCCACTGGCGCCCTCGATTCCGCTACCGGCACTGAAATCATGGCCTTATTCGAACAGCTTTACCAGCAGGGCAACACCATTGTGCTGGTTACCCATGAACTCGACATCGCCATGCACGCGCATCGCATCATTCATATTCGCGACGGGCGCATCGATCGAGACGAAGCTATTCCGAAATAGGCCGAATCGCCTTCGGGTGCATGTCCGCACCGCTGCAGCCTACTAGTGATATCGCCCGCGGAGGATTAGTATAGTTTAATCGAGAATGCGTCGCCGCATGAATATGCCCGAACTCTCCTCGGCGGCTAGTCAGGAAGTCTTCGGATCTTCATTTTGCGAAAGGGCCGGGCAAAATGGCGCCAAGTAAGCATTCCGTCAGAATCCTCATGGCGGAGGACAATTCCATCAACCAGCGGGTTGGAACCCTGATCCTGCAGCGAGCAGGATACAAGATCGACCTGGTGAGCGATGGCAACGAAGCCATTGAAGCCTGTCGTAGATCGCCTTACGACCTGATTCTAATGGATTGTCAGATGCCGACGATTGATGGCTTCGAAGCGACGCGGCAGATACGGGCTATCGGCGGGAGGCAGCCGGTTATCATCGCCGTGACGGCCAATGCGCTTGTCGGAGAACGTGAGCGCTGCCTTGCGGCCGGCATGGACGATTATCTTTCAAAGCCCTTTCAGGCCGATCAACTCGTGGCGATTGTGGAAAAATGGGCAGCCGAATCACTTGGGCGTACGTAAGGCGAGCGTGTCCCGCTTGTATTTACCGAGTTCACAGGGGATCGGTTTAGCGCCCAATCAGCAAGAGCAATCCGAATAACACCACCCACAATCCGTCGAGATAATGCCAAAAGATGGCCACGGCATTGGCTAACACTCTGGTATTCATCTGCCACCGGGGGCCGCTTGCCGGTTCATGAGTTCGGTAAAGTAGCGCGCCGAGGCCGGCTAGCCCAACGACGATGTGGAGCCCGTGCATGCCCGAAAGAATAAAAAAGAACGAAGAGTGCGGATTGTTGGTCACAAGCTGCCCGGCGCGCAGGATCTGCCACCATGCCGCAAGCTGGCCCAAAAGAAACAGCACGCCTAATCCAAAGCTGTACAGCGTCCAGCGATAAAATCCGCGCTGATCGTCGTTACGAAGCTTGGCATGGCCTTTTTCATAGGTCAAACTACTGGCTATCAGGAGCACTGTATCCGCCCATAACACGGGCGGCAGAATGATCCCGGTCCAGTTGAAAGAATTGTGCGAACGGATGACAAAGACCACAATCAGCGCGGAGAAAGTCACCGTGACGAATGCGAGCGTGCCGATCAGGCCGATCGTATAAAGGCCATTCAATTGTTTTTCACGCTGCTGCGCAATCGGATCAATCGTCAGTGACACGCCGTCTCCTTAGATGCAAACGAACCGCCCATTGAATCTCACAGTTTCTGTGCTACAACGGAAACCTATGCTGCGAGTCCTCGCTTCTATTGTTGCTCTTTTTACGTTAGGCGGGACTCTGCCAGCCGCCGCAGTCCCTCACACGCAAGCTTACGCGGCGAAAGACGCCCGTCTGGAAGGAAGCTTCCGGCGTCCCAAACATAACGGTTGGATTTTTGTCCATCTTACCGGGCCGCCCTCTTCGATTGGTTACCAGCACGGGTATTTATTGGCAAGCGAGATTGAGGACAACAAAAAAGCGATTGAGCTGAGCGCCACTCACGATACCGGCCAAAGTTGGGCGCAGCTTCGCGAGATTGCACAACGCGTTTTCTGGCCGCATGTGCCGGCCGAATACCGCGAAGAATTGACCGGCATTGCTCAAGGGGCCAGCGCGAAGGGAGTGAAGCTTGATGTAGCCGATCTTGTCGCAATGAATGCGTTCATGGAGTTCGATTATTATCTGAACGAATTGAAGCGCCGCTCCGGACAGACGGTGGAAAAAAGCGTTGCCGAGCACTGTAGCGCATTCATAGCCACCGGTTCCTATACAAAAGACGGCAAGATTGTAATTGGGCATAACAATTGGACGGACTACTTAACTGGCAGCCGCTGGGACATCGTTTTCGATATCGCGCCGGCTCGGGGGCATCACATTCTCATGGACGGCATGCCTGGTCTGATCCATAGCGGCGACGATTTCGGAATCAACGACGCGGGTCTAATGATCACGGAAACCACGATTTCGAATTTCCACGGCTTCGATGAAAAAGGCGTGCCGGAGTTTGTTCGTGCGCGAAAGGCAATGCAATATGCCGGCTCCATTGACGACTTCGCGCGCATTATGGAGGACGGAAATAACGGTGGTTACGCGAATACGTGGCTTGTAGGCGATCGCAAGACAAACGAGATCGGCCGGCTCGAATTGGGGCTGAAGAACATAACGCTGACCAAAACGAACGACGGCTATTTTGTCGGATCCAATTTTCCCATAAATCCGAAGCTGATTCGCGAAGAAACCGACTATCCCGCGAACGATCCGAATACTCCGAACTCCTGCCGTCACCGCCGCTGGGATCAACTGATGGCGCAATACAAAGGGCGCATCGATATCGCCGCGGGAGAAAAATTTGAAACGGATCATTACGACGTGCTCACACATGAAATCGATCCCAATGAGCGAACTCTCTGCGGCCACATCGATAAATCGAGCCGCGGGTTACCCACCTGGCAGGGGCCGTATGCTCCCGCCGGTGTGGCCGAAGCCAAGGTGGCGGATAGCGCAATGGCTGCGCGCATGTCGTTTATCGCCGGCGCGGGGCATCCGTGCGGAGTTGAATTCCACGCCGCCAGCCATTTGAAAGAGCACCCGGAATATGCCTGGCAGGCATCCGAATTACAAGACATGAACGCTAATCCGTGGACTGAGTTTCAGGCCGCTTCACATTCAGCTACCGCGGGAGCAAGAGCCGGGAATTGAGGCTTATTGCACCAAGTCTCAGGCTTGGAATTTTCATTTTTGTAGCTGCGATACCGCTTCTATATGCGGGCGGGAAACCGGAACAGCGGTTAATCCGGCTTCAGGCGCCTCTGCCGCTTTCGTTTCAAGAACTTGTTACCGCGGCAACTGTCGATCCACTCCCGCCGGACGTTCAGCGCAAGTTGGATACGTTGCTGTCTGAGCCATTTATCAGTAATGAGGCAACGCTTCGCGGAGCAAAGCCGAAAAGGCCGGAGGCCGGCCGGTTGGGTCCGGTGTTGCGCATTGCCGAATGGAATATTAACCGCGGAGAGAATCAGCGCGAGATTACTTTGGCTCTGACGAATGCTGAGAAGTTCGAAGCCGCAGTGCGAGCGACAGGAAAAGTTGGCCGTAAGAAACTTCGAAGAATTCGCGATGAGTTGCACGCTCTGGAGTCGGCAGATGTCATTGTGCTCGACGAAGTAGATGACGGCGTAAAGCGCACAGATTATCGGAATGTGACTCGCGATCTGGCGCAAGCGCTCGACATGAATTATGCCTACGGCGTTGAATTCATAGAACTCAATGGCATTTATCTGGGCGCCAAGCAATTGGATACGGTGGATCTTCCGCGCCAGAAGCGGGAGTCAGAAGTCTTTGAAGTGAATCCGCACCGGTATCTGGGCCTGGAAGGGTCGGCAATTCTGTCCCGATACCCGATTCGAAGCGCAACAATTGTTCGCCTGCCGCAAGTTCACGACTGGTATCACGGAGAAATTAAGGCTATTTCCGATTTGGAGCGCGTAAGGCGCTGGTCGGCCGAAAGGCTGTTTCAGGAACGCATCCTGCGGCAAGTGCGACGTGGAGGGCGCATGGCACTGGTAGCTGACTTGGAAGTTCCGGAATCACCTACCGGGATTTTGACATTCGTTTGCCCGCATCTGGAGAACTATTCTCCCGCGGAGGGGCGCCGCAAGCAGATGGATGCGCTACTTGAAGGTATTCGGGCAAATGCAAATCCCGTTGTGGTGGCCGGCGATTTCAATACAACCGGACACGACGGAACGCCCGTAACAATAAAGCGGGCGCTACTAAGCTACATCGGGGATTATCACTTTTGGGCGCGTCAAATCTTCTATTTCCTGGTACCAGCGCCCGGTCTAGGGTACATATTTGCGGGCGCTAATTACTTTAAGAATCTCCACGATCCGACGGCATTCAACGTTCCGATCTTTGCCGCAAACCGCGAAAAGCAACTATTCGCGGACACGAGAATGTTCCGTTTTGATGATGGAGGCTCCTTTTCCTTCGATACATCGCCGCGGCGCAGCTTCCATCACAAAGGCCGCACGCTCGCCGATAGCAATCAACGCGCGTGGAAGGGTTTCGCGACGACATTTTCCTTCGCGCGCACGTATCACGGATTGGTAGGCAAATACAAAATCGACTGGTTCTTTGTAAAGCCGCCGCGAGTTGAGCGGCCAAACCTGTTGGAGCCTTATTTCGGCCGCACACTCCACGACGTGAATACCGCACTAGGGAAGCGCATCTCCGATCATTCGCCGATCACAGTGGATCTGCCGCTAAGGGCGTTTACGCCTCGGTAATTGGCGGGGACTCGTGTACAAAGTGTGCATATAATATCTTGAATGGGGTTTGGGTGGGACGACAGGAAGGCTGCCTCGAATTTCCGGAAACACGGAGTTCGTATGCAAGAGGCAATTCCGGTATTTGCGGACCCATATGGAATCACTGTTCCTGACGATGAATCAGATCCAAGCGAGCATCGCTTCGTCACAATGGGCGTTGGCTCTACTGGACGTATCCTTGTAGTGGCCTATGTGTATCGCGGCCAAGATATACGTATCATCTCAGCGCGGTCTGCGGAACCACATGAACGCGAAGAGTACGAGAAACAACTGCCATGAAAAAGCAATATGACTTCAGTAAAGGTAAGCGCGGCGCGGTGTGTCCCGAGCCGCCTATAGAGCCTGGCAAAGTGAGAATCACCATTAGATTGGATGAGGATATTGTGGATCGCTTTTTCGAGATGGCGGATCGTTCCGGCGGATCGACGGGCTATCAGACGCTCATAAATTCGGCGCTCCGCGAGTATCTCGATGGGAAGGCTCCGAAGTTCGAAGATACGCTGCGGCGGATTGTCCGCGAGGAACTGCGGGCGAGCTAAAGTCCTGTCCCGCGTCGCAGTTGACACCTTTGATGACCGGCTGGGGCCAGGCGGCCTCCGAGGCTGCCTGTTGCGGGCCTGAGAGCCCACGCACCTGAGAGGCTGCCCACGAGTGTCATGTTTTGTGAAATCCTAAAGCAGAAACAAGATCTATCAAAACTGATCCGCCAGACGCGAGTTATCCTGCGGTAAGCGGTGTGGAATCGCCTTGCCAACGCCAGCAAGGGGGATGGGTAGTTTTAGGAGTTACGGGACTACTTCTCCGCTTGTGGTCCCAAAAGGAGCTTTTCTGGGTTATACTGGGGGCGTAACGCTGCAACAAAGGCTAGGGATCGATTGATCGTTTCCACACGCAGGACGGGAGAACCAGCTTGAAGCGCGCCGGATCAGATGATTCCCTCCGCTGTTCCTTCTGCCACAAAAGTCAGGATGTTGTCGGTAAACTCATTTCTTCACCGAGTGATTACCCGCGTGCCTACATATGTGACGAGTGCATAGCGGTTTGCAATTCAATTATTGAAGACGACCGGCAAGAACAGAGCTATGGAACGCCGGGCAAGCTTCCTCGTCCACTGGAGTTGAAGGAGTATCTGGACCAGTACGTCATTGGTCAGGATGCAACGAAAAAGAAGCTCGCGGTAGCGGTCTACAACCACTACAAGCGGATCCAGATGAACAAGCAGCGGGGTAGCGATGTTGAGCTCTCCAAATCGAATATTCTGCTGATTGGGCCAACAGGAACGGGTAAAACCCTTCTTGCACAGACGCTCGCGCGGATTCTCGACGTGCCGTTTGCCATTGTCGATGCCACTACTCTGACAGAAGCCGGGTACGTAGGCGAAGATGTAGAGAATATTATCCTCCGGCTGCTGCAGAATTCCGATTGGGATGTCCAGCGTTGCCAGACGGGCATCATCTACATCGACGAAATCGATAAAATTTGCCGTAAAGACGAGAATCCCTCTATTACGCGGGATGTATCGGGTGAGGGCGTCCAGCAGGCGCTTTTAAAAATTCTGGAAGGTACGGTTGCTAACGTACCGCCCCAAGGCGGCCGCAAGCACCCTCACCAGGAATTTACCCCTGTGGATACCACAAATATCCTCTTTATTTGCGGTGGCGCGTTCATCGGACTGGAAAAGACCATTGCCCGCCGCTCCGGAACCCGGTCGATCGGCTTCACGACGCCGGAAGATCAGAAGGATAGCAAGGCCCGGGCCGGCGCATCCGCGCGGCGCGATATCGATATGCTGGCACAAGTCCAGCCAGTCGATTTGATTAAATACGGGTTTATTCCCGAATTTATCGGCCGCTTGCCCGTGGTTGCCGTGCTCGAAGATCTGTCGCGCGACGCGCTGGTGCAGATTTTGACGAAGCCGAAAAACGCAATTATCCGCCAGTATCAGCGCCTGTTCGAGTTCGAGAATGTTAGACTGAAGTTTAGCGACGATGCCCTTGAGGCTGTGGCTGTTTTGGCCATGGAACGAAAAGTGGGCGCCCGAGGCCTTCGCATGATCCTGGAGGATCTCATGTTGGACCTCATGTACTATCTCCCCACATTTAAAAAGGCTCGGGAATTCGTCGTAACGAAGGAAATGGTCCTCTCGCAAAAGATCAATATGGCGGTCTTGGAGAAGGCTGGCTAGGAAAGCCCGCCCAGAGTTTTCCCTACTAGAATCACCCTCAAGATAAAGGTCTTCCCAGTGTTCAGCGTTTTCTCCGTCCGGGGTCGAACGTTAATCAACTTACATGGTCACGACAAAAGATAAATCAGATTCCAAGCGTCTTCCCATGATGCCCATCCGGGACGTCGTTATCTTCCCGTATATGATGACCCCGTTTGTGGTGGGGCGCGAATCGAGCGTGCGTGCGCTCGAAGAGGCGCTGGCAGGCGACAGGAAGATCTTTCTGGCGACTCAGCACGATGCGACGGTGGATGAGCCCCGCCCGGACGAAATTTATAACGTTGGAACCATTGCCAATATCGTTCAAAATCTGAAGCTGCCGGACGGCAATATCAAGGTATTGGTGGAGGGCGTGGAGCGCGGCAAAGTGGTATCTGTTACGGAAGACGAGGGTTTCTTCCGAGCCGTGGTTCGGACGTCGGCGTATCGCGTGGAGCAGGGCAGCCAGTTGGAAGCCCTTGTTGGGCGCGTCACGAACCTATTCGAACAATACGTAAAGCTGAGCCAGAATCTCAATTACGAGACGATGATTGCCGCCATACGGGTGGACGATCCGGGTAAACTCGCGGACACCGTTGGCGCTAATCTCCAACTCACCATTGAAGAGAAGCAGGAGCTGCTGGAAATTTTCGACCCCATCGACCGGCTGACGCGTGTGGCGGAACTGCTCGATATCGAAATCGAGAAGCTGAACGTCGATCGCACTATCCAGGGCCGCGTAAAGCGCCAGATGGAGCGCGCGCAGAAAGAATACTATCTGAATGAAAAAATCAAAGCCATTCAGAAGGAGTTGGGCCGCGGCGAAAAGAGCGAATTTGACGAACTGAAGAAGAAGATCGAAACGGCCGGCATGTCGAAGGATGCCTTCGACAAGGCTATGGCTGAGCTAAAGCGGCTCGAAGCGATGCCGCCGATGTCGGCCGAGTCCACTGTTTCCCGTAACTATTTGGACTGGCTGTTGGCGGTGCCGTGGAAAAAGAAGACGAAGGAAATTCGCGATCTGAAATATGCTCGCGAGGTTCTGGAGAAAGATCATTACGGCCTCACTAAGATTAAAGAGCGCATTCTCGAATTTCTTGCCGTACGCCGGCTGGTCCAAAATCCAAAGGGATCGATCCTTTGCTTTGTCGGGCCCCCGGGCGTCGGGAAGACCTCGCTCGGAATGTCGATTGCCAAAGCGACCGGCAGAAAATTTGTAAGACTATCGCTTGGCGGCGTACGCGATGAAGCGGAAATTCGCGGCCATCGCAGAACCTATATTGGCGCTTTACCCGGCCAGCTTATCCAGATGATGAAGAAAGCCGGAACAAAGAATCCGGTTATCATGCTGGACGAAGTGGATAAGATGTCGATGGATTTCCGTGGCGATCCGTCCGCGGCTCTTCTTGAAGTACTCGATCCGGAACAGAACTACATGTTCATGGATCACTATCTCGACGTTGAATACGATCTCAGCCAGGTGTTCTTCATCGCGACGGCCAACGTGCTCCACACGATTCCGGCGCCGTTGCAGGATCGCATGGAAGTGATCCGGCTGTCGGGCTATACCGAGCTCGAAAAGCTCGAAATTGCGAAGAAGTTTCTTGTGTCCAAACAGCTAAAAGATACAGGCGTTCCGAACGACACTCTGGAATTTACGACCGAAGGTCTGCGTGAACTGATCCAGTCTTACACACGGGAAGCCGGAGTGCGAAACCTGGAGCGGGAAGTGGGAAATGTCTGCCGCAAGATCGCCCGCCGCGTTGTAGAGGCGCAAGCGACAGAGGAAACGCCGGTAGCCGCCGGTCCCGCGGAGGAAATGGAAGACGATCTTCCGATCGTAGAGGAGAAACCCAAGAAGGGTAAAAAGGCTAAGAAAGAAGAGCCAGTCGCATTGATTCCAATCGATAAAGTGACCGTTGACAGGAACAAGGTGACGGAGTTGTTGGGTCCGGCGCGATTCCGTGACCTGGAATTGGAAAAGAAGAACGAAATCGGTGCGACGACGGGCTTGGCCTGGACGGAAGTGGGTGGTTCGATTCTGACCACCGAAGCCATGGTGATGGAGGGTAGGGGCAAGATGACCACTACCGGCAAGCTGGGTGATGTAATGCAGGAATCAGCTCACGCGGCAATGAGCTATGTGAGATCGCGCGCGCAATATCTGGGACTTCCGAAGGATTTTTACCGCCACCTCGACATCCACGTGCATGTGCCGGAAGGCGCTATCCCGAAGGATGGTCCTTCCGCCGGTATTACGATTGCGACCAGCATTTCGAGCGCGTTGACCGGAATCCCGGTTCGAGGCGACATTGCCATGACTGGCGAGATTACGATACGCGGGCGTGTGTTGCCGATAGGTGGGCTGAAAGAAAAGCTTCTTGCCGCGCATCGCCAGGGAATTTTTGAAGTAGTCCTGCCGAAAGACAACGAAAAAGATCTGGCCGATATTCCGGAAAACATCAAGCAAGAAATGAAATTGCACTTTGTTTCCGGCATGGACGAAGTACTGAAGTTGGCGCTTGAACGTGACATCGAGACACTGTCTGTCGCGCAGGCTGCCACGGCTGCCGAGCTAAGCTCTCGTCCCGCCGAGGAGAATATCACGCATTAGTAGGAGATTGGGTCCATCGAATTCTTTAGGACGGTGGACAATGCCGAAAACTGAGGCGGAAATGACGCCAAGGCTCTTGATTAGCGCAGTTGAGCCGCGGCAGTTTCCGCCGGAACGGGCCGAGCAGGAGGATGTTGTTGAGATTGCATTTCTCGGCCGAAGCAACGTTGGGAAATCGAGTCTCTTAAACACTCTTGTCAGGCGGCCAGGCTTGGCATTCACAAGCGCAAGGCCGGGTTGTACGCAGATGATTAATTTTTTCTACGTGGAGCCGGGGCTGCGATTCGTCGATTTGCCGGGCTATGGGTTTGCAAGAGTGCCGCTCGAAGAGAAGGAAAAATGGCGGAAGTTGATTGAGGCATACCTGCTACAGCGGCAGAGCCTTCAATTATGCTTCCTTTTGTTGGACACCCGTAGAGGGTGGATGGACATGGATCTGGAACTTAAGTCATGGCTTGAGTTCCATAAACGTCGATACGTGGTGGTTGCCACCAAGTTCGACAAGCTCAAAAGTAGAAATCAGGAAACAACGGAATTGGCACGGATTCGGAAACAAACACCCGATCAGGAACTGATTCCTTTCTCGGCCCAGGATGGCCGGGGAGTGAGGGAAATTTGGCAAACCATCTCGAAAATCAGGAACAAGAAGTAACCCCCGCGGCTACCACCGAAGGTATGCCCACTGATAACGCTGCCGAAGCGGTTCCAGTGAAAGCTTCGGAAAATGGAGCGGGAAAGGTGGCGGAAAGCGCCATCGAAGGAAAGCCGGAGCGGCACACGCGAACACGGCCGCACGCCGAAGGCGGTCGCCACCGGCCCCAGGGAGCGGTCGAACCTAAGAGCGCGGCGGAACCCAGAACGGAAAATCGGGTAGCGGACGTTCCACGCGTGGGGCAGACGACCTCGCAGGAGAGTGCGCCGGTTCCGGCCGCTGCTCCCGTTGCACCCAAACCGGGCAATGGCAGAACCGAGGAAAGGCCCGCGGAAGGCCCAGCGCCAGCCGACGGAGGCAAGCGGCTTCGCCACTCATTAGGAAATACCGGCCAGCAGAAGAACGGAACCCCAACGCTCGATCTGGTTGAGCTGAAGGACATGAGCATTCTTCGGTTGAACCAGATCGCCAAGGATTTGAGCGTGCCTGGAGCCGCCGGACTGCGTAAGCAGGAATTGATCTTCAAAATTCTGCAGACACAGGCGGAGAAGAGTGGGCTCATTTTTTCGGAAGGCGTTCTCGAATGCCTGCCCGATGGATTTGGCTTCCTTCGCGCGCCGGAGTATAACTATCTTCCGGGTCCGGACGACGTCTACGTGTCGCCTTCCCAGATACGGCGGTTCGATCTTCGCACGGGCGATACGGTTTCCGGCCAAATCCGGCCGCCGAAAGAAGGCGAGCGTTATTTTGCGCTGATCAAAGTCGATGCGATCAATTTCGAGCCGCCTGAGGAATCGCGCAACAAGATCTTTTTCGACAACCTGACGCCGCTTTATCCGCATGGCCGGATCAAGATGGAGACGGCTAAGGACAATTACTCCGGCCGCGTCATGGATCTGTTGACTCCGGTCGGTAAAGGGCAGCGCGGTTTGATTGTTGCTCCGCCCCGCACTGGAAAAACGATGCTGCTGCAAAGCATCGCAAACTCGGTTACCACGAATCACCCCGAGGTCAACCTGATTGTTCTGCTGATTGATGAACGCCCCGAAGAAGTCACCGATATGCAGCGATCGGTAAAGGGCGAAGTAATCAGCTCGACCTTCGACGAACCGGCGGCCCGCCACGTGCAAGTTGCCGAAATGGTGATCGAAAAGGCAAAGCGCCTGGTAGAACATAAGCGCGACGTTGTGATTCTGCTCGATTCCATTACGCGCCTGGCGCGCGCCTACAATACCGTAGTGCCGCCATCAGGCAAGGTGCTTTCAGGCGGTGTCGATTCGAACGCGCTGCAGCGCCCGAAGCGTTTCTTCGGAGCGGCCCGGAACATCGAAGAGGGCGGATCACTCACCATTGTTGCTACTGCGCTCGTCGATACCGGAAGCCGCATGGACGACGTGATTTTCGAAGAGTTCAAGGGCACGGGCAACATGGAAATTCACCTTGAT